>Ga0137409_10000289_pt1 | contig 53432 bp, 46 predicted proteins | sample CZODoug1_16funga_FD_122059 | JGI IMG/M metagenome (GOLD analysis project Ga0137409, IMG submission 122059) | Vadose zone soil fungal communities from Angelo Coast Range Reserve, California, USA - CZODoug1_16fungal (Hybrid Assembly) | ecosystem: Environmental > Terrestrial > Soil > Vadose zone... | reverse complement strand
CGTGGAGCATTTCCCTGCAGTCGCGGTGTTTCTCTTTGGGCTGACCTTTGGCAGCTTTCTGAACGTGTGTATCTATAGGATGCCAAGGGGTTTATCGGTCGTCGCGCCGCGTTCGGCCTGCCCGGGCTGCGCCAAGCTCATTGCCTTCTACGACAACATCCCGGTGCTGAGCTGGTTGATTCTGGGGGGACGCTGCCGCGGATGCCGGACCCCGATCTCTCCTCGCTACGCAGCCGTTGAGCTACTCACTGCCTTGCTTTGGCTCGGTTGTTACGCCCAATTCGGCCTGAGTTTGGCACTCGTAAAGTGGGCAGCGTTTTCATTCCTGCTGCTCGGGCTCGTTTTCACCGACGCGGAGACGATGTTGTTGCCGGATTCGTTGACCTTGCCCGGATTGGCGCTCGGACTTGTTTTTGCGCTGTTTGTTCCTGTGAACGATCTGGTTTCGCAGCTCGCGCCCGGGATGGTGCAGATTCCACTGAGTTCCGATGTCAGTTCCCATCTGTGGTCCCTCGCCGACGCGATCCTTGGGGCGCTCGCCGGGGCGGGTTTCATCTACGGCGTAGGAGAGATTTACTACCGCGCGCGCGGCGTCGAAGGCATGGGCTTCGGCGATGTGAAGCTCATGGGCATGATCGGAGCTTTTCTGGGATTGAAGCTGACGATCTTCACCATTTTCGCTGCCTCGATAGCCGGATCCTTGTTTGGACTTAGCACGATGCTGATGGTCTGGATCAAGCGCACCCGGCGCTACCAAGCTTTCAAGCACGACTCAGCCCGGGCAAGAGCCTGGCAATCCGCCCGTCTGGCTCTGCGCCATCACCAAATGCCGTTCGGCGTATTTCTCGGGGGCATGGCGATGGTGGCGTTATTTTTTGGCAATCAATTCTTGCATTGGTACTGGAAATTGCTGTAGGCACGAAGTTCTGGAAGCAACTCTCGCACGCAAGGAATGGGACCATGAAACGTTTCAATATTGGACTTCTGATTCTGACGGCGCTGTTGGCCGGCGTTGCCGCCGCGCAGAGCGATTCCCTGGCCGAGGCCGCGCGCAAACACAGACAGCAGCAAGCGGGAAAGCCGGCCGCCGCCAAGGTTTACACCAACGATAATCTGCCTGCCACGGAGACCATCAGTACCGTGGGTGCGCCCGCGAGCGACGCGGCTGCCAACACATCCACGGATGGCCAAGCGGCGTCTGCCGACGGGTCGACGCCTGCCGCCAAAGATAGCGCCAAGCCAGCCGACGACAGCAAAACCCGCCAAAAGACCTGGGAGGAGTGGCGCGACAAGATCCAAAAGCAAAAAGCCTCCGTCGAGCAGATGCAGAAAGAAAACGACGAAATCGAGCGCCAATTCAAGCTAACCACCGGCAATTACTACAGCAGCGCGCAGCAGCGCCTCTATGACGGGGCCGCGATGGCCAAGGAAGATGCCGCTTATAAACAACAAATGGAACAGAAGAAGAAGGCGATTGAGGACGCGAAACAGAAAATCGAAGACTTGCAGGAAGAAGCACGCCGCGCTGGCGTTCCATCCGGCTATCGCGACTAATCTCCGCGGGGCCAAAGCCCAAGATTTGACTGCCTTCTACGGCGCGCCGGGAAGGCGTGCCCTGATACGAAGCTTTACACCTCACCTCCGGTTAGTTCATTGGTGGAAGCGGAGTGTCTTCGCTCACCGAAGCAACGAAGGCAGCACCTTGCTTAATTTCAGCTTCGTGGCCATGCACGAGGAACGGTCCTGCGACAGGAACGAACATGGCCGAAAACGCAGCGCCCATCCTGTAAGGCGCTTCTTTCGCGGCCCCGCCACGTAGTTTCACCTGAACGCCGTCCACATTCAAAGACTCGGCTTCAAACTTGATCTCGCCGGGCACGCCGAGGATACGCTTGCCGTCGGCCTCCGTAATGGTGGCCATTGCTGGAGCACCCTTGCGGACCAGCACCCTGTCGCCGATCTTGATGTCATCGGCGAGGGTCAAGGGGATCTTGTCGCCAACATCCGCGGTCTTGGAAGTGACATCCGAGACAAACACCAAACGCACCGGCGTGCCTTGCGGGAGCATTCTGTTTGTAGGCGGCTGACTGGCTGAAGCCGAAGTCACGGTACCGCTAGTGAGCGCGGTCGGTTCCTGCCGCGTGAGAGGGGATGTTTTGTCCTGACGCACGCTGTAAGTCGCCGAGGCCGGAATGCTATGCCATAGGCCGTTGTAGACGGCGATGGCCTGGATTGTGGTCGTCGAGTCGACGGTGATGGGCCCGGTATAGCGCGTGGAATCCTTGGTCGGCGTCCAGCCATCCGTGGTGTAGTAGACCGTGGTTTCTCTGGGAGCCTTGATTTTCACAGTGAGTGGGGCGGCGTAGTAGCCCGGTTTCACAGAGAATTTCGGCCTCGGTACGTTCCCCACGCCTTCCTGAGAGGCGGCTGCCTGCGCGCTCTGCATGGCCTGTTGCATATTTCGCGTGGCCTGCTGATTCGCCGCCTCGGCTGCCTGCATGGCTTGCTGGTTCGCCATCTGGGCTGCCTGCATCGCCTGTTGATTCGCTTGCTGGGCCGCCATTGCAGCCGGATCCTGGGCCTGGGCCATTGCGGCGCTCAGAACCAGAACGGACGAGATCAGTGTGATTCGCATGGAACGCACCTCTGTTTGCCTCGATGCCTGTATACCACGAAAGGCTGCCTCGCAGAATCCGAGATTCTTGGATTTGGTTGACACCTGCGCGTTTTGGCTCGAGCGGTTGCTGTCTGTGTTCTACGGAAACCAAAATCTGAAGGTACAAGCCCCTCAGTCAGGGCTCAAGGAGAACCAAAACAAAACCAAGCGGGCGAGGGCGCCCGCTGCTACACCACCCTACGCAAGCGCTCGATCTGCGCTGCGTGGTGGCGGGCGTGCACCGAATGAAACTTGCGCCACTGTGTTCCGTTCAGCGCGCCCAGGACGGGATGATCCGACAGACACACACTACCGAACAGGCGCTCACAATCCGCTATCGCGGCATCCATCTTCGACAGGTTTTCCAGCGCGGTCGTGAGCACTGCGCCAGGTGGGCCAGTCTCCCCCTTTGGGCGCACAGGCTGCGGCGCCTGGCGGCCCTCAGGAAAACGTCCGAGTCGGGTGATCCACCAAATGGCGAGCCTTTGCTTCAACCTCCTCGGCGTGGCCGTGGGCGCTCCCGCTTCCAGGACCTTTTGCATCGACCGGACCGTGCCGCTATACGTCAACGAGAGGTGTTCAATCACTTCTGCCGCCGACCACTTCCCATCTGAGTGCCGGCCCCAGTCCTGTGGTGTCATGCCTTGCGTAACCGAAACCAGGATCTTATGAATGTGTTCTGTCGTAGGATGAAGGCTCATTCCTAGTTAGAATAAAGTACCACCCCAATGGCTGCAAAAATATCGACGGACTCGCCGCTCAACGTCAAGATTCAGGTCCCGTTGTTCGGCCGCCCAAACCTCCACATTCAAGGAGCAATGGCTATGAAGCGTTTCCTGCTGCCAGGTTTTGCTTTGCTGCTGCTCACCGCGTGCTCCTCTGAGCCCGCCAAGACATCCGCGCCGGTGATCAAAGATCCTGAGTTCGTCGCCGGACGTACGGCATTCCAGAAGATGTACGCAGCTGCCCGTGGCTGGCATGCTGACGCGCAGATATTCCGGATAACTTCAGCGTTGACCAAGGATTCCAAAGGACACGATGGCAAGTCCGCTGTTTGGCAGGCGTGGTTTGCGTCCGCGACTGCTCGTTCCTCCAAGCCTTATGTTTGGTGCGGCACAAATGCATCCGACGTGGAGCGGGGCATTTCCTGGGGCGGAGAGGACGGCTATAGCCCGACCAACACATCTACGCGTGCGTTCGACGCTGCGTTCCTAAAGGCTGATTCAGATGCGGCTTTCCAGGTCGCCCTCAAACACGGCGGAGCGAAGCTGCTGGAGAAGGATGCTGACCAACCGGTGATGTACTTGCTGGAATGGAATGCGCAGGTGAACGCTCCGACCTGGCATGTGATTTTCGGCGAGAGCCGCACGACCTACAAGCTGTCGGTTCTGGTGAACGCCTCCAGTGCCGAGTACCTGCGCGCGGAGAAGTGAGGTTGGTTTTGTGTAGCCGCGGCCGCCCTCGCCCGCGAGGGCCGGGTGGAGCGGCTCGAGGGTTTGGGCGGGTAGAAGTAGAAGTAAGGACCGGGGAAACCTTCTTCGAGCAAGACCACGCGGGCGAGGGCAACCGCGATCACACAGGCAAGGGTTACTTCTGGCCGATCACTTCGCCGCCTAGCCGTTCGATGGAGGCCCGCGCTTCGTCCCCAAATGGCCCATGCGGAAGGATCTTCAAATAGGCCGCGTAGTTGCTTAAGGCGCCAGCTTTGTCGCCCAATTTTTCCTGACTGACCGCCAGGCGGAATGTGGCTACGGCGTCGTTTTCCTTATAGAAGAGCGCTTCTTTGTAGCGATCCATCGCGGCTCGATAGTTTTTCCGCTTGAAGTAGTAGTCACCGATCTCCACATCCTTCAGCGCCTTCATCGGATTCCACTGATGGAATTCCCGCACATCGCCGTTGTCGGCGCTCTCTTCCTCCGCAGCCCTCGCCATCGCAGCGGCGCTGCCGGGATGATCCTTGAGGTCGTCCTTGGGAGGGCTGAGGTCGAGAGTGTTCTCGCGACTGGAGCTGAAGTTCCGGTCATCACCGGGGGCGGCGGAAGGCAGGGTTGGGATGGCTTCGGCGGGATCTTCAGGCGCGTCCGAACGAGGGGGGGCTTCATTCGCAGGAAGCTGGTTGGTAGCGGAAGGGGTAGCCTTCGTCGCGTCTTGGCTCCGATCCTGAGTAGCCTCGTCCGGGGTGCGACCCGTCTGCGCGAGAGCCGACCCTACGCAGCACACAATTGTGATCGCAGCATACCGCCAGCGCATAGGGGTCATTCTACTCCGGTTGGATGCAAGAGAGTTGTGGCCAGGGTTGGCCATCGGACGTATTCGGAAACAAAAAAACAGGCCGTTCGGGGAGGGTGAACGGCCTGCCTGCGAAGTTTCCTCTTGGGGGAGGGTTTTTGACTTCGTCGCAGAAAAACTAGTTGGTTCCGCCAGGATTCTGCGTTGCCGGAGCCGCTGGGGCCGGAGCATCGCCACCCGCAACATTCGTCATCAGGCGAACATCCACGCGGCGGTTCTTGGCACGGCCATCGGCGGTTTTGTTGCTCTCCACCGGCTTGTCCTTGCCCAGTCCAATCACGTAAACCTTGTAAGCGGGAACGTTGTGCTCGCTGGCCAGATACTGAATGACTGCGGTCGCACGGCGCTGGCTGAGGTCGTAGTTGTAGTCAGCTCCACCGACGGCATCCGCACCGCCTTCGACGGCGACCAGGTAGCCTTTGGTTTTGCTGATCTCGCCAGCTAGCTGATCCAGAGCTGCTTTCGCGTCCTTGGTCAGGTTGTCGCGATTGAAGCCAAAGTGCACGGAGGCTTCGGTCACAACCCGATAATTGTCCAGGTTGATGACGGTCTGCTGGAGCGTATCCACGCGCTTCGTAGCGTTGTTGGCCAGCAGTTGAGCATCATCGGCTTGCTTGCCGGCAGCGAGAGCCTTGGCGTCGACATCGGCGGCCTTCGCTTGCACGGCCTGAATTCCGGCTTGCGCGCGGGCGTCGACGTCCTTGATGTCGTGGGTGTTCTTAGCCGTCATGTCATCCAGCTCGTTCGTCTTGTTAATGAGCGGGGTGGTCTGCTGCTTGACATAGTTCTTGCTCGAACAACCGACGGTCGAAAAGACCGCGGCCAGAACCACCAACAGAATAAGCGAAGTAGTTTTCATGGTCGGGAGACCTCTCAATTAGAAAGTCTTTAAAGTGCAGGGTACGAATACTGCGTCTCACATTCTATTAGAGCACGGGTGGTGCCAATTTATTTCGACTGTGAACATCTTGCATAACATGCTTAGAATCATACTGATAAACAAATACCTAGGCCCGGCGCTTCTGTTGATTAGAGGCTCTTTTCGTGCAAACGGACATGTCCCAATGAATTTTTTATATGGCATTCATAGTCGGCGAGGATGGGAGCCTGTCTCGTGGCCTTTGGTCGAATCCACTAAAATCTAACTGCCTCTCCTAGTCTCCATATGGATTTGCCCGCCAAAATTCGGACGATTCCTGCTGCACCTGGCGTTTATTTGTATAAGAACGCAGAGGGTGCGGTGATCTACGTCGGCAAGGCGAAGAGCCTGCGTCATCGCGTGAGCCAGTACTTCCACGAGGGGAGGGTTGCTGACGCCAAGACGGGGTCGCTGGTGCGCGAAGCGGCGGATGTGGAATGGATTGTCGTCGCGAACGAGAAGGAAGCGCTGGCGCTTGAAAACAACCTCATCAAGCAGAAACAACCGCGCTACAACATCCTCCTGAGAGACGACAAGACTTACCCCTATGTGAAGCTCACGCTGGGAGAGAAGTATCCGCGGGTGTATGTGACTCGGCGGCTGCGGAAGGACGGCAGCTTGTATTTTGGACCGTACTTTCCCGCCAATCTGGCGTATCGCATTGTGGATTTGATTCACCGGAATTTCCTGGTGCCTTCGTGTTACGTGGATCTGAATCGCTCGCACCCGCGTCCTTGCCTGCAGTTCCACATCAAGCGATGCCTGGGGCCGTGCGTGGCGGGGTTGACTACACCTGAGATCTATCAGGAAGCGGTGCGCGATGTGCGGATGTTTCTGGAGGGGCGGCAGTCGGATTTGTCGAAGTCGCTGGAAAGCCGCATGGAGCAAGCCGCGGCCGCTGAAGAGTTCGAGCGGGCCGCGAAGTACCGGGATTTGATTTCTACAGTGGAGCAATTGCAGGAGAAGCAACGCATTGCTGGAGTCGAGGGCAATGACGCGGACGTCTTTGGGTACCACTGCGAGAACGGGATGTTGGCGGTGAACCTTTTTCACATGCGGCACGGGCGCGTGCTGGACCGTAGGGCGTTTTTCTGGGAGGAGTTGCCGGGACTCGAAGAGAACGTCGAGGCCTCTGGTGTTCAAGGCTTTGACCCAGGCGAATTTTTTTCTACGCTGCTCCAGCAGCTCTATCTTGGTCAACCCTACGTGCCGCGGACGATTTACGTCCCGGTCGATTTCGACGATCGTGTCACGCTGGAAGACTTGCTCTCGGAACAAGTTGCCGCGCAGAGCCCTCGGGCCGCGCGCATCCAGGTTCACGTTCCTCAACGGGGCGAAAAACTCGCACTGATGGATCTGGCCGGAACAAACGCCAAGTCATCCTTCGATCAGCGTTTCCGCGTGATGAAGCCCAACACCAAGGCCATTCAGGAGGCTTTTCAGGATGCGCTTGGCCTGCCAGAACTGCCGCGGCGCATTGAATGCTTCGATATCTCGCACATTCAAGGCTCGGAAACCGTGGCGTCGATGGTCGTGTGGGAAGACGGCAAGATGAAGAAATCAGACTACCGGAAATTCCTGATCAAGACCGTCGAAGGTGTGGATGATTTTGCTTCCATGCGAGAAGTGGTCGGGCGTCGTTACAAGCGGATTCAAGAAGAAGAGCGCGAGATGCCCAGTCTGGTTTTGATCGACGGCGGCATCGGCCAGTTGCACGCAGCGGCGGAGGCTTTGGAAGGGATCGGCATTACCAACCAGCCCTTGGCTTCGATTGCCAAACGCGAAGAAATCATCTATGTTCTTGGGCAGGAACACGAACCGATCGTTCTCGATCGGCGGTCGCCCGTGCTGCACATCGTCCAGATGGTTCGCGACGAAGCCCACCGTTTCGCCATCACCTTCCACCGCAAACGCCGCCAAATGCGTGACCGCTCCACCGAACTGCGGGAAGTTCCGGGCATCGGCGAATCCACCACCCGGCGCCTTTTGCAACATTTTGGGAGCCTGCAGGCCGTCAAAGAAGCCGACGCCGCTTCCCTTTCGGCCGTCGTGACAAGGGCGCAGGCGGAGGCGATACGGAAGCACTTCACAGGATGAACTGATCCCGAAAGAGTCTACTTCGCCTTTTCAGCCGGTGCGGGAGGTAAATCCGAGTTATACGAGTCGGCGACGCACTTCCACTTGCCGTCAGTCTGTTTTTTCCAGACTTCCACGAGCTTCCCGCTGTCCACTGGCTTGCCCTGGACATCTTTCAGGGTCACGGCGTAGGTGCCCAGCAGGTAACCGAGATCGCCCGACCGGGAGACTTCCACTTTGGTGGCTTGCCAGGAAGTGTCGGCTCCGGGAACGAGCAGCGCAGACCACAGCGCGCGAATACCGGCCTTCGTGGTGACGACTGGAGCGTTCGGCGGGAGAACGGTCGCGTCATCGCTGTAGAACGCAACAGTGGCATCGACATCTTTCGTCGCGGCGGCTTTGGACCACTGCGCGTCGGCGTCTCGAATAGCGGCTTCATCGGCAGCGCGAGTGTCGCGAGGTTGCTGGGTGCAGGCGGAAGCGAATACGAGCAGCGACAGGTAACAACTAAGAGCGACGGTTGGGCGGCGCTCGGGAAAAAGAGTCATCGGTAAATCCTCCAGTTGAGGAACGCGATGATAGCAGAGAACGGCAATGCCCAAGGTGTGGCATTCAGATTCTCAATCATCCGTGATGCAGAGGGAGAGTAAATGCTCCTTTTGAGTTCGCACGAGCGGGGACGCCCGTGCCTCCACGACTGCCTGTTGTAAACTTTCAAAGTGCCCTCTCAAGACAAGAAAACTCCCGTAGGCATCCTTGGCGCGACCGGGGTGGTGGGTCAGCGCTTTATCCAATTGCTGGAAAATCATCCATGGTTTGAGATTGCCTGGCTGGCGGCGTCGGACCGCTCGGAAGGCAAGTTGTATGGCGAGGCGGTTCGGTGGCGCTTGAGGACAGAGTTGCCGGCGCGGATTGCGGGAATGCGGATGTCTTCGGCGAACAGCGCGGCGGGTGCGCCGAAGGTAATTTTTGCGGCGCTGGATGCTGCGATTGCCGCTGAACTGGAGCCGCTTTTCGCGGAGGCGGGGTGTGCTGTCGTTTCGAATTCGAGTGCGTTTCGCATGCATGCCGACGTGCCTCTTGTAATTCCCGAGGTCAATCCCGACCACATTCCCATAATTGAAACGCAGTCATGGCGGAAGAAGTCGGGCGGATACATTGTGACCAATTCCAACTGTTCCGCTATGGGACTAGTGCTCGCTTTGGCTCCGCTGCAGAAGCAGTTTGGGCTGCTGACGGTGATGGCTACGACGATGCAGGCGGTGAGTGGCGCGGGTTATCCGGGAGTTCCATCTTTGGATATTCTCGGTAATGTGGTGCCTTACATTGCCAAAGAGGAAGAGAAGATGGAAGAGGAAACGCAGAAACTTCTCGGCCGTGTTAACGGCGCCGCTGGTGGGCCAATGACCATCGTTCCAGCACCTTTTGCCATGAGCGCGCAATGCAATCGCGTGGCGGTGGAAGATGGGCACATGGAATCGATTTCGGTCAAGCTGGGAACGACGGCGAAGTCTGAGGACATCATCGCGTCGTGGAACTCGTTTCGCGGGTTGGCGCAGGAATTGAAGCTACCGAGCGCTCCGGAGCAGCCGGTGGTCTACTTGACCGGTCCGGATCGCCCGCAGCCGCGGATTGATGTGGATCGCGGGCGAGGAATGACCTCCTGCGTGGGACGGCTGCGGCCATGCAAGGTATTTGACTGGAAATTCACGGTGCTTTCGCACAACGTGATCCGCGGGGCTGCGGGAGCGGCTGTGTTGAATGGCGAGTTGCTGAAGGCGCAAGGACTCTTGCCTGGATAATTCCGGCGCAATAATCGAAAAGTGATCGCAGAAATGACCGTGCAGCGATGATTGTCATGAAGTTCGGCGGCACGTCGGTGCAGGACGCGGCTGCGATTGACCGCGCTGTTGCGATCGTTCGTGGACGCTTGGCGGAGAGGCCGGTTGTTGTTGTAAGCGCTTTGTCCAAGGTCACCGATGCCCTGCTGGCCATTGGCCGGGGGGCTGGCGGCGGTGACCGAGACGGGGCGCTGGACCTGGCGCGGGGACTGCGAGAGCGACACTACAACACTGCGAGTGAGCTGCTGGGGACCAGCGTATTTACGGGCTTCCACTCGGAACTGGAAGCGGAGTTCGATGCGCTGGATGAATTGCTGCGCGGGATCGCGGCGGTGGGCGAGATCACGCCACGGACCAGCGATCTGGTTGTTTCGTTTGGGGAACGTCTGTCCAGCAAGATCGTCGCGTCAACCTTACAGGCGCGCGGCATGGACGCCGTTCATGTGGATGCACGAGAATTGCTGGTCACTGACGACACCCACACGCGAGCGGTTCCTCAATTTGAAGAAACGTATGAGCGCTTCCGCGGGCGCGTTAAGCCCCTGACGGAAAAAGGTCATGTCCCTGTGATGGGCGGATTCATCGGCTCGACGAAGCATGGCGTCACGACCACCATCGGACGGGGTGGCGGAGATTTTTCGGCTGCCATTGCTGGGGCAGGGCTCGGCGCCGACCGAATCGAGATCTGGACCGATGTTGACGGCATGATGACCACCGACCCGAATCTGGTAAGGGAGGCGCGGCGGATCAAGGTAATCAGCTTCGAGGAAGCGGCGGAGCTGGCATACTTTGGGGCGAAGGTGCTGCATCCGGCTACGGTGCTGCCGGCGGTACAGCGTAACATTCCAGTATTCGTGCGTAATTCGAAGAATCCTCAGTGCGACGGGACGTGTGTGCAGGCGACGGCTCCGGCGTGCCGCAATGCATTCAAGGCGATTGCGGTAAAGAAACGAATCAATCTGGTCGATGTGGCCGCTGCCAGGAGCTTGTCTACCCAAGGCTTCTTGCGTTCTATTTTTGATACTTTCGACAAACATAATCTTGCTGTGGATGCAGTGTCGATTTCCGGCGTCAGCGTTTCGCTTACCGTGGATTCGAGTGACGGTATCCCCGCACTCGCTGCTGATTTGGGGAGGCTGGCGGATGTGAAGTACGAAGGCAAGAAGGCGCTGGTTTGCCTCGTGGGTGAAAATATTCGCGAGACGCCTGGGATTGTAGCGAAGGTATTTGGCGCGCTCGGGAACATCAAGGTGCGAATGATTTCTCAAGGGGCGTCGGAGATTAATTTGACCTTTGTGGTGGAAGAAGACGACATGGTCGACGCTGTGCAGCGTTTACACAAAGAGTTCTTCTCGGATTTGGATCCCGCGGTGTTTGCCTAGTTCTCCTGCTCCAACATGACGCATGGGCGATAGGCTACAGTCCACACGGAGAGTCCTCCTAAGGCTGATCCATGCGGGTTTCGTAGATGAGGACGGTCGGGTCTTCGGCAAAATTGCGCAGGTCCGCAGCAGTCGTCAAGCCCTCCGGGGATTCCATTGCCGCTCGCAAGTCGGCCATTGAATCGAACTCTAATTCCGCAATGAGATGAGGAGCTTTGCCCGCCATGGCCATGGTCGGACCTGCATTGAACTTCATGCTGCGAAGTCGCGGGACCTTGCGCGCGAGGGGTACGTGTGTCTCGAAGTAGTATTTGTCGAATGCGCTGACGTCGGACGGTTGTTTGTAAAGGACGAGGATTCTAGCGGCCATCGCTGGAGAATAGCAGAGGTGCCGATTCACAGTAATTTGAAATGATCTGCGCAGTTTTTCCCGACGATTTACACTGGGCGCATGCGCTTTCTACTGCTGGGCGCGGGCAAAACGGGCTCGCTGGTGGCGGAGATTGCCTGCGACCGTCATCACGAAGTCGAGCTGGTGCGTTCAGCGGAGAATCCGCAGGGCTCGGCGTTAACCGGAGATCGGCTGCGCGGGGTGGACGCGGTCATTGATTTCACGACCCCGAGCGCCGTATTGGACAACGTGAAGGCGTCTCTGAGGGCGGGGAAACCGATGGTAGTGGGGACAACGGGTTGGTATGAGCGTTTGCCCGAGGTACGCGCTTCGGTGGAGAAAGGCGGAGTGGGATTTGTGTTTGGCGCGAATTTCTCAGTGGGTGTGAATCTACTTCTCGACATTGCGCGCACCGCATCGGCAGCGACGAAGCATGGTTACTCGGGTCAGATTTTCGAGCGGCATCACGTGCATAAGAAGGATGCGCCATCGGGGACGGCGATTGCGATTCAAAATGCAATTCGCGGCACGTGTGGGCAAGAGTTTGAGATTACGTCATTTCGCGAGGGTGAGGTTGTGGGAATGCATGAGGTGATTCTGGATTCGCCGCATGACCGGATCTATCTTTGCCATGACGCGAAATCACGGCGGGGGTTTGCGGAGGGCGCGGTGCGGGCGGCGGAGTGGGTTGTGGGGAAGAAGGGTTTTTTTGATTTCAAGGATGTTTGGCGGGAAGTTTGATGCATTGCCTTCCTAAGATCTAGCGGAGCTTCGCTCCGCTGGACAGGCGTGGCGCCTTTCCCTACATGAGTTCAGGCGAACCGAAAGTTGCGCCTGCATCCTGCGGGCGATATTCTGGCATTCACCAACTCTTAACAATTGGCGGCGGAACGCAGAGCGGGTGCTTGCCTTTCGCCAGCCGGATCGGTAGCTGGAATGACGCTTCGTGGCTGCGGCACTGCGCTGGTAACTCCCTTCAAGGCAGATGGTTCCTTAGACGACGCGGCTCTGCGGAGTCTCGTGGCGTGGCAGGTGGATTCCGGTATTGATTTCCTTGTACCGTGCGGAACTACCGGAGAGACGCCCACGCTCTCGCATGATGAATGGCTGCAGGTAATTGACACGACGATTGAAGTTGTAGGCGGGCGAGTGCCGATTGTGGCGGGGGCGACGTCGAACGCCACAGCGGACGCGGTTGCGAAAGCCAAAGAAGTGGCGGCCCGGCCTGGAGTGAACTACATCCTGACAGCAAATCCGTTTTACAACAAACCGACACAGGAGGGGCAGTACCGGCATTTTCGGACGATTGCCGAGGCGGTGGATAAGCCGGTCATCCTTTACAACGTGCCTGGACGAAGCAGCACTAACCTGGAACCGCAGACTTTGGCGAGGCTGGCGGAAGTGCCGAACATTGTGGGCGTGAAGGAAGCTTCCGGCAATATGACGCAGATCGCCGAAGTATTGAATTCCGTGCCCGAGAACTTTCTGGTTTTTTCCGGAGACGATGCGATCACGTTGCCCGTAATTTCGTTGGGCGGAGTGGGCATTATTTCGGTGGCGTCGAATGAGATTCCGCGTGAGATGGCGGAGATGACGCGGGCGGCGCTGAGCGGGGACTGGACGAAGGCGCGACGAATTCACAACAGGTATTTTGCGTTGATGCAGGCGAACTTTATTGAATCTAACCCGCTGCCCGTGAAGGCGGTGCTGGCCATGATGGGGAAGATCGAGGAGATCTACCGACTGCCCATGCTACCCATGAAGCGCGATACGCGGGCGAAGTTGCAGCGCGTAGCGACCGAGAGTGGGCTAGTCGAAAAACCTGCTGCGACGGCTCCCGCGGCGGCTGTGGACTTTTTTGTTTATGAAAACTGGCAAGCGGGGCCGCATAAGGCTGTGCTGCACCGTTCCAGTTGCGGGCAATGCAATCACGGGAAGGGCCGTCCCGCTGGGCACGATCCGTTGCATGCCAGTTGGCACGGCCCATATCCGACAGTGGGTGACGCACGACAAGCTTTGCAAGCGATGCCGAATGTTTTGATTCGCAGCGAGTGCAAGTGTGTCTAACCCTCACGATCCGGCAAATCTGCGAGCGACTGTAGAACGCCTCGCGGCCGGCCCGACGGAAGTGACTCCGGAGGCGCTGGCAACATTTCGCGAATTTCGGACGGCGTTGACCCAAGGCCGTATTCGAGCGGCCGAAAAACATGGGACGGATTGGATCGTCAATGCCTGGGTAAAACAGGGCATCCTGCTTGGCTTTCGGCTGGGGCAGTTGGAAGAGAGCGGTAGTGCACTGACGTTCGTGGACAAGAACACGTTTCCAGCGCGACATTTCACTTTGGCGGACCGCGTGCGCGTGGTGCCGGGAGGTTCCTCGGCACGCGAGGGGGCGTATATTGCGCCGTCCGTGGTGTGTATGCCTCCAATGTTCATCAACGTTGGCGCTTATGTCGACGAAGGGACGATGGTGGATTCTCATGCACTGGTGGGGTCTTGCGCGCAGGTGGGCAAGCGAGTTCACTTGAGTGCGGCGGCCCAAATTGGCGGGGTGTTAGAGCCGGTGAATGCTGCGCCAGTGATTCTTGAAGACGAGGTGCTTGTCGGCGGGAATTGCGGTGTCTATGAAGGGACGCTGGTACGCGCACGAGCGGTGCTCGGGGCGGGGACGATTTTGACGCGGTCCACTCCGGTGTATGACATTGTGCGCGGCGAGGTTTATCGAGCGTCCGACGAGAAGCCTTTGGAGATTCCGGAGGATGCGGTGGTGGTGCCGGGGTCGCGAGCGATTACGAGAGGCAAGGCGGCGGAGTGGAATTTGTCGCTCTATACGCCCGTGATTGTGAAGTACCGGGACGAAAAGACGGACAAGGCGCTGGAGTTGGAGGAACTGCTGCGGTAAAACGAGGCGCCTGCGGAGCTTCGCTCCGCTTGAACGGCCGAGGCCGGCCGTTCACACGTGGGCACCGCTAGTCCGCCAAGCTTATTTCCAGTTTGGCTTGTTTGTTTTGGCGGACGCGGACGTTGGTGAAGTCGCTAATCACTGTTACGGCTTCGTGCAGTTCTTCTGGCGGATACGTCGTTAACAGCCCGATTACCCTCATTCCTGCAGCGGTTGCGGCGCGGATTCCGGCTGGGGAATCTTCGAATACGATGCATTGATCCGCGGGAATTCCCACCCCCGATGCTCCCTTCCTATATGGTTCCGGATTTGGCTTTCCGTGGATCACGTCATCGGCGGTGACCAGCACATGGGGCGTGGGGAAACCTGCGTCGCGCAGGCGAGTGATCGCCATGGGCCGGGTGGCGGAAGTGACCACGCCCCAGAGTCCTTGCGGGAGGCTACGCAACAACGGAAGCGCACCGGGAATCACGGTAACGGTATTCAGTTCCATCGCCTCGGCGCTCTCGATACGGCTGGCTTCCGCTTCGGCGTCCAGATGCGGAGCGAACTCTCGCACGGTTTCGATACTGCGACGGCCGTGGGCGCCGTCGATTACGAGCTGAGGATCGAGAGACTGCGCGAGAGCCCAGCGTCCCCAGGTGCCGGCGACAGCGGCGGTGGAATCTACGAGAACTCCGTCCATGTCGAACAAGATGGCGGCGCATTCGAATGTTGGCATTAGGGAAGAACTTCCTTGATTTTGGAGAGTGTGTGATTTCACGAGCGAGTTAGAGCCGCAGGGGGTGGAGGCAAAACGACGGAAGGGCTTTGCTGGCTATCGCCCGAGATTGTTATTGGTGGCTTGTGGTTGCGTTGCCGCATTTCCAGATGTTTGGCGCGGAAGTGTTTTTTCGCGCGTTCGCCCCAAGCGCGGATGAAGTAGTAATTGAGGCCGGCGCCGATTATGGAACTGATAACCGGGATTACTCGGGCGGCCCACTTCTCAACAACTTCGGCACTGGCTGACACAGCGATTCGCTGGATAACGCGTGGCACAAACTTGTTGACGAGTTCTTTTTCGATTAGCTCGCGGCCGATGTCGACACCCGCGGCGCTCGCGGTGGCTACCCAGAGTTCGGCCATCTCTTTGTCGGTGTTGTATTCGAAGCCGTAGATGAGGCTGAGTTTCTGAATCGTACGAAGCGTAATCGCCGCCATGAGGCTCATGTCGGGAACGAGAGTGAGGACCCCGCCCAGGCCGAATCCCGCGCCCTGCAGGGCGGCTAGCCGCATGCCGCTGCGGATAGTTTCTTCGGCGACGCTGTCGAGCAGCCTCAGGTCCAGTTGAAAGACGCCTTCATAGCCCGAAATTGGAAGGCCGTGCGCCGAGCGAAGTTGCATCAGGAAGCGCGCCGGGTCGACGCGGACCTGGTGATAAGCGCGCAGGAATCCGCGCTGAATGGCATTTTCCAGCTTGCGCATGAGCCAGGAACGGTCAGCTTCGTCGGCCATAGGCTCCCTCCTCCTTAAGTGTATTGGATGCTCGCAGAGAAGTGGGGGTTCATTGCACGCCTGTGCTAGCATCAGACCTTCGAATGCCTACTGGAAAACTGCAACTGATCCCTCTTGGCGGACTCGGCGAGTTCGGCATGAACTGTATGGCTGTGCGTTATGGCGATGACATTATCGTCATTGATGCCGGTTTGATGTTCCCGGAAGCTGAGCTGCTTGGCGTGGACATCGTCGTTCCCGATATTTCTTATCTGATCGAAAACCGCAAGCATGTTCGGGCGATTGTGTTGACCCACGCGCATGAGGACCACATCGGCGGGTTGCCTTGGATTCTAAGTGAACTGGAAGTTCCTGTTTATGGAACGGAGTTCACTCTCGCTTACGTGGAAGAGAAACTTGAAGAGCACGAGCACCTGAGCAACGCCGTGCTGAACGAGATCAAGCCCGGAGAGCGGGTGAAGATTGGCGCGTTCACGATCAATCCGATTCGCGTAACGCACAGCCTGGTGGATTGTGTGGCGTTGGCGATCCACACGCCGCTCGGCGTGATCATTCATACGGGCGATTTTAAGATTGACCCCACGCCGACCGATGACCACTACTTTGATCTGCATGCATTTGCGGAATACGGCAAACAAGGCGTGCTGGCGTTGCTGCAAGATTCCACCAATATTGAGCGCAAAGGCTACACGCCGAGCGAGCGGGCGGTGCGACCGAAGTTTGAAGAGATTTTTGCTACGACCGAGCGGCGGCTGTTTATTTCGTGCTTTTCGTCGTCGATTCATCGCATCAAGCTGACGGTTGATCTGGCGTGGGAGTACGGCCGCAAGATTGCGTTCATTGGCCGGTCGATGAATACTTCGGCGGAGATTGCGGAAGATCTCGGGTATCTAGAGATCCCTGAGGGATTGCTTCTGCATCCGGGGGACATCAAGACCCTCCCGCCGGACCAAGTCTGCGTGCTCATCAGCGGAACCCAGGGCGAGCCGATGTCGGGGCTCTCGCGCGCAGCGGTGGACAATCACAAGCACGCGAAGATCGAGAAGGGTGACACGGTGGTTTTGTCTTCTCGAATTATTCCAGGGAACGAGAAGGCGATTTACCGCGTGGTGGACCACTTGTTCCGGCGGCAGGCGCACGTGATTTATGACGACGGGTCTTCGCCGCCAGTGCACGTCAGCGGCCACGCCAGCCAGGAAGAGCTGAAGCTGCTCATCAATCTGGTGAAGCCAAAATACTTCATTCCGGTACACGGCGAGTATCGTCAGCTGAAGCTGCATGCGGAAATGGCGGCTGCGATGAAGAACTCCGTGGGCAACGTGATTTTGATCGAGAGCGGCGAGGTGCTCGAGTTCGACGACAAGGGTGCGCGCAAGGCAGGCAAAGTTAACGTTGGGCGTGTTTGCATTGACTCCGGGTCGCGCACGGATGTGGTGGAAGACGTCGTCATCAAAGACCGGCGTCACATCAGTGAAGATGGCATCGTGCTGCCGATTATTGCGATTAACAAGCTGACGGGTCGAGTTGAGTCCACACCCGAGATCGTGACGCGGGGATTTGCTCCGGATCAGGACGGATTTGTTGCGGAAGCGCGTGAGATTGTCATGCAGACTCTGGAGCTCTCCAGTTCCGAAGAGAAGACGGACTACGGTGTGATCAAGGAGAAAGTCCGTGCCGACTTGAAGCGATTCATTTCGAAGCAGACGCAGCGGCGGCCGTTGATTATGCCGGTGATATTGGAAATTTAGAGTGCCATGGTTACGCTGGAAGACATCCAAGCCGCCCAGAAGCGTATAGCTGGCATTGCGGTCCGCACTCCTCTTCTCAACGTTCCTTTAACAGAACAGAAGAACAGTCCTCATCCGGAGCTTTGGCAGCTCTTCGCCAAACCTGAGAATTTGCAGCCCATCGGCGCGTTCAAACTGCGCGGGGCTTACAACAAGATTGCTGCGCTGTCCGAGGAAGAGCGTCGCCGCGGCGTCATCTCTTACTCGAGCGGAAACCATGCTCAGGGCGTAGCCTATGCGGCTCGTGCGCTGGGAACGAAGGCCGTCATCGTCATGCCGGGAAATGCGCCTAAGATTAAGCGCGACGGGACCGCAGCGTTGGGTGCGGAAATTGTGACAGTTGGGTCCGGCAGTGAAGAGCGCAAGCTTCGCGCCGAACAGCTTTCGGCGGAACACGGTTACACGGTCGTTCCCCCATACAACGATGAGTTCATCATCGCAGGGCAGGGGACGATGGGACTGGAGATCCTGGAAGACTTGCCCGATGTTGAAACGGTCTTGGTACCTGTTGGTGGGGGAGGGATGCTCAGTGGAATCTCGGCAGCCATAAAGCTGGGCGCGCAGCATCCGGTAAAAGTGATCGGCGTTGAGCCCGAGTTTGCCGCCGACGCGCAGGCTAGCTTCCGCGCTGGGCACATTGTGAACTGGCCTCCAGAAGAAGTTACGCGTACACTCGCCGACGGCTTGCGCACGCAGAGTTTGGGCGACATTACGTTCGCGCATATTCGTCGCTTTGTCGATGATATTGTCACCGTCAGCGAAGAAGAGATTCGAGAAGCCGTTCGCAGGCTGTCGGTCAATCCCAAGCTCGCCGCCGAGCCGAGCGGGGCTGTCGCCGTGGCCGCGTTTCTATTCCATCGCAACGGACTGCCGCAGACCACGCGCAATGTCGCCATCCTCAGCGGCGGCAATATCGACCCTGCGGTGCTTCGGGAGATCCAGAACGAACAACCAATGAGCGCTCGCAGCTAGCGGCAGGCCTCCTTGCGTCCCGCCGATTCTTCCGCCAGAATTGATGCATGCATCGCGTCTTTGCCTGCTCACTCCTCCTCCCTGCTCTTGTTTCTGCCGCTACTTACGACCGTGGGGCGATGATCCGCGAGGCGGTCATTTACGTTTCTCCTGACACCAAATCCGCCAAGCTTGGGCAGATTGAGCGCGGCCAGGAACTGGTCGTCATTGAGTCCAGCCGAGAGTGGCTGCGCGTGACCGCGGAACTCGGCGAGGAGAAAACGGTCAGTGGGTGGATATTGGGAAAGGGCGTAATCCGCGTCTCCACGCCGAACGGGGACAGAATCCTCTACGGCGAAGCGGTTGACTCGGAGGAGCAAGCTAGCCGGCGCGGTGGCCGGAGAGGTGCCGGCAATGATGCCGCCCGCCTTTACTACCGCACTGCTGAATACTTCCCCAGCTCGCCACTTGCCGCCGAAGCCCTATATCGAGCCGCCGATGACAAGTGGCAGATTGAAAAGGATGACGTCATGTCGCGGCCCTCGGCACGCGAACAGGACCCTGGGCTACGGGGGCAGATGGATGACCACTGGATGAAGGAAGTCATCAAGAAGTACCCGGCGACGAAGTGGGCGGATCTAGCGGCGTTTACGCTGCTTGATAACAAGCTTTGCGGCGATTGGGAGGGGACATCGAAGTGTCCCAATAAAGAATCCGAGATGTATGAGAAATATGCCGACGACCGGCCGCAATCTCCGGCCGCCCCCGAGGCCCTGTATAAGGCTGCCTGGCGCCGCGCCGCTTTGGTGGAAATCTTCAAGACGGAGGCTGAACCGAAGAAATCGGCTGACTCTAAGGCAGCATCTTCAGCGCTGTGCCATCGGATTCTGGACAAGTACCCGCAAAGTGGGTACGCCAACCGGGCGCAACGCTTGCTCTATGACTTGGAGCAGGAGATTCCTGTGTACGGTAATTCGCTGGAGTAGACTAGGCGTCGACTTCTTTTTCTGACGAGGCTTCCTTACATGTCGAAAATGTTTTGTTTCTTTTTTGTAACACTTGCGATCTGCGCCTCCGCGCTCGCCCAATCCCCTCAGACAGGCTTTGACGGGAAATCCTGGTGGGAAGACGTGAAGGTTCTCGCCGACGACAAGCTCGAAGGCCGCGAGACCGGCAGCCCGGGGCTACATCTTGCGCAGGAATATGTCATTGGCCAACTCGAGGCATTGGGTGTAAAGTCTGCGGGCACGAACGGCTACTACCAGCCGGTCAAGTTCGTGGTGCGGGAAATCAGCGAGAAGGATTCCAGCCTTGCTCTGGTGCGCGACGGCAAAGCGATTCCGCTCACACTAGGGGAAGAAGCTTATTTTGGTTTGCGAGCGAAGCTGGCGCCTGAGGTCGAAGCGCCGCTGGTGTTTGTCGGCTATGGGCTGAACATTCCGGAAAAGAGCTATAACGACCTTGAGGGTCTCGACCTGAAGGGGAAGATCGCGGTCATTCTGACGGGCTCTCCGGTAGCTATCCCTGGACCTCTGGCTTCCCATTACCAAACTGCTGCCGAGCGATGGAAGACGCTCAGAACTGCGGGCGTGGTGGGTGTGATCAGCATTCCAAATCCGGCTTTTATGGATATTCCCTGGTCGCGGATCACGGCGAACCGCACGCATCCCAGCATGGACCTCGAGGGAGAGGAATTCAACGAAACGGAAGGTGAGAAGATTTCCATAGTGTTCAATCCGGCGAATGCGGAGATGCTTTTCACCGGCACAGGACGCACGTTTGAAGAGATTGCGGCGTTAGCCAAGGATCGTAAGCCGCTGCCGCGATTTGCACTTCCACTTTCGATTCGCGCCAAGGCCAAGACCATGGAGCACGAAGTCGAATCGGCGAACGTCGCAGGGAAGATTGAAGGTTCCGATCCGGCGTTGAAGGATCAGTATGTCGTGCTCTCCGCTCACATCGACCACATTGGCATTGGCGCGCCCATCAACGGCGATAGCATCTATAACGGCGCCATGGACAACGGCTCCGGCAGCGCTCTGCTGCTGGATTTGGCGCGCTCGTTCCACAACTCGCCTGTTCCGATGAAGCGGTCGATTCTGCTGGTATGGGTGACCGCGGAGGAGAAGGGTCTACTTGGCTCGAAGTATTTCGCCGCGCATCCGACCGTAGCAGCCGGTTCCATGGCAGCCGATATCAACACGGATATGTTCTTACCCATCGTGCCGTTGAAGATTCTGACGGTTTACGGCCTCAACGAATCTTCTTTGGGCGATGATGTCCGCAAGACGGCAGAGTCTCTGGGAGTCCGTATTCAAGACGATCCTGAGCCGGTGCGCAATCTCTTCATCCGCAGCGATCAGTACAACTTTATTCGGCATGGTGTGCCAGCACTGGCGATGAAGGTGGGCGCGGAGCCGGGGTCGCCGGAGCAGGCCATCTTCAAAGAGTGGTCGACGAAGCGCTATCACGCTCCGTCGGACGACGTGAACCAGCCTGTGGACTTGGCGTCTGCCGCCAAGTTTGAGGAGATTGTTCGCGCGCTGACTGTAACGATCGCCAACGAGGGCGCACGTCCGGCATGGAAGCCGGATAGTTTCTTCCGGCGATACGCGCAGGGATATTGAGTCGGCCCAGCCGTAACCTACCGAAAAGCTTTTATTCGGACTAGATTTGGTTTCGTCGCACTCAGGAGGTTGTTTGAACGACTATTTGCTGGCTCTTATCCTTGGGATTGTTGAAGGCCTTACGGAATTCCTTCCAGTTAGCTCGACAGCGCATTTGCGAATCGCAGAAGTGTTGCTGCACGTTAGCCTTGGAGACGGTTATTGGAAGATGTTTTCGATCGTCATCCAGTTGGGAGCGATTCTGTGTTTGCCGGTTTACTTTTGGGGACGGCTGGTGAAGCTGTTTTCGACGTTTCCGCGTGGCTCCCATCACGATCGAACCGTATTTACGCATCCCTTAGGGTTAGTCAGTTTGGCATTTCTCGTGACTGCGATTCCATCGTTCTTACTCACTAAGGTCATTGGCAAGAATCTGGAGAACCTCTACGTGATCGGCGCCGCGCTGCTCATCGGCGGCATCATCATGTGGATCGTGGATGCGAGAAGCGCCCCCTGGGAAAAGGCGGGCGCTGGAGCGACCGGCAGTCCAATCCGCACCTGGAAAATGGATGACATGGGATCGGCGCAGGCTCTTTGGATTGGAGCTTGCCAGATCCTTTCAGCGGTTTTCCCAGGTACTTCGCGTTCGATGTCCACCATTGTCGCCGGCCAACTTTGGGGCATGTCGCGAGCGGCGGCGCTGGAATTCTCGTTCTTCCTGTCGATTCCTACCATGGCGGTCGCGACGATCTACACGTTGTTGAAGTCAATCAGCGGCAAGGGCGATAACGCCATTGGCGCTGCGCAAATCACGCCCCACCAGTGGACGTTGATTGGAATTGGTTTTGCCGTTTCGTTCCTCGTCGGATATGCCTCGGTCGCGTGGTTCATGGCGTGGGTGCGCCGCCGAGGCTTTGTGCCCTTTGCTGTCTATCGCATCGCCCTCGGAATTGCGGTGCTGGCGATTGCCGGAAAGCTCGCCGCCGGCTAGGATCCCAACCACGATATGCCACCCTTCCACCATTTTGAGTGCTCGCGCTGCAACCAAGACGTCCCCGCTGACACGCCACAGACCATCTGCCCGCAGTGCGCGGGCTCGCTCTATGTTCGCTACGATTTGCGTCCACTCGCAGGCACGGTCGGACGTGATGCCATCGCGAAGGCTGCCGCCGCAGTTCCCTGGGCCGGCATGTGGCGCTATCGGTCGGTTCTTCCCGAGGTGCAGCCCGTAACACTTGGCGAGGGCTGGACGCCAATGCTCCCCAGTCGCCGTCATCCCAACGTTTTTCTGAAAGAAGAAGGCGCGAATCCCACCGGAACTTTCAAAGCACGCGGTTTGGCTCTGGCGGTCACGATGGCGAAGCACTATGGCTTCCGCAAGTTAGCTGTTCCCTCCGCAGGAAATGCCGCTGGGGCGCTGGCCGCCTATGCAGCCGCGGCAGGCATTGAAGCGCATATTTTTATGCCCCGCGACGTGCCTTTTGCGAACTACGTGGAAGCGGTTGCTTACGGAGCAAACGTAACGCTGGTGAATGGCTTGATCTCGGACTGCGGGCGGATAGTCGCGGAACGCAAAGAGAAAGAGGGATGGTTCGACGTTTCTACTCTTAAGGAGCCGTTCCGCGTCGAAGGCAAGAAGACGATGGGCTACGAGTTAGTTGAGCAATTGGGATGGGAATATCCCGATGCGGTTTTCTATCCAACCGGCGGTGGAGTTGGCTTGATTGGCATGTGGAAAGCGTTTGCGGAGTTGGAAGAACTGGGCTGGGTCCGGCCCGGCAGGAGGCCGCGCATGATCGCGATCCAATCCACAGGTTGTGCCCCGGTTGTTCGCGCTTTCGAACAAGGAGCAGACGTCAGCCAAATGTGGCAGAACGCGGCCACCTTTGCTGCGGGCCTCCGTGTGCCCAAACCCTACGGCGATTCCATCATGCTGAAGATCCTGCGGGAGTCGGGCGGAGTGGCCCTCGCGTTGTCGGACGCGCAGATTCTTGCTTCTCTGAGAGACTGGGCACGCAACGAAGGCATTTTCCTGTCTCCCGAAGGCGCTGCCGCCACGGCTGCCTACGATGATTTGTTAGCTGCCGGCTTCCTCAAGGCCGAAGATCGCGTGGTACTCTTCAACACCGGCGCTGGTCTGAAATACACAGACGTAACGGCAGAAGCCATGGGATTGCAGCGACCGTACACAGCGACTTAGGTAATTGACAGATGTTATTGGACGTTAAGTTCAATAAAGACACCTCGAAGAAGTTTGGACGACCGGCGAGAACCAAAGTCGCCACACCCCACTTCTGGCGGCTTGTTCCGCCTCGGATTTCTTGTCATAATTGAAAGGCTCTGGGGTGGTTCTGTCTCACGGCGAGGTGTCTCTTGCCGGGGGCGAAATACGCCATTATGAAAGTTATCTCGAAAGCGTTCACCCCGACCAGCAACCGGCGGCTCAATGAGCTGATCGGCTTCGTGTTGTGTGTCTTCGCGGGCCTCCTCTTCCTCGCACTCGTTTCTTACTCGCCGCAGGACGCCTCGTGGAATAGTTCGGAGAGCAGTGCGGCCGAAGCCGCCACCGGATACCATAATTGGATCGGCATGGTCGGCTCCTATGCTGCCGACCTCGCGTTCCAGGGTTTTGGTGTGGCAGCCTTCCTGATAGCAGTCTTTCCAGCAATTCTCGGCATCCGCTGGTTTCGTTCGCGCCGCGTCGCCACCCCCGTCGCCAAGATTCTGGGAGCGGCTTCCCTGCTGCTGTTTGTTCCCGCGCTGCTCGGGCTGCTGCCCGGGCACCTCCGGTGGCTGCATGTTGTTCCCCTCGAGGGGCTCCTGGGCCGCATCCTGGGTGATTTCCTGGTCCACTATCTGAACCTCGTGGGCGCGTACATTGTGAGCGGAGCGCTAGTGGCAGTAGCTCTGTATCTGACGACTACGTTCTCCTTCTCGTCGATGCACCTATGGCTCCCGACGCGCTTCGCCTTCGTGCGGGCCCTATGGCAGCGGTGGGAAGACTGGCAACTTGCTCGCGCCAAGAAGCGTGATCAGAAGGAACTGGACAAGCGCCGCGCCCAAAAGCCTGTCGTCACCGCGAAGCTGGTTCCTGCGAACCAGTCCTTGGCCAACCAGTCCGATGATCTTGAGCCGCTGGTCGCGCCGCGGGTTCCCGCGAATTCGTATTCCACTGCGGGTGGCACTTCGACTGCACGCCGAACGGGCATCGAACGGATGATGGAGGAAAATCCCGTGGAGGCGGTTGAGAACGGTGCTGACGCGATCGCGCCCGCCGTTGCCAGCCGCGCGGATTCGGATGTCAAGACCAAGACGACCCTCCCCCGCATCACGGGAGGTTACAAGCTGCCTCCAAGCAGCCTGCTCACCCGCCCTGACGAACAGCACGCTGTCAACGAAGAGGCGCTGAAGGTGCTGGCGGTCACTCTCACGGAAAAATGCGCTGAGTTCGATGTCCACGGACAGGTAACACAAATTAACCCTGGCCCTGTTGTTACGACATTCGAGTTCAAACCCGACGCGGGCATTAAGTACAGCCGCATTACAGGCTTGGGCGACGATCTTTGCCTGGCGTTGCGCGCCGAGAGCATTCTGATCGAACGCATGCCTGGGAAATCGACGGTCGGCATTCAAGTACCGAATCACGAGCGGGAGATCATCTGGCTGCGCGAAGGTATCGAAGCGCCAGAGTTCATCGGCGGAAAATCGAAGATCACGTTGAGTCTCGGCAAGGACATTAACGGACGAATCGTCGTCGCCGACCTCGCGTCCATGCCGCACTTGCTGATCGCTGGGTCCACTGGCGCCGGCAAGAGCGTCGCAGTCAACGCCATGATCATGTCAATTCTGTACAAGTCGACGCCCGAGCAGGTCCGAATGATCCTGGTAGACCCGAAGCGCTTGGAACTTGGCGTTTACGAGGGTATTCCGCACCTTTACACGCCCATCATTACCGAGCCCAAGCTCGCCGCCAATGCTCTCAGGAACGCCGTGCGAGAGATGGAACGGCGCCTCAAGCTGCTGGCTGCCAAGGGCGTGCGCAATATCGACCAGTACAACAAGTTATTCGACCAAGACACACCCAGCCTCTTTGAAGACGCTGAGGAAGAGAAGCCGATTCCCTACCTCGTCATCATCATCGACGAACTCGCCGACCTGATGATGCTGGATTCCAGCAACGTGGAAGAGTCCATTACGCGCCTGGCGCAGATGGCGCGGGCCGTCGGAATTCACTTGGTACTGGCCACGCAGCGGCCGTCGGTAGACGTCATTACCGGCTTAATCAAGGCCAACTTCCCTGCTCGGATTTCGTTTCGAGTGGCCACGAAGGTCGACTCGCGAACGATTCTCGATGCCAACGGCGCGGAGTCTCTGCTCGGCCGTGGCGACATGCTGTATCTACCTTCCGGCTCAGCGCGCGTTCATCGCCTGCACGCGCCATTTGTTACGGAAAAAGAAATTGCTGCCGTGGTTGAGTTCTGGCGGCAGCAAGGCACTGCGGAGTATCAGGAGCATTTCCTGCAAGCCCCGAAGGACGAGCGCGGCAATGCCGAAGCCGGAGGCGAGGGGGAGGACGACGACGGTGCCGAGGACGATCCGATGTACGAAGATGCCGTGCGGCTTGTACTGGAGTTCGGCAAAGCATCCACGTCGCTCTTGCAGCGTCGTCTGCGCATTGGCTATGGACGCGCAGCGCACTTGATCGATCTGATGGAGAACGACGGCATCGTAGGAGCCGCCGATGGACCCAAGCCGCGAGAAGTTCTGAAGCGGCCCGACTGGATTACCGAAGTGGAACAGTCGCTGAGATAAAGCCGGGCTTCAATGCTTGCCTTTGAGGCGCACCTTAGGTGACGCGTGTGCGGCAGTTCTGGAGCCTCATATGTCGCTTGATCCGGCCCAAAGCTTGTACTGAAGTAATGGATCAGCCCGTCGCGATCCTTAGAGTCGACTTCTGCTCCCCACTTGATCATTTTGTCCATTTCCTTGGTCCACGCCGCCTTACTCAGGCGCTGCTGAACAATAATCCGGGCCTCGTGACAGCTCGTACATGCGGCGGTTGCCTTCTCTTGTAAAGGCCCCAAGGGTAACTCCGCGAAAGGCGAGTTCTCACCCACCATAGCCTGGGCGCTCAACAATGCGAATATCAAAAGACTTCCGTTAAGCCTGCACATAGACTTTCACCTGATCGCACGCATCGTAAAAATACCCGCTGGGATTCCACACAGCCGCATCGGGCTGCACGCGCCCCTGACTGTCGGTCGCGCGGGACAGAATCGTGTAATCACCGCTGCGCGCCGGCTTCCACGGATAACTCCACAGCCTCCAGGCGTATTTCGCCTGGTCCTTTCCAAGCTGCGCGAGATTCCAACTGGCACCACCATCCGTCGAGACCTCGACCCGCGTGATATCTGCTTCGCCCGCCCAAGCCACGCCTCGTACCACCTGCGAGCCCGGCTTAAGTTTTGCTCCGTCGATCGGACCGGCAATCAGTGACTTCACAGCTAAACCGGTCACCGAATGCGTGTCCTCAGGCTTCACCGCTTCGCCCGGCTTCACCGGCTGGTTGGGCATGCGATAGCCGGGCAGCATGAAGTTCCCGTCCGCTGGTTTGTCTTGCACCGTGATCTGCGTTAGCCACTTGCACGATGCCGCTCCGGCCCAGCCTGGAGTAATCACGCGTGCCGGATAGCCGTGATGCGGGGTCAGCGCCGCTCCGTTCATGTGCGTCGCCACCAGCGTATCGACGTCCATGGCCTTTTCGATAGGGATGCTGCGAATAAAAGGCGGGACCTTGCCTGGTACTACATCTGAGCCGCGAAACACCACGTGCTTTGCCGTGTCCTTGACGCCCGCTTTTTCGAGAAGACTCTTCAGGCTTGGCCCGGAGAATCGCGCGTTGCCCACCGCGCCCTTGCCCCACTGGATGCCCGGAACTCTGGGACTTTGCTGCGACCTACCGTTGCCGGCACACTCCAGCGTGTTCGTCACAGAATAAACGGGAATCTTAGCAAGGTCTGCGAGCGTGAGTGAGAGTGGCTTGTCCACTTCCCCGCCAATGCCCAGCGTCCACTCCTTGGCGTCGATCTCCGCCGGCTCAAACATGTGGTTGCGGACAAAAAAATGTGGAATGGGAGTGATCCAATCCGTCATGTACTCGACGGGCGTTTCGAGATCGAGAAAGCGGTAGGAACGGACGATCAAGCCCTCTTTCCCGGGCACACTGATCGTCGCCTGTCCAGCGGCCGCACCTAAGAGTGTTTTCGACGTTAAGGCAGCTAGCGCTCCGGCCGAAGCCGTTCTTAAGAATTCACGGCGGGAACCCATCTCAATCTCCATATCCCACTATTCCTAGTCTAATAGTATGGATTTATGGAGTCAACAAGTTCCTCTTCAGGACTCGGACCTCCTAAGAGGAACCCTTTGCAAACGTCAGCGTCGCCGGAATCGTCAGCCCAGCGCCCCCTGCGAACGGAGAATCACTTAACGTCGTGGGCACGCCGCTCGTTGTATCAATGCTGAACCCGCTGATGAATGGGCCAGCAGGCGAATACAGAAACCTTCCTGTTGGATCGACGAATAGCTGGTCCGTGATCGAGAAGGTGAAAAAGGGCGATCCTGGCATAGCGGTCAGAGTTCCGCTGTTTGCGTTGACCGTAAACCCAAATATGTCCCCGAAATCATCCGACACATACAAAAACTTGCCGGAAGGGTCCGCGACAATGCTGGAGATGAACGCTATATTGTTCGGGCGCAACACCAAGGGGAACCCTGGGAGCAGTGCTAGGGACCCCGTTGCACCGTCGATCCTCCAGACCTCCACACTGTTCGTCGACGGGATCCCCGCGTACAGAAACTGTCCAGACGGATGTGCCGCCAGATAAAACGGAGACCCGTTCGCCAGTGTAGAAAAAGGCGAGCCAGGGACCGGCATCAGTGCCCCGCTGGCGGAGTCTACCGAGAAGCCGGAGATCGTCGCCGCTTGTCCCTGGCCGATGTCGCTGGTGTAGATAAATTTGCCAGGGGGAGCGGCGACCACACCCAAGGGGCCGTTGTCGTCTGCGAAGGGTGAACCTGACACCAACGTTAGGACACCTGATGTTCCGTTGATTGCAAACACGTCGATGCCGAAGTCTCCCGCGACGTGGAGGAACTTCCCAGAGGTATCTATCGCCAAGCCCCCCGGAGCGCCGATTCCCGCAGCGGGAAATGGCGATCCGCTGATGGCTGTCAAAGCGCTCGTGGTTGAGTTGATAGCGAACACGTCGATCGCTTCGCCCTCGGTGTCGTAAACAAAAAGGAATTTCCCCGCAGGGTCCGCTACCATGGTCGCCGTTGTGCCCAGGCCCGTGTTCGGGCTCGGCGTCGTCGTCGCAGTACTCAGCGCGCCTGTGGCGGTGTTGAGTTGCAAGCCCAGAATTTGGCGGAGACCCGTAGCATAGAGGAGTTCGAAATGCGGAGGAGGCGGAGGAGGTGGCGATGAGGGGTAAGGAATGATTCCGCATGCTGAGAACAACTCGGCTGTGAGCAGCAACAATATGAAGAATGCTTTGCATTTCGTATTCATTGGAGTCCCGGTTTTCCTCGGCGGACTGCGCGCCTACCTGCGATAAATCACCTTGCCATGGCGAATTGGAAAATCCCTGCCCATCAGTCCACCAATCGCGGCACCTCCCATGCCCACCAGGAGTCCGGCTCCGACCCTTGCCCGAGTATGGGTATCTCCAGACGCGGCTGCACCCAAGGCACCTCCAACGGCCCCGCCAACAGCCGCCCCGAGGGCTATGTTCGAGGCGTCGCTGTGCTCGAGTCGGATTTCCCGAACAAGTTTTCGGCGATACACCGCTTCCGGGGGAATGAACAATCGGCTGGTGCCGTACAGGACGCGTTCGCAAACCAACACATCGTCCGATGCGCTCTCGAACACGCACCGGTTGTGCAGCCAGAAGCTTCCGTACTTTACGGAGATGGGTGTGCCGGGCGCGAGTTGCTTTACGACCTTCCAATCACGCGATTGTGCTTGGGCGCTCGCGACGCAGAGGAGAGTCAGCAGGAGGAACTGATGGAGCCGCGGCCGTGGCATACCGCCGAAGATTAGCTTCGACTCCCGCGGGCGCGGGGCCGCCTGTGACAGTATCAGGAGTGTCCCACTCAGGGAGTGAGGGGACTACGGACGAATTCCTGATAACGCTTCAGTTCCGCGATGGAAACCTCGGAAAGCACTGGAAACGATATTGGGAGGCAAGCCTTCGGCAGCAGGGTGACGGTCACAGCATCGCAAATCACCGCCGCTGTCTGCTCCAAACCTCGCTGCCAGCGTGGTTTACGCGCATCGCGGATAACCAGATTATCCGGATGGAAGCCAGCGGCATTCAGGACTACTCGCGCCAATTTCAAGAACTCCGGCCATTTCGATGCCACGCCTACAAGTACATCCGCCGGAGCAGGCAGCCACTCCGCCAGGGACGTTGGCACTGAGCTCACCTGCAGCGTCAGCAGGTCCGTACCCTCAGGTAAGAGTGGCCGCACAAGAGTCACCTTATTGGGTAGCGCTACCGGAATCGCGCCATCCAGCGTAGCTGCCGACCTGCATTCCTGCAACCCGCAACTTTCCACCTTGAAGGTCAAGACCCGTTTCATCTCCGCTACGAGGATCTCACGGAGCTCCTCCGTCGGCTCAATCACGAGGAAATGATCCGGGGGCTGCAGTTCCAGCCAATGCCGCATCCGGCTCTTCACTTCCGTTAGAGGCGCACCTGAGTCCCGGGCAGCACGAAACAGGTTTGCGATCAGCTGATCGAGCGCGAGGGAGGACGGAAGGGGGAACTTGGGCTTCTTATCGCGGACATATACACCGCTGCCGTGCCGGAACTCCACCCATCGCTCCCGCTCCAGTTGCCGGTAGCCCGCGCTGATGGTGTTGGGATGAAGATGAAAACGGCGCGCCAGTTCCCGCGTGCTGGGCAGTCGCTGCCCGGGTGCCAGGTCTTCGCTCAGAATGGCAAGAACTACCTGCGTGGCGAGTTGCTCTCGAATGCTGACTTCGCTACCGTGGGACAGCCAGAGCTGCATGCCGCATATCTTATAGCAGTCGTGCTTCGTGCTCGGGACTGATCCGCTCCCGCACACCCGCTAAGGACTTAAGCAAGAGTTCAATTGTCTTCGGTGTCAAAATGTAGAATCGGAAGACAAAAACGAATGTAGGAGCGAGTATGGGCTTGGAACGCGACTGTAAACTGCATGTTCGAGGCAAGACGATTTCGGGAAAGGCTCAGCTGGAATCGGACCATCTTCTCTTTCGGGGTACGGAACGGTTCAAGATCATGTTGAAAGATCTCTCCCACGTCCAGGCTGACAGCGGAATCTTGACGGTGCATTTCGCCGACGGTCCAGCCGCGTTCGAACTGGGCCCGGCAGCGGAGAAATGGGCTCACAAGATACTGAACCCTCCCTCCCGACTGGATAAGCTGGGCGTGAAGGCGGGCCTTTTGGTGTCGCTGGAGGGGACCTTCGAAAGTGGTTTCTCCCGGGAAGTTCGCGCCCTCAAGGCCGAGCTGGTCGCAGGAAGAACCAGGCGGGACTTGATCTTCTTCGCTGCGGAAAACGCAGGTGAGCTCTCTGCGATTCCAAAATTGGTGGGGAAGCTGAAGCCGGACGGTGGCCTCTGGGTTGTATACCCGAAGGGAGTCAAGGCCGTTCGGGAAATCCAGGTACTCGACGCCGGACGCGCGGCGGGTCTTAAAGACGTGAAGGTCGCGAGTTTTTCACCCACCCATACAGCTCTTAAATTTGTTATCCCATTATCCGCACGGCAAGCAAAGTAAGGGTTCATAGCCGAACCGCATTCCCGCTCCAGGAGACAGCATGAATTTTCATACGGAATACTTGACCTTCCATAGCAAGAAGCACCGCGAGTATATCCACATCACGCCGCAAGTGGAGGGCGCCGTCCGAAAGAGCGGCATCGCCGAAGGCATGGTCCTCGTTTCCGCCATGCACATCACCGCCGGCATTTACGTCAACGACCACGAGAGCGGGCTGATCGAGGACATCGACGAGTGGCTGGAAACTCTCGCGCCCTTCCGCAAGGACTACCGACACCATGACACGGGGGAAGACAACGGGGATTCCCATCTGAAGGCTCTGCTCATCCATCACCAGGTGATCGTCCCAATCACGAAAGGACGGCTGGATCTCGGAACCTGGCAGCGAGTCTTCTACGCGGAATTTGACGGCCAGCGGGACAAGCGGGTCATCTTGAAGGTAATGGGTGAATGATGCGCGAAGCGTTGAAACATTCGAAAGCATTGCGTACCATCGCCTGACGAGACCCTATTCCCCGATTCTGCCGCGCTAACTACTTAGGAGGCTTCATGCCCGAAGAACTTCACGAAATGCATGAGCACGCCGAGCACGCACACCACGATCCGAGTCTCGCGCCCGCAACGTTGACCATGGCGATTCTCGCAGTGTTGGTCGCTATTGCTTCCCTGCTCGGACATCGCTCTCACACGGAGGAAATCCTGCTGCAAAATCAGGCAACGGACGAGTGGGGGTTCTTCCAGGCAAAAAACATTCGCCTGCACATCGACGAAGCCGTCGCGGCCTCGATCGGTATCGTGGAAACAAAGGACGCCGAGGCGGCAACCAAGGTCAAAGAAAAGTACGCCTCCGAGGCCGAGCGCTATCGCGACGAAGTGAAGGAGATTCAAACCAAGGCTACCGAGTTGCAAGACGAAGTCAAGGTCGCCAGTACGCAAGCCAACCGCTTCGATTTGGGCGAGGTTTTCCTCGAGATCGGCTTAGTCGTGACGTCAATCACACTGCTGACCCGCCGCAAGGCGTTTTGGTACCTTGGGCTTGTCTGCGCGGCGGTTGGCATTGCGGCGTCAGCCAGCGGCTTTTTCCCGCACTAACGATACGTCCGGGCAGGCCTCTCCCTGGGCCGGAACTATCCTTTCGGATAGGCGCCTATCCGTTTGGCTATGGTGGATGAATGCCGACCTTGGGATCCAGACTCTTTCCGCCCACGTTGACCGAGTACTTAAAGGAACCCGAAACACCCGGTCTGATGGCGCCCGAGGCTACGCTCGGACCGCTGAAACGAGACTCGGTGAAGGGCGAACCTGAGTCGAACGTAATCAGGAACGCGATCCCCGAACTCATCCATTTTATTGTGTCTCCCAGGGTGGACCAGAGATCCACATCCATGGGATTACAGGTGGGATTGCCTTGTGCATCAACGTCGATAGTGATTAGCTTTACAGAGGGGCCGCCGCCCGGAGAACTCATACAGAGTTACCTCCTGAAATGCGGACGTGGCGTAGGCTACGGTCGCGCCACGCTTTGGTATAGCACGTCGGATGCCAGAGGACGAAACTCGGGATCGTCCCGCACCACGAACGCGGAGGTACCTAACTTCCTGGATTTTTCCAGAGCCGCAATCGCCGCTGGATCCTGGCCGAATTGCAGCAGTACTTTGGCCGCCTCCAGCTGGATTTCGGGATTGTCCGGATTTAGTCGCAGAGCCCGTTGCAGCAAATCCAATGCTGGGCTCTTCTCCAGGAGCATGGCATGGTAAAGAGCCAGGTCCGAAAGCACCCCAGCGTTGCGGGGATTCACCGCCAGGCGTTCCGTCCCAAGGGCTATCGCGTGACGGTAAGTTTCGGCCGCCCTCTCGCGCTCCCCGGGGTCCCAGTAATAAGCCTCGGCCAAATTACCCCACGCGTAGTACACGTCGGAATCGTGCTCCCCCACTCGCACTGCTTCCCGGTAGGCGCGGGCAGCTTCGGGCATGCTTCCCTGGTAGAAATAGGCTGTACCGAGATTCGAATAGGCATCCAGCGACGGATTGATCTCCGCCGACCGCTGCAATTGGGGAATCGCTTCCCCGTAGCGTCCCTGGAGCAGATAAACGGCGCCGAGGTTGTTGTAACCCTGGAAGCTGTCTGGGGCAAGAGCAATCCAATCCGTATACATGTGCGCGGCATCGTCATAGCGCGCATGATGGAAGTAGTACCCTCCCAGCCAGGCATACCCCGCCCAGTATTGTGGACGGAGCTGAATCGCCTTCTGGTAGGTCTGTTCCGCTTCGGCAGGCCGCCCCAGATTCTCTTCGGCCGCAGCGAGTCCGCGAAAAGCATCATCGTTCGTGGCATCAACGTTCAGAGTTTTTTGGAACTCTCCCACTGCCTGTTCGTACTCTCCAGTGAAGTTGTACACCACGCCCAGGCAAACATGGCCATTGGGCAAGCCCGGGGCAAGCCTCGCAGCATTTTGACAACTAGCCAGCGCCTCCGACATAAGTCTCGAATCACGGGAGGCCTCATACTGGTGCCAATATGCCTCACCTAACCCCGCCGAGGCGAGAGCATAGTGCCCGTCTAGCTCCAAAGCCCGATGGAAAGCATCGATCGCAGCCGCCAGATTCCCGGGCCTCGTATAGTCCTGCAAAAAACCCCGTCCGCGTAAGTAGTAGTCATATGCGGCTGGCTTGGACGTGCCGTTGGCGAGGAGAACCGTTCGATCATTGGGCCGTAACTCAATCCCCAGAATACTGACGATGCTCTCGACCAGCCGGTCCTCGAGCGACAGGGGTCCGCTCACCTCGTCGACGGTCACTGTATCGGCGTGCACCTGCCGTCGTGTCGCTGTATCCACCAGGCTGTAACTTACGCGAATCCGATGGTCCGACTGAGAAAGGCTTCCCTCCAGCGCCAGATTCGCCCCGAAGACCTTGCGTGCCTGCTCGGCATCCTGCACCGATTCCGATCGAATCTCGCGGGGCCCGACAATCTCGACCGGATAACTCGAAGTAAGTTGAGCCAGGCGCACTGCGAGCGCTTCCGTCACGCCATCGCTGAAGGCTCGCCCGTTGGCATCCCCAGATCCGGACGCAAGCGGAAGAACGGCCAGAAACACGCGTTTCGGCGGCGTGCTACCGTGCAACCACCTTTGCACAGGCGTCGAGGCATACGCTCCCAGCAATAGACCTGCCCCCAGAACACTCGCCAGAGCGGGAACCAGCATCCTCCTCCATAGCGGCGCGGGCGCCCAACTGGGCAGCACCAATTCCGGATGTGAGTTCGTCTGCTGCACGTAGCGCAAATCCTGCAACAGCTCGCGAGCGTCTGAGTAGCGCTTGTCGGGCGCTTTGGCCAACATCCGATTGACCACCTCCTGAAGCCCCAGTGGTACGTTAGGGTTCAGCGAGCGGATCGGTGACGGCTTCTCTTTCCGAATGCGATCGCACGTGGCTAGAAAACTGGCCGCCTGAAATGGATGACGGCCCGATAACATTTCGTAGAAAACAACTCCCAGAGAGAAGATATCGGCCCTTCCGTCCGGCGCCATCTCCATCAGGACTTCGGGCGCCATGTACGCCGGTGTGCCAGCAAATGTACCGGCCCGGTCGATCGTTGGAGTTTCCTCGCCGACAGAGAGAGTCTTGGCCAGACCGAAGTCGAGAATCTTAACTTGTCCCGCCGGAGTCAGCATGATGTTCTCAGGCTTGATGTCGGCGTGCACGATGCCCGCGCGATGGGCCGCCACGAGAGCTGCGGCGCACTGTGTTCCGAGATCCAGAAAGGTCTCCAGGGTCACGGGCCGCGTCAGACGCTGACGCAGCGTTTCTCCTTCGACAAACTCCATGACGAGAAAGATCTCTTCCCCTTCGTCAAGGACGTCGTATATGGAGGCGACGTGGGGGTCGCTAAGGCGGCTGGCGTTTTCCCCCTCTTCCTGGAAGCGGCGGCGATACACAGGATCGTTGCGAAGCTGGGGCGCGAGGCGCTTGAGCGCAATGGGGCGTTTCAGCCGGGTATCGAAGGCCCGATAAACCTCACCCATGCCACCCCGGCCCACCCGGCTCTGAACGCGGAAGCGATCCGCCACCAGGGCGTGAACAAACTCAGCCGCTGGATCATCGTCGGCAACCCTGGGGGAAGGTTCGGCCATAACCCTGACGCAACCAGACTCGTATCGTTCCAGGAAGAGGGCGTCCTACAGGATGGTGGCGCGGCCCCGCTTCCGTTGAAGGAAATCTTACCGCCTCCGAAGAGTTCGGGCAAATCCAACTCTTGCGCCAGCCTGAGGCGGAGGTTGGGCATGTCAGCCTGACGAATGTCCGTCTAGCAAGTATCTATGAAGCGCGGGAAGAGCTTGCACACTGCCGTTGTATTCGATCAAACCGAGCTTTCGGAACCGGTTCATGAAGAAACTTACGCGCGATCGGGTAGTGCCAATCATCTCGGCAAGGGTGCTCTGGCTAACTTGCAGAGGATGGCTCCGGGTTGCTCCAGTCGGACCCGCCGTGAGCGACCAGAGGATCCGCGCCAGTCGCTTCTCGCTGGGATTCAGGACCTGGTCGGCATAGTCTTCTTCGATCCGCCTGACGCGCGAAACCAAGTAGGCAACGAAGAGATTTGAAAAAGCAGAATCCTGGCGAATTAACCTTGCGAACGTCGCTCGTTTCATTCGTGAAATCGTGGAGGGATGCAGTGCCGCAGCACTAGACATGCGAACTGTGTCCTTAGCGAGGCAACCTTCTCCAAAAAAATCGCCCGGCCGGAGGATGGCGACGACCGCCTTCTTCCCCGACAGTGACACCACGGTAAGCTTAACATTTCCGTGCTCAATATAGAACACAGCATCGGCCGCATCGCCCTGCGCAAAGATGCTCTCCTTGTTTCGATAGTCTTGAACGGTCTTTTGACTTCCGATTCTCTTCACTAACCCGGCAGAACTCGACACTAGGGCCAGCTTACTGGGCATTCGTTGCCTCCGCAGATTCGTCCTGCGACTGCTGTTACCATACTGCTTGACCCGGAGGTGTACAATGTGATCAATTCTGACCACTTCTGTTTTGTGACTGGAAGGGCACCTGCATCGGGCCCCAACGCAGTGCTTTATCGAGGATGAGGCCACCATGCCTGCTTCGCCACTTGAGTCACACGATCCTGGATTCAACCGCGACCACTTCCGTCAAGACAAGTTTTCCCGGCTGCTTCCCGATCTCAATCGCTTGCTCCTGGCGCATACCGATATTCGAGAAGCCTTTCCCCGTATCTGCCGCAGGTTGCATCGCGCGCTTGCCCATCAACATGCGGCAATCGCATTGTATGAGCCGGAATCTGCGAGCTTTCGCCTCTATATCGAGCACAGCCCGAGCGGAGCAGCACTCCCGGCAAGCCTCCGGATTCCGTTGGAGAACACCCCCTACGGCGAAGTCTATCGCATGCGGCGGCCGGTCTTGGTGGACGATTTGCGTTCTCCGCAATTCGCTTGCAAGGCAACCGGCGTACTACTCCAGCACGGACGCAGATCCGGCTGCTGGGCTCCACTGCAAACGGCCGACAACGTCCTCGGCGTCCTTTCTGTTAGCGCTGGACGACCGGGTGCCTACCGTCCCGACGACGCCTACTTGCTCAACGAGGTTGCTAGGCAAATTTCGCTGGCTCTGGCGAATCAGCTCAGATTGCAGCAGCTGCAAGAATTACGACAGCAACTCGACGAACAGATTCACGACTGGAACCGCAGTTTCCGGGATATTGCCGCGACCGCCGCATGCGGGGTCGTACAGTGGGGGGCGGGCGGCGTCGTCTCGGACGCCAACGACGTGTTTCTGCGCATGGTTGGCCGAACCCGCGAGGATATTCGCGGAGGACTCAATTGCTCAGACCTGACACCTGAGGGCGAATACATTGGTCTGCGAATACACGCCGAAGAGGAGTTTTGCGACCACGGCTCCTTTGAGCCCTTCCAACAGGAGTATCAGCGGCCGGACGGTACCCGTGTGGCTGTGCTAGTCAGCGTCGGCTTGCTCAATCAGAAGCGTCCTCCGTGGCTTGCTTTGGTCGTGGATTTAGGGGCGGGTCGCGTCCGCGCCGGGCTATCCCCGAGTGCTCCGTCGCCAGCGCCTTTCCAGGACAACGAAATGCTGGCCGCTGACAGTCCGTCGATGCGGCAGATCTTGCGCGAGATCGAACAGGTCGCGCCTACAGACACCAGCGTGCTCCTGCTGGGCGAGACCGGCACTGGCAAGGAGGTCGTCGCTCACGCCATTTGTGAAATGAGCGGGCGGCGCCACTTTCCCTTCGTCAAGGTCAACTGCGCCGCAATTCCCGCGGGTCTGCTGGAAAGTGAACTATTCGGGTACGAAAAAGGCGCCTTCACCGGAGCCCACTGCCAGAAGATTGGCAGAGTCGAGCTGGCCCACCATGGAACCCTCTTTCTCGACGAAGTGGGTGACATTCCCCTCGAGCTGCAACCCAAGCTTCTGCGCGTGCTTCAGGAACAGGAATTCGAGCGTCTGGGGGGCACGCAGACGATTAAGGTGGACATTCGCGTTATTACTGCCACCAACCGCAATTTGGCGGAAATGGTGTTGGCCAGCCAGTTCCGGCGCGATTTGTTCTATCGGCTTAGCGTATTTCCGGTCCGCGTACCCCCGTTACGGGAACGGCCGGAGAGCATCCCCACGCTGGCACATTACTTTGTCCGAAAATTCTCGCGTCGGCTGAACCGCCCGCCCCTCTCCATTCCCACTGGCACCATGGGCATGTTGGAGCGCTGGCAGTGGCCGGGCAACATCCGCGAGTTGGAGAATCTCATTGAGCGCGGCGTCATCCTGTCGCCGGGACACGAGCTGCACGTCAACCTGGAGGAGCTACACACTCCTTTGCCTATACCACTCGCGCACCTGCACACGCTACGGGACATTGAACGGGAACATATCGCTCGCATCCTGCACGACACGAACGGCGTTGTGGGCGGCATCCACGGAGCCGCATCGATCCTTGGAGTCAAGCGCACGACGCTTCAGTACAAGATGAAGAAGCTGGAGATTCCCCGCCGCTAGTTCCGCCCGAAGTTTGGCAATTTCGACTGCGGGCTGCCTCTTCACCTGGCTTGCGTGCGCGGGAACCCGCGGAAAAACGCCTCAATCCTTAAGGTTCCATAACGAGAACCAATCACTCTCGCACGCAATCTTCCACATGCTTTCCGTCATCGGTCGTCGATTCCCTGTTGGAAGCCTTACAACGCGACAGGAGCCTTCCCCTCAACAAGAAGCCAGCTATCAGCACGAGGGCGACCCGGCACACAAGTATCGCTTAGCTGGCGGTGGCTCGACGCCACCGATTCCAGTCATCAAGACCGACTGGACCATGGCCCGAGAAGGGTTGAGCAGCCATCCTTATCTCCGCTCGCCAGGTCAGCCAGAATCCGACTTCGTGCCTTGGGTGCGGGTTTGGGAAACCTGCCGAGACAGGCTATAATAACGCCTGACTTAACTTATGAGCACACCTAGCCGTCGTAGCGAAATCCGCCGCCGCCGTACCCGCACCGAGAAGATCAGCCAACTCCGCAAGCGGTATGCTGCGGCCAAAACCGATGCCGAACGCACCAAACTCGTGGACAAATTGAAGAAGGTCTCTCTCGGTTTGACGGTTGAGCATTTCGCCACGCCGCTCCAGGCCCGCAAATCCAGCTAGGCCTGCAGATCCCACTCAGTGCTACCGCTGAAAGCAGAGGCATGTCCTCAAGGCATTGGCGCGCACACTTTCGATTCAATAAATCGAAACCCTTGCCATTCGAAACAAAACAATGTAAAAAGATAGCCTTGGGAATTTCCTATGGCCAAAGGCGAGAAGCTGCTGAATGAAGAGCGCCGGCGCGTTATCCTCGATCTTCTGAACCGCGAATCTCGCGTACTCGTGACTGACTTGTCTGCACGGTTTGACACCTCGCAGATCACCATTCGTAAGGATTTGGAAGCTCTCCACGCACAAGGGCTGTTGCATCGTACGCACGGCGGAGCGCTGACCGTGCAAAGTGGCGCACTAGCCGATCCGTCACTGCAGGAGAAAGAAAAGCTTCATCACGCCGAGAAGATTCGCATTGCGGCTGCCGCCGTGCGCATGATTGAGGAAGGCCAGTCCATCATTCTGGACTCCGGGACAACGACGACCACGATTGCCCGCAGCCTGCGGGGACACCGGAAGCTCACGGTAATCACAAATGCCGTCAATATCGCTGCCGAGCTGGCGAATTCCGAGATCGAAGTGTTATTGACGGGTGGTAGTGTGCGCCGCAATTCTTTCTCGCTGGTGGGTCCGCTAGCTGAGGAGAGCCTTCGTCAACTTAGCGCGGACACCTGTTTTCTCGGCGTGGATGGCTTCGATGTGAAACTCGGCCTCAGCACGCCCAATCTGCTGGAGGCCAAAGTCAACCGCATTATGGTGGAGCGGGCTCGACGGGTTGTGGCTGTCTGCGACTCCAGCAAGTTCGGACACCGCAGCCTTTCGCACATTGCGCCCACCAAGGCGATTCACCACGTAATTACAGACAAACGCATCGTGAAGTCTGACTTGCAAGCATTGAAGGATTTGGGCATCGCTGTAACTCTCGTTTAAGAGCCCTGGACTGACACGACATATGACCTCTCCGTTCGATCGCACAACCACGACGCTGGACGAAATTCTTTCGCAACCGCGATGCTGGACGGAGTGCTTGCGCGCTCTCGACCAAATGGAAGTTATTCGCAGGATTTGTGCGCATGCGCCGCCGGATGGTGAATGGCTTTTCGTTGGGTGCGGAACGAGCTACTACATTGCCCTGTCAGCTGCCGCTTCATTTACCTCGATCACCGGCATGCTCGCCCGAGCTGTGCCAGCCTCGGAAGTCATGTTCTTCCCGGACATCGTTCTGGGACAGCGCCGAACGATCATTCCTGTTCTAATTTCTCGTTCTGGAAAAACAACGGAGGTTGTTAAGGCAGCGCAATACCTCGAAAATGAGCGTGGCATTCGCACCATCGCGGTAACGTGCCATCGTGATGAGCCGCTGGCACAGATCGCCGCGCTTCCGATTATCCTCGAGGCCGCAGCAGAGAAGAGCACAGTCATGACGCGCTCGTTCAGTTCGATGTTGATGGCTTTGGAATTTCTGGCGGCATCGGTGACCGCCCAGAAGATTCTGTTGGACGAACTGCACCAACTGCCAGCCCGTGCCGCCGCCATGTTTGATCACACTCCCGGACTAGTGCGCGAGTTCGTCAGCAGCCACGAGATCGATAACTACTCGTTTCTCGGACAAGGACCATTTTTCGGGATCGCCAACGAGGCCATGCTCAAGGTGATGGAATCCTCCTGCAGTTACGCGCAGGTTTTTCACAGCCTGGAATTTCGCCACGGGCCCAAGTCGATCGTCAACCCGCGTTCCCTTCTTGGATTATTCATTTCCGACAAGGCCTACGCCGCCGAGGTCGATCTGCTCGAGGAGATGAGCACTCTGGGTGCAACGACGATGGCGGTGACGAGTCAGCCAACATCCCGCATTCGCGCCGCTGCCGATCTCCTGGTCGAAGTTCCCTCCGGGAGCGAGGATTCCCGCCTCGCTGCTTGCGCGCTTGCTGGACAATTATTGGGACTCTACACTGGGCTGAAGAAAGGCCTGGACCCCGACTCGCCGCGCAATCTCTCGCAAGTGGTGATCCTCAACGAAACGGCATGAGGGAAGAGCGGCGTTTCGACATCACACTGGCGGGCGAGATTAATCTCGACATTCTGCTCTATGGCCTGCCCGAGGATATTCCGCTCGAACGTGAGCTCCTCGCCAGCGGCTGCTGCGTCACTCTCGGCAGCTCGTCCGCGATCACAGCGCACAACCTTTCTGTTCTCGGCAGTAGGATCGGCTTTATCACTCGGGTGGGCCCCGATGACTTTGGCGCGACAGCGCTGGGCCGCCTCCGTGCCGCTGGCGTCGACCTCAGCAGGATTACCGAATCGCCGACGCTGAATACGGGCGTGACGATGGTGCTACCTCACCCAGAAAGCCGCCACATTCTGACTTATCCGGGCTCGATGGCCGAGATGACGCTCGAGCATCTGGATATGGAATACCTGACGTCGGCTCGACACTTCCACCTCTCGTCCTACTTCTTGCACCGCGGGCTGATTCCTCAAATTCCAGAACTCTTTCAGCGAATTAAAGCGGCTGGGTTGACCATTTCGTGCGATACCAATGACGATCCGGATGATGAGTGGGGCGCAACCTTCGCGGAGGCTTTGCCGTATGTGGACGTCCTCATGCCGAATGAGCGCGAGGCGTGCAAGATTGCGCGAACCAACAATTTTGAAGATGCGATTCGCCTACTCACCGCGACGGTTCCGCTGCTGGTTGTAAAGATGGGATCGAAGGGTGCGATGGCTGTTCGTGGAACCGAACGGATTCACTGTGAGCCCATTGCTGTCGCAGTTGTCGACCCGTTAGGTGCAGGCGACACCTTCAACGCCGGCTTCCTGCACGAATACGTCCGCGGCGCGGACCTACGTGCCTGCCTAGACTCGGGGAACCTAGCCGCAGCGTTCTCGACTACCGGCTCGGGGGGAACCGAAGCTTTTCGTGACCCCGCGCTGTGGGCTAGATTTCAAAGACTTCATAAGCCTCACAAAAAGTGAGAAGTACGAAGAAGCATTGCGCGACCTAGGGCTTATTCCTTGTCTGTTTCCAACAGCAGACTTCCAGTAAACGCCGCTTGGAGAACCGGGTTGGCCGCGTCCACTTCACCCAGATCCTCATCGTTGACGTAGTCGTGGACGCGATACTTGCCCGGCACCAGGCCGCGCAACTCGATTACGCCCTTCCAAGCCTCTGTTGACGACGGAGAAAAGAACGCGTAGTACATGCGGCCATCCTTCTCGATCGCGTACGCCTCTGGAGAATCGTAGCCGTAGACGTAAAGATTCTTAAACTCGCCGCGCGAGAGCATCTTCTCGTTGTAGAGCGCGGTCCACTTCTTCCAGTGTTCTTCTTTATCCGGCGTGAGGGCAACACGTTGAAATTTCGGGCGCGACTCTCCCCAGGTAAACTTCGTTCCTAGAACTCCGCCGGTCCCCAGAGTCGAGGCGAAGTCGCGGCCGATTTCAATCCACTGGCCCGGCTTTGTCTGTTTCATATCCGATAACTCCACGTGGTCGCCATAAACCGCAGCCTCGGGCCCCAGGAGCGCCTTGTACCACTTGATGCGGCGACGCACCTGCACCGCGCCGACAGGGTCCGCCGTGACCGCTTGATCCATAGAACCCAGCCACGCCAAATTCGGCGTCGTCCCGCAGGGGCAGATTTGCGTAACGCTGTCTGGCTTCATGGCGCGTGTCGTCTGGTAAATGATTTTGTAGACGTCTGCCATGGCGTTGATGGAATCCTGCGGCGATTTGTGGTGATGTTTTGGGTTGTAGCAGGCCGGAACGGTGTAGATGTTGTCCAATTTGTGCCCGTCAAAGCCCCACTCGCCAATAAAGTTTTTCGTAAGCTTCTTGTGGAATTCCTGAACCTCGGGGAGAGCCGGGCAGAGCACTACCAGATCCCGAAACACGCGCGCCGGCTTGCCGTCCTTGCCCAGCACGAGCCAGTCCGGGTGCTCTTTTACCACCTTCGAGAGGACGTATTTGTGCGATTCGTACTTGCCGCGGCCATCCTCCGCCACCAGGGGATACCACCAGAGCTGGGAGTGGATGCCCTCTTTATGGAAATCGGCAGTCATTTTCTTGATTGAATCGCCGGGAAACGTATCGGGCCGGGGATCCCAGTCACCGTAGGTCGTAAACCAGCGGTCGTCGAGCGTGGCCCACTTAATTCCCATTTCTTTCAACTTCGGAACTGTGTTCAACATCTGAGCCGGAGTCACGTTGAATTCATACCCCCAGCCGCACCAGGCGATTCCATAGTCCTGGTCGTTCGGCTTGGGGACGGTCCAGCCCTCTCCTTGTAGGGCCAGTGAGTAGGTCCGCAAGGGCTCGTAGAAGTCTCCGTGATAGACGGCCACAAAGCTTCGAGGAGTGGCAAATGAGTCTCCGGGCTTCAGCGTAGTCTGCGCATCTAAAGTGAGGTTCGTATTGATGCGCCGGTCCGCAGCGACACTCACGGGCAGCGACAAGACCAGAGGCAGAGTTTCGAGGTGGCCAATGGCCTCGCCGACAGACGCAGTCCAAAAAGCATTCACCGGAATGCCGCCGCCGGCGCCACCCTTCACTACGGCACCCATGACGTTCGGGCGTGAGAAGTGCTCTGGAATGGGAAGAATCTCATTGGCACCCCAGTCGTAGCTGGCGCCCTGGAAAGACCAAAGCTGGTAGGCCGCCACTTTGTCGTCGGCGAGCTTGGCATTCATGCGGTGTTCCTGCGTGCTTACAGCGTCCAGGATCACATCTTTCTGGCTGGGGTTTCTATAAACAGCAGTCAACAATGCCATGGTCGGAAAGTCATCGTAGACTTCCACAGATAAAGTTTCGTCGAGTCCCGAACTGGCGCTGTGTCCGGTGATGTCGATGCGCTTGCCCAAGGTGCCCAGCTTGCCGGTCGCATCGGAAATCACCGCCTTGCTTAGGTAAAATGCAAAATCGCGGGCGTGCTTTCCAGCAACTGTGGCTTCGCCACCTGCGGCGTCGGCCGCAGGATCGTCCAATGTCAGACGCTTTCCGTTGCGGATCAGGAACGCTTGCAAGTACCCCTTCGGTGTCAAGTCAAACTCCGAGACGGCGGTCTTGACCACCAGCGGCCCGCTGGGATTGACGGTCACCTCTACGGACGATACTGGGGCAGCCTTGGTCGCGCTCGCGGCGGGAGGTGCTAGCTTGGAACCCTCGCATCCTTGCAGGGAAATCAATATCGCTGTTGATGCCGCCAGCGCACCAGCAAATCGGAAAGCTTTCATCGCAAACTCCTTCACTCAACGACTCGTACTCGATCAGCCACTACTTGCTTGCCAGGCTCACACCTTTGAACTGCCGAAAAAGCTTTTCCGCATTCAGGTGATAAATCTTTTCCAGCACCGGATCCGGCAGATTCAGGCCTGAAACCGTCCATCGACCTTGTGAAGGCGAACCCCAATAATCGAATGCCTCGTCATCTGTTTCCAGCCAGCGAAAATCGCTTTGGTACATGTCAGAGTCGGGATCGTTGTCGCTGCCGAACATCACGCGGTCCTGATAGTCGGTAAATAGTTTGCGCGTGCGCCGGGGCTGCCGGCCAAGCTCCGCTTCCCTGCCCCCGAACTCGATCATGGTGTTGGGAAAATGGTCCATCATTTCTGCGACTGCATCCAGATTCTCAGGCCAGTTTCCGACGTGAAGGACAATGAACGTCGTTTTTTGATGTTTCGTCATCATGCGATCGCGGGCTGCCAGCAGTTCCCTGAAGCTGGGAACGGAGGCCCGTAAAAGCTCCAGTCTGGATGCTCGTTCTGTTCCTCGTAGCGCTCGTTTTCTCCATTGATGGGGAGAAAGAAAGCTTCAGGATCGGCGATGTGAATGGCCACGGGAATGCCGAGACGTCCGCACTCCTCCCATACGGGGTCGAGCCGGGGATCGTCAACAGGAATCAATTTTCCGGTTTTGTCTTTAACTCCCAGACCCAATTCCTTCAGAATCTTGTACCCGCGCGCGCCACGCCGCACGGCGTCATCCAACTGCTTCACCATCAGGTCGCTGAAATTCGGGTCGTCAATCTTGCTCCAGTCCGGCTGTGTAAATACGACAAAGCGGCCCGGATACGGTTTCGCCATCTCGTCGATGACCTTCTGCAGTTGTTCTCCCCATTCGCCAGTGAGAATCACCATCGTTTGAACGTTGAGCTGGTTCATCCGTGACACGAGTTCCTGAGGTGGCACGCGGTCTCCGGCACCCCGGGCATCGTTGACATGCTGATGCATGTCGATGACCGGAAACTTTGCCCGCAAAACAGGAGTCTGCTTAACGTGCAGCATGGATTTCGGGTCGTAGTCCTTGAGCAGGAGGGTTTTCTTTTGTTCAGCGTCGGTCGCGACTCTGTATCCGATCTGCGCTTGCAGGCTCTGCAGGAGAACCAGTACCGCCACCCCTGAAACTCGTCCAAAACTCTTCATGGGATTCCTTCAGGCTGCCCAATATACATGGCCAGATGATATATTACGAAATAAAATGTAGCAATTCGAAGCATCTTTGGTTAAGCTATGCCTCTCGCCTTGGCGAGGATCACCAACCCAGCGCTTGTGTACTTGCAGAGGAGCCCCCATATGTCGCCAGTATTCCTAGTTCGTCGCTTAGACGCTATCCCTCCCGCGTTCCTCATGCTGCTACTCCTATTTCTGTTGGGTACGCCTCTAGCCATTGCCCAGAAGGACACCGGGGCCATCGTGGGGACGGTTCACGATCCGTCGGGTGCGGTGGTCGTCGGAGCGAAGGTTTCCGTCACGGACTTTGAGCATGGGCAAACCTTCGCGACCACAACCAGCTCGTCCGGCGAATACGTAGCTAGTCCTTTGCGCATCGGACGCTATACCGTAACCGTCGAGCATCCTGGATTCAAAACTGCCGTTTCCAACGTTGTTGAGATCAACGTGCAAGACCGCGCTGCCGTCAACATTACGCTGCAAGTTGGCTCGGCGATGGACAGGATTGAGGTTGAGGCTACAACGCCCCTAATCCAAACCGAAACGTCCGAGCTTGGACAAATCGTCGACAGTAAGCGCGTCTCGACCCTGCCGCTCAACGGCCGCAACTTTGCCCAGCTCGCCTTGCTTTCCGCCGGCACCGCGCCGAGCGAACCTGGGGCACGTGATGAAGGCGGCTATGGATTCAGTTCCAACGGCGCACGGTCGTTACAGAACAATTTTCTGCTCGACGGCGTGGACAACAACTCCAACCTGCCCGATCTGCTGAACGAGACTAACTTCGTCATTCAGCCACCGATTGATGCCCTGGAGGAATTCAAGGTCCAAACCAACGCCTACTCCGCGGAATTCGGCCGCGGCAACGGCGCCATTGTCAATGCGGTCATCAAGTCGGGCAAGAATCAGCTGCATGGCTCACTTTGGGAGTTCCTGCGCAACGAAAAGCTCGATTCCCGGAATTACTTCGATGACCGCGGCGCCAAGACACCGGCCTACAAACAGAACCAATTCGGCGGAACTTTCGGCGGACCGGTCGTCATTCCAGGCCTATACGACGGGAAGGACAAGACGTTCTTCTTCTTCGACTACGAAGGTTTGCGGAAGCGGCAAGCGCAGACGCAGACTGGCTTTATCCCCCCAGCCGAATGGAGAACGGGCGACTTCTCGAGCCTGCTAACTTCAACCCAGGTTCATGCGAACCTGGATAATCCTAATGACCAGACCGCTCCCCTAGCCCTCGATTGCAACAATAACCCGACCTTTTTTGGTGAGCTTTTTGATACACGGCAGACACAACTGAAGTCCGGCCCGAACTACCCGACCGGATTCTGCGGAGTTCCCTTTGCCGGAAATCAGATTGCTTCGGAAGATCCCCTGGCGCAGCGCCTGACTGCCCTGTTTCCCACCGCCGGTCCCCTCGATTCGCTCAGCGGCAACAACTTCCTTGCCAACCCTGTTCTCAAGGAATCCCGCACTAACTTCGACGGCCGCTTCGATCAGAGATTCTCCGACTTCGACAGCGCCTTCTTCCGTTTCAGCTACGAAGATCAGCCCAGCACCATCCCCGGCACCTTCGGCGGCGTTGCCGATGGCGGCGGCTTCTTCAGCGGCGTCGAAGAAAACTCCTACCGCAGCGTAGCCATCAGTTGGACCCACATCTTCAAACCGACCCTGATCAACGAATTCCGGCTCGGCTACAACCGCATCAATTCGCAACGAGCACAGCTCAACGCCAACCTCGATATTTCGGGCGACCCGCAATACAATGTGAACTTTCCCGGAGTCCCCTTCTCGGCCGGTATTGGTGGCCTGCCTCAACTCACTTTCAGCGACGTGGCCACGCTCGGCAGCCCAACCTATCTTCCTTCCAAGGAACTGCAAAATTCCTACACTCTGTCCGAGAACCTCACCTGGGTCCGCGGCCACCATGCGTTCAAGTATGGAACAGAGATTCGCCGTGAAGAGTTCACCATCTTCCAGCCCGCCTCGCCTCGCGGCAACCTGGACTTCAATAACACTTTCACCGATAACCCCGCAGTTCCGGGAACAGGTGGTTCCGGCTTTGCTTCATTTTTCGTCGGTCTGACCGACGGCGGTTCTATCAACAACCTCCACAACGTCGACTATTTCCGCCCGACCTACGCGTTCTACGGTCAGGACGACTGGAAGGTCGCTCCTCGCCTCACCCTGAACCTTGGTCTCCGCTACGAGCTCTTCTTGCCGGTCACCGAGCGCCATGATCAGATTGCGACCTTCGACCTCGCGCATCCTCTCACTCCGACGCTGATCGTCCCGCGTGGGCAAACCCAGCAGCTTACACCATTCATTGGAAGTTCGGTCGTTATCAGCGCCACTGGCAGCAAGAGTCTCGTCGCGACAGACCGGAACAACTTCGCTCCCCGCATTGGCCTGGCTTTCCAGGTCGATGACAAAACCGTTCTACGAGCTGGCTACGGCATTTTCTATGGCGGCCAGGAAAACGGCCCATATTCCAATCCGAGTCCCGGATTTAACCCGCCATTTTTCGTCACGCAGTCCTTCTCTGGGCCATGCAGCGCTCCTTCGGCCAATCCAGCGCTCTTCGACCCAACTGGCGTGAATAACAACGACTGCGCTGTGCCCGATGTCACCAACCAGCCCGGCCAGGCCCCCGGCAGCGCTGGCTTGTTCGTCGGCTTCCCGGCCACTGCTCTCACGGATCCCAACACACCGACCTTCTTCTCGGTCGACCAGCACCTTTTGACTCCGTACATGCAGCAGTGGCATCTTGGAGTCCAGCGCGAATTGCCTTGGAGCAGTTCTCTGGAAGTGACATACGCTGGTTCCAAGGGCACCAAGCTCTATACGTTCTTTAACGGCAATCAAGCCACGCCTTCTGCGAACGCGAGTGACCCAACTGCTCCGCGCCGTCCCGTTCACATTTGCGACAATACTGGCGCTTGCAACGGCGTTTTTGATACCGGCATCGACTTTTTCCGCAGCACCGGGAAGTCCGCCTACCATGCCCTGCAGACTCATTACGAGAAGCGCCTCCAGCACGGCCTGCAGTTCCAGGCCTCTTACACATGGGCGCACTCGATCGACATTTCCTCCAACGCCAACCTCGGCCCAACCCAAAACAACAGCGACTTCCGAGATTTCCGCTTCCCGAACGCCGAGTGGGGAAATTCCGACTTCGACGTCCGGCACTACTTCACCCTGGCGTCCATCTACGAACTCCCCTTTGGCCACGGTAAAAAGTTCATGGGCAACGTTTCGGGCATCGCCAACCAGATCGTCGGCGGCTGGCAGATGTCCCATATCGTGACCATCTCCAGCGGCAACTGGTACACCGTGCTCGATGGCAATGGCAACTTCGCTAATGCCGACGGCAACGCCGGTGGCGTTTCGCAGCGCCCCGATCAGGTCGGTGACCCCACGGAAGCCGGCGCGGTTCTTGCCAACCCCGACGTGAATTGCCACTCTACTGTGTCGCAAGGTGGCATTGCCCCGGATCGTGTGGGCGTGCCAGGGTCGTTCTTTAACACTTGCGCTTTCACCGATCCGCCTGCTGGTTCTTTCGGCAACGTCGGACGCAATACTATCCAAGGTCCTGGACGCCGTGTCTGGGACTTCTCCCTCTTTAAGACCTTCTCCATCCAAGAAAAGGCTCACCTGGAGTTCCGCGCGGAGTTCTTCAACATCTTGAACCACACCAACTTCCTGTTCGCGAAATCGGGCCCGCAAAACGGCAACGGCTCCACCATCCTCGGCGCATCGCAGTTCGGCAGCCTTACCGCCGCGCGCGACCCAAGACAGATTCAGTTCGCGTTGAAGCTTTCGTTCTAGAAAGAATCGACATCACGAAACGTGGGCCGGGAGTTGCCTCCCGGCCTCTGTCTTGCCCGAGAGCGACTGGCTATGGCCACGTATAATCTCTGCGAGACCATCGCGTGACCTCGCCTCCTCTAGTGCAATCCCCACCTGCCCGCGCCACACCGGCCTTTTGGATTCACGCGCAGTTCACTCTACTCGGAATCACCACGGTCCTCCTGGGGCCGTTGCTGCCCACTCTGGCGGTGCATTGGGGCATGCGCGATCTTCAGTCGGGATACTTCTTCGCCGCTCAATATCTAGGGTCGACGCTAGGCAGCTTGATTTCGACTCAGGCCTTGCCGCGGTGGGGTTTTACGCGCGTTTGCACCGCGGCCATGCTGATTCTGTGCTCCGGGCTAGAGATATTCGTGTTGGGTTCCTGGCAGCTTGGCTTGGTTGGGGTCTTTTGCTGTGGCCTGGGCATGGCGCTTGCGATTGCCGCCTCCAACCTAGGCGTGGCGCAGAATAATCCCGGCCGCGCCGCAGCGGCCCTAAGTCTTCTCAACTTTGCCTGGGGCATTGGCGCCGTGGCTTGCCCGTTCCTGATCGCCGCAGGGCTTCGTTACCTGCCACTCACTCAGCTTGTTCCCGCGCTCGGCGTGCTGCCGCTGTTGTTCGCGCTTCGTTTCGCTACTCTGGACTCTTCCCGGGAAGCCCGGGTGCCAGCATCGCCCTGGAATCTGTCAGCGTTCGTGCTCATTACCACGCTCGCCTTCCTCTACGTAGGCACCGAGAACGCTGTTGGTGGCTGGATTGCTTCGTACGCGCGGGATGTCGCCCTGTTGTCCGCGAGTGCTGCTGCGATGGCGCCGTCCGCTTTCTGGGGTGCGTTGTTGCTTGGCCGCGGAGTGGCGCCGGGCGTTCTGCGGTTGCACAGTGAGCGCACCATTTACCGCCTCGGCCTGCTGACGGCTGTCGTCGGTACGACACTCGTCCTCACTACCCACGTTGTCCCGCTACTACTGACGGGCGCCGCCATCGTCGGCTTGGGCCTTGCTGCTCTGTTTCCCATCACAGTGGCAGTACTGTCGCGCGATCTAGGCGAGAACAGTCAGCGGCTCGGGGGCTTCTTCTTCGCAATTGGCAACATGGGAGGCGCCACCATTCCGTTTCTAGTGGGCGCCGTTTCAACGGAAACTCATAGCCTGCGAGCGGGAATGGCGTTGACGCTGGTCAGCATGGCTCTCATGCTTGTCATCAGCGTCACATTCGCGCGGCGCCTGGCCTTCTCCGCCGAAGAGGCTAGGTAGGTCGCGCCGAGAAAATCGCATCGGATGCCTCGTGTCACTTTCGAAGTTTTGCGGTATCTAAGGCGAAAGGAGTGACACTCTAATGATCAGGCTCTCCATGATCGGGCTTTCCTCTTTCGCTCTCTCCCTGGCGCTTGTAGGCACAAGTCGCGAGTCTCCGCGGCCCGCCGGTCCAATTGTGGTGGAACTCTTTACTTCCGAGGGCTGCTCCAGTTGCCCGCCCGCTGACGCTCTGCTCAGCAAGCTGCGTCAATCCGCCGCAGTTGAAGGGGCGGAAGTCCTGATTCTGGGCGAGCACGTCGATTATTGGAATCATCTGGGCTGGTCTGACCGCTTCTCCTCGGAGGGCTCGACGCAGCGCCAAGCGGGGTACTCAAGGCGCTTCAATCTGGATTCCAGCTATACCCCGCAGATGGTCATCGATGGGCATAAGGAACTCGTCGGCAACGATGAGAGCGCCGTGCGCCGTCAACTGGCTCTCGCTGCACACCTGCCGAAGCCCGAGCAAGTCAGGCTGGCCTGGAGCAACGAAAACCAACTGCAAGTCGAGATCGACGGTGCCGGCGAAGGAAACGAGAAGGTTCTCCTCGCTATCACCGAGGACGGACTATCTACACAGGTCGGCAGTGGAGAAAACGGCGGCCGCACTCTGCGCCATAGCGGAGTCGTGCGTGAGCTTCGCGAGATCGGCTCTCTCCGCCACGGGCAGTTTTCCTCGGCAGTAAAAGCAGCGCGTCACCCAGATTGGAAGCCCGAGAATCTCCGCGCCGTAGTCTTCGTACAGAAGGCCGGCCAAGGCGACATCACCGGAGCAGCGTCACTGGCGTATCCACGCTAAAGCTGTGGCAGCGCCATCTTCCCCTGAATCCCGCTGCCCTCGGTCACGCTATAAATGAAATCCGCCGGGACATCCCGCAACTTTTCGACGTTGCCGTTCGGCCAGCGAATCTCGACTTCGTCGATCTTCTCATTCGCACCCAGCCCAAAGTGCAACCTGAGATCGTTCTGCGAGAGATAGCTTCCTCCGCTGCGCACTTCCGCCATCTGCTCTGCCTTCCCCGTCCGCACTGTCACCCGTGCTCCAATCGCCAGCTTGTTGCTCTTCGTCCCCGTCAGCATGAACAAGACGCGGTGGTTTGCGTTCTTGCAGTGGTTGATCAGCAGCGAGGGCGGTTCGCCCAGGTTCAGCACCAGAATATCCACGCATCCGTCGTTGTTCACATCGCCGAAAGCCGCGCCGCGCCGAGCGGCCACGGGTATGGCTTGCAATCCAGCCCCTGCTGACACTTCCTCGAACGTGCCATCCCGATTGTTCCGATGCAGCAACATCGGCTGCCGGTACGCTCCGGCGCCTACCCCCGTGCCGACTTGGGGATACACGTGCCCGTTGGCCACAAACAAGTCCAGCCATCCGTCGTTGTCCATATCAAAGAACCCCGTCCCCCAACCCACCAGGGGAACGCTGGGCTGGGCGATCTGCGCGGCCCAGTTCACATCGGAAAAGCCCTGCGTACCCTGGTTGCGATAGAGGTCGTTCGCCTGATCCGCAAAGTTCGTCACGACGACGCCCATGCGCCCGTCGCGCAGGTAGTCGCCAAAATCCACGCCCATCGAGCCCTGCTCCTGCCCCTCGGCACTGAGCGACACTCCCGCTTGAAGCCCTACTTCCTCGAAGGTTCCATCGTGCCTGTTGCGGTAGAGGTAATTCGGCCCAGCATCATTCGCGACATACAAATCGGGCCAACCGTCGTTATCGTAGTCGCCCCAAACCGCGCCTAGCCCGTAGTAGCGCCCCGGATCGCTCACGCCGGACTTCTTCGAGACATCTTCAAACGTCCCATCGCCCCGATTGTGGAACATCAGATCGCTCTCACCCTGCATGCCCCAGGGACCGCACTGCACCAAGACTCCCTTATAGCGGCAAAACTTCAAGTCGCTGCCCGGCTCGGGAAGCTTGTCCATGTCCACATGCACATAGCGGGAGACAAACAGCTCGAGCCGCCCGTCGCGGTCATAGTCCGCCCAAGCCGAGCCCGTGCTGAAGCCTCCAACCCCAAGACCTGCTTTCTCGGTGACGTCTTCAAACTTGCACCCACCCAGATTGTGATAAAGCGCATTACCGCCGTATCCGGTCACGTATAGGTCCGGCAAACCGTCGTTGTCGTAATCCGTAACCGAGACGCCCATGCCCCAGCCCTTGCGCGTCAATCCTGATGTTTGGGTGATGTCGGAGAACTTCAGATCGTTATCCTGGTGGTACAGAGTCACCAGCGGGTCGCCCCCGTTCTTGCGGTAACGCTCCACGCTCGAACCGTTCACGGTAACAATGTCGAGCTTGCCATCGTTGTCGCAGTCAATAAAGCCGACACCTCCGCTCATCGATTCGACAATGTATTTCTTGTCTACGGAGGAAATATGCGGGACGGTGAGCCCAGCGGCGTGGGCGACGTCTTCAAAATGAGGAACCGCGACCCGCGGATTCGAAGTTGGCGAGGTGCCGCCAGCTTTGGTAGCGTTTGAGGGATGAGTTTGCGCGCTCAGAATCGAGGCGGCACACCAGAGAAGAAGAGGAAGGAGTCGATTCATCGGGGCTGGGACACCCCGATTATATCGGTACGATTTCAGGTGCGGCCCACTGCTGCCATTTCTTTTCTCTCAACGGCCTCTTGCTTGGCCTCGCGGCTTGCTTCCAGGGTCAGGTCCTGCATACCGAAACCGACGCCAATTTTCTTTAGGAAATCATTCGGAGGCGTGCCGCCGGCGAAGACCCAGACAAAGTCGTTGGGAATCTCCTGCACCGTGCCAGCCACGTCGATGATGACCGAGCCTTCCTTCACTTCGACTGGCATCGAGCGGTACAGTACAGTCAACTTGCCCTTGGTGATGCATTCTTCGATGCGCCGCGAGTTGCGATCCTTGATGCGGCCAAAGCGATCCTGCCGGTACGAAAGCGTGACCTTGTTCCCTACTTGGTTGGCAAGCCCCATCGCCGCTTCCACTGCGCTGTCGCCGCCGCCCACCACCAGAATCTTCTTGTTGACGTAGTGGTCTGCCTCAATCAATCGATACATTACCTTCGGCAGCTCTTCCCCTTTTATATCCAA
>Ga0137409_10000288_pt1 | contig 53484 bp, 47 predicted proteins | sample CZODoug1_16funga_FD_122059 | JGI IMG/M metagenome (GOLD analysis project Ga0137409, IMG submission 122059) | Vadose zone soil fungal communities from Angelo Coast Range Reserve, California, USA - CZODoug1_16fungal (Hybrid Assembly) | ecosystem: Environmental > Terrestrial > Soil > Vadose zone... | reverse complement strand
CCTGGGCGTGGGATGACAACGACCTGGCGAGCTGCACGTCCGACAACAACTGGTTCAGCATGACTTACCACTGCGGGATCTATACCCAGACGTCCGACTTGACGCTCTACGGCCAGGACGTGGTGCTCAATCCGATCTATGGGATCAGCGCACACGCCAAACGCGCAACGATCTTCTAGCGCGCAGCCCGGCATTCCGCGTCCGGTGACCCCAATGCCGAACGCTGCTCGCCGAACGCTGCTCGCGACGCACCTGACCGTGAACCCAGCGAGCGCTCGCATGCTATTTGCGACAAAGTGGCATCTGGGTGAATATGATCAAACTATGTCGTCACATGTAGTGTCGTCTGAATACAGCGACGTCCGCCGGCGCCGGCACGAAGAGGCCGCAGCACGAGGCCTGCGCTGGGCGCTGTTGTCGACGCTTGCCGCCCTAGCGGCCTGTCAACCGGCACAGGTCACCCCCCCGATAGACGTCGAGTCCCTCAATCTCACAGCCGGCACCACGCCGATTGCCGGCGCCGCGCCGCCGGTAACCGCGACGCCCAGAATGACGGAGTCCATGCCGCCTGCCGGCGGCAGGGCTTCGCGCCCGTCCTACAATATCGGCAACGGGTTCTTCGTGCTCAATGGCAAGCTATATGACGCGAACGGCAACGAGTTTCGAATGCGGGGTGTGAACCGCACCCACTACGACTCGAGCGCATCGTCGGCTGGCATCGCCAAGAGCGGCGCCAACGCCGTGCGGATGGGGATGTATCACGAATCCATCGGTGCCGCGGCCTACATCAATGTTCTGCGGCAACATATCAGTACCAAAGTAGTGCCGATCGTGTCGATGTTTTACTTTCCAGATGACACGTCGATCAGCTGCAGCGACAGCACGACCGGGTTCGCCGCCGGGGTGGCCTGGTGGGTGGCCAACGCCGCTGCGTTCGCACCTTTGAGCAAGTATCTGATCGTCAATGTCGCGAATGAATGGGGACCATCGAACAGCACGGTGTGGCGAGACTCGTATGTTTCGGCGATTGCGAGTTTGCGGAGCGCCGGCTACCTCAACACGATCCTCGTCGACACGGGCGGCTGCGGACAGGACGTCAACGACCTCTTGAACTATGCGCCCGCCGTATTCAATTCAGACCCCCAAAAGAACGTGATGTTTGCGTTTCACTTTTACGGGTTGGGTGAAGGCCCCCCCTATTCGACGGTGGCCCAAATGAATACGATTTTCTCGCAACTGGCAGCACTCGGTGCTTCGCAGGGAATGGCCTTCGCCATCGCAGAATTTGGACCCGGTAGAGCTATCGGCCCCAGTCCCACCAACGTGACCGCTGGACAAGTGATCACTGCGGCCGAAGCGAACGGTCTCGGTTGGCTCGCCTGGGCGTGGGACGACAACAGCCTCCCCGGCGGTAGATCAGATGACGCCTCGTTCAGCATGACTTACGCCGGACCGGGCATTTACAACACACCGGCGGATTTGACTACCTACGGGAAGGATGTCGTGCTCAACCAGACTTATGGGATTACCGCGCTGGCAAAGCCAGCGTCGATCTTTTAGCGCGATGGTCTGCGGCAAGAACCTATTTGTATTCCATCAGGCGTGATTGTCGACCGAGCCAGCGTGTGAAAAATTTGAGTTGGCCGAGCATCTCGGGAAATTTTCCAATGACGAGGAACAGGGCACGCCACCAATTCTCGCGTGTCGATCGGGCACCGCGCAGGGCCAGGCGCACCACCTGAAGAGGATAGACCGCGAATGTCGCCAATCCAAGGGGCCCGATCAACACGAGCGACACCAACGCAAATAGCGGTATCCCCAGCCCCCAGAACAATGCGCTGAGGGACTCTCGAACACCGTGCAGCTCAGGCGGCGCACCGTGCAGAGCCGCACCCTGCGCAAAAGCATAGCCACCGCGCTGCATCCGTTTCCACCATTGGCCAAAGCGCAACATGGCCGAATCGTGCAGCGCCATCTCCTCGCCCAGGCGCCAAATCCGCCATCCAAGGCTTCGCAAGCGCACACAAAGCTCTGGTTCCTCTCCTGCGATCAGGTCAGTTCTAAATCCCTGCACGCGCTCGAACGCGTCGATGCGGATCATGGCAATGCCACCGCACGCTTTCACCTCGCCGACCGGCGGAGTGTCCCACTCGATGTCGCACAGGGTGTTGTAGATAGAATGCGCGGGATGTTTCTCGCGCAACCGACCCGACACGACTGCCACCTCCTCCTGGTCCCTCAGGAACTTTGCGGCACTTGCCAGCCAACCCAGGCAAAGCTCACAGTCGCCGTCCACGAACTGGACATAGGTTAAATCCGGGTGCAACTCACGCAACCGTCGGAACCCCTCATTGCGCGCCCTTGCGGCGGTAAACGGCAAACCGGGGTCAAGTTCGACAATCTGTACGCCCGAGTTTTTGGCCACGTTCACCGAATCGTCGGCCGAGCCTGAATCAACATATATGACGACAGCCGCTTGCCGGACTACCGATACGAGGCATCTGCGCAGGCGCTCTCCCTCATTGCGCCCGATGACGACGACACCGGCCCCACCCTGGTCACGCACGTATTACCGCTCCTTTGCAGGCATCTATGGATCTCGCCGCCGCCCTCGCAAGGCACCCACCAAATGATCCATCGATGCGACCACCAAGGTATCGCCTCTCAGCCACGATCTTGACAGTAGCCGAGCCCCGCGCAGCCGTCGGTCTCCCACATGAAATAGTGTCGGAAGCGCCTTCATCGTTGCCGCGAACCACAGGATCAACAAGATCCAATCCAGCGTCCCTCTCACCACCTTCCGCACTTCAACTCGATCAGTTAGAGCATCACCCACCTCCGCGGCTGCGGCGCCGGCAACATATAACTCGAACCGCGCTCTGGGAAACGCACCACACAAAAGTTCCAGATCAGCCGCCCATCGCCCCGTCGGCACTAGAAGCAGCACGCGCACGTGCTCTGCTTCCTTGTTCTTGGTCAACCACGCCGAAACTTCTTCCCGCAGTTGCCCCGTCGCTTCCAAGGACCTGATCTCAGACGGATCAATCCTCTGCGGCAGCCCGCGCAGCGTCCATAGTATCTCGGCGTACCCCACGGCCGGTCCATATGCGAGTGCACCCTCCTCGATGGCACTACGCATATCCAGGATGTCCTGAGATGCATACACAGACGTCAAGCGGAGTTTCTGATGGTATGCCTCATTGATCGGAATCAGTTCCCGCTCCAGCACTACGCCGGCTCTCCTCAAGGCCTCGAGCGCGTCACTCATGTAGCGCGGAAATCGCGCTAGATAGGGAACGTCTTGGTATACACGCAAGACCCGACCGGCGACAAGGGATGGGTTCGACAGGAACGCATCGAAGCAGGCATCGACAGTCAGGATGTGATCGGCGTGCGGCCCGCCCAGCGGGATCCACAACTCGGCCGACGGAATCTCAGCCAATAGTCGCACTACCGCCTGCGACCACCGTTTCCGCTCCTGGTCGTCGGGAATTCGCGAGACCCCCGCTCTGATCGACATTCGATGCCGTAGGAAGTAGTCCAGAGTCCAATTCGTGTCGCGATAGCGCAGAGCGGCGTCCGTCAAGCCCACAGACACGTGAGTGCCGCCGATCATCCGAGCGAATAATTCCGACTCGCCGCGCCGAACTTTCGTCACCTCGTCGATATCAAAATAGTTGCGGCCGAGGCCATGATATAGGGTGTGGTTACTACGGCTCGCCATCGTGGCAATGACGAAGGCGCACTCTAGGCGTCGGAGCCACATAATGCCCCCGGCGCTGAGTGCCGCATCATCCGCGTGTGGCTCGATGACGAGAACCTGCCGCCGTGCGCTCGGAAACGTCGGTTCGACCAACTCGCAAAACTGATTTTGCAGGAACTCGCTGATTAACGCGTCAGTACATTCCCGGCATGTCTCCCGTACCGTCCCCACACTGAGCGGTCGCTGCATCGAATTCCAGAAATTGATTTCCGTCTGCGAAAGCAGCCGACAGGGTTGCTCCGACGCCATAAAAAAAAGAGCATTCCCGCGCAGATGAAAATGCGGTCTTCGCACGAGGAGATGATCCGATCGCAATTTCGCGTGGCCGTCCAACCCGCTCTCCCGACGCACCTTGATTTCCATACACGTCCAACAGCCCGGTCGAGCTACCTGCCTAGTGAGATGAACGATTCAAGTGTTACGGCAACTTCGCCTCTGGCGATAGAAATTATTGTGTACGCGGACTTGAGTTTGGGTGAAAGCGTCCCTGGCTATTATTTCATGCCGCTGCGGAAAGCGTCACGCTCCGCCTAGCCTTTCGGCGAGACGGCGCTGAATGTGGGTACCGATCAGCCCCAATCGCGAAGATGACGAAAATGGCGTTATGCGCGGTGATCTTCGTACAGTTTGACAAAATCGCCATATGTCACCGGGAATTTCACCTCCTCTGACACGTCGAAAGGGTCGAAGCCCAGAGCGTCCTCGAGTCGGGCGACAATGAGAGCGAAACTGAGAGAGTCCAGGCCGGACTCGAGCAACTTCAGATCGTCAGACAGCCGTGACAACTTTCGATGCTGCTCGATCGCAACCTGCTCAAACTGCGCCTTCACCGTGTCACGTATCGACATGCGTCTAGCTCCAAATATGAATCAGATCGAGAATACTAAATGCTTTGGACACAATTCGCAGGTACTAATCCATCCGCACCTCTACGCCAGCGCGCGTCGCGTAATTTCGGCTCGCGTTGTGTCGGAAGCCAGGGTAGCGTACTCGGGATTACGATTATAGTGCCGGCGCTCCAAAATTCACGGCCGACGCTGCTGGCGGACCCCGCAATCATGTGACACAGCCGGTTCAAAATTTAAGCGCATGTGGGTGTTTTACCTCACAATTATACAAATTCTCGGATACGAACTAAACTCAAGGCATGTCCTCCACAGCGATCGACTCGGATCCGGCCCCCGGTCATCTGGAAGGTTCGGGATCGAACCGCCTGGTGCGTCCCCTGGATGTCGCCGTCGTCATCGTAACCTACAAGTCCGCACAGCTGACTATCGAAGCTGTGAGATCCTTGCTGGCTGAACGTGCAACTCCGGGACTGAGCGTAAGGGCGGTCGTCGTCGACAATGCCTCCGGAGACCTGCCGGAAATTGCCCGGGTGGTTGAACATTGTGAGTGGTCTTCGTGGGTCACCCTCGTACAAGCGCCGAGAAATGGCGGCTTTGCGTACGGAAACAACCTCGGTATCGAACGCGCATATGCCTCAGGTGCCCCGTCGTACGTCTATCTGTTGAATCCGGATGCACAGGTACGATCCGGTGCCATCGGTTCACTCGCTCGTTTCTTGGAGGCTCACCCCGAAGTCGGGATCGCCGGAGGCAGCTTTGAGAATCTCGACGGCAGCGACTGGCCATTCGCGTTTCGCTTCCCAAACCTGATCGCCGAATTGAACCAAGGACTCGAGTTCGGAATCGTCGCGCGTTTGCTCGAGCGTTGGAGCACCTTGAGACACATGACCAAGTCCAACCAGCAGGTCGACTGGATCAGCGGAGCGGCGATGATGATCAGGCCCGAGGTGTTTGCGGCAATCGGCGGGCTGGACGAAAATTACTTCCTATGTTTCGAGGAGACAGACTACTGTCGCCGCGCAAGGGCGGCGGGTTTTCCCACTTGGTACGTGCCGGATAGTCGCGTCATGCACATCGGTGGTTACAGCACGAATCCTACTCGCGCAAGACTGCCGGCGCATTGGTTTGAAGCCCGAAGGCGTTATTACGTGATGACTTTCGGAATCGTCCACTCGATGGCCATCGACGTAGTCGCCGTGATGGCCCAGTTCCTTGGATCGCTGAAGCGGATCATCCAACGGCGGCAACATACTGCGGTTCCCTACTACATTCGCGACCTCTTGCGCCACAGCGTGTTGTGGCGGCGAAACCGGAATATTCCACGGGTTCAAACCCGAATACCCGGTTCAAAGCCTTGACCGTCGTTGGCAAATCAAGCGCCGGGGGGAGCAGATTTGCGAAACTCGCGGAGAGGCGGCGCGCCTCGTTCCATCGGCGCGAACAACTCATCGCTGAGTATTCTTTCCAGCTCCGCTCGCGACTCGAGTTTACTGAAGACGTGGTCAGCGCCGTCGATTATGTGCATGCGACAACGTTCACCGAGCCGTTTTAGCGAGATTCCGGCCTGCATCTCGAGAAGCTCGATACCTCGCTCACCGCGCGAAAACACGAACACGATCCGCAGTCCGCGGGCTGCGATCTCCTCGAGTTCAGAACCCAAATCATTTGGCAGGCGGATATGCAGACGACGAGCCAAATCACGGAAATTCGATTCCAGGCCCAACGAGAGCCGGCGAGCATGGAGTGCCAGGATGTAGCGAATATTCACTTGACCGGTCAACAGCCTTTTCAAGGCCGCCGCGGAAAGTATCTTGTCGCGGCGCGCCTCAATGCCGACGACCTCCGCGACTTGCATATCGAAGATACTCATGCTTTCGTTCCAGAAAAAAGTCTCTGGGTTGATCATCAATATTCGATCGACCGGAACCGCGGCGACCGCGGCGCGCAAGGCGTGGTAGGCGCCGGAGCACACCCCGCCGAGGGTGATATCGCGAACTCCGTATCGAGTGCGCACCCATTCGACTGCGGCGCGAATATCGTCGACCGCCGCGGGCGGGAACACTTCATTGTCCGGTCGCCCCGGGCGTGTGCCGCTGTCTCCAAGACCACATAGATCCATGCGCAATACGACGTACCCGCGCCGAGCCCAGTGCCGCGCGAATCCGACGTACATGCCGCTTGCTCCGATATGGTAATCAGCGCCGGCGTTGACCAAGATGACCGCGCGACGTCTCGTTTCCGCCTGCCCGGGTTCGGTAACGATGCCGAACAACGTTGCTTGGGACGTCAAAATCAGGGGGTGTTCGGTCACCGCCGCGTGACGAGCGGTTGCGCCGGACGGCAAATTCAAAACCGCGCTCGACGGGGGCGTCGAGGATTCCGGGTATCGCACAGCGCCGCGTTCCGTCGAAGCGGATGATTCGGACAACCGCGTCAGCCATTCGCACATCGCGGCAATCATCTCCCCCGGTACGCTTGCGAACTGAGGCGCCGTCATGACCATCTCGACCAATCCGGGCAACGACCGGTAAGTTACACCGGCTCCGAGCCCGGAACGCTCCTCGGCCCAACGGCGCGCCGCCGGCATCCGATTGCCGTCGATGACGAGAATTTCGGTGGAGGGCGCCAGGTCTCGCGGCTTCAGATCCACCTGCGCCAGCGCCGCAAGGGTCGCCGCCGAATAGATGAATCCGCTCACTTCCAACGGAGCGGCCTTGGCAGCCTCTGAATCCCCAGGATTCCGGGGTGCGGTTTCTGCAGGCTCGGTGCCGATCGACGCCGCTAACCGCATCGTTCGAAGCTCACGTAGATAGCGTCGACCATCGACAATCGGCGCGACGAGAATCAGACCGCTGACCGCAGGACACCGGCCGGCCGCGAGGGTCGCCAACATGGCGCCGAGGCGGAACCCCATGATGTAGACGCGCTGCACGCCGGTCAGCCGCTGAAGCTCGGCAACGGCCGCGACTACATCTTTGATCCACGCATCGATTTGATCGATCTGGGGGTCAATCTCCGAGGAATCGCCCGTGCCCGCGTAATCGAATCGCAAGGTCGGTACGCCGAGACTCGCCGCTGCTTCTGCGAAGGCGCGTACACTGCGATGCGCGCAAATCGCCTCGTAGCCAAAGGGTTTGCAGATGACGAGGCCGCTATCCGCTGTTTTGGCTTCGGAACCCCGATGATGCCAGCCGAATAGTCGATGTTCGCCGGAGTCAAAATACAGCGCATCTGCCAAGCCTGCAGCCGGCGTGCTCTCCTCCTCGATACGATGAGTGGCGCTCATTGCGATCAGGCTCGGATCAGAGGCGGGCGGTCGATTTCGTGAATACATATATAAAAACGTGGGAACAGTTTAATCCAAATGCAGCGAGCTTAGTCGACTGGTGGCAGCCCCAAATCGGAGGAATTGCACAATTGTGAGGTGGCTTCGGTTTATCCGGACGCGGATCTAAGTAAACTTCGGACCCGGCGCCGGCGTGAAGCGTGGGAAGAAGTCCCTGAAGGAACTAGGGGGGCGCCGAGCATGGCCTTGACGCATACTAAGGAGAGTCCGGCGAGTAGCGCACGGGATGGCGCGGCCACGGATCGTGAATTGATCGGGAGCCAATTGCGATTTCGCACGTGGGGCGTTTGATTCGTCATGACAACCAGAAATCGCTATGTGCTGATTTCCCCTTGCCGCAATGAGGCCGCGTACATGCGGCAGACTCTCGACAGCGTCATTGCTCAGTCATTGAAACCGATGAAGTGGGTCATTGTCGACGACGGATCGACCGACGAGACACCGCGAGTGCTCGCCGAGTATGCATCGAAGTACGACTGGATCCAAATCGTCACGCGTGCCGATCGGGGGCATCGGGCGGTGGGACCGGGGGTCATCGATGCTTTCTACTCTGGATATGAGGCCATCGAGCCGGAACAATATGATTTTCTGTGCAAGCTCGACCTGGATCTTCGGCTACCGCCGCGTTACTTTGAGATTTTGATCGGGCGAATGAACGCGGATCCGCGTATCGCAACCTGCAGCGGAAAATCGTATATTCTCGAGGGAAGCCGGCTGATCGACGAGCGGCATGGCGACGATACCTCGCTGGGAATGACCAAGCTCTATCGAGTCGATTGCTTCCGGAAGATTGGTGGTTTCGTTCGCGAAGTAATGTGGGATGGCATTGATTGCCATCTGTGTCGAATGCATGGATGGCTCGCATGCAGTTGGAATGAGCCGGATCTGCGGTTCATACATCTTCGTCCGATGGGATCGAGCCAGCAAAGCATTTATACCGGGCGCATGCGGCATGGCTATGGCCAATATTTCATGGGTACGGGATTCTTATTCATGGCTGCGAGTGCAATATCACGGCTGAACCAGAAACCCTATGTCGCCGGATCCTTGGCCATGCTGTGGGGCTGGATGAAGAGCGCAGCATTGCGCAAGCCGAGATATGAAAATCCGGAATTCGGCCGATTTCTCCGCCGCTACCACATGCGTGTACTGCTCGTGGGAAAGAAGCGCGCAATCGCTGAAGTTACTCGAAGCCGGACTCCAGACTGATTGGCATGCGCATCGCCTATCTCGTCAACAGATACCCGGCCGTCAGCCATAGCTTCATCCGGCGTGAAATCCTGGCGCTCGAACGTCTGGGGTTTGACGTTACGCGCATCGCGCTTCGCGGATGGGACAATGTACTCGTCGATGAGGAAGACCTTCGCGAACGGGAGCGAACGCACTATGTCCTGAGCGAGGGCGCGCCCGCGATATTTGTCGCAGTGGCGCGGATGCTGCTTACGCGGCCGGTGGCCCTGCTGCGGGCGTTCGTGCTCGCGTGCCGGATGAGCCGTGGCGCCGATCGCCCGCTGCCGTTGCACCTGATCTATCTGGCAGAAGCGTGTTGCATCGCGCCCCGGGTACGAGGCGTCCTGCATATGCACGCCCATTTCGGCACCAACTCGGCTGAAGTCGCGATGCTGACGCATGTGTTGGGCGGCCCGCGCTGGAGCTTCACCAGCCATGGGCCGGAAGAATACGACCGGGCTCGGGTGATCGGCTTGACGGAGAAAATCCGCCATTGTGCGTTCGTAGTGGGGATCAGCTCATATGGCCGCAGCCAGCTTTATCGGTCTGCCGAGCATGAGCATTGGTCCAAGGTCCAGGTCGTGCACTGTGGATTGGAACAAGCCTTTCATTCTTTGCCCGCGCGCCCCGTTCCCGAAACGCAACGCCTGGTTTGCGTGGGCCGGTTATGTGCCGCGAAGGGACAATTGATGTTGGTGGACGCGGCCGCGCGCCTCGTTGCGCAAGGCCGGGACTTGGAAATCGTGCTCGCCGGCGACGGCCCGATGCGGGCCGATATCGAGGCACTGGCCGCGCACTACAACATCCAGTCGCGCGTCCGTGTTACCGGTTGGATCAGCGGAGACCAAGTCCGCAACGAAATCTTGGCCGCGCGAGCGCTCGTCCTACCGACCTTTGCCGAGGGGCTTCCGGTGGTGATCATGGAGGCCATGGCGCTCAGGCGGCCGGTGATCAGCACTTTCGTGGCCGGCATACCGGAATTGGTGATCCCGGGTGAGCACGGCTGGTTGGTGCCGGCCGGCGACGTCGATGCTCTGACTGAGGCGATGAAAGCCTGCCTCGACGCACCAGTCGACATGTTGACCCAGATGGGAGAAGCAGCGCGAAGGCGCGTGCTTGCACGACATGATGTGAACACGGAAGCGGCGAAGCTCGCCAAGCTGTTCAAGGAGGCTGGCGATCTCCCTCGCCGCTACACGATGAGGAATTTGTGAAGGAAAGCATTCCGCTCACCCACGCGAGTACGCCGAGTACGCCGAGTACGCCGAGTACGGGCGAGATCTTGCGGCTGATCGTAAGAGCGGCGGGCGAGATTTACCCCGGCAATTCCATCGTGGCAGCCAAGAGAAGGACCTTTCTCATCTACAGAGCCTTCAGAAGGCTGGATCTTTTGAAGGGATTCTGCTCGCGCATGAAGCAAGCGGAATCAAGTGGAAAGTTTTCCTTGAGTGCCAATGTTGTCGGGGCGATCGAATGGCCGTACATAAACAATGCTTGGGACGTGGCCGATCGGCTGGACCGAATTGCGAACCACTACGAATTTCTTGCGCCTTTGTCCACCAAGCTGCTTGCCGTCGACACGAGCAATCCACTGACTCTCGTCGATTTGTCGAAATTTTCGAATCGATCCGAAATCGTGATTGATCGAGCACATTGGTTCAAGCGCGAGGGCGAACTCGTACTGAACCTATTCAAGGATGAATTAAGGGTTGCTTCCATGGCATTTACGTTCGGAATCCATAATGGCGTGCCGACAATTTTCATTGGTGCAGTCCAAGGGATTCACGGCGGAATCCCTACGGAGGAATCCCTGCTCATACACAAGAATCTCACAAAGGATTTCGAAGGCTTACGGCCCAGGAGCTTGTTGTTGGATATTCTAAAAACAATAGGCAATACTTTGGAGATCAGCAAGCTCTTGGCCATTTCCGACGAAAATCGACATCATCGCCATAAATATTTTGGAGCGGTCCAATCGTCGAAACTAGCGACAACCTACAATCAAATATGGATCGAGCACGGAGGGTATCAAGGTGTTGATCCGGGATTTTACGAAATACCCATACGCCTGATGCGAAGAGGACCAGAGGAAATACCCTCGAAGAAACGCGCGATGTATAGGCGCCGTTACGAAATTCTGGATGAAATTGAAAAGGAAGTCGTCAATTGCATCAGGCGGCCGGAATGAGGTGTCCATTCGAATCGCTCGTCCGGATTCGCCGATGATCCCGTTGCATGATTGCTAGCATCAAAGCGCTGGTCGTCGTTCTGGCGATTGCTACGCTGGTTTTTCGATTGGCCCGGCCGATCGCCGCGCGCTTCAGTTCCGATCTCGATTTCTCCCGCCGCCGCAATGTATGGTTCGCTTTGACCTCCGTGGCATTCTTGAGCCCGAATTTCTGGGTGTTCTCGCTGGTAGCGATACCGATGCTGATCTGGGCCGGCCGCAAGGATCCGAACCCTGTCGCGTTGTATTTACTCCTTCTGCATGTAATACCGAATACTCCCGTCCGAATACCCACAATCTGGATCAATGAGCTGTTCGACCTCAATAACTTCCGATTGCTGTCCTTGTGTGTGCTCATCCCGGCCGCGTGGCGCGTCAAACGGTCCGGTACCGCGGCGCATAGACCCGGATTCACGTCGATGGACTATTTGCTGCTGGCGTTTGGAATTCTGCAAGTCCTGATCTACGTGCCTGCAAATTTATCCAACCAAGTACCGCTCCCGGACTCGCCCACCAATGTTCTGCGTCGCGCTTTTCTCTTCTTCCTCGACGTATACGTCCTTTATTACGTCGTCAGCCGCATCTGCACGAGTCGCCGCGCAATCGCCGATGCGATGGCGACCTTCTGTCTCGTGAGCATCCTGATGGCGCTCATCGGCGTATTCGAATCACTGCGTCATTGGTTGCTGTATGACGACATCGTCGTGCGGTGGGGCACCAGCGTGATCAGCGCATATTCCTATACGCGCGACGGCTTTGTTCGCGCTCAGGCTTCCGCAGGCCACGCGCTGGCGCTCGGTTATCTCCTCGCGATTGCATTCGGGTTCTGGCTATATTTTCGATCGCAAATGAAGTCGGCCTGGTCGCGGATTGGCGGCGCACTCGTGCTATGGCTCGGACTCGCGGCCACTTACTCGCGCGGACCGTGGATCGGAGCAGCTGCGATCTACATGGCCTTCGCCGCGCTCGGGCCGCGCGCGCTGTCCCGGACTTTCAAGGCCATGGTGATCGCAATTCTCCTCCTGGGAGCGCTTAGTTTGACGCCGACGGGCGAGAGACTGATCAATGCCGTACCGTTCCTGGGAGGAAAAGCGGGCGACAGCTCCGTCACTTACCGCCATCGGCTGGCAGAGCGGTCGTGGGAGCTCATCCAGGAACATCCGTTCCTTGGCGATGGATCCGTGCTATTCAAAATGGAAGGCTTGCGGCAGGGCGAGGGAATCATCGACCTCGTGAATACCTACGCTGAAATGGCTTTGTTTTATGGGCTGGTCGGATTGAGCCTGCTCGTTGGCTTCATAATGATCGCTTTCTTCAAAGTTTACGGCGCGGCGAGGAAAGTCGCTCGATCCGACCCCGATTTTGGGATCTTGGGAATCAGCCTTGCCGCCAGTATACTGGGCGTGTTGCTGATGCTGGAAAATACCAGCTTCATTCTGGCGCTCCCAATAATGTTTTACGTGCTTGCCGGACTCGCGGCGGCCTATGCCCGTGTCGGCAATTCGACGACACGAAACCCGTCCGGCGATGCGCACCCTCTATGACTCTTTCGCCAGATGAACATCGTTAAGCACCTCAATCCGAAGGGCGATCTGTTTGCGACCGCCTTTGCCTTTGCCGGGCAGGCGGTAATCAAGCTTGGCAGCAGCCTCATTCTCACGAGAATCGTGCGCCCCGAAACATACGGGCTGATCACGATAATGATGTCGATCATATTCGTGCTCGAGATGCTCGGCGACATCGGCGTCACCATATTCATCATTCGAGACAAGAATGGCGAGGAACCGAGATACGTAAACACGGCGTGGACGATGCGGCTCGGGCGCGCCGTCCTCAACGCCGGCGTCCTGTTCGTATGCGCTCCGATCATCGCCGGTTCGCTTTACCATACTCCCGCATTGGCCGCGCCGTTGCGCGTGTTTTCGCTGTTTTTCCTCATCTGCGGATTCGAATCGATGTCGTTTCCGATTGCAATCCGCCGCAAGCGCTCGCGCATCATCATGTATTCGGAATTGGCGGCGACTTTTCTGACCAGCGTGTTTACCGTGCTGTTTTGCTACTATTCACGGGACGTTTGGGGCATGGTTTACGGCATACTCTTCAATCGAGTGCTCATAACCATCATCACTCATCTGTTCTACCCGGAGCTGAGGCCCAAGCTGCAGTTCGACTTTGCGGCCGCACGGGACATACTGGCTCTCACCAAATTCACCATGCCGTCCAGCATGCTGACACTTGCCCTGAGTCAGTACGACAAGGTTGTCTTTTTGAGGCTATTCGACCTCAATCTGCTGGGTGTCTACGGGCTCGCAGGCAACATCGTAGCTCCGATCGAAACGCTGATATCCAAAATCAGCCAGATGGTGCTGTATCCGCGATGCAGCCACAATTTCCGGGCGGACCGCAATACCTTCGTTCAAAAATATTACACCGAAAATACCAAGTTATTTGTCAGCATACTATTCGTACCAGCGGCCGTCGGCGGTGCGGCTCGCTTACTGGTAGCACTACTCTATGATCCGCGGTATTCCGAGGCTGGCCCCATCCTCCAGGCGCTCATGCTGCGGGCCGTGCTGCAATCCTTGGCCTCACCGGCGGAAGATCTGCTGATTGCTGCGGGCGAATCGCAGGTCATACTGATCGGCAACGTATTTCGGACGATTTGGATGGTTGCCGCCAGCCTCGCCGGCTACTATTTCCTCGGCTTTATGGGATTCGTCTACGGCGCGGCGCTGAGCGGCCTGCCACCGCTGATCTATTATCTGTGGCTGCAACGGAAAAAGGGCATGCTGATGGCGAGAGGCGAGATCTACAAGATCGCATTTGCAACCGGTGTCGCGATCTCTGCATACATTGCGAGTAGCTTGCTTCTTGGGTGGTGGCCGTGGATGCGCATCAGGGTATGACCGGCTCTGTACTGCGAATCTGCGGTCGCTTTTCCGGTCGAAGCTTTACCTGGAACCAACGTAGCACGCGACGTAGGATTTCGGGATCCCCAAAAGACGCTCTGTCGTCACGGTCGCATTCGGGAATAGCGCCTGCAATTGATTTGTCCCCAGAACTCTCGTCCCTTCTATCATCTCGGTCCACGCCGGGAGCTTTCGCCGCCAGCGGCTTATGAAGTATTGCCGCAGCGATTCGGGGTAAAGCCACCAGAACGGCATCCCACAATGAGCCTCGATTGGAAAGTATTTGCTTGGGGTTTGAACCCAGTAGGATCGGCCGAGGCGCATGACCTCCTGCGCGAACTCAACCTGCTTCTCGTCGTCGCCGACGTGCTCGATAACGCTGTTGCTGAAAACGATGTCGAAGCTGTGGTCCTCATATCCGGTGACGTTGCAGGCATCACCTTCGACGTAGGTAATATTGTGGTGCGACTCGTAATCCCGACGCGCGATTCCAGGCAAATTTAGGATCGTAACGTTGAGCTTGGGATTCACGCTCGACCAAATCGTCGGTTGACCGCCCAAATCGAGGATCGTCGCATTTTTGTCGACATCCATATGCGACATGAAGTTCGACATTCGTCGCTTGCGCATGACGAACTGCACGGGGCGCAACGCAATGTCGAAGAGCCTAATCCGAAGATATTTAAATGTGAAAACGACCGATCGGTAGATGCGAATCGATGTCATGAAGCCAGGACCGTCCAGATAGTGCTGAGCGGATACCAGGTGCCCGCGTCTTGGTCCAGCATACCTTTGGTACTTTCGCGGGGAAACATCCGGGACGCCGACCTTCGCCGCTCGAGTTCTCATCATTCACTTGATAATCAATAAATAACTTATTGTTATTACAAGCAATAGTTGACGCCCGGCCTTTCCCACCGGGGCCATCAGTAGTTCACCCGATTGTGCGCCACGGTATGCGATCTATGCTGGCTGCGGGTTACTCGGATAAGGAGGGCAGAAACAGGGCTCTGAAAGTGCGTAATTAGTAGCTTAGAGCACCCTGTTTCGACTACGATCCTGTCGGCATTGAGCGACATAGTCGCCATTGAGAGACAAAAGGAGATGTGGATCACTCAATGAATTTTGCAGATCGATAGCATAGCACTGCGCCGTCCAAGACGAAGCTCGGCACTGATTTTTGGCTGGTCTCACAATATGAACAATGTCTTGACTATCGACGACTACGAACTCCGCGAAGCGCGGGCAATAGTGACGGCATTCGGGACAGAGCGCTTCGGCTACGTGGTTACCCCTAACGTCGATCACGTGATCAGGCATTACCACGACCCCGAGTTTCGGGCCATGTACGCGCAGGCCGCTTATGTATTTTTGGACAGCCATTTTCTGGCGCATGTGATCCGCCTCCTCAAGCGACGGCGTCACCGCGTGAGCCCGGGCAGCGATTTGACGGCGGCGGTGATTTCCAGCGTGATCAAGCCGAACGATGTGGTGGTGATGGTGGGCGGGAGCGCCGCGCAGGCCCAGGAGCTTCGGGAGCGTTTCGGACTGAAAGCCCTGCGTCACATCGATCCGCCGATGAACTTCATTCGCGACGAATCAGCGGTCGAATGCTGCCTGCGCGCGATCGAGGAAAGTAGTCCGTTCAGGTTCTGCTTTTTGGCGATCGGCTCGCCTCAGCAAGAAATCATCGCGCAAAAGCTCAAGGAGCGCGGCGTCGCCCGTGGCCTTGCGTTGTGTATCGGTGCCTCGATCAATTTCATCACGGGTATCGAAAAGCGTGCACCCCTTTGGATTCGAGAATCGGGTTTTGAATGGCTGTTTCGTCTCGTCCGGAATCCCAAGAGACTGGCGAGGCGCTATCTGGTCCGCGGCCCACGTATTTTCCTGCTGCTGCCGCATCTAGAACTTCGGTTACGGCGACCGGTAGCGGTGCCGCGCGAAGTCCTAACCGGCAGGCCAGGCGCTCCGGCGATAACCGTCGTGACCGGCAGCCATAGCTAGAACGGCCGCGCTCCGGCAACCAACATTCGCTACCATTCGTGCGTGAACCAAGCTTCAACCTCAGCGACGGTAAGTCATAGATTTCGGCCCGGACTTCCCGTACGCCTGGCGATCCTTGGCTCGGCATTCTTCGCCGAGAAGATTTTCCTCAACGAATTCGTGGACTTCGAACGCGCGCAGACGGCCCACGGGCTCGGAGCGATACTGCGTGTCGCGCAACATTGGGGTTTTCGCTTTCTCGTCGCTCTTGCCGCAGCCATTGCGCTGTTTGCCTATGTCCGCGGCTGGCGGCAAATGCGGGGAGCAGCGGCGGAGGTACAGGCTGCGCCGATGCGCGGCGGGTGGCTACTGGCCCACATCGTGCTCGTCGTCGTTCTGGCGCCCCTGAGCTACCTTCTGTACCGGTATACACCAACGGAACTGTCCGTGGCCGGCGTCGTGGTTCTCTGGAGCGTGGTGGGTGTCGCCGCGGCGCTGACCGCCGTGATGGCGTTGGCGCCTCTCCCGCTTTGGCTGGATGCGGCGCGCGCCCTCGGTGTGATTTGGTGGTACGCCGCGATCGCCGCATTGCTCGGCACCAGTCTCATGCAGTCGGCGCAATCACTCTGGACCCCCAGCGCGATGCTCACTTTCGATCTCGTCAGGCGATTGCTCACGCCCATCCTGCCGACGCTGACCGCCGACCCTGCCACCCTGGTGCTCGGCACGAAGCGCTTCGCGGTGCAGATAGCCGACGTGTGCTCGGGTCTCGAGGGCGTGGGCTTGATACTGGCCTTCTCCGGCGCATGGCTGTTCTATTTTCGGAGCGAATACATTTTCCCGCGCGCGCTCCTGCTGGTCCCGGCGGGCATCGTGTCGATTTTTTTCCTCAATGTATTGAGAATTGCCGCTCTCATTCTGATCGGAGACCGCGGCTTTCCCGACGTCGCCATCTACGGATTTCATTCACAGGCCGGCTGGGTGGCGTTCATCGCGGTGGCATGCGGCTTGGTCCTGCTGAGCAGGCGCAGCGCCTGGTTGAATCGCACGGCCGCGCATTCCGGCGTGTCGCCGGCGATGCACAACCCGACCGCCGCCTATCTCATGCCTTTGCTGGCCATTCTGGCGGCCGGCACTGTTGCCCGTGCGATCTCGAGCGGCTTCGAATTCTTCTATCCTCTGCGCTTGATCGCGGGCTCGTGGATGCTCGTTCGTTATCGAAGGAAGCTATCGATCATCGATTGGCGCTGGAGTTGGCGCGGGCCGGCCGTCGGCGCCCTGGTTTTTTTGGCGTGGATCATCGGCGCGCATTTTCTGCTGCCGGAAAGCGCGATGCCCGAAAAGCTGGGGACAGTGCCGGCCGCGGTGCGCGGATTCTGGATCGTGAGTCGAATCGCGGGTTCCGTTCTCATCGTACCCATCGCCGAGGAACTCGCGTATCGCGGTTATCTGATGCGGCGATTGGCCGCATCGGATTTTGAGTCGGTGCCTTTCCATTCCGTTCGGTGGCCTGCTCTGGTCGTAACGGCGATCGTATTCGGGCTCGCCCATGGCGCGCTGTGGTTGCCGGGCATCGCCGCGGGCCTGGCCTACGGCCTGCTGCTGGTGCGCCGCGGCCGCATCGGCGAAGCGGTCGCCGCTCATGCCACGACCAACGCGCTGATTGCCGCGAGCGTGCTGGGGTGGAATCAGTGGCAGCTCTGGTGAGTCTCGGCGTCCGCGCTATTGAACTTATTGTTTGCAAAACGCATTCCGCGGTCACAGTTTCGTTCGGCTTCGTTGCCGTTCGGCGACGGTACCGTTATGATTTTTTCGTGTTCCACCCCCTTTTGTTTGAGTCCGAGGATTACACCGTGGTTCGAAAGATCAGTTTGGCGCTTGTATTGATGGGCATGGCCGGCGTAGCGTCAGCCCGACAGAATAACTCCGATCAATGCTTCCAGATCCTCTGGTGGACTTTTTGCCCACCGTCCGAGCATACGACACCGCTCAAGGCGCCCGAAATCGATCCTGCTTCGGCCATGGCTGGCCTGACGATGTTGGCGGGTGGCTTGGCCGTATTGCGCGGCCGTCGCAGAATAAACTCTAAAGACTGAAGCCGAGACCCTGGATTACCCGGGCGCTCATGCGCCTGGGTCACTTTCAGGCCGACGCGTGCTCGGCCGATACCCTACCGTCAAAATAGCTCGATTCTCGCGGTATCCGTAGATCCCCGTGGTCAGACGAGCGCTGTGCTCGCACCGCAATTTGACTTCGAGCCAGCGGCCGCGCCGCCAGCTGAGCGCAGCGCCGACCAACTCATCGTCGAAACTGGAAGTACCGGTTTGAGACGCGGCGAGGCTGTGAACATAATCGGTTTTGTAGTATCGGCCCATTGCCTCAGCGGTCAGCGCGCTCGTCAATTTCCGCTCCACTCTGAATTCAGCTCCGCTGCGTGTATTGTCGAGCAGGGGGGCATGGTCATAGAGATCCTTTTCCCATCGTCCGCTCACGCTGAGCGTCGTGCGGTTGCGCTGATACTGCCAGCCGGCCGACACATAGTTGCTCGTATAGTTATTGGATGTCTGCGCAGCCGGCGCCGTTCCGACCAGGCCGATCGCTCCGCTTTGAAGGTTGCTGAAACTGGTGCTGGCGTCGGTCAAGTCGCGGCCGACCGATACCGTCAGCTTGGCCGCCGCCGACAACTTGCGAGCCAGTTCCACCTTGGCGAGACCGCCGGAGGTTGACGTACCGTTCTGGCTGATGGTGGTGGCGCCAAGATCCGCGGACAGGTCCGTGCGCGCGCCATGCACTTCGTAGCGTACGAAACCGTTGGTGCGGTCGAAATCGCTATTGAGCACGGTGTTCTCGAACATCACGCGTTCGGTATCGCCGTTCAACGATACACTGGACCTCGCCGACAACTGCAGTCCCCAGGCGAGGTTGCCCAGCACCCGATTGCTGTTGAACGGGCTGGTCGCATATTGGGCACGCGCATAGCGCGCGCTCGCATTCACATAGCTGTTCGCGCCGAAGCGCAAGGCAAAGTCCGGGCCTGTACTGACATAGTTGACGTTCTCGAGATTGGTCGGCGTCACCGGGGTAAACGGATCGAGCGCCGCTTGACCGAAATCATCCTGTAGCACCCAGACAATTCGATCCGGGATGATGGCGAGGTGCGCGATGCCGTCGAAGCGGCCGATCAATTGGCTGCCGTAGGCACCTTGCAAGTAATCCAGATACGTGAAATTGCCCTTTGCATCCACATCCAGCCGTCGGCTGATCTTCTTGTAGTCGAAATCGGCATCCGCCACCGCCATGGTTTGGCTGACTTTGTTCGTGGAAACGAGGGTTACGTTATCCGATTCGGCAACACCCAGATCGGCGCCATAGGTCAATGCTTCCCCTTTTGAACCGACCCCTGAGGTCAATGTCTCCGTTTTGGAATCAGTTCCAGGGGTCAAAGTCTGCGCCCTGGAGCCGGAGACCAATGCAAGAATCGAGACGACTGCGATCGATAGATGCGGCGTAGGTGATCTAAGGCGCATCGCGATTGGTCCCGTACGATCCGTACCCGTAGTACCCTTCGATCGGACTCGCCTCGACTTGATTCAGGATGATGCCGCCCGTTTGCTGGGCATCGAACAATCCCATCGCGTCCTGCACCGCGTGCCGTGGTGTGTGTCCCGCGCGAATCACGAGCACGATCTGGCCCGCGACTTTTACCAACGTGCGACCTTCGTTGGTGATGAGCAGGGGCGGCGAATCCAGCAGCAAGATGCGGCGCGGGTTGCGACTGCAGAGGTTTGCGATGATTTGCCGCATGCGGTTGCTGCTCAGGTGTTCCGTCGCTGCCTCAACCCGCCTGCCGGCCGGCAGGATGGACAGGCCGCTCAAATTCGTCTGAATCACCAGCGAATCAACGTCAACCGATTCGTCGACCAACGCATCCAAGAGGCCGCTTTCTTCCTTCATTCCGACGATGTCGCTGACGTGCCGTTTTGCTACGTCGCAGTCCACGAGCAGCACGGATATATCGCGCTCGAGCGCCATGCTGAGCGCGAGATTGATGCTGGTAAAGGTCTTACCGTCGCCTGGCAGCGCGCTCGTGACCATGATCACGCGCGGCTCTCCGATGGCCGCGACCTCCGACATGGCTTTCTCGACGAGCGGGCGCTTGATCCGCCGGTAGTGGTCGGCGAACTGCTGATCCCTGGCTGCTTCCGGCAGATATCCGCGTGCGCGCAAGGCCTCCATGTTCAATGTCATTCGTTTTGCCGGCCTCGACGCCGGATCGGGCACCTGATCGACGATCAGCGGCGGCGCGACCGGTTTCGATACCGCATCCAACTTCTTCGGCGCGGCCGCGCGCGCTTGATTCCTCATCCGAGCGATCGCCTGTTCGACCAGACTCATGTATTCACCAAGGAGCGAATGGCGTGGGTGGTCAGTCTGGCACCCGCCCAGTTCAACGCGAACGCGACCATCAAGGCCGCCACCAGGCAAGCCATCGCCGCCGAGAATCGCCACATATCGCGGCGAAATTCCCACTGTTGCCTGGTTGGAAACGCCGCACTGACCACGCCGAGGACGGGAAAGCTGGTCAACTCATTCACCCCAGCCACCGAGCTCACGATGGGTTTCAATACATGCAGCCCGTAGGCCACGCCGCCGCCCAGCAGCATGGCGACCACCCATATGCCGGCGAGCAGCACCGTGCGTCTCGGCGACACCGGTGTTACCGGAGCGGTGGGCGGCAGCACCACTTCGAATCGGACCGATCCTGCGTTATCCGCCCGTTCGCCCAGGCGCGCCTTCTGGTAGCTCTCGAGCAATGCCGTGTACTGCGCCTTGTTGACAGCGTAGTCGCGATTGAGCTGCTGAAATTCTGCTTCCACCTGCGGCGCGCTATTCAAACGCTGCCGCAGTTCCGCGACGGTGCTCTGGTGCTGCGCCAATTGGCGTCGCAACGCAGCAATCTCGACGTCTTCCTTGTTCAGCTCGAGCTGGATGTTTTGATACACCGGGTTGTTTCCGGCGCCGCTCGACGCGACGGCGCTGGCGTCACCGCGCCGCAGATTCTCCAGTTCAACCGCGCGCCGCTTTTTCAGTTCATCAAGGGTCGCGCGTGCCGCAATCACATCCGGATGCTTGTCCGTGAATTTGAGCAGCAACTCGCCCAGCTTCGCCTGCGCCTCTTGTATGCGGCTGAGCGTATCGCTGCCGCCGCCGGTAATGCCTCGTCCGCCCATCATCGTCGTTGACGTGCCTGATGCCGATATCGCCGCGTCGCTATGCAACTGCTTGGTGAGTTCGTCTCGGCGGCTCAAAGCGATCGACAGATCGGTGTCGGCTTTCTTCGCTGCATCGACTTCGTTCTGCAATTGCGTGAAATAGCCGCCCTGCTCGCTCGGCATCAGGCCGACATTCTTCTTTTTGAACGCAGCCAGGCGGTCCTCAGCCGCGCTCAGCCGCTGCTCATAGTCCTTGATCTGCGTCTCCAGAAACTTTTGCGCATGTTCCGAACCCTCGCGTTTGCCTCCCAAGGTCTGCTCCACGAAGGTGGTCAGGAGGGACTTGATCACGCGCAAGGCGCGATCCCGGCTCACGTCAGTGTAGTGGAAGCTGTAGATGGTGCCGGCAGTGCTGCGCTCGTCGCCCTGACTACCCGCGCTGACCACGGTGAGAGCGATGCGGTCGCTCAATCTGTCGAGGATTCTGGTGCGGGTACGTTCGTCCGTGACAGAGTCCGGCAGCACGCCTGTCTGCTTTGCGATCAGTTCCAATTGCGGGCCTTCCAGCAACGACTGACGCACGTAGTTGATTTGCGCGTCGACATTCTGGTCGGTGGTCAATCCCTGCAAAGCCGGCTTCAGTGCCGTGCGTGTGTCCACGAAGACCCGTGCATCGGCCGCATATCGATCCGGAAGGGTAAACACGATGCTCCAGCCGATCACGGATGCGATGGAAGCTGCACCCAACGCCATCCATCGAAAGCGCCAGGCGCTGCGCACTTCTTCCAGAACTCGGTCCAATTCCTGTTTCATGACTAGACCTGAGGGCTCAAAATCGGGTTTCCGGCACCACCAGCACATCGCCTGGCTTGAGGGCCGGGTTTTGCTTCATGTCGCCGTCATTCAGGAGAGCGTCGAGCTTCACCTTGATCTCGGTTTGCTTGCCGTTCTCAGTACGCACCAGGCGGGCGCGATTTCCCGCCGCGAATTGGCTCAATCCGCCCACGGCAAGCACCGCATCCAACACCGTCATACCATCTCGGTACGGCAGCGACTGCGGGGTCTTTACCTGACCGATGACCTTGACTTGGCTGTATATGCTGAGCGCGACCGTGACGACCACGCTGACCTTCGGCGCCTTGATGTATTCGGACAAGGACTTTTCGATGTCGCGGGCCAACTGGGACGGAGTCTTGCCGACTGCAACCATGTCTTCCACCAGGGGCGTGGAGATCTTACCGTCGGGACGCACGGGAAGCGTGGCCGTCAACTCGTCATTCTGGAACACGGAAACCTTCAACGTGTCGCCAGGCCCGATGCGGTAATCCGGGGAAATCGCGGGCGCTGCGGCCGGCATCGCGGGTGGTGCCGCCGGTTCGGCTGCCATGGCCGGACACACAGGAACCACCATGGTCATTGAGGCCAGCCACAGCATCCAATACCCAAGGAATTCTCGCGATTTCAATGATTTGGCGCTAATCACGGAAGTTATATTACCTCGGCTGCGATCGGGCTGCCCCCCAAATTGAAGTAATCCGGCGGAGCTGCGCGAAAAGCACGAATTTAATCATGCCGACGGCGAACCGACCGTGACCGGCGTCTAGTGAATCGCTGGTAACATCCCATGGTGGGTGCCCGAAGCCAGCCAGAATTCACCTTGGACCGACCGCTTCCCAACACCTATTGGGTGATACCCGGCCGACTGCTGGCCGGTGAATACCCCGGGGCCGCCGACGACACTGAAGCACGCCGACGCCTGGCACGCCTGCTCGAGGCCGGCGTCGACAGCTTTGTAGATCTCACGGAGGACGGCGAACTGCCGCCCTACCGTCACTTGTTGCCCAAGCACTCGGATTACCTGCGCGTAGGCATAGTCGATACCGGCGTGCCCAACAATGTCGCCCAGACGCGGGAGCTGCTCGCCGCCATTCGCGCCGCCCTGGCGCGGGAGCGGCGTGTTTACGTCCATTGTCGCGCCGGGATCGGGCGAACGGGCCTCATCATTGGTTGTTTTCTGGCGGACGAAGAGTCCAGCGGCAAAACGGCGCTCAAAACCCTGAACCGTCTGTGGCGCCAGAGCGAGCGCGCTGCAACTTGGCCCAAAGTGCCGCAGACGGCCGAACAAGCCGACTACATTCGCCGCTGGTCGAAGCTCGGAAAGCGAACCGCTTAGGGCTGGACAATGATACCTTGATGGGCTAACCCGTCAGGAGACTCGAGTGAATCAATATAAGCCAGGCCCCAGTTTGGGGCGACCCTCTGTTCCGTCCGGCGAAGATCCGATGATGGATTTCCGGGCACGCCTAGTACATCAGCAAGCCGAAGCCGCGGAGCGCCGCCGCACCGACCTCGCGGAGCAGTGCTCGCGGCTGAAGACGGCCGAGGAACGGATCCGCATTTGGGAGCGCATTCACGAGGTAACGCTGCCGCGAGACCCGGCGCATCGGCTGGTGGAGATCATTGCGGCCAATACCGGGCTCACCGGTGCCGATGTGCGCGACGAACAGTCGCGACGGGCCGCACTGCGAGCCGCTGTCTAGTGTTCCGCCGCAGCCTCTAAATTTCCCAAGTCAGATCGACATCGATGATGCCGGCTTCGCGCAAATGCTCGATCACGCGCGAAGCCGCCGCTTCCGGGGTCAACCGGGTGGTATCCAGGCGGATTTCCGGATTTTCGGGTGCCTCGTACGGTGAATCGATGCCGGTAAAGTTCTTCAATTCGCCGCGGCGCGCCTTCTTGTAGAGCCCTTTTGCGTCGCGCGCCTCGGCCAAGTTCAAGGGCGTATCGACGAATACCTCGAAGAACTCGCCCGCCTCGACCAGGCCGCGGGCCATGCGCCGTTCCGAGCGAAACGGCGAGATGAAGGACACCATGACGATGAGCCCGGCATCGACCATCAGGCGCGCCACCTCGGCGACGCGCCGAATGTTCTCGACTCGATCCTCGTTGGTGAAGCCCAAGTCCTTATTGAGCCCGTGGCGCACATTGTCGCCATCCAGCAAGTACGTCTGGCGGCCATCGGCATGCAGCTGCTTTTCGACCAGGTTGGCGATCGTCGACTTGCCGGCGCCCGACAGTCCGGTGAACCAGAGAATGCACGGCTTCTGATGGCTCAATTGCGCGCGCGCGCGCTTGTTCACGTCCAGCGCCTGCCAGTGCACGTTTTGCGAACGGCGCAGCGCGAAGTGTAGAAGCCCCGCGCCCACGGTATTGTTGGTGAGCCGATCGATCAGAATGAAACCGCCCAGAACCCGGCTGTCCCGGTAGGGTTCGAAGGCGATGGCGCTGTTCACCTCGAGACCGCAAACGCCGATGTCGTTGAGGTCCAGCTTCTTCGCCGCGAGGTGCTCCATGGTATTCACGTTGACGCGATACTTGATCGGCGCCACCGTCGCCGTCACCGTCTTGGTGCCGAGTTTGAGCAGATAGGCGCGGCCCTGCAGCAAGGGCTCATCGTGCATCCAGATGATGGTGGCCTCGAACTGATTGGCGACCGTCAGCGGCGCATCCGCCGCACTCAGCACATCCCCCCGGCTCACGTCGACCTCATCGACGAGCGTCAGGGTCACGGACTGGCCGGCGACGCCGACGGAAGACTCGCCCTCGGCCGTGAACACTCGAGCCACGGTGCTGGTGCGTCCCGACGGCAGTACCCGAAGCGCATCGCCGCGGCGCACCACACCGCTCGCGATGAGTCCGGCGAAACCACGGAACTCCGCATTCGGACGATTGACCCATTGCACCGGCATGCGAAATGCCGCGCTGTCCGCGGGATCGGGCAAAGCGACGGTTTCGAGATGTTCCAGCAGGCTGGGACCTTGGTACCAGGGTGTGCGGCCGCTGCGGGTGGTGACATTGTCGCCGGCAACGGCGGAAACCGGGATGCAGGTGATTGCGTCGAGCTTGATGTGACCCGCGAACTCGCGATAGTCGCGCTCGATTTTGGCGAATGTCTCCTGCGAATAGTCCACCAAGTCCATCTTGTTCACCGCCACCACGATGTGGCGAATCCCCAGCAGCGCGGCGAGATAGCTATGCCGCCGCGTCTGCGTGAGCACCCCCTTGCGCGCATCGATCAATATCACGGCAAGATCCGCCGTCGACGCACCCGTGACCATATTGCGCGTGTACTGCTCGTGGCCGGGCGTGTCGGCCACGATGAATTTGCGCTTCTCCGTGGTGAAGAACCGGTAGGCGACGTCGATGGTGATGCCCTGTTCCCGCTCCGCGGCCAGTCCGTCGACCAGCAGCGCGAAATCGACTTCGCCGCCGCGGGTGCCGACTTTCTTCGAATCATCCCGCAGGACCGCGAACTGGTCCTCGAATATCATCTTCGATTCGTACAGCAGGCGCCCGATCAACGAGGACTTGCCGTCGTCCACCGAACCGCAGGTGATGAAGCGCAGCAACCCCTTGCGCTGATGGCGCTCGAGGTACTCCTCGATATTCGCCGTGCCTGCACCTGCGTCAGCGCCCGTCATCAAAAGTAGCCCTCTTGCTTTCTCTTCTCCATCGAGGCCGCCCCGTCCTTGTCGACCCCGCGTCCCTCGCGCTCCGAAGTCTTCGTCGACAGCATTTCGCCGATCACCGCGGGTACATCCTGGGCGGTGCTGAGGGTGGCGCCGGTCAGCGGATAGTCGCCGAGAGTGCGGAAGCGCACCTGCAGTGTCTCCACGCGGTCGGTCGCGGCCAGGGGCAGCCGGTCGTCGTCGACCATGATGAGGCGGCCGTCGCGCCGCACCACCGGCCGGGGCTTGGCCAGATACAGCGGCACGATGGGGACCTTCTGCACATGGATGTACTGCCACACGTCCAGCTCGGTCCAGTTCGAGAGGGGAAACACACGGATGCTTTCGCCGCGATTCTTGCGCGCGTTGTACAGCGACCAAAGCTCGGGACGCTGATTCTTGGGGTCCCAGCGGTGCTGCGATGAACGAAACGAGAACACGCGCTCCTTGGCGCGGCTCTTTTCTTCGTCGCGGCGGCCGCCGCCGAAGGCCGCATCGAAGCCGTACTTGTCCAGAGCCTGGCGCAGCGCCTGGGTGAGCATGATGTCGGAATACGCGGCGCCGTGAGTCCACGGCAGGATGCCGGCGCGCACGCCCTCCTCATTGGTGTGCACCAGGAGCTCCAGGCCGAATTTCTTGGCGGTGGCGTCGCGGAATTCCAGCATTTCCCGAAAATCCCACCCCGATGCGATCTGCAGCAGCGGAAACGGCGGCTTCGCGGGGGCAAAGGCCTTGCGTGCGAGATGCAGCATCACCGAGCTGTCCTTGCCCACCGAATACAGCAGCACCGGCTTTTCGCACTCCGCGACCACTTCGCGAAAAATGTGAATGCTCTCCGCCTCGAGCCTCTGCAAATAATCCAGTGCGGACATTACCCTGAGTATTTCGCGGGAGTCTTGCGGCGAACTTCGTCGGCCGTTACGCCGGGTGCCAGCTCTGTGAGCTTGAATGAATCCTTGCGGGTGGGCCGGGAGAACACCGCGAGATCGGTGATCAACATGTCGACGACATTGGTTCCGGTCAGCGGCAATTCGCAGCGCGTCTTGAACTTCGGATCGCCGTCCTTCGAGGTGTGATCCATGACCACCACCACGCGCTTCACCCCGGCGACCAGATCCATGGCGCCGCCCATGCCCTTCACCATTTTCCCGGGAATCATCCAATTGGCGAGATCGCCGTTTTCCGCGACTTCCATGGCGCCGAGTATCGCCAGATCGATGTGCCCGCCGCGGATCATGGCGAAGCTGTCGGCGGAGGAAAAGTACGACGTCATCGGCAGCGCCGTGACCGTCTGCTTGCCGGCATTGATCAAGTCGGCATCTTCCTCGCCTTCGAAAGGGAAGGGTCCCGTGCCGAGCATGCCGTTCTCCGACTGCAGCACCACCTTCATTCCGGGTGGAATGTAGTTGGCCACCAGGGTCGGAATACCGATGCCGAGATTCACGTAAAAGCCGTCGGAGAGCTCCCGCGCCGCGCGCGCGGCCAAATCTTCACGCGACCACGGCATTTGAATTCTCCCCTCGTTTACGCACCGTGCGCTTCTCGATCAACTTCGTGTAGCGCGCGCCCTGGATGATGCGCTGCACGAAAATACCCGGTGTATGGATGCAGTCCGGATCGAGGGTTCCGGGCTCAACCAACTCCTCCACCTCCGCCAGCGTGACGTGGGCGGCGGTGGCCATGTTGGGATTGAAATTGCGCGCGGTCTTGCGATAGATGAGGTTGCCCTCGGTGTCGCCCTTCCATGCCTTGACCAGCGACACGTCGGCCGTGAGTCCCTTCTCGAGCACATAGGTCTCACCGTCCACGATCCGCGTTTCCTTGCCTTCGGCGACGAGGGTGCCCGCGCCCACTTTCGTGTAGAAGCCGTAAATTCCCGCGCCGCCGGCGCGTATGCGCTCCGCCAGAGTGCCCTGCGGGTTGAACTCGAGCTCCAGTTCGCCCGCCAGATACTGCCGCTCGAATTCCTTGTTCTCGCCCACATACGACGAAATCATTTTGCGAATCTGGCGGGTTTGCAGCAGCAGCCCCAAACCGACTCCGTCGAGGCCCGCATTGTTGGAGACGACGGTGAGATTGCCGATGCGCGACGCATGCAAGGCATCGATCAGGTTCTCCGGGATACCGCAGGCGCCGAAACCCCCGCACATCAGCGTCATGCCCTCTTTGACCACGTCGCGCAGGGCCGACGCGGCATCGGGGTACACCTTGGAACTCGATTTCTTATCCATCACTAGTCCTTTTCCACTCTAGCTGAGGGATCGCCCTCTCCCCGGATTACCGCGACGTTTCCGCGGAAACGCCCGACGTCCGGCCTGCGGATAGCCGGACGTTTCAACTCTAATACCGGTATTGATCGACTTTGTACGGACCCTGTTTCTCGACGCCGATGTACCTCGCCTGCACGTCCGTCAATTCCGTCAGCTGCGCGCCGAGCTTGGAGAGCTGCAAGCGAGCCACTTTTTCATCGAGGTGCTTCGGCAGCACGTACACGCCGACGGGGTATTTCTGGGTGTTGGCGAAAAGTTCGATCTGCGCCAGCACCTGGTTCGCGAACGAAGAGCTCATCACGTACGAGGGGTGTCCCGTGCCGCAGCCCAGGTTCACCAAGCGGCCCTCGGCGAGCAGAATGATCCGCTTGCCGTCGGGGAATATCACGTGATCGACCTGGGGCTTGATGTTGTCCCAGGCGTATTGCTTGAGCGCCGCCACTTCGATTTCGTTGTCGAAATGCCCGATGTTGCACACGATGGCCTGGTCTTTCATGCGCTTCATGTGATCGTGGGTGATGACATGAAAATTGCCGGTCGCCGAGACGAATATGTCGGCCTTGTCCGCGGCATAGTCCATGGTGACTACCCGGTAGCCTTCCATCGATGCCTGTAGCGCGCAGATCGGATCGATCTCGGTGACCCACACCTGCGCCGACAGTGCGCGCAATGCCTGCGCCGAACCCTTGCCCACATCGCCGTAGCCGCACACCACCGCGACCTTGCCGGCGATCATCACATCGGTGGCGCGCTTGATGGCGTCCACCAAGGATTCGCGGCAGCCGTATAGATTGTCGAATTTGGACTTGGTGACCGAATCGTTGACGTTGAATGCCGGGAAGGCGAGCCTGCCGTCCTTCGCCATCTGATAGAGGCGCTTGACCCCGGTGGTGGTTTCCTCGGTGACACCCTTGATCTTGGCGATTCGCGTCGAATACCACTTGGGATCCACGTTGAGCTTGGCCTTGATCGCGGCGAACAGGCATTCCTCTTCTTCGTTGCCGGGGCGCGCGATCAGCGATGCGTCCTTCTCCGCCTTGGCGCCGAGATGCAGCAGCAGAGTGGCATCGCCGCCGTCGTCCAGAATCATGTTGGAATGGCCGCCGTCGGGCCACTCGAATATGCGATGCGTGTAATCCCAGTATTCGGCAAGCGACTCGCCCTTGACCGCGAATACCGGCGTGCCGCCGGCGGCGATGGCCGCGGCCGCATGATCCTGGGTCGAATAGATATTGCATGACGCCCAGCGGACCTGCGCGCCCAGGGCGTTCAGGGTTTCGATCAGCACCGCCGTTTGGATGGTCATGTGCAAGGAGCCCGTGATGCGCGCGCCGCGCAGGGGCAGCTCCGCCGCGAACTCGTGCCGGATCGCCATGAGGCCCGGCATTTCCGTTTCGGCGATCTTGATTTCCTTGCGGCCCCAATCCGCCAGCTTGAGATCCTTGACCAGGAAATCCCGGGGTTGCTTGATTGCTGCATTCATCGATCGAGTCTCCGTGAGGCGCGCGCTTCAAGCGGCGCGCGTTGCTTTGAATTCGGCCGCGAGGGTGCCCGCCTTGTCGGTGCGCTCCCAGCTGAACTCCGCTTCTTTGCGGCCGAAGTGCCCGTAGGATGCCGTCTTCTGATAGATCGGCCGCGCCAGATCCAGCATTTCGCGCAGGCCAAAGGGAGTGAGATCGAAATGCGCGCGCACCAGCTGCGTCAGGCGCGTGTCGGGCAATTTCCCGGTGCCGAAGGTCTCGACCATGATGGAGGTGGGTTCAGCCACCCCAATGGCGTACGAGACCTGCACTTCGCAGCGCTCGGCGAGACCCGCGGCGACTATGTTCTTGGCCACGTAGCGCGCGGCATACGCCGCCGAACGATCCACCTTGGACGGGTCCTTGCCGGAGAAGGCACCGCCGCCATGACGCGCGAAACCGCCGTAGGTGTCCACGATGATCTTGCGCCCGGTAAGGCCGCAATCGCCGACAGGACCGCCGATGACGAATCGCCCCGTGGGATTGATATGGTACTTGGTATTCTTGTCGATCCATTTGCCCGGCAGCACCGGCTTCAAGATCTCCTCGATGACGGCTTCACGCAATTGCTTGGTGCTGATGCTGTCCTCATGCTGAGTCGACAGGACCACCGCTTCCAGCCCCACCGGCTTGTCGTTTTCGTAGCGCAGGGTCACCTGGCTCTTGGCGTCCGGCCGCAGCCAAGGCAGCTTGCCGCTCTTGCGCACCTGGGCCTGGCGCTTCACCAAGCGATGGGCGAGAGTGATGGGCGCCGGCATGAGCACGTCGGTCTCATTGGTGGCGTAGCCGAACATCAGCCCCTGGTCGCCGGCTCCCTGCTTGCGCTCGTCCTTGCGGTCGACGCCCTGCGCAATGTCGGGGGACTGCTTGCCGATGATATTGAGCACGCCGCAACTGGCGCCGTCGAATCCCATGTCCGAGGTGTCGTAGCCGATGTCGAGCACGGTTTTACGGACGATGGCTTCCACATCGACCCAGGCGCTGGTGGTGACTTCGCCGGCCACGATCACCACGCCGGTCTTGACCATGGTTTCGCAGGCGACCCGGCCCTTAGGGTCGGCGGCCAGAATGGCGTCGAGCACCGCGTCCGAAATCTGGTCGGCGACCTTGTCGGGGTGACCCTCGGAGACCGATTCCGAGGTAAAGGAGAAGCTTCTGCTCATTCGTAGAATTCCTTAAGCGTTTGGCCAAAATTGTCTCGATACCGGCGGCCGAACTCCGCCCGGGTAAACTCATGGTTCTGGGGTCCGCGCGACTCGATCTTGATCGCACCCATCAAGGACGCCACCCGCCCGGTGGTTTCCCAATCCAGACCATGCAACAGGCCGTGAATTAGACCAGCGCGGTAGGCATCCCCGCAACCGGTGGGATCGACCACGGTCTTAGGCTTGGCGCAGGGCACCGTCAACGTCCCACCCTTAGTGTATACGACCGACCCCTCTGCGCCCCGGGTAACCACCAAGGCCTCGACCCGGGCGGTGATATCAGAGACCGTGAAACCGGTCTTTTGTTGCAGCAGACCCCACTCATAGTCGTTGACCGCCACCCAGCGGGCCTGAGCGACGAAGGTCTTGAGCTCCTCCCCGCCGAACATGGGCATGCCCTGGCCGGGGTCGAAAATGAAGGGAATCTTGGCAGCCGCGAATTGCGCCGCGTGGTCGATCATGGCCTGCCGGCCGTCGGGAGCCACGATCCCCAGCGCGATGCCGGGCCCCGCGTCCGACACCCGGTTCAGGTGCGCGTGCTGCATTGCTCCGGGGTGAAAGGCGGTGATCTGATTGTCGTCCAAGTCGGTGGTGATGAAGGCCTGAGCGGTAAACGTGTCATCCACCACCTTGATGTGATCGACGGGGATGCCCTGGGCGGCCATGCGCGTGGCGTAAGGCGCGAAATCGTGGCCCGCGGTGGCCATGGGTACCCCCCGGTCGCCGAGAAGCTTCAGGCTGTACGCGATGTTCGCGGCGCAGCCGCCGAACTCGCGGCGCATGTCGGGAACCAGGAACGACACGTTCAAGATATGAATCTTGTCGGGAAGAATGTGCGATTTGAAGCGGTCCTGGAACTGCAAAATCGTGTCGTAAGCCACTGAACCGCAAATCAACGCGGCTTTTCCATCCAAGCGATCCTGCACCATCCGCACATCCAGTGAGTGTTGGACCCCCATTCTACAAGCAAACACATGACACCCGCTGTAGCGAATCGCGACCTGTACATGCCTGGTCGTTATATGCCTGGTCGCTATATGCCTGGCCTTGATGCAGCAGCGGCCCTTAGCTTAAGGCGCGCCCCTACGCCCATGCGCAATAACTGCGACAATAGGCCGGTCTTATCAGGCATACCGGCTTTGCTCGTGTTTCAACCTAAGGAGATCGTCGATGAAGAAGACCAGTGCAACCGTGACCGCCATCAGCAGCCTGTTGACCCTGGGCGCCGCCGCTCTATCGGCCGGCCCCAGTTTTGCCGCCGACAAGGCCGAAATGGAAAAGTGCTACGGCGTGGTCAAGGCCGGCAAGAACGACTGCGCAGGCCCTGCGCATGCCTGTGCCGGGCAGGCCAAGGCGGACTCGGGCGGCAAGGAATTCGTCACGCTGCCGAAGGGCACGTGCGCGCGGCTTTCCGGCGGCAGCCTCACCCCGAAATAAGCGCACCGAATGATGGACAACGGCGCACACCCTGTCGCGCGCGCCGCGACCGGTGATCCGATGCCGGCCCGCGCTGGCACCGGGCCACCGGCTGGCATCGAGCCAACGGCTGCCCTCGGGGCACGAGCCGGCATTGGACTTCGGGCCCAGCACCACCTCAAAGTATTGTCCGACGCCCCGGCGGTGGGCTGGTTCGAAGCGCACACCGAGAATTACTTCGCGGACGGCGGCGCGCATGTCGAAGCCTTAGGCCGGATACGGGCGAATTTTCCGCTGTCGCTGCACGGCGTCGGCCTGTCCTTGGGATCGACCGATCCGCTCGACACCCTGCATCTCGAGCGCATTCGCCGCGCCGTGAACCGATTCGAGCCGGCGCTCTTGTCCGAGCATTTGTCGTGGAGTTCCGTGGGCGGGAGATTTGCGAACGACTTGCTGCCCCTGCCCTACACGGAGGAGGCATTGCGGCACGTGAGTTCACGCATCGCGCAGGCGCAGGATTTCTTGGGCAGACGGATATTGATCGAGAATGTCTCGAGCTATCTGCTGTTCGAGTGTTCGCGGATGCCGGAATGGGAGTTCCTGGGCGCAGTCGCCGCGGAATCGGGATGCGGAATCCTGCTGGATTTGAACAATATCTATGTCGCTGCCCGGAATTTCGGATTCGACGCGCAGCGCTATCTGGACGCCGTGGATCCCGGCGCCGTCCTGGAAATCCATCTCGCCGGCCACAGCGCCGTCGAGTTCGAGGGACAGGAACTGCTCATCGACACGCACGGCACGCCGGTATGCGACGCGGTGTGGAATTTGTATCGCGCGGCGCTGCGGCGATTCGGCGACGTGCCCACACTGATCGAGTGGGACACCGATATTCCCGCGCTCGAGGTGCTGGCGGCCGAGGCCGCGAAGGCCGACGCCCTGCGGGCGGAAGTTCATGCCCTCGCTGCGTGAACTGCAGTCGGGCGTCATGCGCGCCCTCCTCGACGGCGAGCCGGACGGTGCGCTGCCGTTGATCGCGGCACGGGGCATCGCGCCCAAGCATCGCCTCGATGTCTACGCCAACAATGCCCGCGCCAATTTCATCGAGAGCTTGATTTCCAGTTACCCGGCGGTACGGCGCTTGGTCGGCGAGGATTATTTTCGCCAGTGCGCGCGCGGCTTTCACACGCGCCATCCTTCCCTTTCGGGCGATTTGCAGTCCGCGGGTGCAGGGTTCGCAAAGCACCTGTCGGAACTCCACGGCGACGATGAGTTCCGCTACCTGAGCGAGGTGGCGCGCCTCGAGTGGCTGGTTGAGGAGTCGCTGCTGGCCGCCGATCACGGACCGCTGGACCTCGCGAAACTTCAGCGGGTCCCGGCCGCCGGCTACGACGATTTGCGGTTTTGTCTGCATCCGTCGGCCCGCCTGTTCGCCTCGAAGTACCCCTGCGTCGCCATCTGGGAGGCCAATGTGGGGAGCGACGCGGAACCGGAACTGATCGACCTTGGCGGCGGTCCCGATCGGGCGCTGCTGGTCCGTAGCCGCGGCCGATTGAACTGTCATCGTTTGACTTGCGGCGAGGAGCGGTTCCTCGAGTCCGTTCAAGCCGGTGAAACGTTTGCCGCCGCGGTCGAGCGCGCCGCCGCGCGAAACGAAGGCGATACGGCCGCCGATGCCGCGGCCTGCCCCTTCGATGCCGCGGCGGCCTTGCAGCGCTTCGTGCTCGCGGGGGTCATCGTCGACGTTCGGTAGCAGTCCTCGTTCATAAAGCCTCGTTCATAGCAAGCCTCGTTCCAATACCAAGCTTCGTTCCAATTCCAAGTCCTGCAAGAAGGTTCAGTCCCATGAGAATACTCGACAAGATCTCCGCTCCCGACGCGTTCGCCGCGCGGCTGCTCAATCCGCTGCAGTCGCTGTTCGCGCTCGGCGCGCGCCTCTACGTCAGCTGGCAGTTTCTGAAATCCGGGTACCTCAAGGTGAGTTCCTGGGACAGCACTATTTATCTATTCGAGAATGAGTATCACACTCCCGTGCTGTCGCCGCATGCGGCGGCGGTGGCGGGCTCCTTCGGTGAATTGTTTTTTCCGACCTTGCTGGTCCTGGGCCTGGTAAGCCGCCTCGGCGCCATCGGCCTATTCGCGGTCAACGCGATGGCGGTAATATCGTATTCTCAAGTGCTGCTGGCGGAAGGCTCCGAGGCCGCGCTCGGTCAACATGTTTTGTGGGGAACGCTATTGGTGTTTCTGATCATTTACGGACCTGGTAAATTCTCGCTCGACTATTTACTCGATAGGTCGCGATTCTGATTCTCGGCCGCGAAGCTTGCGGCAGCTGGGAGAGCGCGAGCCGCTACGAATGGCTGGTGACGAACGGTCTTGGCGGTTTTGCCTGCGGCACGGTCGCGGGCGCCAATACCCGCCGCTATCACGGATTTCTGATGGCGAGCTTGAGCCCGCCGGTCGGGCGCACCCTGCTGGTGGCGAAGATCGAGTCGAGCGTGCAGTACCTCGGGACAGAAACGGACCTGTCGGCGAATGAGTTCGCAGGCGGTGCGATCAGCGGCCAAGGGTTCATCCACTTGGAATCCTTCACCGTTGAGGACGGCATTCCGGTCTGGCGCTACGCGCTCGCGGACGCGCTCTTGGAACAGCGGATTTTCATGGCGCCCGGGGCCAATACCAGCTACCTGCGCCTGGAACTGCTCCGCGCATCGGCGCCGCTGCGGGTGACGCTCAAACCGCTGATCGCGTATCGCGATTATCACAGCCACGGGCGCGGCGCTCAGTCCTTCCAACTCGAGGCGGACGCCGAGCAGTGCCGGGTACAAGCCTTCGCCGGCGCTCGCCCCTATCGATTGTCGATCAGCCAGGGACGGTACAGCGCGGCGCCTGCTTGGTACTGGAATTTCTGGCATCGAATGGAGGCGGAAAGAGGTCTCGACGCGTTGGAAGATTTATTGACCCCCGGAACCTTCGCCGCGGACTTGAGCCTGCAGCGGCCGGTGTACTTGGTGGCCACGGCCGAAACTCCGGCGCCGGCGCCGGGGGACGAGGTGCTCGCTGCCTTGAAGGCGGCCTCGCAGCGCCTGACCGCGCCCTTGCCGAGGACTGCCCCGGCGTGGATTCGCGCTCTTGCGCAGACGTCCGATCAATTCATCGTGCGTCGCGGCGAGGCCGTGGCATACAGCATTCTCGCCGGTTACCCGTGGTTCACCGATTGGGGCCGGGACACCATGATTGCATTGCCCGGTCTCGCGACCTCGCTCCGGCGCTACGACCTGGCAGCCGGCATATTGCGGAACTACGCCGGCTTCGTCGATCGCGGCATGCTGCCCAATTGTTTTCCCGATGGCGGCGAACCGCCCCAGTACAACACGGCGGACGCCACTCTTTGGATGTTCCAGGCGCTCGACGATTACTTGCAGGCGAAGCCCGATCCCGACCTCGTGCGCGACTTGTTCCCCATCCTGATGACCATCATCCACGCGCACGCGGAGGGAACTCGCTATGGAATTCACGTGGATCCCGCGGACGGCCTGTTGCATACGGGTGAAGCGGGAACGCAGCTGACCTGGATGGACGCCAAGCACGGTGACGAGGTGTTCACCCCGCGGATCGGCAAGCCGGTGGAGATCAATGCGCTGTGGCTGAACGCTCTGGAGGTGGCCGTCCGCCTCGCCTCTGCCGGACGCAATGTGCGCGAGAAACGGTTCTGCGAGTCTCTGCTCGCTCGCGCCGGCGCGAGCTTCGCGCGCTTTTGGAATGAGGAGCGCGGGTGCTTGTTCGACGTGATCGACGCCGACGGAGGAAGCGCCCTCGACGCACGCATCCGTCCGAACCAGATCTTGGCCGTCTCGCTGCCCTGCTGCACCTTGAGTCAAGAACAAATGCGCGCGGTGGTTGACTGCTGTGGACACGAACTGTTGACCAGCCACGGACTGCGCAGCTTGAGCCCGAAGGATCCCGGCTACATTGGCCGCTACTGGGGCGATGGTCGGCAGCGCGACGCCGCTTACCACATGGGTACCGTCTGGGGCTGGCTGCTCGGACCCTTTGCGCGCGCTCACTTCCGTGTGCACGGCGACGCGCGGCTGGCGCAGTCGTTTCTCGAACCGATGGCGCAGCAGCTGAACAGCGCCTGCTTGGGAAGCATTGGCGAGATATTTGATGGTGACGCGCCTCACAGTGCGCGCGGTTGTTTCGCGCAGGCCTGGAGCGTGGCTGAGATACTGCGTTCTTGGATCTTCCTCGAGCGCAAGATCCCGGCGAGTTGAGCGAACTATGAATACCGAGCGCGAGCGCCTGCTCGCAAATGTGCCGGGCCCCACGGGTTGGCATCACTGGGGCCCCTACTTGAGTGAGCGGCAGTGGGGCACGGTGCGCGAGGACTACAGCCCCGGCGGCACGGCCTGGGAATACTTTCCTCACGACCACGCGCGCAGCCGCGCCTATCGCTGGGGTGAGGACGGCATCGCCGGCTTCTCCGATGCCAACCAGCTGGTGTGCTTGTCATTGGCGCTGTGGAACGGCAGCGATCCCATTCTGAAGGAACGCCTGTTCGGGGTGACCAACGCCGAGGGCAACCACGGCGAAGACGTCAAGGAGCACTATTTCTATCTGGACGCCACCCCCTCGCATTCGTATCTGAAAATGCTCTACAAATATCCGCAGCGCGCCTTCCCGTACACGGATTTGGTGGCCGAGAACGGCCGCCGCGGCACGGATGTTCCTGAGTACGAGCTCTTGGATACGGGCGTGTTCGCCGACAACCGTTACTTCGATGTCTTCGTCGAGTACGCCCAGGCTGAACCCGGCGATATCCTGATGAAGATCACGGCGTGGAATCGCGGCGGCGCGCCCGCGGTGCTGCATATGATTCCGCAGCTGGTACTGCGCAACACATGGACCTGGGAGCCGGGCTCGGTGAAACCAAGGCTGCGCGCCATCGACGACGGCGCGGTCGCCATCGCACCCGCCGCCTTGGGCGTGAGCCGCCTGTACTTCAACGGCGACGCGGATTTGCTGTTCACCGAGAACGAATCGAATCCTCAGCGGCTCTGGGACATCGGCGACCCGGGCTACTACAAGGACGGCTTTCACGAACGCATCGTCGGCGGGCACATCGACCGGGTGAATCCCTCCCGCACCGGCACCAAGGCCGGTGTATGGTTTCAATCGACCATCGCGGGAGGCGGCAAGCAGGAGTACCGCCTGCGGCTGTCGCGGCGGGTCATCCCCGCGCCCTTCGAAGAATTCGACGAGTGCATGGCTGAGCGGCACACCGAAGCCGATCAGTACTACGCAGACCTGCAGAAAGACATCGACTCGGCCGACGAACGCGTGGTACAGCGTCAGGCGTTCGCCGGACTGATCTGGAGCAAGCAGTTCTACAATTTGGACGTTCCGCGCTGGCTCAAGGGCGATCCCGGCGAACCGACGCCGCCGGAGTCGCGCCTGCACGGCCGCAATGTCGAATGGCGCAATCTCAACAACGCCGACATCGTTTCCATGCCGGACAAATGGGAGTATCCCTGGTACGCCTCCTGGGATCTGGCCTTCCACTGCATCCCCTTCGCCTTGATCGACGCCGAGTTCGCCAAGCACCAGTTGGTGCTGCTGACGCGCGAATGGTACATGCGCCCCAACGGTCAAATTCCCGCCTATGAATGGGCATTCGGCGATGTGAACCCGCCGGTCCATGCCTGGGCCGCCTGGCGCGTGTATCAGATCGACCGCAAGCAGAACGACGGCAAGGGCGACCTCGAGTTTCTCGAGCGCGTGTTTCACAAGCTCATGCTGAACTTCACCTGGTGGGTGAACCGCAAGGACAACTTGGGAAGAAATGTCTTTCAAGGCGGATTCCTCGGCCTCGACAATATCGGCGTGTTCGATCGCAGCGCCCAGCTGCCCACCGGCGGATACATCAACCAATCGGACGGCACCAGCTGGATGGCGATGTATTCGCTGAATCTGATGCGCATCGCGCTGGAACTCGCCGAACACAATCATGTGTACGAGGACATCGCCAGCAAATTCTTCGAGCATTTCTTGAACATCGCCGAGGCGATGAGCTGCATCGTCAGCGAGGATTGCGGTCTATGGGACGAGGAAGATCAGTTCTTTTATGACGTGCTCAATTTACCGAACGATGATCGGGTGCGGATGCGGATTCGTTCCATGGTGGGATTGATCCCTCTGTTCGCGGTCGAGACGCTGGAACCGGAACTGCTGGAAAAGCTTCCGGGGTTCAGGAAGCGGCTGGAGTGGTTCTTGAACCACCGGCCGGATCTCGCGAATCTGGTGTCTCGCTGGCAGTCGCCGGGACGCGGCGAGCGGCGGCTGTTGTCGCTGCTGCGCGGCCATCGAATGAAGCGCCTGCTGCGGCGCATGCTGGATGAGTCGGAGTTCCTGTCCGACTACGGCGTCAGAGCACTGTCGCGGGCACATCTTGCCGATCCTTACGTGTTCAAGGTTGACCATACCGATCTATCGGTGCGCTACGCGCCGGGCGAATCGGAATCGAGGCAGTTCGGCGGCAACTCGAATTGGCGCGGGCCCATTTGGTTTCCGATGAACTTTCTCATCATCGAGTCGCTGCAAAAGTTTCACCATTACTATGGCAATGATTTCAAAGTGGAATGTCCGACGGGGTCGGGGCGGTATCTCACGATCGACGCGGTGGCGGCCGAGCTGTCGCATCGGCTGTCGCGCATCTTCTTGAAGGACGCCCACGGCGAGCGGGCCGTGCTGCGTCACCAGCCGGAACTGCAGACGGACCCGTACTACCAGGATTGCATTCCGTTCTATGAGTATTTTCACGGCGATACCGGCCGCGGCGTCGGGGCGTCGCACCAGTCGGGGTGGACCTCGCTGATCGCCAAACTGCTCATGCCTCGGGCGCACAACTAGCCGTTTCGCGGGGAAGCCGGCGGCGTCGAATTGCGCGGGAGGGGGCGGTTGATTACGCGCTCGAAGCCAGTCTGCACTGGCGTTATTTCAGCTCCCGAAACCCATCGAGCGCTTGCGGATGTGCAGCGAGAAGCGTCTCGATTCGCGTTAGCCGAGAAATAGCGGCTGTGCGCAGCACCCGAGGCGCACGGCTGAAGGTTTCGCGCAACGACACACTGTCCTGTTCGACCAGTATGGCCGCCAGGGTTACTGCTTGCACAAGATCCTTCTCGGCCTTCGTTGGCTCCTTTACGCGGTCAGTGCTCGAGTAGAGTTTGTGCCAGATCATGCGTGTCACTTCCGGCAGCATGATGGGAATACAGTGCCCGCCGGCGAGCATGGCCGCCGGACGGCTTCCTTCGAGCAGATAATCGTAGAATGGGATCGCTTGAGCATGCCAATCGAGTTCCGGTACGGCGACAATTTCACCCAGCACCGGACCGGGGGCGAGGATGTCCACGCGCAGGCCCTCGGCGCCCGGTAACTTCACAGAAGTGTGACTCGGCATGCCAGGGACTCTGGTAAAGGGGAGCTGGGTCGCTTGCATGCTGGATAGAAACGGAATCGTCGCCGCGAGCTTCAGCTTTTGTCGGCGTGCGAGATCAATGTCCTGCGTCCGGGCCGCGGTTGCCATGGCACCGTACTCGTTGAGCCAACTCATGTAGGCCAAGGTGCCGACCACGACGAGACCGGCTTCGAAGATCTTGCGGTTGTGCAGTTCGACGAGGACGCTGGCGACGCCTTTGTCGGCGACCTGATAGCCTAGCTTCGAAAGCGCAGATACTTGCTTGGCCGTCCATTCCGAATGCGCGATTCGATTCTGCATTGCCTCGTAGGCCGCTTCATTGCTCACGGGGCCAACAAATTCTTCGGATCGTTTCTTCGGCAGAGGGTAATAAGAGCGGTACCAGTATTCATGCCCGGTCCCTGCCCTCTTAACGAGGGTACCGGGAGTACCCGGCAGAAGATCGCCGACGACATTGGCGCGCTCCTTGACCTCCGAGTACAGGGTGCGAATCGCGAGTTCGTGGAGGCGATAGAGAGGATTTGCTGTTGCCAAGATACCCACCAAAGATTGATTTCAGTGGGTGTCCACGCTCGGGCCATTACCCACTATATTTATATATTAGTGGGTAATGGCTTCCGAGACAAGCGCTCGATCGCACGATCACACTGCAAAAAACGGTGTAGGAAAATGCACTTATATGAGCGAAAGCGTGTCAATTCCATAAAAGACCCTAATAAGTGTCTTTTAATTGATAACAGACGCATATTCCCCTATAATACTCCGTTACTGCACTTTTATATTGCCCGCCCGGCGCATTGATTCTCGGAGCTGAGCCGATGAAACGCGTGATCGCTCAATCTTTCCCAACCAATCCAAGCCTTCGAACGCCCGTGGATCTGGGCGCGGCGCTGCGCTCGGCACGTACGACGGCGGGTCTCTCGCTTGACGAAGCGGCGCTAGGCCTTGGGATATCGAAAAAGACCCTCTTGAGCCTTGAACAAGGCGCGCCCTCGGTGGCGATTGGGACCGCCCTCCACGCGGCGGCGCAGCTAGGGGTTGCTCTGTTCATGGTGCCGGCAACCCACAGGGATCTAGCACGCCGCAAAATACTGAGCGAGGCGTAATGGACCTCAATGTCTTCATCAATGCGATCAAGATCGGTCGCCTGTCCCATGACTCGCAGTCGAACCGCTATGGCTTTACTTACACGAAGGAATGGCTCGACCGGGCAGATCGGTTTCCATTGTCGGCTCACATCCCGTTAGCATCAAAAGAGCCTCACGATCCGGACGTATCAAGTACCAACGTTCGACAGTTTTTTGAAAACCTTCTTCCCGAAGGCTCTGCGCTCGATATCGCCGCAGCAACGGCGAAAGTCTCCAAGTTCAGTGTCGCAGGACTTCTCGCAGTGCTCGGACGAGAGACTGCGGGCGCTCTTCGAATTCTTCCGGAAGGCTTTGAGGAGCCGGTAAATCGCTCGAACCGTCGGGCTCTCACTCGGAATGAACTCAGCACACGCATTCGAGCGCGCCCATTTGACCCATTCTCGATATGGGATGGCAGGTTGCGCCTCTCGATCGCGGGCTTTCAAGACAAGGTTGCGGTCTATTCGGAAGGCGAGCAGTGGTTTTTAGTCGACGGAGAGCAATTGGCATCTACCCATATATTAAAGCCCGAACCCGTGAGTTCTGTTCTGCAGGGTCTCGCCAGCAGCGAGTTTTTCAGCATGCGGCTGGCTACGGCCGTCGGCATTCGAACGGCTGCCGTGGAACTGCTGCAAGTCCCGGAGCGTGTGCTCAACGTCAGTCGATTTGACCGCAAGGCCGGACCTTTCGGCGTCCATCGGATCCACGTCATTGACGGTGCGCAAGCATTGGGCGTCTCGGCCGGAGCAAAGTACGAGCGGCCCTACGGCTCGGGCCGCGACGTAAAAAACATTCGAGAGGGGGCCAGCCTGCCGCGACTCTTTGATCTGCTGCAAGAAAGCGCGAAGCCTCTGCTCGAGCGCCGGACACTGTTGCGATGGGCCATCTTTCAGGTACTGATCGCCAACGCGGATGCGCATGCCAAGAACCTATCCTTTTACTCGAGCTCGGAAGGGTTATCGCTCGCGCCGGCATACGATTTGGTCAGCGTGCATGCGTTCGAGTCGAGCGCACTCGACAGAAGCTATGCCATGGCCATAGGAGATGCGTTTAGCGCCGAGGAGCTTTCTCCGTATGAGTGGGCTTTGTTTGCCGAGCGCTGCAAGCTGCCGAAAGGTCTCGTTGCTCGAGAACTCGCGATGCTTTCGGCTCGAGTGAGCGGTTCCTTGGAAACGCTGGGCACCGCGACAATCGCAGAAGGAGCGGAGCCCTCAGTAGTTGATCGACTGATCGCTGGTATCTCTCGAGAGTGCAGTAGGCAGAAGAATCTGGCGCCCAACATCGCCCGGATTTCGTTGGATTGAGGGAATTATTCCTTCGTGCTGCTATTCTGACGGAGCGACCAGCAACTGCTCTCGGGAGGGAATGGCGGGGTTAGGCAGGCGCTTCGTTCGAGCATTGAGCTTTCGTCGATTTGTACAAAACTGTTGCCGGTTGTAACCACAACCCGCCGGCATGCGCGCCCATCCCAGCGCTACAATTAGTTACAAACGGCTACAAATCGCCGACAATAAGCCCTTGCGTACTCTGCCACTATACACGCCGCGATGGGGAGCGACAGCGCAGGGCACGCGAGTAACTCGATGTATGCGAAATCATTCAAATGGCTTCTCGCAATCCTCGCCGGTCTTGCGCAAGCGCAGGCCGCGAGCACGGATGACGACTGCAAAGGTACATCCAGCGAATGCGTTGCCGTCGGCAAATGGAATTTCAGCGTGGCGCTGGGCGCAGGCCTTAGATCGAACCCATTGGTGACCGGCAAGAACATTCCGCTGGTAGTTATCCCCCAATTCAGCTACTACGGGAATCGGTTCTTCATCAATGATTTGGACCTGGGATTTACGCTAGTCGAAAATACAACGAACACCTTCAGTCTGGTTGGCAGTCCAGGCTACGACCGCGTATTCTTTTATCGCAGCGACCTGCAGAACATATTCATCGGCCTTCCCGGACTTGGGACCTACGTCGCCCAGAGGGTACCCGCCAGCACGCCAAATGCTGTGCAATTCCCGGCTCGCGCACGGCGCATCACGTACTTGGCCGGCCCCGAATGGACCTTCAAATTGTCCGGCATCTCGGGCCAGCTCGACGCGCTGCATGACATCACAAATCAGAACAACGGCACCGAAATGCGCGCTGCCCTGGGGATACCCCTGGTGGAGTCGAAGGGATCGTTGACCGCCAACGTCGGCGTCACGTGGAAGAGCGCGGCCATCGTCAATTATTATTACGGGTCGCCGGGTATTTATGAGGCGGGATCGGCTTTGAACCCGTTTTTCAAGCTGGGGTACACACTCCCGTTGGCGGGCAAATGGCGTTTCAGCGCCTTCGCCGAATATGAACGATTGGGGAATGCCATCGCCAATAGCCCTATTGTGGAGGAGCGCTTCGTTGCAACGGCCTTTGTCGGCGCGATTTACACGTTCTAGCATGGCTCGCCGCACGATCGTTCCGGCGTTCGTCCTTGCCGTCCTCATGTCCGGCGCGCAGACAACCGCCGCGGCGGCATCGGACCCCTCCGGCGACGGTATACGGCTCGAGCTGAGTCCGCGTATCTGTACGTTGGCGATTGACGATAAGCAATGCGAAACATGGGTTCACGCGAGGTGGCGATCGCCGCACGAGGAGTCGTTGTGTTTGGTGATCGTGGATCGCCCGGAAGTCAAGCGGTGCTGGGAGAATTACACCGAGGGCACCTACAACATCGAACTGGTCTTTACCGAAGACGTGATCTTCCAGCTCAAGGATCTCGACCTGCGGCGCGTTCTTGCGTCCGAAGCACTGCGCGTCATCAAAGCAGCCATTCACTACCGGCATAAGCGAAGACAGCCTTGGAACCTATTCGACTGACCACCGAGATACGCCCCACCGATTCCATGAACACAGCATTCACACCGTCGATCATTTTGGTAGAGGACGATCTGCGGCTGTCCGAGTTGGTGAGCCGTTATCTCGAAAATAATGGATTTCGCGTGACCATCACGAACGGCGGGGACCAGGTCGTTGCGCAAGTACTACGCGACGTTCCGGATCTCGTCATCCTCGATCTTGGGCTGCCCGGTCAGGATGGACTTTCGATTTGCAGGCAATTGCGCCCTGCATACCAGAATCCAATCCTGATATTGACGGCACGCGACAACGATATCGACCATGTGCTCGGCCTGGAACTCGGCGCCGATGACTACGTCATCAAGCCGGTCGAGCCGAGAGTGCTCATGGCGAGAGTCAACGCGCTTCTACGGCGCAGCAGGAGTCAACCCGGCGTCGAGCACAAGACGTTGCGGTTTGGGCGATTGCTGGTCAACACCCTTGCCCGCTCGGTCAGTCTGGACGGTGAATCGATCGCACTGTCCGGCGCCGAGTTCGATCTGCTCGTCTGTCTGGCGGGGCATGCGGGAGAGATTCAGTCGCGCGAGGCCCTATTTCAGCAACTCTACAAGCGCGAATACGACGGCATGGATCGAATGTTGGACGTTCGTATCTCGCATCTTCGCAGGAAACTCGGCGACGAAGCCGATAGCTCGAAACGAATCAAGACCATCTGGGGACAGGGTTATCTATTTGTTCCGGACGCGTGGTGAAATATGGCACGTCATTTTCTGAGTCTTTATCTACTGATCGTCCTTACGCTGACAGCCGTCAGCTGGGGTCAGGATAAGCTGTTACAAACGTACGGCAGTCAAAGCCCGGCGGACGATAAATCGCTGGCCGTTGCGATGTTCGCTTTAGAAAATCAACTGCATGGCATACCGACGGACCAGTGGAAACGCTTCATCGCCGGCAGCTCCGCAAAAGCCGGTGCGGATATGGAGTTGTTCGCAACGACCGACATTGCCGGCCGCGGGACGCTGGCCAAACTCAAACGCGGCGAAATTCCCTACATGCAATCGGCCGCCGGAGAGTCTTGGGCATTGAAGCAACTCAACGACGACTACGTGCTGGCACTGAAATCCTCCGAGCCGGAAACACAACGCGGGTTGCTGGAGTGGACGCTTACCCTGCTCTTTTATGCCGCGATCGCTCTGGTGATCATGATCTGGATCTGGCCGCTGACGCGCGACTTGCGCGCACTGGAAAAGGCGGCCTCGCGGTTCGGCAACAAGAACTGGGTGTTCGACGCCTCCATCAAGCCGCGCTCGCAGATCTATCCCTTGGCGGAGACATTCCGCAAGATGGCGGCACGCATCGACGGACTGATCGCTTCGCACAAGGACATGTCCAATGCGGTGTCCCACGAGATCAAAACGCCGCTCTCACGCATGCAATTCGAAATCGAATTGGCGCAGCAGGCGGAAAATCCGGCTGAGATCAAGAGGTCCTTGGGCAATATCAAGGCGGACATAGCCGCGATCAATAACTTGGTCAAGGCGACGATGGATTACGCGATACTTGAAAGGGCCGATATGTCGCTGAATATCGGTGCACATAATTTCACCACCCTTATCCCGGCGATAGCCGAAAACGTAAGACGGAACGCGCGTCCGGAAATTCGCGTACGCGCAGCCGTGCAGAGCGATGCCGATAAGGTAATCTGCGACATGCATCTGCTGGAGACGGTGCTCAAGAATTTACTCTACAACGCCGCTCGCTACGCGAAGCATGACATTCGCGTCTCGTTCAATATGCACAACGGCGTCAATCAACTCTTTGTCGACGACGACGGACCCGGAATCCCGGAGAAGGATCGGCACCGGGCGCTCGAGTCGTTCGTGCAGCTGGACCAGGCCAGCAGCAAGAAAACCGGATTCGGCCTCGGGCTGGCGATCGTCAAGCGCGCCATCGAATGGCACAGCGGCGAAGTGATCATTTCACGGTCGCCACTGGGCGGCGCCCGAGTCGCCGCCACATGGCCCGCGATGCTGCTGTAGCCGGTGCTGCCCGCCGGCCTTTACGGGCGAAAATCCCTGGTATTGCCTGATTCGTTCGCGCCAAAGTTACACGGGACCGGTTTTAGGTCTTATGTTCCGCCTTCCACTTCTCGACGGCGGCCATGGTGTTGCCGACGTGTTTTTCGGGATCCATCGCCGTGTACTCGTAAATGATCTTGCCGGTGGGCGCGATCACATACGAAGTGCGATTGGCGTACTCGGGCTTGGCGGCGAGCACGGCGTCATAGGCCTTGGTAATGCTCTGGTCGGCATCCGACGCCACCGCAAATTTATTGCGGCACTCGCTCACGGAGAACTTGTTGAGGGTGTCGATGGGATCGTGCGAGACCCCGATGACGGTGGCGCCCAGGGTCTTGAATTTTTCCGTCGCCTCGGCGAACTCATGGGCTTCGACGGTGCAGCCGGGCGTGAACGCCGCGGGATAAAAATACAATACGACCGGACCGCTCTTGAGTGCATCCGCCAGGGAAAACTTGAACGGCTTGCCGGCGAGAGTCGCCTGGGTGGTGAAATCGGGGGCTTGTGCGCCGGTCTTCAAGGCCGCGTGCGAGGCCGCGGCAGCCAACACCGCGCAGCTCAGGGCAAGAGTCATTGATCGCTTCATATAAGTTTCCTTTGGAGCTGGATCGGCTCTGCGGCAGTCTGCGCCATCCGATTTTCGGTCGCAAGCCGCCCAAACCTTCGGCAGGGGCGCACCGCTTCCGCCGTCTACAGCGTGGACGCCGCAGCGCTCGAACGTCACTTCAACACTTCTCGAAGCTCGTGACACACCCGCACCACATCGTCATCGCTCATCGCCGGAAACAAGGGCAGGGTCACCGTCTCGCGTCCGACTCGCGCCGCCACCGGCGTATCTTCCTCGCGATATCCAAGATCCCGATAATATTTGAGGCTGGGAATGCTGGGATAGTGCACACCGATGCCGATGCCGCGATCGGCCATGATTTTTTGGAATCCCGGCCGCGTCATGCCGCGCGCTCGAAAGTCGATGAGCAGCTGAAACATATGCCAGCTATGACCCGAGTCGCCGCGCGCCGGCAATACCGCGCCTGAGAAGCCGCCAAGTTCCTTGAAGTAGAGCGCGGCCAGCGCGCGGCGCCGCGTGTTGAAGCCGTCCAGGCGACGCAGCTGATCGATGCCGACCTGCGCCGCGATGTCGGTCAGATTGCTCTTCGCTCCGGGGAACATGACATCCACTTCGCCGTCGGCATTGCGCTTGATGCCGTGGAATCGATATTGCTCGAACAGTTCCGCCGCCATGGCGTCGCCCGTGCTGATGGCGCCCCCTTCCATGGTGGTCATGTTCTTGTTCGGATGGAAGCTGAACACCACGAGATCGCCGAAGCTGCCGATGGGCTTGTCCGCGTAGCGCGACCCTATGGCATGCGCGGCATCTTCCACGACCCGCAACCCGTGCTGGGCCGCGAGCGCATACAGCCGCTCCATGTCCACCGGCAGTCCGGAGAAATGCACCGGCATGATGGCGCGGGTCTTCGACGTGATCGCGGCGGGTACTTTGCCGAGATCGAGATTGCGCGTCGAGAGTTCGATGTCGACGAACTTAGGTGTGGCGCGCAGGCGCGCAACCACGTTCGCGCTCGCCGCGAAACTCATGGCTGGAACGATGACTTCGTGCCCCGCACCGATGCCGGCGACCTCGAGCGCCATCTCGAGGCCGGCGGTGGCCGAGGTCATCACCCGTACATGGCGATTGCCGCCCAAGTAGGCCGCGAGCGCGCCCTCGAAGGCCTTCACCTTGGGACCGCTCGCCAATTGGCCCGAGCGAAATACATCGGCGACGGCCGCAATGCTCTCCTCATCGATGGACGGGCGGGTAAAGGGAAGAAAAGGCTTCATGCGGAGCTCCTGGACACGAGAATCACGCCGGCGCAGATCAATGCGATGCCGAGCGCCTTGGCGGGCCCCATGCTCTCGCCCAGCCACAACACCGACACGGCCGCGACCGCCACGTATCCCAAGGACAACATCGGATAGGCGGTGCTCACCGGCGCCTTGGACAGGGCCGCCAGCCACACACACACGCTCGCCCCATAACACACCATGCCGGTCCAAAAGGGCAGGCTCTTGGACAAGATCATGAGGCTGCTGCCGAGCGTGTCGGCACTGAAGTCCGAGAAATGCGCCAGCGGCCGGGTCGCCACTTTGAGCAACAACTGCGCGGCGGCGTTCAGACCCACCCCGGTCAGGATCAGCGCCCAGGTAACCCAGCTCACTGCCGCGCCACCAGGACGCGCTTGGCGTTTTCCGCGACCAGACGCATGGGGACGCCGCGGCCTTTGAGATCATCGAACATGGTTCTCTCCATCACCGCGAAGGCCTGAGTCGGCGACGACCAGCGGCGAAGAAATTCGGCCGCATCGGCAATCTCGGCCCCGGGCGCCTTGCGTAATCCATAATCAAGTTCGCCACGATACCTTACGAGCGTGACGGTTCGTCGTGAATAAAATGTCAGGGTTTGATCGTAGGTGCCCACGCTGTAGATGGGCGCGCCAAGGTCGTGGCCTGTGAGCGCGCCGGCGAGGGCTACCCCCGAGTAGAGCGGCGCCGCCAGCGCAGCGGCGCGGATCAGCAGCAACCAAGCCAGACACCAACCCGCACCGAGAAATACGCCGGCGCGGGTCGCGCCGCGCGCGCGCTGCACGAGCACGAAGGCGCCCGACACCGAGAGCAGCAGCGCGATCTGTCCCAGCGGCTTGGCCATCGGCAAGAAGTACGCGATGCGGTCCGAGGATGCGATCACCCTGGCCCAATTGAGGCTGGCCGCTCCCAGACCTAAACCGGCTATCAGGGTCAGTATCGCCGTGCACAGGAAATCACGCTCCAGGGCCGGCGCCGGCAGGGCGGCGATGAGCAGCGCCAGCGCCGGCATGAGCGGCAGAATATAGGGCATGAGCTTCGAGTCGGACAGCGAGAAAAACACTCCGATGAAGACCACCCAGATCCACAGGAACAGGGCGGGGTCGAAGGCGGCAGGCGATGCGCGCCGCCGCCAGCCGCCGCAGAGCACCCGCAGCGCGGACAGGGTCCACGGCATGCTGCCCGCCAAGAATACGCCGCCGAAAAACCACCACGGTTCCTGGCGATCGGCCATGGGAGTCAAATACCGCGCCACATGCTCGTGCACGAAGAAGAACTCCAGAAAATCATCGAGGCGCCGCGCCGCGAGCCAGTGCCAGGGCACGGTGATGGCGAGAAAGAGCGGTAAACCCCACCTGGCGTAGAGCCGGCGCCACGGCGTCGCATCACGCGAATACAGGCTATACAGAATCAACACCGCCGCGGGTATGGCGGCAGCGACCAGGCCCTTGGTGAGCACGCCCAGGCCGGCTGCCGCCCACGCCAATAACATCCACGGGCGGGCCTGAGCCGCTTGCTGCGCCGACAGAAAGGCCGCCAGGCTCAAGGTCATATAGAACGTCAGACTCATGTCCAACGTCAGCAGCTGGCCCAGGACCACGAACAACAGCATGCCGGACAGCACGGCCGCAGCGCGCCAGCCGGCCTCAAGGCCCCACAGGCGGCGCGCCGCCAGCCACGCCAGCAGAATGGTCGCCAACGCGGTGAGCGCCGTATAGAGGCGTGCCGCAAACTCGCTGGGACCCAACAGGCGATAGCTCACAGCGGTAGCCCAATATTGCAGCGGCGGCTTCTCGATGTAGGCCAAGCCGTTCAAATGGGGAATGACCCAGTCGCCTGCGCTCTGCATCTCGCGCGGAATTTCCGCGTAGCGCCCCTCATCGGGATTGAACAGCGGCCGAGCGGCCAGCGTCGCCAACCATAGCAGGGTGAGCAGCACGGCCAGCCCCCGGTAGATCCACCGCTCGCGCGGAGCCAGACCTAAGGGTTCGCTCACGCCCAAGCGCCGCTCACGTGCGGGTTGCCGCGCTCGTCGGGTCCTGCGCGCTCGCCGCGGCTGCCGCGCTCTCCGAGCCTGGCGCACTCGCGGCGGTGATTGCGCTAACCGCTTGCACCGCCAGTAGACCGGACCGCCCCGCCACCTCGCCCATGACCACGGCTCGGGCAGGCAAAGGACGCTGCATGGCCAGTTCGTGAATCGTGGCCATGCGCGTGATCGAGGCGCCCGACCCCCGCCATTTCACGAGCAGGGACTCGAAGGCATCGAGCAGCCGCATGCCCTCCAGCTCCGCGTGCAGAGTAAACACCTGCAAATCGTCCGAAGGCTGTGCGTCGGCCGCGGCGGCGGATGAGCGGAACACCGCGTCCGCGATGGTCGATGCATCGACGCCGTCAACACCCAAGACCTCATCGAAGGTGGGCAACGTGGTGGGCAACTGGGGACAGGAACTCGTGCCCTGCGCCAGCACCGGAAAGAACGGCGGGCCGCCGCGCGTGTCGCTCGCGTAGCGCAGGCCGTACTCCTGTTCGAGTGCGAGGCCATGCGCGTTGATCTGCCAGCCGGCCGCGGCATGCGATTGCGGCAAGAATCCGAACACCCGCTCGAAGGCCTCGAGGCCTCGCTCGAATTCCACGCGGGTCCAGGCCGCCGTCGCCTTGGCCACGTAATCTTGCCAGCGTACATGATCATGGGTGTGAAGGCCGACCTCGAAGCCGGCGTCGTGCACGCTGCGCATCACCCCGCCCGCGCTTCGCCCGATATCCGGGCCGGGCAGCAGCACGCCGTAGAGCAAGGTCTTCAACCCGTAGTGCTCGAGCACCGAGGTGCGCGCGACCTTCTGCGCAAAGCCCTTGCGAAAGACGCGGCGCATGGCGCGTCCCGTGTTGTCGGGCCCCACCGAAAAATAAAAAGTCGCGTCCAGGCCCAGCTTGCGAAGCAGCGCCATGAGGCGCGGCACGCCTTCGCGCGTACCGCGCAAGGTATCCACATCGACCTTCAGGCCGATGCGCGTGCTCTCAAGCATCGCGCGACAACAGCGCCGACGCCGACGGCAGGCTGTGGGCGTAGGAGTCGAAGATCGCGCTCAAGGAGGCGCGCATGTCGGTCTTGGGGGTCCAGCCCAGTTCCGCCGTGGTGTTCTTGATCGAGGGCAGACGCGCCGGGATGTCCGCATACCCCTTGCCGTAGTACTCGAGCGCCGAAATGTCGACGAGCTTGGTATTGCGAGCGGTGGGCGCATATTCCGGCCGGGACAAAGCGATCTCCAGCATCATCTCCGCGAGCTTGCGGATGGAATATGAATTGTGGGGATTGCCGATATTGTAGATCTTGCCGTCGGCGATGCCGCCCGGATTGTCGATGATCTTGGTCAGGCACTCGACCGCATCGTCGACGAAGGTAAAGGCGCGCGTTTGCTTGCCGCCGTCGACCAGCTTGATCGGTTCGCCGCGCACGATATGCCCCAGGAACTGCGTGAGCACCCGCGATGAACCTTCCTTGGGATCGTCCATGCTGTCGAGGCCGGAGCCGATCCAGTTGAACGGCCGGAACAACGTGAACTGCAGGCCCTGCTGACCATAGGCATAGATGATGCGATCCAGCAGCTGCTTCACGCAGGAATAGATCCAGCGCTGCTTGTGAATGGGACCCAAGACCAATTCGGTGGTCTCGGAATCGAATTCCCTGTCCGTGCTCGCGCCGTAGACTTCGGAGGTCGACGGGAACACCACGCGCTTCTTGTATTTGACACAGTGGCGAATGATGGGCAGATTGGCCTCGAAATCCAATTCGAACACCCGCAGCGGCTCGCGCACGTAGGTCGCGGGCGTCGCGATGGCCACCAGCGGCAGAATCACATCGCACTTGCGCACGTGATACTCCACCCACTCGAGGTTGATGGTGATATCGCCTTCCACGAAGTGAAATTTCGAGTTCCCGAGCAGCGTGCTCACGCGCTCGGATTGCAGGTCCATGCCGTAAATATGCCAATCGGTGTGAGCCAGGATGTACTTGCTCAGGTGATGACCGATGAATCCATTGACCCCGAGAATGAGAACGTTTTTCAAGATGAACCCCTGCTACTCATGCGCTTCGCGCAACTGTTGACGGGGTCGAGGCGACCCCGTTCGTTAGGCGCTCGCTGCGCGAGCGTCAAGATCTAATCTTCAGGCCGGCGCCGTGTTCAGACCAGCGCCAACGGCTGGTGCGCCAAGGACGGCGGCGCAGCGTCGGGCGGCACGGGCTCCCCATTCATCGCCAGCCGCAAGATCCTGAGGCGCCGCCCGTCGACGCAGTCGGCGTACCACTCGCCGTCCGCGGCATACAGACAGGGCGCTTGGTTCAAGTATCGCGCCGGCTCCGCATCCACGCGCGTCTCGAGTACCGCAAGCCTACACCCGTTCACCTCCGTAAAGGCACCGGGGAACGGCGGCGCCACGGCCCGCACCAGGTCGTGCACCGTGCGGGCCGTGCCTCGCCAATCGATGCGCCCATCTTCCGGACGGCGCCGGCCGAAATAAGAACCTCTACTCAAGTCGAGCGCCTGCGCGGGCGCGGAGCCTGCGATCAATGTCGGCAAACTGCGCCGCAAGACCTGCTCGGCCGCCTCGGCGACCTTGAACGAGACGTCGAGCGCCGTGTCATTCTCCAAAATGGGCACGGATTGCTGATCCACGAGTGCGCCGGCGTCGGGCTTTTCCACCATGTAGTGCAGGCTGGCGCCGGTCTCCGACTCGCCGTTGAGGATGGCCCAATGTACAGGTGCCCTGCCCCGGTACTTGGGCAGCAAGGATCCGTGCATATTGAAGGCGCCGAGGCGCGGCACCTCAACCCAAGCCCGCTCCAGCATGTACCGATAGTAAAACGAGAACAGAAAATCAGGGTCCGCGGCCCTTCCCTCGGCGATCCACTCCGGTGTATTGGGATCGGCCGGTGTTTCGACCCGGAGATGATGCGCCTCCGCCAATTGCCGCACGCTGCCGAACCATTGGGTCTCACCGGGATCATCGGGATGCGTGAACAGAAGGGGGATGTCGATGCCTTGCGCCAATAGCTCTCTCACACAGCGAACACCCACCTCGCTGTAGGCGAATACCACCGCGCGCGTCACTGCCGGATAGCCTGGCTGCGTTGGGACAACTCCAGAGGCCTGGTATCCACGGCAGACTCTCCGTCCTCGTCCTCCAGCACCGCCTCGACGATGTAGCGCGGGCGCTCGCGTACCTGGGCGTAGATGCGACCCACGTATTCACCCAATAGGCCGATGCCGAACAGCGCCACGCCGATCAGGAAAAACACGATGGCGAACAAGGTGAACAAGCCTTCGGCTTCCGGGCCGACGATGAGGCGGCGCACGAACAGATAGAGCACGAACAGGGCGGAGAAAAGTGCCACCGTCATGCCCGCCATGGAAAAGAGCTGCAGGGGCACCACGGAAAAGCCGGTGATCAAATCGAAATTCAGGCGAATCAGACTGTACATCGAATACTTCGAACGGCCGGCGAAGCGCTCCTCATGCGCGATCGGCACCTCGATGGGCCGCATGGCATACAGCGACGCCAGTGCGGGAATGAAGGTATTGACTTCCCGAGTCTGGTTGAGGGCGGCCACCACCGAACGCGCATAGCCGCGCATCATGCAGCCCTGATCGGTGATGCGCACCGGCGTGATCCATTCGCGCAG
>Ga0137409_10000287_pt1 | contig 53517 bp, 43 predicted proteins | sample CZODoug1_16funga_FD_122059 | JGI IMG/M metagenome (GOLD analysis project Ga0137409, IMG submission 122059) | Vadose zone soil fungal communities from Angelo Coast Range Reserve, California, USA - CZODoug1_16fungal (Hybrid Assembly) | ecosystem: Environmental > Terrestrial > Soil > Vadose zone... | reverse complement strand
CCCACATGCCACGCCCATAGGTCGCGATCCGGACCAGGCTGCCGTTCTTCGCGAAGGACATGTCGGTGACGCGCACCATGGGCAGTCCGAACCCGTAGCGCGACCAGGTCGCGCCCCCGTCTGTGGTGCGGTAGACGCCGATGTCCGTGCCCGCCCAGATCGTCCTGTCGGTGGGGTCGTTGGGGTCGAACCGGACGATGTTCACCGGGACGTTCGGCATCCCGCTGGAGACCGGTGCGATCGGCGTCCAGCTGGCGCCGTCGTCCGTGGTCTTGAAGATGCGGCCGACGTCGTCGCGGATCAGCTGGTTGTTGAGGTCCAGCGGCGTGACGCTCGAGACGATGTACGTGTTCAGCAGGTCGTTCGGGATCTTCGGCACTGCGCAGGGCGCGGGTGGAGCCGAGCAGAGGTGCGTCGGATCGTGCGGGAACGCGATCGAGCTGGTCGAGCTCATCTGCTGTAGCGCGCCGCCCGCGCCCGTCGATCCGAGGATTGTCTTGCTCGAGGTCCAGGTGTACGGAGCGTCGACCAGGTTGTTCACGTCAAGCGAGTTCTCGACCCCGATGTAGAACCAACCGCCCGACAGCGGAACGCCATACAGCCGCGCATGCACGCTCGGCGCGTTCGTCGGGACACCTTCTGCGACCGGGAACGTGTAGGTCCACGGTGTCACGAAGATCGTCCCGCGCGGCGAGCGCACGACGTCTCCGGGCTGCGCCGAAGGCAGAGCGCCGCCCACGGAGAACCGCGGCGCCTGGAAGATGTTGCTGATGAGTTTGTAGTTCGTCGTGTCGGTATCGTCCACGGTCAGTTTCCAAGCGTACTGGCTGCTGATCGTGAAGAGCGACCCGTCCGCGTCATGAGTTGGCGCGTAACGGATCAGGAACGGCTCGCTGTCGCCGTTCGGCAGGTTGGGGTTGATGGCGCTGTTCCAGGTGGTGAACTCGTTCGTGAGATTGTTGTCGAAGGTCGGGTCGCCGGTGTTGGGGTGCAGGAGCCCGCTGTTGCAATCCACGGCGATGGGCGGGGCGAAGCCACGATTCGGGGCGGAGAACAACTCGCCGGGCCGGCAGAACTGGCGGCGTCGCGGGAGCGATTGGAAGAACACCTGCTTCGAGCCGTCCGGGCGGATGCTGATCGCGGCGTCGACTCCGTCGCCGCCGACCACCTGGTTCCACCTCGTGGAGCTGCCGCTGTCGCGGAAGCGGGTCCCGTTGTCCTGAAGGCCGGTGATCATGAATCGCTGGTTGCCGGTGACGGGATCCCCGCTCGCGACCGAGTAATGCAGGTGTGTGACGAGACCGGTATTCACCTGCCGCCAGGTGATCGGCATGTTCGCTGGACCCACGGTGGTGGTGGTGAACACGCTGGTCGGATCAGCAGGGTTGGCGCTCGAGGCAAAGAAACCGCCGTCCGTGCCGGCGTACACCGTGCCATTCGCGATGGTGATGGTGTGCCAGTCCGCGTGGACGTAGGGCAGGTGGATCGGCGGACTGGTCGAGGTCGCGCCCTGCGGGAAACCGAGAGCGGTGAATCCCGGAAGCGGCAGCCAATCCGCGACCGATTGCCAGGTGACGCCGCCATCGATTGTACGCACTGCGCAGAGGTCGCCCGCCTGGATGGCGTTGTTGTCGTTCGCCGGGTCGACCGCGATCGCCAGATTGTACCAGGCCTGCGCGTGGGCGATGTTCATGTTGCTGCAATCGGCGCTACCCACGGTGGGGTTGGTCAGCTTCGTGGGGTCGGTGTCCTTGGCGAGCAGAGCGTACGTGGCGCCGCCATCGGTCGTCTTGAACGTGCCTGCCTGCCGCGATGTCGCCTCGGCGGCATTGCCGGCCTGCGCGTACACCACCGTCGTCGGCTGACCGCTCGTTGCGTCGAACTTTGGCGAGCCAGCGGCAAGCGCGAGGCGGCCCAGTTCCTGGCCCGCGGTCAGTCCACCGACGACCACGGTCAGCAACCCCTGATTGCCTGCCTGGGCGCGCGCGGATGTCCAGGTCGCGCCGCCGTCGATGCTCTTCCAGATGTCACCCAGGTTGCCGCCCGGGCAAGCCGCGCCTGCAGCCGCGCCGCCGCTCGGGGCGGGAGGGATGTTGAGGTAGGCGGCCGTCGAGCCGCCAGTTGGCGCGCAGGCGTACACGCCCGAGAGGAGCCATTGCGACGGCTGGCCGGCAGGGGTGCCGAGATACGCGAACGTCCACGCCGACTCTTTGAGCAGGACGGTCCCGCGGTTCGGCAGGTCCATCAGCGTGAACGTCGGGGCAGCGCTGGTCGCATTCACCGAGCGGAAGAGGCCCACGTCCGTGGCCACGAGGACGATGGCCGGGTTGGCGGGATCCACGCGGATGTCGCGGATGCGCGCTGCCGGCGAGGCGGGCTGCGGTTCCAGAGTGCCGGCCCCGTTGTTGTACTGCCCGCTCAGTTGGATCGCCGACGACCACGTTGCGCCGCTGTCGTGCGACACCACCACCAGGCCCGACGGCGCATCGACGAAGTCGCCGAGCCCGAGCCAGAGGGTGTGCGATGCATTGTCGGCGCCGGGAAACAGGTCCATCGCGCCGACCGAGAGATCGCCCACCGTGTCGGTCAAAGGGACCCAGGTGGGTGTCGTTGCGAGGAAGTTGGTGGTCCGCCACACGCCCCCGCCGGACACGGCGAAAAACACGGTGTTCCCCGTCGTATCGAGCGGATCGACGCGGATGGTCTGCCCGCGGCCGCTGTCGTTGGCCACGTACTCGTCACCGTTGTACTGTTTCTTGGCGACGTCCGTGGGGCCCAAGCTGACCCACCGAGGGACTCCCACAGGGGCGGCTGGAGCGGCTACCACTTGCGGTGAAGCGCCCGGAGCCGAGTTGCGATTGATCCATCGCCCGCGGCCATCGCGGACGATCCCGTTCTGCACCGGCATCAGGTGCGCCCACTTCCGCGCTTCCTCGGCAGCGACGCGCATCTTCTGCGCGGAGAACGCCGGCGATCGATAACCCCACTCCGCCGCGTTGACGAGGGAGCGCAGCGTCGGGTCGTCCTGTTCGGGCGCCCGCGGATCGCGGGCCTCCTCGGCTTCGTCGTCTTGCGCGGCAGGGTTCCAGCTCAAGAAGTCCTGGCCGGCCTTCACCGACTGCCAGGCCTGTGCGATGCGCGCCTGCCGGCGCTCGGCTTTCCACGTGCGATACGCCCTGGCTGCCCGGGGCGCCGCGGCAAACGCGACCAGCGCGGCGCCGGAGGCAGCCGCCAGAATGAGCCACTTGGTTTTGTTCACGAAGCCTCCGCGGGGGACGCTGTCTTGCAGGTTCCGATGTGGGTGCGAGGGCTGTCAATTTGTCGGTGCAGGATTTGATATCGATTGGTCTCAACTAGCTGATTTACTTGACGAATGATTTATAATGAAGTGTAGGCGCAAGCCATACATGCTGCGATCAACGGAAACAGGCCTGGGATTAGGCTCGGACCGACAGCACGGCGGGGCTCCAGCGCAGCGCGAGCGCGTCGGCCAACACCAGGTGCGTGTCGCCGGTGAGCAGGAGCTGGCGGAACTGGGGGCCGTCCTCTACGCGCGTACCGTTGGTGGAGGCGGTGTCGATCGCCCAGACCTCGTCGTCCACGCTGAGCAGCACCAGGTGCACGCGGGAGAGGTTGCCCTCGTCGACCCCGCCGTGGCTGCAGCGGTCGTCGCGGCCCACCAGGATGCCGCGCTCGAGCTGGTCGCTCCACACCGCATGGGTGGAGGTCAGATCTCCCGCCTGGGGCGAGCTGGAGGTGAGGGTGATGGTCGCCAGCCTGAGCGCGTCCGCGCCGGGCGCCGCGCGCGACTTGAGGGGCTGCGGCGGCGGGAGGATCTCCTGGCTGCGCGGAGAGAACCCGCGCCAGGTCTCGTCGGCGTCTCGAGCCCAGGGCCGCACCGCGGGGCCGGTGGGCAGGAGGAACACCACGTAGGTCGCCACCTGCAGGAAGAGCGGACCCCGCGAGGCGATCGCCTCGCAGCGGCGCCCGTCCTCGCTGAGCAGGCCCACCCGGCTGCGCAGGTCGATCGCGCGGAGCTGGATGTGCCCTCCAGGGCCGCGGGTCGCGCGCACCAATAGATGGCGCAGCGATACGTCCGGATCGCGGGAGAGCACGAAGTCGCAGCGCTCGTGCCGTCCGACGATCAGGTGGGCGATCCCACTCTTCGGTAGCCGGAGGTGCGCGTGAGCGTCGAACAGGCCGCTCCGATCGACCGCCGCCACCAGCACTCCCTCGTGGTCCTGGGCAGCGTGCGCCGCCCGCAAGGCGGCGAAGTGCCTGCGGAAGACGCCCAGCATCGGATCGGCGGACAGGCCGCTCTGCCAGGCCGGCGCTGCGAGCGGCATGTCGTCCGGCGGCAGCTTGGGCATCGGAGCGAGCCTACCATCCCTGCCCCCCCTCCGCCGCTTTCGCCTGGGGTGGGGAAGGACGCACCTCCCGCCGGCGGTTGGGGTACTGTGGGTCTTTTCGAGGAGCCAGCCGTGCTGCGCGAGATCGCCGACCGCGAACCCCGGGAAGCAAACGCCGACACCCCCGCCGAGCTGAAGGTGGGTTACCAGGGCGAGCCGGGCGCATTTGGCGAAGTGGCGGCGGCGGCGCACGGCGGCGTCCCCGTGCCGTTCGCCAGTTTCGAGAAGGTGCTCGACGCCCTCGGCCAGGGCGCGATCGACGAGGCGGTCTTCCCCCTGGAAAACGCGGTGGTGGGCGGCATCACCGAGGCGCTGGAGCCGCTGGCTTCCGCGGTGTTGCGGGGCCTGGACCTGGTTGCGACAAGCCTGACCAGCGTGCCGGTGCGGCTCGCGCTGTCTGCCAAGCGAGGGACGCCGATCGGCGACGTCAAGCGCGCCTGGTCGCACCCGGCGGCGCTGCGGCAATGCACACAGCGGCTGGCCGCGTTGGGGATCGAACCGGTGGTCTGCTACGACACCGCCGGCGCCGCGAAGATCATCGCCGCCGACGCGTCCACCGACGCGGCCATCTGCTCGCGGCACGCCGCCGAGATCTCCGGCCTGGACGTGCTCGTCGAGGACGTCTCGGACCGGGACCAGAACAGCACCCGCTTCGTCCACCTGCGCCAGGCCGACCACGCGCGGGCCCGCGTGCCGCTCGCCTTCCTGCGCACCAGCTCGATGACCGCGACCACGCGACTGGACGTGCTGACCGGGGCGACCTTGCTGCCGCTGGCGGGGACGCCGGAGCACCCCGTGCGCATGTGGGTGCTCGGCGCGGACGCGGCCCGCCTGCAGGCGCTGGCCCCGGCCCGCGACGTCCAGGTCGTCTCGCTCGGCCAGCCCGCGCCCCACGCCTCGCGGCTGCCGCCGAAGGAGGGCACCGCGCCGGCGGTGAAGTCGCTGCCGCACGCGACTGCACGGAAGCCGGCGACCGTGGTCGAGGTGGGCCCCTTCAAGGTAGGCGGTGGTCATCGCGCGATGATCGCAGGGCCGTGCTCGGTGGAGTCCCCCGAGCAGGTGATGCGCATCGCCAAAGAGGTGGCGGCGTGCGGCGCGACCGCGCTGCGCGGCGGAGTCTTCAAGCCGCGCACCAATCCGTACGCGTTCCAGGGCCACGGATACGAGGCGCTCGAGTGGCTGGCGGCGGCGAGCCGCGAGGTGAAGCTGCCCATCGTGACCGAGGTGATGGCCGTCGATCAGGTGCAGCAGGTCGCGCAGAAGGCCGACGTGCTGCAGATCGGCGCTCGCAACATGCAGAACTTCGATCTCTTGCGCGCGGTGGGGCGGGCCGGCCGGCCGGTGCTGCTCAAGCGCGGCGCGGGGGCCACCACCGACGAGTGGCTGGGCGCGGCCGAGTACGTGATGGCGAGCGGCGAATCGCGGGTGATGCTCTGCGAGCGCGGCATCCGCACCTTCGAGCCCTCCACGCGCAACACGCTCGACCTGGGCGGCATGCTGGCCGTCCGTCCGCTCACGCACCTGCCGCTCCTCGCCGATCCGTCGCACGCCGCCGGGCGTGCCGATCTGGTGGAAGGGCTCGCGCGGGCGGCCTGGTCGGCGGGCGCAGACGGGCTCATCGTCGAGGTGCACGACGACCCGGCGCGCGCGCTGTGCGACAGCGAGCAGGCCTTGGTGCCGGCCCGGTTCGCCGAGCTGGCGCGGGCGCTGGCGCTCAATCCCAACGCCCACCTGCCGCTCGCGCAGCTGCGCGCCTGGGTGGACGCCATCGATCACGACCTGGCCGAGCTGGTGAAGCGCCGCCTCGAGGTGGCGCGCGTGATCGGGGACTCCAAGCGGCAGACCGGCCGCGCAGTGCTCGATCCCAAGCGCGAGGCCGCGGTGCGGCGGACCTATTACGAGGCGCTGGAGGGCTCGAAGCAGCTGGCCGACAAGCTCGTCGACCTGCTCATCGAGGCGGCGCGCGCGCAGCAGTCGATCGAGGAGTAGACGCCGCTTGCCGCGGCCCGATTCGGACGCAAGATCCGGCGTGCGGTGCCGGTCCCCGCGTGTTAACCACCGCGGGTGAACGCACCCGCCCCGCAGCGCGCGGATTCCGATCGCGGTCGTCTCGTCGCCTCCATGGCGGCCCTCTATTTCATCTGGGGGTCGACCTACCTGGCCATCCGATTCGCCTTGCCCGGCTTCCCGCCGCTGATGATGTCGGGCCTGCGCTTCCTCTGCGCGGGAGGACTGCTCTACTCGTTCCTCCGGCTGCGGGGTGAAGGGCGGCCGTCGCGCGTCCAGTGGTTCGCCGCTTTTCGCGTCGGCACGTTGCTCGTCTGCGGGAACGCGCTGGTGGTGGTCGCCGAGCAGTGGGTGTCGTCGGGCGTGGCCGCGGTCGCCATCGCCTCGGTGCCACTCTGGTCGGTCCTCTTCGCCGGCTTGTGGGGTCGATGGCCGGCCAAGGGTGAGTGGGTGGGTCTCGCCATCGGGCTTGCGGGAGTCGCGCTGCTCCAGTCCGGAGGCGAGATGCGCGCCTCTCCAGCAGGCGCGGTCGTGCTGCTCTTCTCGGCCGTCACCTGGGCCCTGGGCTCGATGTGGAGCCGCCGCCTGCCCATCCCCACCGGCTTGATGGCCGCCGCCACCGAGATGCTCACCGGAGGAGCGGTGCTCTTCGCTGCGGCGATGCTGCGCGGCGAGCGCATGCAGGTGGTCCCCGACGCGCGGGCCGTTGGTGCGTTCCTCTACCTCGTCGTCTTCGGCTCGATCGTCGCCTACAGCGCGTACGCGTTCCTGCTCGCCAAGGTGCGTCCGGCGCTCGCCACCAGCTACGCATACGTCAACCCGGTCGTCGCCGTGCTGCTCGGCGTCGCGTTCGCCGGGGAGCGCGTCAGCCCGATCGCCGTCGTCGCGCTCGCTCTCATCCTGGGTGGCGTGGCCATCGTCGCGACGCAGAAATCGTCCGCGGAGCCCGCCCGGGTCCCACCGCAAGAAGCGGATGGCCGCCGCACCGGCCGCCTCGCCAGGCTCGAGCTTGTCGAACCTGGAGGAGGACATGGCGATGCCGGCGCAGACGGCTCGAGTGCAGATGCCCGATGAGACGACCGCGCGGGGCAGGAAGGCCTCAGCGAACTTGAAACCCGGCGCTTTTTCGCGTCACGTTGCAGCATGCTCCAGGATCTCGGCTATGCCCTCCGCCGCCTCCGCAATCAGCCCGGCTACGCCGCCGCGGCGGTCCTCGCACTGGCGCTCGGAATCGGGTGCACCACGGCGATCTTCAGCGTCATGCAGGCGGTTATCCTCCGGACCTTGCCCGTGCCGCGCTCCGAGCGGCTGGTCAGCCTGTCGGAGAACCAGCCCGAGGCCCCGGACTCCTCCCTTTCGGCTCCCGACGTCCTCGATCTGAAGGCCCAGGTTCGTTCCTTCGAGTCGGTGTCGGCGGCCTTCGGCATGCGCCTCGTCCTGACCGGCATCGACCGGCCCCAGCGCGTCATCGGCTCGGAAACGGACGCCGACTACTTCCGCGTCCTGCAGGCCTCCGCGATGATCGGCCGGCTGTACGGGCCCGGTTCGTCGGGCGAGGTGGTCCTCTCGGAGCGCCTGTGGCGCCGGGTCTTCGGCGCCGACCCTGGCGCGGTCGGCCGTACGCTGTCGATCGACGGGCAGCCGCGCACGATCGTGGGCGTCCTTCCCTCCGGCTCCAGCGTCCCCACTCGCCACGAGCTGTGGGTTTCGACGCTGGCCGTCCTGCCCGCGATGCCCGGGTTCCCCCAGGGCGTGACGATGCGGGGCGAGCACTACCTGAACGGGATCGCCAGGCTGCGCCCCGGAGCCACCCTGGCGCAGGCGCAGGCGGAGCTGGACGTGCTCTCCTCGCGGCTCGCGGCGGCGTACCCTTCCACCAACAAGGACCACCGGCTGCGCGCCGGCTCTCTCCAGGAAAGGATCGTGGGCGAGGCGAAGCGCCCGCTCTGGATCCTCCTGGGCGGAGTGGTGCTGGTCCTCCTCATCGCCTGTGCGAACGTGGCCGGCCTGCAGCTCGCGAGGGCGGCCGCCGGCGAGCGCGATCTGGCGGTCCGCGCCGCGCTCGGCGCCTCTCGCGGGCAGCTCGTGCGCCAGATCCTCGTCGAGAGCGCGGCCCTCGCGCTGGCGGGGGGCGCGCTGGGGCTCTTCGCCTCGTGGTGGGGCGTGAAGGCGCTGGTCGCGCTGGCGGGGCCTGCGCTACCCCGCGGCTCCGAAGTCGGCATCGACGTCGGGGTGCTCGTCTTCGCGTTGGGGATCTCCACGGCGGCCGGGATCGCCGCCGGGATCGCGCCCGCGCTGCTCGCATCGCGGACGGACTCGATGGCCGCGCTCCGCGCAAGCGCGACGACGACGGGTCGCCGCTCGCGCCTGCGCGACTCGCTGGTCACCGGCGAGATCGCCCTGGCCGTGATGCTGCTCGCGGGCGCTGCCCTCTTGATCCGCAGCTTCGAACGGCTTCGCGCCGTCGACCCGGGATTCCGTCCGGAAGGGGCGGTGGTGTTGCCTCTCTCGCACGCGGAGAAGGGCGCCGAGGAATTCCACGCGGAGGTCGCGCGAAGGGTCTCGGCCATTCCGGGCGTGCACGCGGCGGGTGCAGCCCTGAACCTGCCGATGGGTGGAAGCATCACGGCTGGCGACATCTCGTTCGAGGGGCGTCCCGCGCGCGACGGCGAGTACATCGCCGAGACGCAGTTCGTCTCCGGAGATTACTTCCGGGCGATCGGCATTCCCCTGCGGCGCGGCCGGTACCTGACGGCACGGGATACGGCACGGTCGGCGCGGGTCGGGGTGGTCAACGAGGCGTTCGCGCGCAAGTTCTTCCCTGGCGAGGAAGCGCTCGGGAAGAGGTTCAGTTACGGCGTGGCCGACTCGGGAACGCCTACCTGGGTCGAGATCGTCGGAGTCGTCGGGGACGTGCGCCAATCCAGCCTTTCGCAGGCACCGGACCCCGAGGTCTACTATCCGGTCCTCCAGGCTCCCGCGCGCGCGGTGGAAATGACGCTCGTGATCCGCAGCGACCTGGGACTCGCCTCGCTCCTCTCCTTGCTGCGGACCGAGATCGCCTCCCTCGATCCCGATCAGCCGGTAACCGGGCTGCAGACGCTCGAGAGCTCCGTCTCCACGACGCTCCAGCAACGCCGGCTCTCGACCTTGCTCCTCTCCCTCTTCTCGGCCGGGGCGCTGCTCCTCGCGCTCTTGGGCATCTACGCCATGCTGGCATGCTCGGTGGCGCAGCGGACGCGCGAGATCGGCGTTCGGATGGCCCTCGGCGCTCGCCGCGGTGGCGTCGTGCGGCTGGTGGTCGGGCAGGGGATGCGGCTGGCGGCGCTGGGCGCGGGGCTGGGCGTCGCCTTCGCCCTGCTGCTGGGCCGGGTGATCGCGGGCCTTCTCTACGGTGTCGGTCCCCACGACCCCCTGACCTTCGCCGCGGTGGTGGTGCTCCTGCTCGGCGCGGCGCTCCTGGCCTGCTGGGTCCCCGCGCGCCGCGCATCGCGCGTCGATCCACTCATCGCCCTGCGGGCGGAGTGACCTGCACCGAGCGCGCGATCCAGCCCACCCCGCCTCGGCCGTCGCGCACCACCACCCAGAGGCGGGCCTGCTGCGCGGTGCCGGGCATGGTCCAGTCCACGAACGTGTCGGCGGGCTCTCCCGTGGCGGTGGTGTCGGTCGAGCGCAGGTCGCTGATCGAGCCGGCCGTGGCAAAGAAGCTGTAGCCGAGCGCTTCCACGCCCCCGTCCGCCGGCTCCTTCGCGCCCGGCGCCGGAATCGGGGTCACGCGCTGAATCGTGCTCGCCGGCGCCGCGGTGGTCCCGTCCGCCGCGATCTCGATGCCGGCAGCGCCCAACGAGACTGCCGCGATCCCTGGGTTCTGGTTCGGCGGAGCTCCGGGTCCCCGCGCGGTGACCGTCGTGAGCCCCCGGAACACCTGCAGGTCGCCTCCGTCCGCCGCGGGCGGGCCTCCGTCGGGCAGCGTGTGCGCCGGCGCGGTCGCACGGAACCCCACCAGGACGGGGATACCTTCGGGCGGCAGCGCGCCTCCGTCGGCCATTCCGCCGTCCTGCGCCAACTGCAGCGCCAGCGCGATCGCGCGAGGGTCGCCCAGGTCGAGCACCGCGGACGTGGGCCCGGCGGGCGGCAGCGGGATCCCCTGCGTGCCCGGGCAGTCGACGTTGGGCGGCGGCACCGCCTGCTGCACGGTGCAGAGAGCGTACTCCATCGCGATCGGCGCGCCGGACGGTTCGACCGCGAGCGCGGTGAGCGTCGTGCGCGGCAGCGGCTGGGCCGGGTCGACGATCAGCTCCGCGGGCTCCGCCTGCACCGCGAGCACGCGCAGCTTGACGATCTCCGACTGCTTCTCCAGGTCTCCGGGACAGCCCCACAGCATCGTCGCGCCCAGGACGGCGCACGCTGCACCGCTCTTCCGCAAGCCGCCGGCCGCCAGCCGCCCGCCGATCATCAGAACGACCCCTTCAGCCCGAGGGTCGGGAGGACCGGCAGCCCACGCAGGAACTGCGACTGCCCGAAGTCGTAGCTGTACAAGGTCGCCTCCACCGGGCGACGGTTGTACGCATTGAGCACGTCCAGGTATGCGTCGAGCGTCCAAGCGTCGAAGGTCCAGACCTTGTCGACGCGCACGTCGAGCTGGCTGAACGGCGGGACGCGGTTGCTGTTCGTCGCACCGTAGACGGGTAGGTAGACGTCGAGCGGCGCCAGGTAGCGGGACGCGATCACCGGTGTCTCGGGGTTGCCGGTGATGAAGCGGAAGCGCGCGCCGATCTGCCATCCGCGCGGGAGCTTGTAGGAAACGATCGCCGTCAGGTTGTGCGTCTGGTCGAAGTCGAAGAGGCGCCACGACTCCCCGGGACGGTCGATGCGCTGGCTGCGCGAATAGGTGTACGCGAGCCACCCGAAGAGACGGTCGGTCAGCTCCTTGCGCAGAAGCACTTCCACTCCGTGCACGCGGCCGACGCCCGCGTTGTCCAGGATGACCGGGAGCGTCTGCCCGCCGATCACCTCCGTCTCGGGCGAGCGGACGACGATGTCGGTGAGGCGCTTGTAGAACGCCTCCGCGCTGAAGAAGAGGCCGGGGACAGGCCGCATCTCCGCTCCCGCCGTGAGCTGCAGGGCCCGCTCGGGCAGCACCTCCGGGTTTCCGAAGGGGCGCACCGGATCGCCGTTGCGCGCGCCTTGCGAGTAGAGCCCGGCGCCGGCCTTGAACGCCCAGACCGGGCTCGCCTCCCAGCGGACCGCCAGACGGGGCGACAGCGTCGCCGTCCTCGTGCGGTCGCGCACTGCCACGCCGTACACGTAGGCATCGAGGCGCACGCCCGGAGTGATGGTGAGCCCGGGCAGCGGCCGGATGCGCGCCTCCGCCCAAAGCCCGGGGCTGAAGCGGTTGACCAGCGTGGGCCGCAGGGTGGTCAGCGGCTCGTCGATGCGCGGGCCCTGGTTGTTGAACTCGCCCTCGCGGACGGCGAGCGATTGCTGGAAGCTGGCCGACACGATCGCGCGCCGGTTGGCCAGATCGATGCCCGCCGAGAGCGACACGGCGTCGGAGGCCTCCAGGCGGACGGTGCTGCGCAGGAACACGTCGCGGCTGAGGACGTTCAGGTCCTGCTGCGCCACGGCGAACCGCAGGAGCAGGCGCTCGAACATCGCGATCGAGTCGACCGCCAGCGCGCCGCTCCGGAAGGAATGCTTGAGGCGGAGCTGCTGGAATCCCGTCTCCGTGTCGATGTTTCCGCTGATGTTCGGGTCCTGGTCGGGCGGACGGGACAGGACCAGCCCGAGCTTGTCGTCAGAGGTCAGCGCGAGGAATTGCAGCGCGTGCTTCGAGCCGGGCGGGCGAAAGTCCACCCGGAGCTGCGCGTCGTAGTAGCGGGGCGCCACGGTGAAGCGGACGTCGCCCTCCGGCACCGCGGCGCGTAGAATATAATCAATGTAGCTGCGCCGCCCCGCCAGCGCGAAGCTGAGCCCGGGCGCGCCGGGGACGCTGCTCTCGACCATCGCGCTGGCCTCGAGCAGGTTCAGGTTCGCGTACCCGTGCGGCTCGTCGCGCAGCTTCCGCGAGCGGACCTCCACCAGCCCGCCCACCAGGTCGCCGTAGCCGGCGCTGAAGTTTCCCGGGATGAAGTCGATGCCTTCGAGGAGGTCGGGGTTGACGGTGCTGGAGATGGCCCCGAAGTGGTACAGCAACGGGATCGGCTCGCCGTCGAGGTAGACCAGCGAGTCGCCCGGGTTCGAGCCGCGGATGACCAGCAGGCCGCCGCCGATCGGGCTGGTGCGCGCCACCCCGGGCAGGTCCTCGATCACCTTGAGCGCGTCGCCCTGGGCGCCGGGGATGCGCTGGATCTCCGAGATGGCGATGGTGGTGCGGCTCAGCTCCTCCCGGTCGCGTTCGCCCTCGACCGTGGCTTCGAACGGGTTGGCGAAGAGCGGCTCCAGCAGCAGGGAAGCGTCGGTGCGCTTTCCGGACTCGACGACGAGGGGCGTCTCGAGTCGCTGGTAACCGGGCGCGGTGACCACCAGCCCGGCCTGGCCGGGCGGGACCCCGCGCAGCTCGAATCGGCCTTGCGTGTCGGTGATCGCTACCAACGCCGCCGAGGGCACCGCGACCTCGATGCCGGAGAGCCGCCGGCGCGAGCCGCGCTCGCGCACCGTCCCCGAGACGTTCACCGCCTGCTCCGCGGGCGCGGAAGGCGCGGGCGGCGGCGCGAAGTTGAACGCGAATTGGATGCGCACGGCGAGCGGCTCCTCGCCCCGCCGGGCGGGCTCGAAGCGCAGCCGCTGCGCGGCGGCCAGCGCGGACTCGTCGAACCGTGGCTGCGGCGGGCTCACCACGCGCGCAGCGGTCACCTGCCCCCGCGCGTCCACGTCCAGCTCGAGCACCACGCGCGCGCCGCCCGTCTCCCCGGGAGGGTATTCCGCCTCGACCGCGGGCCCGACGGGCTGGGGCGGCGCGATCGGCGCGGAAGGCGCCGCCGCCTTCTCCTCCGGCCGTGGATCGGGCACGGCCTGAGCGAAGGCCGGAGCCGCTGCGAGAAAGCCCGTGAGCAGAGCGGCGCCGCTACGGGTCACTTCGCTCCCGGGAAAGGCGGGAGGCGCATGCGTCGGCGGGCGTCGGCGAGGCGGCCGAGGCGCTCGAGGGCCTGCTCCGGGTGCCGGGCCAGCTCGTCGGCCAGCGCGCGGAGGCGATCGGCGAGCTCGCGGGCTGCGCCCGGGACGTGCCGGTTGAGCGCCGCGGCGCCGCCCACCGTGCCGTCGCCGGCGAGGCGTGTCGTGTCGCGGAAGCCGCCCGCGGCCAGCTCCGCCGCGAGAGGCGCCAGGTCGGCCACCGTGGAGAGCGACTCGACCACCATCGCGGCGGCGAGGTACGGCAGGTGCGAGGCGAAGGTGACGGCGCCGTCGTGCCCGGCGGGATCGACGTCCAGCAGCTTGCGCGATCCGGCGGCGCTCCAGAGGTCTTTCACGGCCGCCACGGCGGGGCCGCGTCCGGCGTGTGCGCCGACCGGCGGGCAAACGGCGACGGTGGCTCCCTCGAAGAGAGCGGGACTGGCGGCCGCGAAACCGCGGAACTCGGTGCCGGCCATCGGGTGCGCGCCGACGAAGACGACCCGATCCTGCCCGGCGGCCCGCGCGCAGACGGCCTCTTTCGATCCGCACACGTCGGTGAGAACGGCGCCGGGGCGCATGCGGCCGGCCGTGGGCAGGATGCTCTCCAAGAGAGCCGCGGCGGGCTGGGCGAGCACCACGACGTCGCAGTCGGCGAGTGGAGCGGACTCGGGTGGCGCGGCCGCGTCGATGGCCCGCGCTGACAGCGCCTCCTTCAGCGCACCCGCGTCCACGTCCACGCCCAGGATGCGCAGATCGGGCCGCGTGCGGCGCAGCGCCAGCGCCAGCGAGCCGCCGATCAGGCCCAGGCCAATGATCCCGAGGCGCTGCGAAACGGCCATGATTCCTTGTACACTGCCGAGGCGTGTTCTGGCGCAAGAAGGCCTACGACCGTTCCGCCATCCTCGATGCGGCCGACAAGGCGCGCGGCCGCGGGCGCGTCCGCAAAGCGATCGCCGGCTATTCGCAGATCCTCGCGCAGGATCCGAACGACCACCAGGTGCACGCGCGCATCGCACCGCTCCTGGCGCGAAGCAAGCGCTGGCAGGAATCGCGCCGCTCCTTCGACGCGGCAGGAGTCGGGTTCCTCAAGGTCGGGTTCGCGGACAAGGCCATCGCCATCTGGAAGGTGGCCGCCAAGACCTTCCCCGAGGACGTCGAGTACTGGGAGCGCGTCGCCAACGAGCAGGTGAAGCGCGGGCGCAAGGCCGACGCGGTGCAGTCGCTCCTGGAAGGGCGCGAGCAGCTGACCAAGAAGGTGCAGAGGCCGCTCGCCATGACGCTCTTGCGCCAGGTGCTCACGCTCGACGCCTTCCACTTCGACGGCACGCTCGATCTGGCCAACCTCCTTGCCGCCGAGGGGCAAAGGCGCGACGCGGAGAAGCTTTTGCGCGAGATGCGCATGTGGGTGAAGGGCAGGAACCTGCGCAGGCTCCGGGCCGCGCAGTTCCGCTTGTCCCCCTCGTGGCGAGGGCTAATGGACTGGATTCTGGGGAAGTAGAAATTGGCGGTGCCGCGCCTGCGTGCGCTGCCCACCTCAGGGCCTCGCAGACTCACATCCCGGGCTCCTAACCTCTGGAGCTTGTTGGTTCGCTCCAACCCAGGAGTTCGACATGGAGAGTCTGTACCTCTGGCCGGCACGCCCGGCCGCCTCGTTGCTGGCGCTCTGGCTGCTCAGCCAGCTCTTCTGCTGGGCAGCGCGCGCGCCGGTGCACCGGGCGTTCCGTGCCCTGGGGCGCGTGGTCGCCGGCGCCTTCCGCATCACCGCGCGCTGGTGCAAGTCGGTCTCCGTCTCGGTGGCCAAGCGCGACCGCGAGATGGTGCTGGAGATGGGGAAGGGCGACGCGGAGTCGAAGGTCGCGCGCGAGTTCCGCCGGGTGGAGGTCAGCTTCGCCAAGGAGCTGGGGCGCTATCCCGAGCTGCACCGCAAGATGGACGACCTCACCGCGCGGATCGACGCCGACTACAAGGAGTGCGGCGCCGCCGCGCCCACGCCGCCGGGCTGGGCAGAGGCCACGGCGGCGGTCGCCAAGATGCCGGCGAACGGCGACAACGTGGTGAGGAAGGTGCTCGAGGAGATCCACAACACGGCCAAGTCGGGCGAGAAGAAGGCGCTGCAGGAGTACCGCGACGCCACCGCCAAGCGGCACAAGATCCTGAACGGCATGGCGCCGATGTTGAAGGAGCTCAAGGAGAACGCGGCCGATGCCGGCAAGTCGGTCAGCGCGGCGCTGGAGACGACCAAGCGCATCGACCAGCACATGACGGCGTACGAGCAGATCCGCAAGGGCGAGGACAAGGCGGTGCGCGCGATGGGTTGGCAGTCCACGCAGCTCTTCGTCGCCTCGCTGCTGGTGCTCGGCGTCGCCATCGGTGGCGCGTTCGTGAACTTCAACCTCATCGCGCTGCCCATGTCCGAGCTGGTGCCCGCGGGCAGCCGCATCGGCGGCATGCCCGTGTCCACTGTCGCCGCGCTGGTGGTGGTGCTGATGGAGGTCGCGGCGGGCATCTTCGCGATGGAGATGCTGGGCATCACCAGCTTCTTCCCCAAGCTGGACCTGCTGCCAGCGTCGCGCCGGCGCATCATCCTCGCCGTCTCGGTGGGCGGCCTGTTGCTGCTCGCCTGCATCGAGTGTTCGCTGGCGGTGCTCCGCGAGCAACTGGTCGAGTCGGCTACCGCGCTGAAGCAGTCGCTGGCCGGCGTCCACGAGAAGGCCGTCGCGGATCCCGCCGCCTCGCGCATCCCGGTAGTGGGCCAGGCGGTGCTGGGCTTCATCCTCCCGTGGATCCTCGCCATGGTGGCGGTCCCGCTCGAGACGCTGATCGCGACCGGCGGCCACATCTTCCTGACGCTCACGGCCGGCGCCCTGGCCCTGATCGGGACCATCGCCCGGCTGCTCGGGCACGGGTCGCGCTACCTGGTCGAGGGCGCGCGGCACCTCTACGACATCTACATCGTGCTGCCGCTGCAGATCGAGCGGCTGGCGAGTGGCGCGCGGCCAACGATCCCGGCCGCCAAGGGAGCTCGTCCATGAAGAGGCTCAGCCTTCTCGCCGTGGCGCTTCTCTTGTCCTGCTCGAACAGCAAGAACTACGCGCAGGCGGTGGTGGCCCTGGTCGACGTGTCCGGTACCTACGCCGACCAGAAGCCGGAGGTGGTGAACGTCATCAAGCGCGGCATCCTGCCCAAGCTCCAGCCCGGCGACAGCCTCTTCGTCATCCGAATCGACGACGAGAGCTACAAGAAGGCGAACGTCGAAGGCGGGATCACCCTGGACGTGCGGCCCTCCAGGGCCAACGCGCAGAAGCTGGCGTTCGCGACCCAGATGGACCAGTTCGCGGCGAAGCGCCAGCGCGCCAGGCACACGGACATCCGCGGGGCCATGATGCTCGCCTCCGAGTATCTCAAGGAGACCGGCGCCGGTCAGCGCGTCATGGTGGTGTTCAGCGACATGGAAGAGGACCTCCCCAAGGGCGTGAAGCGCACGCTCGCGCCGGACGAGTTCGCCGGCATGCGGATCCTCGCCATGAACGTGAAGAAGCTGAACGCGGACAACGCGAACCCCACCGCATACCGGCAGCGGCTCGCTTCGTGGCAGCAGCAGGCCAAGTCGCACGGGGCGAAGGAGTTCGCGATCGTCCTCGAGGCCGAGAAGCTGGACGAGCTTCTGGAGCACTGATGCAGAATCGGCTTGCGCCGATACTGCATCAGTCCGATCGCACCGGGGCGTGCCGCCCCGCCCCGCCGGCGAAGCCGTCGGGGAGCCACCCCCTGCTACGGCGCGACTCCGCGCCGGGCCGCCTCCGGCGGCTGGAATCCATTCCCTGCGGCGTTGAAGCTCAGTGCGCGTCCACGAAGCCGCCGTGCTTCGTCAGGAAGGCCTCGTAGTCGCCCGGGAAGTCCTCGAGTTGGCCGTGGGTGAAGGCGAAGATGCGCGAGGCGCTCGAGCTGATCAGGTCGCGATCGTGGGCGACGAAGAGGACGGTACCCGGGTAGTTCTGCAGGCCTTCCGAGAGCGCGCTGATCGATTCCAGGTCCAGGTGGCTGGTCGGCTCGTCCAGGACCAGGATGTTGGGCTGCACCAGCATCAGCTTGCAGAAAAGCAACCGCACCGCCTCGCCGCCGGAGAGCGCCTTGGTGGGCTTCATGCCCTCGTCGCCGCGGAAGAGCATGCGCCCGAGGAGGCCGCGGATCTGCTCGTTGCCCGCGCTGGGGTCGATGTCGTGCAGGTAGTCGAAGCAGGTGGTGTCGTTGGGGATGATCGGCCGCACGTCCTGCGGCATGTAGCCGATCTGCGCCTCGTGGCCCCACGCGGCCTTGCCTGCGTCAGGCTTCACCTCGCCCAGGATGGTGCGAAGGAAGGTGGTCTTGCCGACCCCGTTGCGCCCGACGATCGCGACCTTCTCGCCCTTGGTGATGAGCGCGCTGAAGCCCTTGAAGAGCGGCTTTCCCTTGTCGAAGCCCTTGGTGAGCCCCTCGACGGTCAGGGTCTGCTTGCCGCTGGGCCGCTTCTGCTCGAACTTGATGAAGGGCCGGGCGATGTTCGACTTCTTGATGTCGGAGAGCGACAGCTTCTCCAGCTGCTTGATGCGGCTCTGCACCTGCGAGGCGCGAGTGCCGGCGGAGAAGCGCGCCACGAACTCCTGCAGCTGCTCGCGCCTCTTCATCTTGTCGGCGTTCTCCGACTCGACGCGCGAGCGGACCTGCGCCTTGGCGCGCACCATGTCGTCGTACGCGCCGACGTAGGTGATGATGGTCTCGTAGTCGATGTCGGCGATGTGCGTGGCGATCGCGTTGAGGAAGTGCCGGTCGTGGGAGATCACCACCAGCGTCCCCTCGTAGTTCTGCAGGAAGTCCTCCAGCCAGTGGATGGAGTCGATGTCCAGCGAGTTGGTGGGTTCGTCCAGCAGCAGCGCGGAGGGCTTTCCGAACAGCGCCTGCGCGAGCAGCACCCGCACCTTGTCGCCGCCGGTGACCTCGCGCATCAGCCGCTGGTGATCGCTCTCGAAGACGCCCAGGCCGTCGAGCAGCGTGGCGGCCTGCGCCTCGGCGGAGTACCCGTCCTCCTCGGCGATGACTCCTTCCAATTCGCCGAGACGCGCGCCCTCCTCGTTGGACAGCTCGGGCTTCGCGAGCAGCTTCTCCTTCTCGTGCATCGCGTCCCAGAGGATGCGGTTGCCCATCAGGACCACGTCCAGGACGCGCTTGTCCTCGTAACCGTACTGGTCCTGCTTGAGCACCGAGAGGCGCTTCGGCCGCGACACGGTGCCCGAGTCCGGCTCGAGGTCGCCGGAGAGGATCTTCATGAACGTGGTTTTCCCCGCGCCGTTCGGCCCGGTCAGGCCGTAACGGCGGCCGGGCGGAAAGGTGGTGGACACGCTCTCGAACAGCTTCTTGCCGGCGAACGCCTTGGTGACGTTCGTGACCTGGATCATCTCAGCACGTTTCCTGCAAACGGGGGGTTGCTGCGTCTAACACGGCGCGGCGCGCTTTGCATGCCAATCGCGTCGAGTTACATCCAGGTCATGAAAGACCTGGAGGTGATCGCCGAGCTCGAAGCGATTCGCGAAGAGATGGAGCGCGGCGGTTGAGCCGGAGCGTCAAGCAGTCTGGCGCTCGGCGAATTGCACGCGTCCGGTCATGGTCCCCTTCCGCCGAGGAGGTAGCGGTCGAGGAATGCGTCGGTGGCGCCGTAGGCGCGCAGCATGCTGTCGGTGCTCGAGAAGCCGTGCCCCTCGTTGTCCAGCACCAGGTATTCGACCGGCACCTTGCGCGCCCGCAGCCCCTCGACGATGCGACCCAAGTGGTCCTTGGTGAAACGCGGGTCGTGGTCCCCCTGGACCACGAGCAGGGGCCGCTTCATCCGGTCGACCGCCATCACCGTCTTGAGGTCCGAGACGCCGAAGTAGTCCACGTTGGCGGCGAACTCGTCCGGGGCGAAGGCCTCGGCGGCCAGCGCCATGTCGCCGCCGGAGCTGCCGCCCATCACCACCACCTTGTCGTCCGGCACGGCGGCGTTGCCGACCAGCCACCACTTGCACGCCACCACGTCCTGCAGGGGCCCGCCGCCCGGATCGTGGTCGTCGAACCGGGTCCAGGACTTCCCGTAGCCCGTCTAGCCGCGCACGTTCGGCACCAGCACCGCATACCCCTTGGAGACGAGGTACTGGGTGAAGGCGCCGAAGGCGCGGCGCGATTGGGAGGCGGGACCGCCGTGCACCAGGATGATGGCCCCGACCGGGTCGCGCGGCGGCCGGTAGGCGAACGCCGGGACCGGCTTGCCGTCGAAACTGGCGATGCGCACGGATTCGCCCACGGCCATCGAGCGTCCCCGCAACGAAGGGGGCAGCGGCTCGTCCAGCTTGCGCGCCTCTCCAGTTTCCAGATCCAGCGCGTACGGCGTGCTTGGCGTGGCGTCGCTGCGCAGGAACACGCCCAGGTAACGCTGGCCAGGTGAGAAGGCGGACGGGAACCACCCGCCGGCGAGAGGCGGCTCGGGCAGCGCCACGGCCTTCCCCGATCGGAGGTCTTGCACCGACAGCCGGGTGGTGCCTTCCGCGTTGACGGCGACGTTCCGGTAGCGGTGCCCGAGCGACTCCGCCGCCGAATCCACGTCCCAAGGCTGCTGCGCGAGAGGCGCGGCGCGCTTCGTCGCCAGGTCCATCGAGTACAGGCCCGTGTACTCGCCCTCCTGGTCGGAGGTGAAGAGCAGCTTGCCGTCGCGGGTGAAGTCCAGCGGCTGATAGAGGACCTGGCCTTGGTGCGGGGTCAGCAGGACCGGCTGCTCCTCGCCCCGCTCGAAGAACCACAGGTTGGTGTCCTGGTCCGAGAGAGTCTCCCGGAGCACGAACCGGGTGTGCGCGCGGTCCGCCGCGCCGAACGCCAGCGAGCCGGTCGCGATCCAGAGCAGCTGCGCGCGGCCGGCGGCGAGATCGTACTCGTACAGGTCGAGCAGCTTCTCGTCGCGCAGGTTGGACAGGTAGAGGAAGGTCTTGCCGCCGGGCCCCCACTTCAGGAACCGGGCGCGGCGGCCCTTCGGGTAGTTCGCCGTGACGTCGCGCGGGGCGCTGCCGTTCGAATCGGTGAGGAAGAGGTGGGGCAACTCGTCACCGCCCACGTCCGCGTCGTAGGCCAGCACGTCGGCCGCCGGGGAGAAGGCGAAATTGCCGATGAAGCCTTCCACGTGCGTGACCTGCCGCGCCGGGCCGCCGTCGAGCGGCTTCACCCATAGGTCGAGGCGGCCGCCCGCGTCGCTCTGGAAGGCGGCCAGCCGGTCGTCGTGCGAGAAGCTCATGGCGAACGACAGCGCGCCGTAACGGCGGGCCTTGAAATACTCCTCGAGCGGCACGGGGGCGCGCGGCGCCAGCGCAGCTTGCTGGGCGGGTTTGGAGCCGGCGCAGGCGAGGGCGAGGGCGCAAAGGGAGGCGGCGACGATGCGCATGGGCGGCCTCGGTGGTCAGACCTTGGGCGGGTGCTTCTGCAGCTTCCGCTGGAGCGTGCGGCGGTGCATCTTCAGCCGCCGCGCGGCCTCGGAGATGTTGCCGTTGCAATCCGCCAGGATGCGGTTCAGGTACTCCCATTCCTGCCGATCCAGGGAAGGCACCTCGTGCACCGGCGGCGGTGGCCGCTTGCCGAGGAGGGCCGCCTCGACCTCGTCCGCATCGGCGGGCTTGTTGAGGTAGTTGATGGCGCCCAGCCGGATGGCCTCGACGGCCGTGCCGATGGTGCCGTAGCCGGTCAGCACCACCACCTGGGGCGGGTCGGAGAGCGCGCGCAGGGCCCGCACCACCTCCAGGCCGCTCGGGCCCGGCATGCGTAAGTCCACCACGGCGTAGTCTGGCGCCTCGCGTTGGAGGAGGGCCTGGGCTTCGTCGGCGCTTCCGGCCAGGGATACCTCGTAGCCGCGGCGCAGGAAGGCGTTGCGCATCGCCACGCGGAAGGGCTCGTCGTCATCCACGATGAGGATTCGCGGCATCGCGCTGTGTTTAAGCGCCCACTTCCGGGACCGTCAAGGTGACCTCGGTGCCGCGGCCCTCGGCGGAGGCGACGCTCATCTCCCCTCCCTGCCTCTCCACCACGTGCCGCGCCAGGTACAGCCCCAGCCCGGTGCCGCGGCCCGGCTCCTTGGTGGTGAAGAAGGGCTCGCCGATGCGGCGCAGGAGCGGTTCGGGGACCCCGACCCCATTGTCGCTCACCTGGATGCGCAGGTCGCCCCGCTCCCGGGTCAGCGAGATGCGCACCTCGCGCGCGAGGCGGTTCTCGGTCGCCTCGGCGGCGTTGTCGAGCAGGTTGGCGATCGCCCGCTCGAAGGCCTGCACGGGCAACCGCGCGCGCGCGCGCGCCACCTGCGGCTGGATCTCCACCACCGGCTTGGGTCCCGGCCGGCCTTCCTGCCAGCGCTTCACGGCGGCCTCCAGCACTGGCGCGACCTCGACCTCCTTCGGCTCCTCCAGGTCGGCCCCGCCGCGCGGCGCGAGCATGCCGGTGATGATCTGCTTGCAGCGCCGCACCTGGTTGCGGATCTCCTCCGCCTCGGCCCGGCGGTCGCCGTCGAGCTGCGCGGCCAGCTCGCCGGCGACGATGGCGATGGTCCCCAGCGGGGTGTTCAGCTCGTGGGCCGTGCCGGCGGCGACCGTCCCGAGCGCGGCAAGCCGCTCGGCCGCCTCGGCGTCGGAGCGCGTGCGCTCCAGCTCCGCCTCGCGCCGCCGGAGCGAGGCGCTCATGCGCAGCGTGAAGGTGCCGATGAAGACTGCCGCCACCACGAACGCCACCCAGCGGCCGCGCGCGTGGAGCATCAGCTGCTCCTGCCCGCCGAGCGACAGCAGCGGCCCTTCGGGCAAGAGTTGCAGGAGCGTGTACGCCGCGATGCTGGTCATCGTCAGCGCCAAGCTCCAGCGCGCGGGCAGCACCACCGCCGCGATGGTGATGTGCACCAGGTACAGCACCGCGAACGGGTTGTAGGCGCCTCCCGAGAGCGCGAGCAGCGCCGTGAGCGCCAGCACGTCGCCGAGCAGGTTCAGTCCGCTGGCGCGCTCGCTGGGATTGCCGCCGCGCCGGAGCCAGAGGTGGGTGGCCAGGTTTGCCAGGGCGAGCGCGCCGCAGACGGCGAGCAGCGGCTTGACGGGCAGCGCTTCGTGCACGATGCGCGCGGCAAACAGGATGGTGACGACCTGCCCGACCACCGCGCCCCACCGGAGTCGCACGATCCAGCGCAGGTTGATCCGGGAGGCGGACTCGAGCGAGTTGGCCATCGCGCGGACGATACTCCAGGCCGCAAGCACCCGCCGGCCCTTGACGGGCGCGCCAGACGGCAGCAGGGTCGACGGCAATGCGCGCGCCGTGGATCGCCTCCGCCCTCGCCGCCGCCTGCGCCACGCAGCCGATGCCGCCGCCTGCGCGGCTGTCGGTGCCCGGGCCCGCGCCACGCGCCGCTCGAGGGGCTTCCTCGCAGCTCGACAGCATCGCGCGCCGATACTGGACGGCGCTGCTCGAGACCGCGCCCCTGCCGCAGCTCGGCGGGGGCGGCATGGGCGGTCCGCTCTTCGCCACCGCGCTCGGGGACCACCGGTTCGACGCGAAGCTCGACGACCTTTCGCCCGACGCCCACCGGAAGGTGATCGACGCGCTCGCGCAGCTCCGGGCGGAGCTGACGGCGCTCGGCGCCGTGGAGCTTTCCACCGAGGAGCAGCTCACGCTGGAGATGCTGCGGCGGCAGCTCGCCGACGCCGAAGCGGTGGAGGCGTGCTCCGCGCCCGCGTGGGTGGTGGACCAGATGGGCGGGCCGCACGTGCTGCTGGCGCAGACGGGCCAGCACTATGCGCTCGGCACGGCAAAGGGCGCCGCCGATCTGGCGGCCCGCTACGGGCAGGCCGGGCGGTACTTCGATCAGATCGTCGCGAACCTCCAACGCGGGCTCGTCCAGGATCGCACCTCGCCCCGCGTGAATGTCGAGCGGGTGATCGCCTCGCTCGACGATCTCTTGAAGCACGACCCGTCCAGCTCGGTGCTGCTGCCCGCGGAGGAGCGCTTCTCCGGGCTTTCCGAGGGCGAGCGGCGGGCCTCGCGCGAGCGCATCCGCGCGGCCATGGTCGAGCAGGTGCTGCCCGGGATGCGCCGCTACCGCGAGTTCCTCGCCGGCGAGCTGTTGCCCAGGGCGCGCAAGGACGTGGGCCTGTGGGCGCTCCCCGGAGGCGAGCCCTGTTACGCGGCGCTGGTCGCGCACCACACCGGGACCAGGCGGACGCCGCAGCAGCTGCACGACCTGGGGCTCGAGACGCTCGCCTCCATCGAGGCCGAGATGGAGCGCATCGCCCGCTCCGAGGGGGCGCGCGACGCCAAGGAGTACCGTGCCAGGCTGGACGGGAGCCGCGAGCAGTTCCAGAGGACCGCGGCGGCCCTCTTGCAGTGGAACCGGGCCACGCTTTCGCGCGCCCAGGCCGCGCTGCCGCAGGCCTTCGGCCGGCTCCCGCGGCAGCCGATCGAGACGCGCCCCATCGAGGCGTACCGCGCGGCCTCCAGCCCGCCGGCCTTCTACCAGCCGGCCGCCGGCGACGGCTCGCGCCCCGCCGTTTACTACGTCAACACGCTGCGCCCGGAGACGCGGCCGCTCTACAACGAGGAGGCGCTCTGCTTCCACGAGACGGTCCCCGGCCACCACCTGCAGATCGCCCTCGCCCAGGAGCTGCACGACCTGCCCGACTTCCGCCGGCACACCGGCGAGACGGCCTTCGTGGAAGGGTGGGCGCTGTACACCGAGCGGATGAGCGACCAGGACCTGCATCTGTATTCGGGCTCCCCCGCGCGGTTCGGCATGCTCGGGTACCAGGCGTGGCGCGCGGCGCGGCTGGTGGTCGACACGGGGATGCACGCGCTCAAGTGGGACCGCGAGCGGGCGCTTTCGTACCTGCGCGGGCACACCACGCTCTCGCCCGACGAGGCGGCGAACGAGATCGACCGCTACGCGATCCACCCGGCGCAGGCCCTCGCGTACATGGTGGGAGAGCTGGAGCTGTTCCGGCTGCGCGACGAGGCGCGCAAACGCATGGGCGATCGCTTCGACCTGCGCGCCTTCCACGACGCGGTGCTCGCCCACGGCGCGGTGCCGCTCTCCTCGCTGGAGCGCGTGCTCCGCGAGCACGCGGAGCCGGCGGCCGCCAGGGCGGCGCAGTGACCGTCGTCGCTTGAGCAGCGGCGGGGCGCGTGCGAAGGTCCGCCCATGATCCGCGCACCGGGACGGACGCTGCAGGCGCAGCTCCTCTACCTCTGGGTGCTGGTGCGCAGGTTCAAGCTAACCTTCTTCTCGCTGGCGCTGCTCGTCTTCGGCGGCGGGACCGTGGAGCTGCGCGCCCGGATGGAGCGCGCCGCGTGAGTCCCGGCGAGCTCTTGGCCTCCTCGCCGGAGCAGCTCGCCCTGGCCAACCGGCGCGACATGGAGCTGGCCCGCGCCCGCGTGGCGCGGCTCAAGGCGATGCCCTCGCCGCGCACCGTCGAGGAGGGGCTCGGCGCGTACGACGACGCGGTCTCCGCGCTGTCCGACGCGTCGTCGCGCGCCAGCGTCGCGCGCAACGCCCATCCTTCCCCGGCCATGCGCGAGCTGGCGGAGCGCTGCGAGCAGGAGGTGGACGCGCTGTCCACCGAGCTGTCGCTGGATCGGGGGATCTACGACGCCCTCCGAGAGATCGAGGTCTCCGGGGCGGATGCAAAGGCCCGCTTCTACCTGCACCGGGTGCTGCGCGATTTCCGCCGCGCGGGCGTGGACCGGGACGACCAGACGCGGGGGCGCATCCGGGCCCTGAACGACGAGCTGGTGCGCATCGGGCAGGAGTTCAGCCGCAACATCCGGGACGACGTCCGCTGGGTGGACCTCGACCCGGCCGAGTTGGAAGGCTTGCCGGACGACTATGTGCGCGCGCGCCCGCCGCGAGCGGACGGGAAGGTCCGCATCACCACCGACACTCCCGACTACGTCCCGTTCCTGAGCTACGCGAAGAGCTCGCCGGCGCGGGAGCGCCTCTGGCGCGTCTACCGGCAGCGCGCGCACCCGCGGAACCTGGACACGCTCGCCCGCATGGTGGAGCGGCGCCACGAGCTGGCGGACCTGCTCGGGCATCCGTCCTGGTCGTCGTACGCGACCGAGGACAAGATGATCGGCAGCGCGCAGGCGGCGGCGGACTTCATCGCCCGCATCTCGGCCGCCGCCGAGGCGCGGATGAGGACCGAGTACGAGGCGCTGCTCGAGCAAAGGCGCCGCGACGACCCGACGGCGGAACGCGTCGAGGCGTGGGATTCGCAGGTCCTCACCGAGGCCGTGCGCAAGGAGCGACACGGGTTCGACGCCCAGGAGGTGCGGCCCTACTTCGAGCTGTCGCGCGTCCAGCAGGGCGTGCTCGACGTCACCTCGCGGCTCTTCGGCCTGACCTACCGGAAGGTCCCCGACGCTCCCGTCTGGCACTCCGACGTGACCTGCTTCGACGTGCTCGAGGAGGGGCGCCTGTTGGGCCGCTTCTACCTCGACCTGTTCCCGCGGGAAGGGAAGTACAAGCACGCGGCGCAGTTCACGCTCCGCTCCGGCCAGGCGGGCCGCGCGCTTCCCGAGGCGGCGTTGATCTGCAACTTCCCCCGGCCGGGTGAGCTGCTGGAGCACGGCGAGGTGGTGACCTTCTTCCACGAGTTCGGCCATCTCCTGCATCACCTGCTGGGAGGCCGCACCCGGTGGGCGGGCCTTTCCGGGGTGCGCACCGAGTGGGACTTCGTCGAGGCGCCCTCCCAGATGCTGGAGGAGTGGTGCTGGGATCCTTCGGTGCTGGCGGGGTTCGCGCGCCACCACCAGACCGGAGAGCCCATCGGGGCGGAACTGGTCGCGCGCATGCGGGCCGCCGAGGAGTTCGGCAAGGGTCTTCGCGTCCGCCAGCAGATGTACTACGCGGCGGTGAGCCTCGCCTTCCATGGGTCAGAACCGAGCTCACTGGACACCACCTCGCTCATGGCCCGGCTGCAGGAGTCCCTCACGCCTTTCCGTTACGTCCCCGAGACGTATTTCCACGAGTCCTTCGGCCACCTCGAGGGGTACAGCGCGCTGTACTACACGTACATGTGGTCGCTGGTCATCGCGAAGGACTTGTTCGGAGCGTTCCGGCGCGAGGGCCTGATGGAACCCGCGGTCGCGCTGCGCTACCGCAAGGCGGTGCTGGAGCCGGGCGGCAGCGCCAAGGCCGCCGACCTGGTGCGCGACTTCCTCGGGCGCGAGTACGACTTCCGCGCCTTCGAGGAGTGGCTCAACGCGGGGTGAACGGCCGTGCGCCAGGGGGCGGATCCGGCTCCCAGGACGAGGAGAGGAAGCGCACCGCGCCGGACTGGGCCGGCGACCCCCCGGCCGTCGCGGTCCATTGCGCGAGGACGAGCAGGGCGGAGACCGCGAGCGCGAGCCGGTGGGCTCGCCGCGCGCCGGCATCGATGCGCAGCGGCGCGGTCAAGAGCAGCGCCATCCCGGTGGCGAGCGCGGCCAGCGGGGGGAGGGCGCTCCACAGGCCGGGCACGCCCGCGAGCTGCAGCAGGTTGCGGGGGACGTACCCGTGCGCCAGGAGCGGGCCCACGACCTCGACCAGCGGGTTGTACACCTCGAGCGGGAACGCCTGGCAGACGATCGAGGCCAGGCCGGTCGCCGCGATCGCTGCCGCGCCCGCACCGCCGAGCAACGCAACCGCCCAGGGCCGCGCGACCCGGCCGAGCTGCGCGATCCCGAGCCCGACCGCGGCCGCGGCGAAGGGAACGACTGGCGTCATGTAGCGGGGACCCACCACCCAGCCGCTCCGCCACAGCGCGTGCGTGACCTGGAACAAGAGGTAGTACCCAACCACCGCGACGGCCGCTGTCCCGGCGGGGTGCCGGCGCCGCAGGAGCAGCGGCGCGGCGCCGAGCGCGAGGGCGGTCCACGGCGCCCAGAAGAAGAGGCCGAGGTAGGGCCCGAACAGCGAGCCCTGCACCCGCTCCCAGGTCGGGAGCGAGATGCCGAGGAAGCCCGGGGCGATGTCCTGCGCGAACGCGGGGTTCTCCAGGTGCCAATAGGGTGTCGACCAGGGAGCGCCGAAGGCGGCCGCATGGAAGTGCGCCAGCGCGAGCAGCGGACCCGCTGCGCCGAGCGCGGCGAGGGCGAGCGACTTCGGAGAAGCGCGTCCGGACCACAGCCAAACGCCGGTGAGCAGCAGGGCCGCAGGCGCGGAGGGATATTCGCAGCAGACCGCGAGCCCGGCGGCGAAGCCGAAGAGCAGGGCCGCGGGCGGGGGGGTCGAGGTCGAGGTCGGGGTCCAGGTCACGCGTCGGGGCCAGAACGCGACGAGGAACGCGGTCCCGAGCGCCAGCGCGGCGAGCTGGTGCCCCGCGAACATCTGCCCGTACGTGAAGGACAGCGAGCCGAGCGCGCCGGCCAGGACGCAGGCGAGCGCGGCCGGCGCCGGTACTCCGCTGCGCAGCAGGAATCGCCGCATCGCGACCCAGAACAGCGCGGTGGGCACGATGCAGAAGACCCAGCGCAGGAGGAACACGTCCGCGGTGCGCGACGGCTCGTGTCCGAGCGCGAGCTTGAGCGCGCCCAACACCGGTACGGCGAGGAACGACGCACCGGGCGCCTTCGCGGCGTACAGCTTCCCGCTGCACGCCGGGGGCCGCGCGCGCGGATCGTCGCACACCAATGCCTTGTCGTTGACGTAGCCCCAGTCCGAGTACACCGGACCGTGGTCGACGAACCCGCCTGGGACGGCGCGACGCTCGCCTATGGCGTAGGTGCCGTGCTCGAGCAGCGCGCGCGCCATGTAGACGCGCACCAGCTCGTTCGGGTTGTTCAGCTTGTCGAAGTAGACGAACAGCCAGCCCGAGGCGACCAGCAGCAGGGCGAGCAGCTTCCGCTCCGTCGAGTCGAGCACCCTCAGCCCTTGATCGCCTCGGCGATGGCGAGGCGGGCGGCCCGGGTCGCGGGCAGGGCGCCGCCCAAGAGGCCCATCGCGACCGCGAAGAGCGTCGACCAGGCCGCGACCGCGGGCGCGAAGTGGAAGCGGAACTTGATCTCGGTGAACGAGGAGAAGTTCACGGTCGAAAAGGAGACCGTTCCGAGGACGGACGCGAGCGCGCAGCCGGCGACGGCGCCGATGAGCGCCAGAATCAGGCTTTCCACCAGGAAGCTGCCCAGCACCGCCCGCCTCCGGAAGCCGAGCGCGCGGAGCGTACCCACTTCGCGCACCCGGCTCGCCACCTGCGCGTACATGGTGATCATCGCGCCCAGCGTGGCACCAAAAGCGAAGAAGAAGCCGATGACCTTCCCCAGAGTTCGCACGAAGCTGGCCAGCTGGCCCGAGGCGTCCTCGTAGTACAGGTCCTCTCGTTTGGCCTCGACGGTGTACGCCGGGTTCGCGTCGATGGTCGCCCGGAGCGACGCCAGCTCCGAGGGTGACTTGAGCCGCACCGTCAGCTGGGAGTACCCGGGGCGGTGGGACGCGTCGATCAGCTGGTCCGCGTCGCCCCATACTTCGCTCTCGAAACCGCTTCCGCGGGCCTGAAAGACGCCCACCACTTGCCAGTCGCGCCGGGCGATGCGGATCGACTGTCCCGGCGCCGCGCCCTTGTACCGGCCCAGCAAGGCCTGGCCGATCATCAGCTCGCTGGTCGCCGGTTGCGGAAGGCGGCCCTCGATCACCTTGACCGTCTCGCTGCGCAAGAGCTGCAGACCGTCGGAGGTGACGCCCCGGAACCCGACGTTCGCTGTACCGTTTCCATCCGCGCGCGGCAGCTGGAAGACCACGAACAACTCGGGCGAGGCGACCGCCTTACCGCCGACCACAGCGACCGCCGGGTCAGCCGAGAACACCTTCGCCGCTTCGCGTGATACCAGGCTGGTAACCTCGGTCGAGGATCCCTTCCGCAGCACGATGGCGTTGCGCGGCGAGCCCGACGCCTTGAGCGTCTCCTCCACGCCCTGCGCGAGCATCAGGTCCGCTGCGAACACGAAGACGACCAGGCCCAGGCCACCGGCGGTGGCCAATGCCGAGAAACGGCGGCGCAGGATGGAGCGCACGTTGTAGGAGAGCGGGATCATTCCTGTCTCCGCAGAGCGTCAACGACCTCCATGCGGCCGGCTTGCCAGGCGGGGATTGCGCTCGCCAGCGCCCCGATGGCCGCGGCGCACAGGAGCGTCAGCGCGGCGGTCCCGGGTTTGAAGCTGATGCCGGTCAGGAACCCGAGGCTGGAGAGCAGTTTCCCGAAGCTGGTCAGGACGGGTTGCGCGAACGCCACTCCGAGGAGGCCGCCGAGGACCCCCAGGAGCCCACCCTCGGTGATGGAAATGGCGCGCACGTGCCTGGGCAAGAAGCCGATGGCGCGCATCGCGCCCAGTTCCGGCGTGCGCTCGCGCAGGCCCATGGCGAGTGTGTTCCCCAGGATGAGGGCCATGATGAGAAGAATGACCCCGCTCACCGCCTCGAGCGCGGCGATGATGGCCGCCGAACCCCGGACGAACTGGAGGCGGAACGATTTCTCCGTCTCGGTATGCGTCTCGTACTCGCTGTTGGCGAAGAGGGAATCGATCTGCTGGATCACCTCGGAGGATTTGCCGGAGTTCGCGACGCTCACGGTGTAGACGCCGACCATGTCCTTGAGCCCCGGTCGCACGCCCTCGTTGAGCCGCTGCCAGTGGAAGTACATGGTGTTGGCGAGCGACTCGTCGTCGGCAGAATCGATGATCCCGGCGATGCGGAACCGCCACTCGCCCGGATAGATGTCGCCCTGCAAGGGAAGCGTCTCGCCGAGCTTGAACCCGTACCGGTCGGCGAGCTTCTTCCCCACGATGCAGGAGTTCCGGTCCGCGAGGAAGTCCTGCTTGCTGCCTTCCAGGAAGCGGATGTTGAAGACGTCGAGCGCGCTCGCGGCATCCGTGGCGAACTTGGCGAAGAAGTTCTTCGGGTCCTTGTAGACGCCGCCGAACCAGTTGGAGAAGGTGACCTTGGTGACCCCGGACACCTGGAGAATGCGGTCGCGGTAAGACAAAGGCAGCGGCTGCGTGATCGAGATCGCGTTGCGGGTGACGACCCGGTCCGCGGCGGAGGCCTCGCTGCTCGCGTACCACGCGGAGAGCACGGTGCGCAGGAACACGAACGCCAGCGCTGCCACCATGGTGCCGAGCACGGTGAGGAAGGCGCGGGTCTTGTTGCGCAGGAATGCGTTGCGCAGGGCCAGGCCGGCGAGGGTCACGTCAAGAGCCCCTTGTCCAGCCGGCGCTGGATCTTCGCGCTTTCCGCCGCGTGCGGGTCGTGGGTGACCATCACGATGGTCTTGCCGAGCGTCTCGTTCAGCGTGGTGAGCAGCCCCAGCACGTCCTCGGCGCTCTTGCGGTCGAGATCGCCGGTCGGTTCGTCGGCGACGACGATCTGCGGGTCGGCGACGATGGCGCGGGCGATGGCGACCCGCTGCTGCTGCCCGCCGGACAGCTGCCGCGGGGTGTGATCGGCGCGGTCCGACAGCGAGACCAGCTTGAGCGCGACGTCCACGCGGCGCCGGCGCTCCGCCTTGGACAGAGGCGTGAGCAAGAGCGGCAGCTCCACGTTCTCGGCCGCGGTGAGCACCGGCATCAGGTTGTAGAACTGGAAGATGAATCCGATGTTGCGCGCCCTCCACGCGGCGCGCTCCGTCTCGCCCATGCGGCCGATCTCCTCGCCCGCCACCCGCACCGTCCCCGCGGTGGGCTGGTCGATCCCGGCGATGAGGTTGAGCAGGGTGGTCTTGCCCGAGCCCGAGGGGCCCATCAGGGCCTCGAACGAGCCTTCCGGGATGTCCAGGTCGATGCCGTCGAGCACCGTCAGTTCCTGCTTGTCGCGGACGTACACCTTCCGCAACCCGCGGATCTCGACGATCGGCCGCGCTCCGCGCGGCGCCCTCTCGGCCACCTCCGCCATCTTCGTCTCCCTCACTGCTTTTCCTTCACCTTCATCCCCGCTTTGAGATCCCCGTCGGGACGGCGCACCACCTTGGTGCCGGGCGGCGGGCCGTCGCGCAGCGCGACCAGGCCGCCCATCGGGGCTCCGGTGACCACCGGCACGGTCCGGAGCTGGTCCTGCTGGTCGACCACCCAGAGCACCTTGTTCTCGCCGCGGTCCACCACCGCGTCGGCCTGGACCGCTGGGATCGGCTGCGCTTTCGAGGCCGCTTCGTCCAGCTCCCTGGCCAGGAACGTCACCTTGGCCCCCATGTCGGGCAGCACGTCGACGGGGTCGTCGACGAAGCCGACCTTCACCGTGACGGTCGCCTTGGCGCGATCGACGCGCGGGCGCACCTCCGCCACCTTCCCGCGGTAGCGGCGGTCCGTGAAGGCGTCCAGGACGATCTCCGCGGGCGTGCCGATCTTCAGCTTGGCCACCTGGCTCTCCGACACGTCGGCCTCGACCTGCAGGGTGGAGAAGTCGGCCAGCGAGGCGATGCCCCCGCGCCCGCCCGTCCCCGCGCTCTGGGCGCCGAAGACGATCTCGCCGATGTCGGTCAGCTTCTGGGTGATGCGCCCGTCGAACGGGGCGCGGACATAGCAGTTGTCCAGGTTGACCTTGGCCACCTCGACGCGGGCGCGCGCGGCGGCCGTGTCGCTGCGCGCCGCCGACAGGGACGCCTTGGAGCCCTCGAGACGAGCGGTGACCTGATCGAGCACGGCGGGGGTCGAGACGCCCTTCTCCTGGACCACCTTCTCGCGATCGAAGGCGCGCTGCGCGTCGCGCACCTCCACCTCGGCGCGCGTCGCGCGCGCTTCCGCCGAACGCGCATCGGCGCGGGCCTGGAGCACCTGCGCCCGGAAGTCCTGGTCCTCGAGGACGGCGAGGAGCTGACCCTTCTTCACCACCGTGCCGTCCTCGACGAACAACTCCGCCACCCGGCCGCCGATGCGCGGCGAGATGTTCGCCTGGCGCTGCGGCACCACGTATCCTGTGGCCACCAGGAGCTGCTGCGCCTGGGCCGGGCTGACCAGCGCCACCGCGGTGGTCTCCACCTCGGGCACGAACAGGCGCGGCGCCACGAGCTTCCAGCCGGCGAACAGCACCGCGGCTGCGGCCAGGACACCGATGACGGGCGGGGCCCACGCGGGCATGCCCCGCCGCTCCGGCGTGCGCTCGATGCGCAGGCTCTTCAACTCTTCGGCGACGGACGGCGGAGTCGGCACGGCCGGTCTCTAACACAGGAACCCGAGGCGCGCCTCGCCGCGCCGCCCTCAGGCGCGGGGCGCCGCGACGGCTTGGATGCGGACCTCCGCGTGGCGTGCGCGCGGAGCCCTACCGATTCGAGTTCGTCGGCGGAGAGCCCTGCCTGGATTTCACCAACACCGTCGGCGGGGACCGGCGGACGACGCCGACGGAGCACCTGCACGGCTACGGAGACCTGGTCGCCTGGGCGCGTGAAGGGAAGCTGCTCACACCGGCCCAGGCTCGCGCCCTGCTGCTGCGCGCGCAGCGTGAGCCCGAGGCCGCCGCCGGAGCGCTGCGCGCCGCCGTGGAGCTGCGCGAGGCGCTGTTCGAGACCTTCTTCGCCCTGGCGGAAAGCAAGCGCCCCTCCCCGCAGCACCTCGAGGTGCTGAACCGGGCGCTAGCCGATGCCCTCGCTCATCGCCGCGTGGTCCAGAGCGGCCGGGGCTTCTCGCTCGGCTGGGACGGCTCGGACGATCTCCGCCGCATGCTCTGGCCGGTCGCGCTCTCGGCCGCCGAGCTGCTCGCGGGCGGCCACCCGGCGCCGGTGAAGCGGTGCGGGATGTGGGAAGCCAGCGGCTGCAGCTGGCTGTTCGTCGACGAGAGCCGGAACGGCTCGCGGCGCTGGTGCAGCATGAAGGACTGCGGCAACCGCGCCAAGGCGCGCCGGCACCATCGGAGAGTGAAGAACCTGGATTGATTCGAGGTGCCGCCAGCCTCAATCGTCGCTTGACCATCTCGTGGGACCTCTGCTACCGCGCCCGCGGTGCCGGCACAGGTGAACGAGAACGGAAAGGCGGCGCCCGCCAGCCAGCCGCCGCGCGAGGGGAACTTCCTCTTCCTCTCCGATCTGCTCCGGCTGCCCGTGGTCGGCCCGGCCGGCGAACGCCTGGGCACCCTCGTCGATCTGCTCGCGGACGCGGCCGGCGCGTACCCGCGCGTCAAGGCGCTGCGCGTGCGCACCCGCAGGGGCGGCGAGGTGAAGCGGGTCGAGTGGGAGGACGTGGAGGGGTGGGACGCGCGCGGCCTGCGGCTCAAGCGCGGCGCCGACGCGCTGCGCCCCCTGCAGCTCCTGTCGAGCGAGATCCCGCTCGCCCAGGACGTGCTCGACCGGCAGATCGTCGACACCGACGACGCCAAGGTGGAGCGCGTGAACGACCTGCACCTGCTCCTCGCGCGCGGCGAGCTGCGGGTGGCCCACGTGGACGTCGGGTTCCGCGGGCTGGTCCGCCGGATGGGATGGCAACCGCTCGTGGACACGCTGGTGAGAGGGCTCAAGCCCGAGGCCCCCTATCTGAAGACGGACAAGCTGGTCTCCTGGAAGCACGTGCAACCGCTCTCGTCCGGGTCGCCGCGCGTCCGCCTCGACCTCTCGCGCGCCGCGCTGTCGGAGATCCATCCAGCCGACCTGGCGGAGATCCTGGAGGACCTGGACCGGCGCGAGCGCGCGGTGCTGTTCCGCGAGCTGCCGGTCGAGGCGGCGGCCGACGCGCTCGAGGAGGTCGAGCCGGAGCTCCAGCGCGAGCTGCTCCAGGCGCTGGAGCCGGAGAAGGCCGCCGACGTGCTGGAGGAGATGCAGGCCGACGACGCGGCCGACTTGCTGGCCGACCTGCCCCGCGAGGAATCGGCCGAGCTGCTTGCCGACATGGAGCCCTCGGAGGCGCGCGAGGTCGAGCGCCTGCTCACCTACGACGAGGACAGCGCCGGCGGCATGATGAACCCCGAGTTCCTGCGCCTCTCGCCCGAGCTGACCGCGTCGCAGGCGCTGGAGCAGGTGCGCGCGCAGGCCGAGCACATCGCGCACCTGCACGACGCGTTCGTGATCGGGCCGGAGGGCAGGCTGGCCGGCGTGCTCTCGCTGCGCGACATCATCGTGGCCCGGCCGGAGAGCCGCGTGCTGGGGCTGATGCACGAGCACCCCGCGCCCCTGCGGCTGGACGATCGGGCGCGCAAGGTGGCGGAGCTGGCCGCCAAGTACAACCTGTTCTCGCTGCCGGTGGAGGACGAGGCCGGCAAGCTCCTCGGCGTCGTCACCGTCGACGACGTGCTGGAGAAGGTGCTGCATGGCTGAATCTCCGGCGGAGGGGCGCGCCACGCCGTCGCGAGGCGTGCGGGTCTTGCGCTCGCGCTGGGCACGCCTGGCGCTCCTGGTCTCGGTGGTGGGCCCGGGGATCATCACCGCCAACGTCGACAACGACGCCGGCGGCATCGCCACCTACTCGCAGGCGGGCGCCGACTTCGGCTACACGCTCCTGTGGACGCTGATCCCCATCACCTTCGCGCTGATCCTGGTGCAGGAGATGACCGCGCGCATGGGCGTGGTCACCGGCAAGGGCCTCTCGGACCTCATCCGCGAGCGCTTCGGCGTCAAATCCACCTTCTTCGTCATGCTCGCGCTGGTCATCGCCAACCTGGGCAACACCGTGGCGGAGTTCGCCGGCGTGGCGGGCTCGCTGGAGATCTTCGGCGTGCCGCGCTGGATCTCGGTGCCCGCGGTCGCGGTGCTGGTCTGGGTGCTGGTGGTGAAGGGGACGGCGCGCATCGTGGAGCGCATCTTCCTCGCCGCCTGCGTGTTCTACGTCTCGTATATCGTGGCCGGTTTCCTGGCCAAGCCCGACTGGGGCGAGGTCGCGCGCGGCACGCTCATCCCCACGCTCTCCTTCACCGCCCCGACGCTGACCATGGTGGTCACGCTGGTAGGCACCACGATCGCGCCTTGGATGCAGTTCTACCTGCAATCGGCGATCGTCGAGAAAGGCGTGCGCATCGAAGACTACCCGCTGTCGCGTCTCGACGTGGTGGTCGGCTGCATCGTCACCGACGTGGTCGCCTTCTTCATCGTGCTCGCCTGCGGCGCGACCATCCACAAGGCCGGCGGCCACATCGAGACGGCCCAGGACGCGGCGCTCGCGCTGCGCCCCCTGGCGGGCAAGTACGCCAGCGCGCTCTTCGCCTTCGGGCTCTTCAACGCCTCGCTGTTCGCCGCCAGCATCCTCCCGCTCTCCACCACCTATTACGTGTGCGAGGCGTTCGGATGGGAGAGCGGGATCGACAAGCGCCGCGACGAGGCGCCCCAGTTCTACGCGCTCTACGGGGCGATGATCGTGCTGGGCGCCGGGCTGGTGATGCTGCCCGGCTTGCCGCTGCTCAAGATCATGCTGCTCTCGCAGACCGCGAACGGCGTCCTGTTGCCGTTCATCCTCGTCTACATGCTGCTGCTCGCCGGCGACGAGCGGCTGATGGGACGCTACCGCAACGGCCGCTGGCTCTCGGTTTTGGCCTGGGCGACCACCGGCATCCTCATCCTGCTCAGCGCCGCGATGCTCTGGTTGACGCTGCGCGGCTGACGGGTCAGCGGCGCTTCTGCGCCATCGCCGCGGCGGGCGCGAGCGGCAGCGGCCACGAGCGCCGCGATTCGAGAAGGCCGGCGAGCTGCGGCGCCTCCAACGGGCGGGCGAAGTAGTACCCCTGCGCGTAATCGCAGTGCAGCATCTGCAGCTGCGCCACCTGGGCCGGCGTCTCCACGCCCTCGGCGACCACGTCCATCCCCAGCGCGCGGGCGAGCGACACGATGGTGCGCACGATCTCGGCGTGCTTGCTGGAGCTGTCGACGCGGGCCACGAACGAGCGGTCCAGCTTGAGCGTGTCGAAGCGGAAGTTGTGCAGGTAAGAGAGCGACGAGTAGCCGGTGCCGAAGTCGTCCAGGAGCAGGTGCACGCCCAGCGCCTTGATCTGCGCCAAAAGCAAGGAGGCGGGGCCGGCGTTCTCCATGATGACGCTCTCGGTGACTTCCAGTCGCAGCCGGTGGGGCTCGAGCCCGCTCTGCTGCAGCGCGGAGCGCACCTGCTCGAGCAGCTCGGCGCGCAAGAGCTGGCGGGCGGAGAGGTTCACGCTCACCGCGATCGGCGCGCCGCGCGGCAGCCGATCGGCGAATCCGCGCGCCGCCTTGCAGGACTCGCGCAGCACCCATTCTCCGATGGGAAGGATGAGCCCCGTCTCCTCGGCGGCGGGGATGAACTCGGCGGGCGGGATGCGGCCGCGCTTCGGGTGCTGCCACTCGACCAGCGCTTCGCAGCCCGCGATCAGCCCGGTGGAGAGCGAGACGATCGGCTGGAAGGCGACGCGCAGCTCGTTGCGCTCGAGCGCCCGGTAGAGGTCGGTCTCGAGCTGCAGCTGCGCGCGGGCGTGCGCGTGCATCGCGGGGTGGAAGACCGCGTGGCGGGCGCGCCCCAGCTGCTTGGCGCGGTACATGGCGGTATCGGCGTCGCGGAGCAGCTCCTCGGGCCGGGTGTACCCGCGCCCCGCGACCGCGATGCCGATGCTGGCGGTGGCGAACACCTCCACGCCGCCCAGATCGTGGGCGGGCGCCAGCTCGGCCTGGATGTGCTCCGCGCAGCGCGCCGGATCCTCCGGAGCGCCGTAGTCCTCGAGGAGGAGGGCGAACTCGTCTCCGCCCAGCCGAGCCACGGTGTCGCCGGGCCGGATGCATCCGAGCAGCCGTTTGCCCACCGAGACGAGCAGCCGGTCGCCCATCGCGTGGCCCAGGCTCTCGTTGATGTTCTTGAAGCGGTCCACGTCGAGGAAGAGGACCGCGAAGCGCAGGTCCGGCTTGCGCTGCAGGAACGCCATCGCCTGCCGCAGCCGGTCCATGAACAGCGACCGGTTCGCCAGGCCGGTGAGCGCGTCGTGGAGCGCGTCGTGGAGGAGCTTCTCCTCGGCTTCCTTGCGCTCGGTCACGTCGGTCTGCGATCCCGCCATCCGCGTCGCCTTGCCCTGCGCGTCGCGCACGGCCGTGCCGCGCAGCAGGACCCACCTCCAGGTCCCGTCGGCATGGCGGATGCGGTGCTCCACCTCCAGGTTGGGGGTATCGCCCGACAGGTGCCGCGCCACGTCGGCGGAGAGCCGGTCGCGATCGTCGGGGTGCACCCGCTCGAACCACGCCTCCGGGTCGCTGCCCAGCTCGTCCTCGCGCAGTCCCAGCATCTGCTTCCAGCGGGGCGAGAGGTAGACGCGATTGCCGGCGAGGTCCCAGTCCCAGAGCCCGTCGTTGGCTCCGCGCTCGGCCAGGGCGTAGCGCTCCTCGCTCTGCCTCAGCGCGTGCTCGGCGCGCCGGCGCTCGGTGATGTCGAGCAGCGTGCCGGTGATCGCCAAATTGCCGGCGAGCTCGGTGCGCGCTCCGTGCACCTCGACCTCGATGGGCGCGCCGTCCTTCCGCCGCGCGCGGAAGGTGTAGTGCATGCTCTGCACCTCCCCCGCGAGCCGCCGGCGCACGTTCTCGCGGACCATCGGCCAGTCCTGCTCCCAGGTGAGCTGCTCGAGGGGCACCCCGCCCTGGGCGAACTCCTCGCGCGAGTAGCCGAAGATCTCGCAGAACTTCGGGTTGGCGTAGACCACCCGGCCGTCCTGGATGACGTAGATGCCGGCGATCGACTGCTCCACCAGCGCTCGGAACCTGTCCTCGCTGAGGGCCAGCGGCTGCGCTTCGCCCGCGGGCGCGGCGGCCGGTACCTGCTCCTGCGCTCTCATCCTTCGGCATCCTTCGTCGGCGGCGAAATTCTCCGGGATCGCCCGCGAGAATGCAAAGCGGCATGGTACAAGCCGTTCAACATGCACTCCTGGGTGCGCGAGCTGTTGTCCTTCAGCCTGCTCTCGCTCTCCGCCATCTTCTTCGTCGTCGATCCCATGGGCGTGGTCCCGATCTTCGTGGCCATGACCCAGGGCGATTCCGAGGAGAAGCGGCGGCGCATGGCCCGGCGCGCGGCGCTCACCGCGTTCGTCATCCTGACCGTCTTCGCCGTGGCGGGCACCGTCATCTTCCGGCTGCTCGGCGTCACGCTCGGCGCGTTCAAGGTCGCCGGCGGCATCCTGCTCCTGCTCACCTCCATCGAGATGCTGCGCGCGCAGCAGGTCCGCACCCGCATCATCCCCGAGGAGGAGCAGGAAGGCGCCGAGAAGGACGACGTGGCCATCTTCCCGCTGGCCATCCCGCTGCTCGCCGGCCCCGGCGCCATCGCCACCGTGACCGCGCTGATGGGGCGGGCGGGGCGCACCCTGTTCATGGTGCCGGTGGTCTTCTCCATCGCCGTCACCTGCGCGGCGAGCTACGCGATGCTGCGGGCAGCCACGCCGATCTCGCGCTTCCTCGGCGTCACCGGGCTGAACGTCATGAACCGCGTCATCGGACTCATCATCGGCGCGCTCGCGGTGCAGTTCATCTTCGACGGGCTCAAGGACACCTTCCCGAGGCTGTTCGCGTGAGGCCGCTCCTGCTCGCGCTGGCGCTGTCCGCCGGCTGCGCGCTGCCCGTGGTCAGCGCCGGCACCTTCTTGCCGGCCGGAGATCTCCAGAAGGGCCAGGTGCACGTCAGCCTCTCGATGGAAGCGGGGCGCGTGCTGGCGGGCCCCGGCGACGTGGCCGCCCGCGACGGCGTCGACAAGACGGTGGCGCCCGAGACGAGCAAGTGGGAGGTGCTCACCTGGGTCGCCTCGGACGCTTCCATCCGCTGGCAGGTGCTCCAGCACCTGGCCTTCGAGGCGCAGCTGAAGCTGTCGAACCCCATCTCTCCCTTCACTCCGGCATTCGTCGGCGGGGCTATCGGTGCGCGGCTGCGCCTCTATGATCTGCAACAGGGCGAAGGCCTCGCGTTCGAGATCGGCACGCGCTTCGTGGGGGTGGGAGTGGAGCAGGAGCTGGTGCGCACGCAGGACGGCCGCACGCAGACCGACCTGTGGAAGTACCGCGCTTTCGGCGTCGAGGTGCCGTTCATCGCCACCTACCGCGTCTCGCCGGAGCTGGCCCTGACGGGCTCCCCCTTCCTCCGCATGTATTGGATCCGCGCCTGGCACGAGACGTTCCAGGCCGACGGGACCGAGACGCTCACCCGCCTGCAATGGACGCCGGTGCTCGCCGCCGGCCTGGGCGCCTCGATCGCGATGGATTTCGGCGTGGTCCAGGTCGCGCCGGGGTGCGCCCTCGAGCTCGCCACCCGCGCCGGGCTGAGCGCGCCGACCAAGCTCCTGGTCGAGCCGGGGATCTCCGTCGGAGTGCGTTTCTAGATGCGCCTCCTCGGGGCGGCGCTGGAGTGGGCGATCTTCCTCGTCCTGTTCCCCTTCCTGCTGCTGCACCCGCGCGTGCGGCAGGGGATCCGGCGGCGCCTCGGCCTCTACGACGGCGAGGTGGTGCGCAGGCCGGGGCCGCGCGTCTGGATGCACGGCGCCTCGGCAGGCGACGTGCTGGGCCTGGTTCCCATCGTCCGCGAGCTGAAGGCGCTGCGGCCCGACGCGCGTGTCGTGGTGTCCGCGATCACCGACTCGGGCGCGGCGATGGCCGAGCAGCGGCTCATCGCCAGCGGCCTCGCCGACGCGGTCACCTTCCTGCCCTACGATCTCCCCGGTCCGTGCCGCCGCGCCATGGCCGCGCTGCGGCCGGACGTGCTGGTGCTCGAGTACACCGAGCTGTGGCCGCAGCTGATCCGCGCCGCTTCGCGCGCCGGTGTCCGGCTGGCGATGACCAACGGCCGCATCGCGCCGGAGAACGTCGGGCGCTACCGGCTCCTCTTCGCGCTGGCCGGCAACCTCCTCGAGCACTTCGACGTGCTGATGATGCGCGCCGACGACGAGGCGGAGCGGGCCCTGCAGCTGGGGGCTCCGCGCGACCGGCTGCACGTCACGGGCAACACCAAGTTCGACGCGCTGGCGGTGAGCGTTCCCGAGTCGGTGGACGAGGGGCTCCGCGCGGCGCTGGGCCTGCGCGGCGAGCGGCTCTGGGTGTGCGGCTCCACGCACGAAGGCGAGGAGGGGCCGCTGCTCGACGCGTACGCGGCGCTCCGGCGCGACTTCCCCGACCTGCGGCTGGTGCTCGCGCCGCGCTACGTCGAGCGATCGGGGCGCGTGCTGGCCGCGGCACGCGAGCGCGGCCTGGCTGCACGGCTTCGCTCCGAGCCGGGCGGCGGCGAGCCCGTGGTGGTGCTGGACACCATCGGCGAGCTGGTACGCGTCTACCAGCTCGCCACCGTCGTCTTCGTGGGCGGCAGCTTCACGCGGCGGGGCGGCCAGAACATCCTCGAGCCGGCTGCCTGCGGGAAGCCAGTGCTGTTCGGTCCGCGCATGGAGAACTTCCAGGACAGCGTGCAGGTGCTGGTCGGACGCGGCGGGCTGCAGGTGCGCGATGTGGCGGCCCTCCAGCGCATCCTGCACGACCTGCTCGGGCGCCCCGAGGAGATCCTCACCCTCGGCCAGCTGGCGCGCGAGGCGGTCTCCGCCGTTCGGGGCGCGAGCGCCCGCGACGCGCGGCTGATCGCCGACCTCATCCCGGAGGCGGCGTGAGCGGCTTCTGGTGGCGCACCGACGAGCCGGCCTGGGCGGAGGCCGCGCTGTGGCCGGTCTCCCTGGCCTCGCTCGCGTACCGGGCCGGCGCCGCGCTGGCCCGGGGGAGCATCCGGCCGGTGAAGGCGGGGGCGCCGGTCATCTCCGTCGGGAACCTGGTGGTGGGGGGCGCGGGCAAGACGCCCGTGGCGCTCGAGCTGGCGGAGCGGCTCCTCCGGCGCGGGAAGCAGCCGGCGCTGCTCAGCCGCGGCTACGGCCGCCGGGCGAGGAATCCGGTCGAGGTTTCGGAGCAGACGCCCTGCGCGCTCTCGGGCGACGAGCCGCTCCTGCTCAAGCGGCGCTGCCCGCGGCTGCGCGTGCTCGTCGGTCCCCGCCGAGCGGTGCTCGCTTCCCAGGCGGTGGCGCGCGGCGCCGACGTGCTGCTCCTCGACGACGGCTTGCAGCACCACGAGCTGGAGCGGGACCTCGACGTGGTGGTGATGGACGCCTCCAATCCGCTCGGGAATGGCCGGCTCCTTCCTCGCGGTCCTCTCCGCGAGCCGCTCGAGTCGCTCCGCCGGGTGCGGCGCGGGCTCCTCTGGCTGACGCGCTGCGATCTCCCGCGGATGGCGGAGCTGCCGCGGCTCCCCTTGGCCGGGCCGGTGGAGAGCGTGTTCGCCGCGCGCGAGGCGCAGCCGATCGCCGGCAAGTCGGCATTCCTGTTCGCGGGCCTGGCGCGGCCGGCGTCGTTCGAGGTGCTGGCGCGGGCCCGCGGCGCGCGGGTGGTCGGGAGCCGGTGGTTCGCCGATCACCATCCCTACTCGGCGCGCGACCTGCTGCAGCTGCGCCGCGCGGCGCACCTGGCCGGCGCCGAGATCCTGGTCACCACCGAGAAGGATTCCGTCCGGCTGGCGCCGTCCGACCTGACCGGCCCGCCGCCGATCGCGTCGATGCCGGTCGACCTGCGCATCCTCGCCGGCGAACGGGCGCTCGAGGCGGCCCTGGACGAGGTGTTGCGGTGAAGGGGCGCTGGGCGCGGTTCCTGCTCGCGCTCGGCGAGGCCCTGGGCAGCGCCGCGTGGGCGCTCGGGTTGCGCAGGCGGGTTGCGCTGGAGGGCCTGCGCCGCGCCTTCCCGGAGCGCACCGAGGAGGAGCGGCGCGCGACGGCGCGCGACGCCTACCGCCAGCTCGGCCGCAGCATGGCGGAGATCGCGCTCTCGCGTGGCATCCGGGACGCGGACCTCGAGCAGCTGGTGCGCTTCGAAGGCTGGGACCGCTACGAGTCGGCCCGCGCCCGTGGCCGCGGAGTGGTGGTGGCCGTCGCCCACTTCGGCAACTGGGAGCTGCTCGCCCGGGCAACGGCGCGCCGGGGAGTGCCGCTCACCGCCATCACGCGGGCGCTGCGAGGGCGCCTCAACCAGCGGCTCCTCGCCGCCCGGCGAGAGGGCGGGCTGCGCGAGCTGCCCGACAAGGGGTCCTCCGGGGCGGCGCTGCGGTTGCTCCGGCGCGGCGAGACGCTGGCCGTGGTGATCGACCAGAACATGAGGCCTTCGCGCGGCGTCTTCGTCGAGTTCTTCGGCGAGCCCGCCTGCACCACCCCCGCCGCAGCCGTCCTTGCGCTGCGCACGGGAGCTCCCCTGCTGGCCGTCTTCCCGGTGCGTGGCCCCGACGGCACGCACAGGGTCTGGGTGGAGGGCCCGTTCGCGCCTCCGCCCGGGACGCGTGGCCGCTCCGCCGTGAAGGCGCTCACTCAGGAAGTGACCCGCGCGGTGGAACGGGCGGTGCGCGCGCACCCCGACCACTGGTTCTGGGTCCACCGCCGCTGGAAGACGCGCCCCCCGGAAGGGCTGCCGCCGGCGGTGCGCTGAACTTGCCGCCCCCGAGGAATTCGTGAGAGACACCGCCTCCATGCAGCGCAACGCCGACCTGCGTTCGCTCCTGGACCGCTTCGATGGGGCCCGCATCGCCGTGATCGGCGACCTGGTCGCGGACGAGTACCTGTACGGCGAGACCGATCGCATCAGCCGCGAGGCGCCCGTCCTGATCGTGCGCTACGAGTCGAGCGACCTGAAGCCCGGTTGCGGCGCCAACGCGGTCGCGAATCTCTGCGCGCTGGGGGCGCGCGTCGCGCCGGTCGGGCTGGTGGGCGACGACGTCACCGGAGCGCGCCTCCGCCGGCTCCTGGAGGAAGCGGGAGCGGACGTGTCGGGCATCCTCGAGGCCCCGGGCGTCCCCACCGCGACCAAGACGCGGGTACTGGCGGGAGGCAAGAACACCCGCCGCCAGCAGATGCTGCGCATCGATCGGGACGGCCCGGGCGCGCCGCCCGCCTCGCTGCTCGCGCGGGTGCTTCGCGCGCTCAAGGAGGCGGCCCGGGAGGCCGACGCCGTGATGGTCTCCGACTACGGGGTGGGCTTGTTCAGCGCGCCTGTCGTCGAGGCGGTACTGGGCCTGGCGCAGGCAGGCAAGGTCGTCTGCGCCGATTCGCGCTATGGCCTGTCGCAGTACCGCGGGGTCACGCAGGCCAAGCCCAACGAGGTGGAGCTGGAGCAGCTCGCCGGTCGGCCGCTCGGCGGGGACCTGGACGCGATCGAGGAAGCAGGCCGCGAGCTGCTGCGCTCGCTGCGGGCGAAGTCGCTCCTGGTCACCCGGGGACGGGCGGGCATGCTGCTGCTCCGCCCCGGCGCGCCCGCGGCCGCGGTGCCGGTGCACGGGTCCTCGACCGCCGTCGACGTGACCGGCGCAGGCGACACGGTGATGGCCGCCAATACGCTGGGCATCGCCTGCGGAGCCGACCCGGTCCAGGCCGCGCGCCTCGCCAACGTGGCGGGCGCGCTGGTGGTGCAGAAACCGGGCACCGCGACGGTGACCGCCGCCGAGCTGCGCAAGGAGCTGCTGCGCGCCACCGTCGCCGGACCGGAGCTGCTCGAGCCCGCGCAAGACTCGTCGCGCCGGCGGAGGGCCCGGCGGTGAAGAAGCTCGTGCCGCTCGCGCAGGCCGTCGCGGCGCGCGAGTCGGCGCGCGCGCAGGGCCGGACGGTCGCGGTCGCCAACGGCGCCTTCGACCTGCTCCACGTCGGCCACGTGCGCTACCTGGAGGCCGCCAAGGACCTGACGCGCGGTGGACTGCTCGTCGTCGGGGTCAATACCGACCGCAGCGTCCAGGCGTCCAAGGGTCCGAAGCGGCCGATCGTGCCCGAAGACGAGCGCGCCGAGCTGGTCGTGGCGCTCGGCTGCGTGGACCTGGTGGTGCTCTTCGACGAGCCGGACGCGGCCGCGCTGCTCACCGCGCTGCGGCCCGACCTGCACGTCAAGGGGACCGACTACGCAGAAGACGCGGTCCCCGAGCGCGAGCTGGTCGCGCGCCTCGGAGGGCGCACGGTCATCGCGGGCGACCCCAAGGACCATTCGACCACCGACGTCGTCGCGCGCATCCGGGAGCTGTCGTGAGGCTCTCCGCCACGGTGGTGGCGCAGGACGAGGCGGAGCGCATCGCCGGCTGCATCGAATCGGTGCGCGGCTTCTGCGACGAGGTCCTGGTGGTGGACGGCGGGTCGCGCGACTCGACGGCGCAGATCGCCGGGCGGCTGGGCGCGCGCGTCTTGCAGCGCCCGTTCGACGACTTCGCCCGCCAGCACGAGTTCGCCCGGCAGGAGGCGGGCGGAGAGTGGGTCCTCTCCATCGACGCCGACGAGCGCGCCTCGCCGGAGCTCGCCGCCGTTGCCTCCCGGGCGCTCCAGGGCGACGCCAGCGCCTACGCGCTGCCCTTCAAGAACCACTTCCGCGGGGTCTGGCTGCGGCACGGGGGGCTCTGGCCCGATCGCCACGTTCGCCTCTTCCGCAGGGATCGCTGCCGCTACGATCCCTCCCGTCCCGTGCACGAGAAGCTGCTGGTGGACGGCGCGGTCGGACGCCTGGATGCGCCGATCCTGCACCACACCTGGGGATCGCTCGCGCAGTGCCTCGCGAAGATGGAGCGCTACGGCGAGCGCGCCGCGCAGGCGCTGTTCGCGCAGGGCCGGCGCGCCGGGGCCTGGGAGGTCGCTGTCAGGCCGCTGTGGAGATTCGCGCGCGGGTACCTGCTGCGGGCGGGATTCCTCGACGGTGCCGCGGGCGCGGCGGTGGCCTGGGCGCGCGCCTACGAGGCGTACGCGCGCTACGCCCGGCTGTGGGAGCTGTCCCGCTTTCCAGGATCGACGGGGGACGCGCTGCGGTGAGCCGTGGTATCCAGGGCGGAATGCCAGTCGAGCCAGAGCTGAAGGAGATCCTCGCCTGTCCGAAGTGCAAGGGCGAGCTGGAGTTCCGCGACGCGCAGAACGAGATCGTCTGCCGCCACTGCAAGCTCGTCTACCGCGTCGAGGACGACATCCCGGTCATGCTGGTGGACGAGGCCAAGCCGCTGGAGGGTTGATGCCGCCGGCCGGGCGCGTGCTGGTGGTGCAGCCGGCGTACCTCGGCGACGTGGTGTTCACTTCCGCCCTGGTGGACGCGCTGGCGGAGCGGTTCGCCGAGGTGCACGTGTGCGTGACCCCCCGCGGCCGCGACGTGGCGCTCGCCATGCCCCGCGCGGCGCGCGTGGAAGTCTTCGACAAGCGCGGCGCCGACAGCGGCCCCGCCGGGTTGTGGAGGGCCGCGGGGCGGCTGCGGGAGCACCAGTACGACGCGGCCGCGCTCCCCCACCGGTCGCCGCGCAGCGCGCTCCTCGCCTGGCTGGCCCGGATCCCGCGTCGGGTCGGATTCCGCGGCGCTCCCGGGTCGCCGCTGTACACCGAGCGCGTCCCGGAGCCGCGCGGCACCTTCACCGGCCGTGAAGCCGAGCTGGCGCGCGCCCTTTCCGCCGAGCCGCGACCGATGCGGCTCGTCCCCCGGCCCGAGTGGGTGCGCGCCGCGGACGAGCGGCTGCGTGGCGCATCCGCGGGCTTGGCCGCCCTCTGCGTCGGGTCGGAATGGGAGACGAAGATCTGGCCGGCGGAGCAGTTCGCCTCGCTGGCCGATCGCCTGGCCGAGCGGGGCCTGACCCCGGTCCTCCTGGGTGGTCCTCGCGAGAAGCCGCTCGCCCAGGCAGTGCAGGCGCGCGCTGGCGCGCGCTGCCTGGACACCACCGGCAACCCGGTCGGCGAGGCGCTCGCCATCCTCGCTCGCAGCGCGATCTGCGTGGGCGGGGACAGCGGCTTGACCCACGCCGCGCGGGCCCTGGGCGTCCCGACCGTCGCGCTCTTCGGCCCCACCGCGCCGGCCGCGCACGCGTTGGGTCCCCGGCAACGCGCCGTCGCGCTCGGCCTGTCGTGCTCGCCGTGCAGCGCCCACGGGCAGCGGCGCTGCCCGCTCGGTCATCACCTTTGCCTGCGCGATCTCTCCGCGGACCTGGTGCTGGAGCATTGCGAGGCGGTGCTGGCGTGACCGCGGATGCGCGGCTCGATGTGCCGCCCGGCCTGTTCGCCCGGCTGCTCGCGCGGCTCGCGGCCCGCATGCTCCCGCTGGCCGGGCGGCGCCCGCGCCCGGAAGATCTGCGGCGCGTGCTGGTGGTGAGGCCGGACGACCGGGTCGGCAACGCGCTGCTCACCGTTGCGCTCGCCCTCGCGCTGCGCGACGCGCTGCCCCGCGCGCGGATCGACCTCCTGCTCGCCCGGCGTCGCGCGGCCGTCGCCGAAGGCCTTCCCGGGGTGCATCTCGTGCCCTTCGAGAAGACCGACGCGTTCCGGCACCCGCTCCGCTTCGTCCAGTTCCTCCGCGCGCTGCGCGCGGCCGGGTACGACGCGGTCATCGACGCCGCCCACTGGCACGCGTTCTCGCTCACCTCGGCGCTGCTCTCGCGCGTGGCGGCACGCCGCTGGCTGGTCGGGGCCGACCGCGGCGCCTCGCACCTCTATTCGCACGCCGAGCCGCCGCCCCCGCCCGACCTGCCGGAGGTCCCGGCGAAGCTCCTGCTGCTGAATGGCCTGGGGCTCTCCCCGCCGCCGCCACCCGCGCTGCAGACCGCCCTCGGGATCGAGCACGCCGCCTGGGCCGCCGAGGTCACGCGGGCGCTCCCTGGCTTCGCCGCGCTCAACCCAGGCGCGCGAAAGGCGGACCACCGCTGGCCCGCGGAGCGCTTCGCCGGGCTGGCGCGCGCGCTGGGCGCCCGGGGAGTCCCCTCGCTGGTGACCTGGGGACCGGGTGAAGAGGCGCTGGCGCGCGCGGTGGCGGAGTCGTCCGGCGGAGCGGCCTCGGTCGCCCCGCCCAGCGACCTCGGCCGCCTGGCGGCGCTGTTCCGCCGCGCCGCCCTGGTGGTGACCAACGACACGGGGCCGATGCACCTCGCTGCCGCCTGCGGCGCGCCGGTGCTCGCGCTGCTCCATGCGCCCGAAGGCGCCCGCTGGGCGCACCCCGGCCCCCGCTTCGCCGCGCTCGTCGCGCCGGAAGTCGCGGAGGCGGCCGCGGCGGCGGCGGGCCTCCTTGACAGGGCGGGAGCAGCGGTCGAACCTGCCCGGCCATGATGGGCCCGGAGGCGCCGTGATCCGATCGATGACCGGCTTCGGCGCCGGCCGCGCGCAGGTCGGCGGCGAGACCGTCGCCGTCGAGCTTCGGTCGGTGAACGGCAAGTTCTGCGACGTCCGGACGCACCTGCCGCGCGATCTCGTCGCGCTCGAGCCCGTGATCGCCAAGATCGTCAAGGCCCGCGTGGCCCGCGGCGTGGTGGACGTGAGCGTCCGCCGCGAGGCCCCGGGTAGCGTGCGGGGCGTCGCGCCGCGGGTCGATCTGCCCCTCGCCTCGGCCTACGCCAAGGCGCTGCGCGAGATGCGGACCGAGTTGGGGCTCGCCGGCGAGGTGACCGTCCACGACCTGGTCGGGCTGGAAGGCGTGGTGGGCCTCTTCGAGGCGGCGGCGGACCCGGGCCCCGCCGCCGAGGCGCTCGAGCGCGCTCTCTCGCTTGCCCTCGACGCGCTCGAGGAGATGCGCCGCCGCGAAGGAGAGGCGCTGGCCCGCGACCTTTCCGCCCGGATCGCAGCGGTGGAGAAGGGCGCCGCGGCGATCCGCGGCTCGGCCCCTCAATCGGTCGAGGCCTACCGCGACCGGCTCGCCGCGCGCGTCGCCGAGCTGTCGCGCGGAGTCCCCGCCGACCCGGCGCGGCTCGCGCAGGAGGTGGCGTTCTTCGCCGAGCGCGTGGACGTGGCGGAGGAGCTGACGCGGCTCTCCAGCCACCTCGACCAGCTCCGCGCGCTGATCGGTTCCGACGCCCCAGCCGGGCGCCGCCTGGAGTTCCTCGTCCAGGAGGTCAACCGGGAGGTCAACACCGTCGGCTCCAAGGCGCAGCACGCCGGCATCGCCGCCCAGGTGGTGGAGCTGAAGGCCGAGCTGGAGCGGGTCCGCGAGCAGATCGCCAACGTCGAATGAGCGCCACCCTCCTCATCCTCAGCGCCCCTTCCGGGACCGGCAAGACGACGCTCGCGCGCCGGCTGGTGGCGGCCCACCCGGGATCGATCTTCTCGGTCAGCTACACCACCCGCGCGGCCCGGCCGGGCGAGCGCGAGGGCGTCGACTACCACTTCGTCGACGATGCCCGCTTCGACGCGATGATCCAAGCAGGCGAGTTCGTGGAGTGGGCGCCGGTGCATGGCCACCGCTACGGCACGCCGCTCGCGGCGATCCTCGAAGCCCAGCGGCGGGGGGCGCTGGCGGTCTTCGACATCGACGTGCAGGGTGGGAGCGCGATCAAGCGCCAGTACCCGGAGGCGCTGCGGGCCCTGGTGCTGCCGCCCTCGCTGGCGGAGCTCGAGCGGCGCCTGCGCGCGCGATCGACGGACGACGACACCACCATCCGCCGGCGCCTGCACGCCGCGCGCGTCGAGGTCCTGCTCGCCCGCGCCGAGGGATACGAGTACTGGGTGGTCAACGACGACCTGGACCGCGCCTACGCCGACCTGGAGGCGATCGTGCGGGCGGAAGGCTGCCGCGCGGGCCGCGCGGATCTGCAGAAAATCCTGGAATGAGCGAGCCCGACACGAATCCTGCTCGGGCGATCGTGCGGGCCGGATTCGTCTGCGGCGCGGCGTTCATCGTCGCCTCCGCGGTCCGTGGATGCGTCCACGGCGTCGACTGGAGGGCCGACCTCCTCTGGACGGCGGTGTTCGGCGGAAGCGCGATCGCGTTGTTGGCCGCCGCGGGATCTCTCGGGGTCCGGGTGCTCCTCCGCTCGCGCCTGCCGGGAGAGATCGCCCGCGGGAACCTGGCGGCCGGCGTCGCCGCCGGAGCCCACTTCGTCGCGACAGGCCTGATCATCGCCCGGTGCCTGTACGGGGACGACATCGGGACGCTGGGCGTCTCCGTCGTCTTCTTCGTCCTCGCGCAGGCGACGCTGCACCTGTTCGTCGTCCTCTTCCGTTTCCTCACACTCTACGCGGAGGACCAGGAGATCCTCGGCGAGAACGTGGCGGCGGCGGTGAGCTACGCGGGTGCCATGGTAGCCATCGCGATGATCGTCGGTCACGCCGCCGAGGGCACCTTCGCCGGCTGGGCCGCGTCGTTGCGGGCGTATGTGGCGGCCCTGGCATCGGCGCTGGTGCTGTACCCGGTCCGGCAGCTCGTCGTGCAGACGCTGATGCTGCACCAGCCCTTCGCCCTGCGAGGCGGGGGCCTCGACCGGCTGGTGGCGCAGGAGCGCAACGTGGGGGTCAGCGCGGTCGAGGCGGTTTCGTACCTGGCCGCCGCGGTGCTGCTCACGGAGATCGCGTGACCGCGCCCGCCGGTGCCCGGGACTATGCCGATTTCGCGGCGCGCCTCACCGCGGGCGGCGTCATCTCCGATCCCTGGTTCGAGGGGCAGCCCCGGTTCCATCCCTCGCCCGTGGTGCTCACCGCGGCCGAGCAGGCATCGCTCTACCGGGCGGCCGAGGAGATGGCGGCCGCGTACAACGAGCTCTGCCTGCTCTGCGCCGCGGATCCAGCGCTGGTCACGGGGTTCCTGGGGCTCACGCCGATGCAGCAGGCCTTGTGGTGCGCGTCGGCGCCCCACTGGCACGGCATCGCGCGGGCCGACGTGTTTCTCACCGCCCAGGGCCCGGTCTTGTGCGAGCTGAACTGCGATACCCCGAGCGGCGAGGCGGAGGCAGTCCTCCTCAACCGGACCGTTGCCCCCGCGTTTGCCGGACTTTCCGATCCGAACCGCGACCTGGGCGAGCGATTCTGCGCGATGGTCGCGGCCGTGGCCGCCCCCGTCCGCTCGGGCGCTGGCACCACGGGAGGCGCACCTCTCTCGATCGGGCTGATCTACCCGACGGAGATGCCCGAAGACCTCTCGATGGTCCTCCTCTACCGGGAGTGGTTCGAGGAGCGGGGCTGGCGGGTGACCCTGGGATCGCCCTTCAACCTCCGCCGTCTGGGCGGCCGGCGGGTGGGGCTCTTCGAGACGCCTTGCGAGGTCTTCGTGCGGCACTACAAGACCGACTGGTGGACGGAGCGGCGGCCCGCCTGGTCGGATGAGCCGCCCGTCCCCGATCCGGACCCGCTGTCCGAGAAGCTCGCCGTCATCCTGGGCAGCGCGCTGGACGGCTCCTGCGCGGTGGTGAACCCCTTCGGTGCCGTGGTCCCCCAGAACAAGCGCGCGATGGCGCTCCTGTGGGAACGGATGGACCTCTTCTCCCCCGGGAGTCGCGCCGCCATCAAGAGATACCTTCCCGAGACGGTGAGGCTCGAGGGCCTGCCGGCCGCGCGCCTCCGCGCCGAGCGCGAGGCCTGGGTGCTCAAGTCGGACTACGGGTGCGAGGGCGACGAGGTCGTCATCGGGGCGGAGACGGCGCCGGACGTCTGGGAGGCGTGCCTCGAAGCGGCGGTCCCCGGGCGCTGGGTCGCGCAACGCCATTTCCGCGCGCTGCGCGGCCCGGACGGCGTCGCCGCCAACCACGGCGTCTACCTGGTGGCGGGAGAGGCGTCGGGCCTGTACACGCGCCTCGCCGTGGGAGGGACCGATCGCCATGCCCTGTCCGCGCCGGTGCTCGTCCGGCCCGAGGCGCGCCGATGACCGAGGCCCCTCCGGACAGGCCGTTCACCCGGCAGGTGCTGATCGACGGCGATGCTCTGGTCGGCGCGCGCTGGTGGCAGGAGTCGCTCCGCCTGTCGGCCGATCCGATCAGCCGGCGCCGCGCGCTGAAGGGTCTGGTGCTGGTGCTGGGCGGTTCCGCGGCCGGCGTCGGCCTGGTCGCCGCTCTCATCCGGTCTGGAGACGACGTCGACGTCAGCATGGACGCGCTGGATCTCCAGAAGCGCGAGGGATGGAACGCGGGACACCCTGGTACGGCGCTTCGTTTCCCCGGCGCGACGCTCTTCGACGCCGACGGCGGCCGGAGCTGGGTCGACGCCCTCGGCACGCTGGCGAGCGATCTGGCCCCGGGGCAGGCGTCGCTCAGCCCGTTCTACGTGCCCACGCTGTTCCAGGCGCTCGGGGTCGCCTCGAGCGCCAGCCTTCGATCGGACATGATGCCGGTGGCGCCTCGGGCCGGCGGCGCGGATGTCCTGCGCGGGAAGGCAATCCTCTCGCTCTTCGAGGCCGTGAAGATGCCGGCGGACACCGCGGTGATCCTCGACCTCGACGGCCCGACGGCAGTCGCCGTGGCCGCCGGGATGGCGCCCGGGTTCGAGCCGGTCTTCATCTTCGACAACTGGCCTCACCCGCTCGGGGTGGTGCCCTCCCACCTGACCCTGGGGGCCGTCCTCTACCACCGGCCCACCTTCGTGCGGGCGCGCAGCGCACGGGCAGTCCCGGCGCCGCCGGTCTTCGTTCTCGACCGCAATCGCCTGGCTCGCTACACGGACGAAGACACCCAGTTCGACAATCGCTACGTCGCCCGGCTGCCCACCGCGGAGAACCTGCGCGCGCTGGGCATCCGGCACACCCTGTACGTTTCGCCGAGCAAGTCCGACCTGCATGAGCTCGACGACCTCAACGACGACTTCGTCGCGCTCGCGGCCGCGTCGATCGACGTCAAGTCGATGCCGCTCACCGACCTGGACGCGTCCGCTCCGTCGGGCGACGCCGCGCCGGCGCGCTCGCCAGCGGCCTTCTACTACGGAGGCGGTCCCCACACGCACCTCTGGTTCTGGAGCAGCTACGGCTGGCACACGCCGGCCCTGGCTGGGCGGCCGGCCCCGGTCGCGCCCTCCAACGTCTCCGCCGGGCCCGCCTACCGCCCCGCGCTGCGCCCGACGATCTTCTCCTCGCGCACCCTGGGAGGCGGGAGCGGCATCGGCAAGCAGAAACCGTCCGGGTTCGGCCGCGTGTCGGTTCGCGCGTCGCGGTCGACGGGCACCATCACCGGCATCCGCTCCGGGCGGAGCGGATCCTTCGGGCGCGCCGGCGGCCGGTCGGGCGGATAGCGACGGCCCTCCGCTAAAGCTCCGCGGATCAACGACGAGGTTCGACATGTCAAAGACCTTCTTCGGCATCCAGGTCGTGGTGAGGAACTTCATCACCGATCCGCTGCGGCCCCAGCTCCACGAGATCATCGCCCGCTCGCCCGGCGAGCAGTCGCTGGCCGACAAGCGCGCCTTCTGGAAGAGGGTCGCGGCCGTGCTCAACGAGGCGGTGCCCGCCTTCGAGATGGGCTACTGGGACCTGGTCCGCGGAGACGGAGCGGAGGAGGAGTTCGAATCCTGGTCGAGCGAAATCGAGGGCAGCCTGGCCACCGAGAAGGAGGAGCTCGGCGCCGCCGCCGACGAAGTGAGCCGGATCTCCGCCGAGAAGCGCTACATCGTCGTGACTTTGCTCTTCCTGGTCGAGGCCGGCACGAACAGCGACCGGACGCTCGGCGAGCGCTGCGACGTGCCGAAGTCGGAATACTGGACGCGGCTGACCTTCGGCCGGCTGATCGCCACCGTCCCGCTACTCAACTTCGCCAACGTGGTGGCAGACGCGGTCTACCTGGCGCCGGGGAGCAACGAGGACGGTTTCTCGATGGAGGACGTCCACGGCGGCGGTTACGAGTACCTCAAGCTCCTCCTCTGAGAGGCGCGAAAGAATTCTGAGAAGCCCGAAAGAATTCTGGAATGACTGTGAATCGCCCAGGGTTCGGTCGCATCAGATGACTACCCCGGAAGTTGACAGCGAGTGGCCGGCGCTGCTAGACAGCGCGGCCCCGGAAGATCGGGGTGGCCCTCGGCGGTTCGGAGGGCGGCGGAGAGAGCGGCAGCAAGGCTCTTGACGCGCAGCACCAGCAGCGGTAGGAAGCGCGCCCCTCGCCGGGGTGTTGGAGACGGCGGGAGGGCAAGGTCGTCGGAAGGATGCAGTCGGGGAAGGGCGTGGTCGGTCGGTCTCTGAAAACTGGATAGCAAGTCCACGAAGAAGGATTGCGGAACTCGCAATGCTTTGAGTGCACCGATCGTGTCCCGCTAGCCGCGGGATGCGAGAGAGATGCGCTAGGGAAAGACACTCCGATTGATAATTGGAGAGTTTGATCCTGGCTCAGAACGAACGCTGGCGGCGTGCCTAACACATGCAAGTCGAGGGAGAAAGCCC
>Ga0137409_10000285_pt1 | contig 53705 bp, 31 predicted proteins | sample CZODoug1_16funga_FD_122059 | JGI IMG/M metagenome (GOLD analysis project Ga0137409, IMG submission 122059) | Vadose zone soil fungal communities from Angelo Coast Range Reserve, California, USA - CZODoug1_16fungal (Hybrid Assembly) | ecosystem: Environmental > Terrestrial > Soil > Vadose zone... | reverse complement strand
TTCGTGAATTTTGGACATCCACCACCGCTGGTCTTCTCCGCCGAATACCGCAAGTTCATGGAGATTGATAAAAGCCGCATGGTGCAGTTCCTCCCGCTTGGCTTGCAGATCCCCGAAGATCATCCGGATCGTAACAGGTATCTTTCACTGGAAGTCCGAGAGACGAGGGTGAACTCCTCCGATGTGGCCGAGCTCACGCTGTTGAGTCCAGGGGACATTTTCCTGCTCTATACCGATGGGGTCTACGACGGCAGCGACAAAGAAGAACGTCAGCAACTTGAAGAGGTGATGCGTGAGCGCTATCGCCAACCGGCAAAGGAAATCTGCAACGCTCTGCTGGAATATGCGGTGAAAAAAGACGATCGTCTCCGCCAGATTGGCGAACAGGACCGTATTGACGATAAGACCGTGTTCATCATCAAGCGGAGCTGAAGGTTGCCGTGACAAACGTTTTGCAGGGTGGCAGGCGTTCACCTCCAGGACCCGTGATCGTCGGGCAACTCGGAATAGCGCGCCCTTCTCTCATGATTTGGTTCTCGGTCTTAAGGTGCGTAACGGGCGAAGATAAAGTCACGAGCTTTGACGGCCCCTTGGCAGGAAAAGCAGGTGTTGTGCACCTGCCTCGTCGGCGGGTTTCCCGTCGTTAAATTGAGCGAACTCCCAGCCGCCGGTCGAGGCGTATTTTCTTGAGTCCTTGACCATGAACTGAACCCCGTTCTTGGGTGGCCCGGCCACGAAAGACTGGAGACAGCCAAAGGCATTTTCCATCTCCTCCAACGGGACGTAACTGCAGGCGAGCCGGGCAATGATGGTGCCGTCCGGGAACGGAAGCTTCCCTTCCCGGTAGGCCTTGATCGCCACATCGTTGGCCAGAATGGCGCGCAGATCTGTTGAGGTTGCCCTCTTCGTGGGCCACGGAGATCAATCTCCAGTCGCGGTATCCGGGAGGAATTTTGACTCCGAAGATCGGGGCAGCCTCTCCATCGGCGTGTCCAGATGCGGGGCCGTGTAGGCGACAACGCCGGCCACCGCTGCAACTGCAACCAGCAAGTAAGCGATCCGTTTCATTACCTCCTTCTAAATTCTTGACACCACCCTCCGCCCTCCACAATCACGCGTTCGAAGCGCTCTGCGTCAGCCGAACGTGAAATGAAAGGGCCTCGACGAGTTCATTTGTGGTCGAAATGGCGCTGGCGTAGTTTGGGATATTGACGTCGAGAGCGGCGTGCATCTCTTCATCCGAGTAATCCGCGGTTGCGTCTTTCACCATGGTGACCTCGTAGCCAAACTCCGCGGCATAACGAACCGTGGCTCCACACACGTGTGTGCTATGAGTCCCATGACGATGAGCTGATGGATGCCGTGCCACCGGCGAGCCCCTCTAGCTCATCGCGCGTCCGCTCATTCCCTCGGTTTCTGCCGCGACGGCTACGCGACTTCTGGAGGAGCCGGAGCGATTTCGAATCGCAACTGCTGCGTCCCCAGCTGCGGGTGCGTTGCCGTGAGCAATACCGTTCCCGGTTGTTCTTTGGATCGAATCCAGATCGCGCCTGTGCCTCCAATCAACGCGAACGGATTGTCGCCAATGATTTCGGCGGGGCCTTCCAGGTCGAACTTGATGGCGTCGTTTGCGAACGGCCGGATGGCGCCAAACTCATCGGTTACACGCAACACCACACGCGTGGAGTCGGCGGCATCGGCGTTCAGATGCGTGTCGTCCGGCAGCAAGGCAAATTTCTGGTCGATGCCACGGCCAGAAAGCGTTTTGGAAATCACTTGCTTGCCTTGCAGGTAGCCGTCAATGCGCAAGTCTCCCCAGTTGCCGACGGCTTTCCCTAAGTCGGCGACAAACGGAGAATACCGAAGGTGGGCAAACTCTGCCTTGTTCGGATCCACCTCCGCCACCAGCTTGTCCGCAATGTAAAATTTTAGATGGTCGCAATTTGAACAGACGACCGCCTTGGTGAATCCGATGGATTCATCGCCGCGGGCCCAGTGGAATGCGGGCTCGAGCACCACTTCTTCCGCGGGATCGCACTGCGACTTGTAGAAGCCGGCTGCGGGCTTGGGTTCACGGAAAATGTCGGTGACACCGTGATAGCAGATGCGGTCGCCGGTGCCGAAGTCGGCGTGCGTGTTGTAGTCGAAGGCGCACCAGCCGATGCCGCCCGCGTACTGCGGATTGGAAGCAAGCTGGTCGTGAATGCGCGCGTGACGCATGGCGTGTTCGGTCAGCCGCTCCACTTGATCGATGGTCTTGGTGGGATAGGTGTGACCGACGAATTCGGTGTTGAGGTAGCGAGGGTGGTTGGGCGGCTTCAAGGGGAAACCAAAATCGTTCATGGTGAAAACATCTTCCAGAAATTCGGATGATTGGAAATAGCGAATGCCGCCCGTTGGCCGGGTAGGATCGAGGCGGTGGGCCAGGGCATTGGTGCGCTTGTAGAAATCGTGATCGTCCCTCGATTCATTGATGCGCACGCCCCACAGGATGATGCTGGGATGATTCCAGTCGCGACGGATCATGCGGCCGACGTTATCGATGGAGATCTGCTTCCAAGGCTCGTCGCCGATATGCTGCCAGCCGGGAATCTCTTCGAGCACAAGTAGTCCCATTTCGTCGCAGGCATCCAGGAAATGCCGGGATTGCGGATAGTGCGAGGTGCGCACGATGTTGCACTTGAGATTGTGCCGCAGGATGCGGGCATCGCTGCGCTGGGCGCGGCCGGGCATCGCCTGTCCGACGAACGGAAAGGTTTGATGACGGTCGAGGCCGCGCAGCTTCGTGACTCTACCATTCAGTTCGAAGCCGTGGTCGGTGAATTGTGCTTCGCGGAATCCAACCGTGCGTTTGTCCTGATCCACCAACTGTGTTCCGCGCAGAAGGCGGACATGGACGGAATAGAGATTCGGATGCGCGAGGTCCCACAGTTTGATCGCGCCGAGGCTGTCTAGGTGCACGACGTGGGCCGTGGGGTCCGCCGATGCCTCCGACGGCGGAACTTTCTGCGTGCCTTTGGCGATCACACGCTCGCCATCGCGGAGTTGCACCTCCAACGCGAGGGGTTCGTGCGATGCCTCGAGATGCTGAAGGAAGCAATCCACATCCAGGGTTGGATGCTCGGTGAGAGCATCTTTGGGCTTTGCAAAAATATTCTCAATAAACGTGCCGGGAACGACGCGCAGCGAAACTTCGCGGTAGATGCCTCCGAAAGTGAGGTAGTCGATTTGATGGCCAAACGGTGGGATATCCGGCCGCTCGGTGGAGTCCACATCTACAGCGAGCACATTTTCTCCGCCAAAGTTGATATGCGGTGTCAGATCGAAAAAGAATGGCGTGTAGCCGCCCTTGTATTCGCCAAGACGCGCGCCATTGATCCAGACCGTGGAGGCGGTCATGACTCCCTCGAAGTCAACGAAAACGTGGTGGCCAGCCGCCTCGGGAGGCAGCTTGAACCGCCGGCGATAAATGGAGACAAATTCATAGGTCCTGTCCTCGAAGCTGTGCCAGGGCAGACGAACATTCGTGTGAGGAATGACGACCCGTTCGAACCCGGAGTCGTCGAACTCGCGCCCGTGCGCGCCTTCGACAAAAGACTTGTTGTATCTCCAATTCCGGTTGATCGGAAGAACCATGCGCCCCTCGGCGTTGGAATCCCCGGGGAGCGCCGGATTGGCGGCGAGCGTGCCTGGCGCAAGCGTCGCGCCCGCAATCACCGTGCTCGTCGTCTTCAGAAAGTCGCGTCTGTCCATAGTTTTCCTTTCGATCGAATAAATAACGTGTACGGCCGCTAGCTCGCCCAGGTTAATAACTGGTCCAATCCGGCGGCAGCATTGGATTCGGTGCCGTGCGGCAATGAAGGTCCGATGGCAATCGCTTCGTTGTGACCTTCGAACCAGACGAGGAACGAAGATTTCTCGGCTCCCGGGAGCCGTTGCAGGTTCAGCCAGTTGTAATAAGCCCCCATGTCCGCATCGATCAGGGAGCCGAGGGGATCGAGTTCAGCAACGTCGTGGCTCGCGGAGAGCATCTCGTTCATCGGCTTCTGCCTTTGGCGCGGGGCGAAGCGGACCAGCAACGTGAGCGGCTGGGCTCGCCGCAAGGCTTCGCGCGCCGCCCATTGGGCGAAGGTGGTGCTGAAAACCTGCGTGCCGGAGCCTTCGGTCAGCAGCTTGACGTGAAAGCGATCCAGCACTGCGTCGGCGGGCTTGCCCAGACCGAGATCCGCGGGACGCATCCGCGCGAGAAGCGTGCGCAGCGCCTCCGGTCCCATCCCGGGCCGCTCGATTTCGGCGCGAATTTTGCCTGACAAAGCCGCGCGCACTGATTCCAGGGCGTGGTAGGAGACGCACGTAAGTGCGGGGTCGTAAGGGGCTGCTTGCCCGCCATCGATGTACCAGTGGCCGTAAGGAACGGGATGCGCCTTGGCTCGAGCAGCTACCACATTCAGCAGCAGCGCTAGACCGTTCTCCGGCTTGACGCGGCTGAAATATGAGCCATGCGCACGGAGTTTGCGAAACAGAGGTTCGTCGTGTGCCGCGACTCCCTGGCCGATAACAGTGATTCCGAGACGAGGCGCCGGAGGCGGTTCCGGCGGCGCAACCGCCCGCAAATGATCGGCGTAGGCGAGCGCTGCGATTCGAAAGGCATCCAATTGGTGGGTAGTCCAAAGGTAGGACGATAACTGTTCCACGAACTGGCCGGGCGCATTGACCCAATCGGAATGTTCGAGCTGGGAGGAGAGACGGATTTGCGCGAATCCTTGAAACCAGTCCTTTATCTGTTCTGTAGAAAGTGAGTTCAGATTCGCAAGTTCCTTTTCTATGGATCTGCGCTCGGCGGGGAATTTGAAATCGTATTCAATAGCCTCTCGCAACAAGCTCGGCAAGAAACTCAAGGGCAGCCGCTGGAGCGTTGCTACGTAGCCAGAGGCCAGTTTTCTTGCCTCTGGCGGATAGCCATTGAACTGCTCCGGTTTGAGGTCGGATGGGAGCATAGAATCTACAAGAGTTCCGGTATCGGCTTGCCCTGTGCGAGCGCGGGAGAAAATCCCAGCATCGAGCCGAGGGTTGGCACGAGATCGGTCGATTCCAACTGGCGGTCGAAAACCACTCCCTCGCGCACCCCGGCGCCCAGCGCCATCATCCAGGTGGTGCGGGAGAGCGCGTCGCCGGTGCGATGATGCTGGAATCCGTTGCCACCGGAATCGTCGTCCGAGTCACGGCCAAAGTCCGGCAGAATAAATAGAGTCGTTTTGCCTGCGTATTCCGGCTCGCTCTGGATGGTTTTCCAGATGTCGGCGCAGAGGCGGTCGGTGCGGCGGATACCGTCAATGTATAGGGAGTAGGCTCCGGCGTGGGCGATATCGATATCGTGCATGGTGATCCACAGGAGGCTGGGCGCCTGCTGGCGCATTAACTGGCGCACGATATAGACCGAGAGCTCGTCGGGGCTCGACAACGTCCGCGCGTGGGCCTTGAAGTCGTCGACCGAAAGTTTCAGCATCATTCCCAATTGCTGCAATGCAAATTCGCTGCCGCCGAGTTCCGGCGTGTAGAACGGCGTCTCATAGTTGTCGCGGAGCAAATGTTCGTAGTCCGTGCCGCTGCCGGAGGTTGCGGCCGTCAGCAGGTGCTTCGGCAGAATCACTCTTGCTCCCAAGCCCGGACCGTAGGAACGGTGGCTGCTTTCTCCGATGCGATTGAACCCGTTGCTGGGGGCGACGACCCATGCGTCGGAGGCGGGGCGCTTCAAGTCCTTGCGGAAGTACTCGAATACCGTGGGGTGTTCCGGGGGAAGGGAAGCAAAGTTGTTGATCGTTTCATAGACGCCGGTTGCCAGGCTTGCGGTTGCCACATAGTGGCCCAGGATTCCCCGATTCACCACTTGCGTGAAGAAAGTCGACTGCGGGATGAGTTCGCGCATCAGATGCGGGATGTTTTCCTGCCCTTCGGGGGCGAAGGTTTCCTGGTCGCGCGCGCCGCCGCCGAAGGTAATGACTACTACCTTCCGCTTATTGGTGGAGATACCCGTTCGAGCGATCAGGCTGGAAGGCAGCAGGGAACTGCCCAGCGCCACTCCCGCGGCGCTACGCAAAAATTCGCGGCGGCTCCAGGCGAGTTGCCGTGCGAGTTCTTGGGGAGCGGATGCCCTCGCGGCGGCCAGACGAGCCCGGTCCCCGGCGGTCTGCGGTGAACAATGGGAACTCATTTACAAATGGAACGCTTTCCGTAAAAACTACGACGCGGCAGAAACGGTGTCAAGACATCCGTCAGACGCGCTGCATCTTATCTCTTCCATGCCCGCGCCGCAAAAGCCGAGATGAATCACGGTTTCGCGGACGGGGAATCCTTCGCCGAATAAACAAATTGACGAATTTCCGCTCTCTGTTTATCGAGATCGGCCAGGTGCTGCTCGCGGATTCGCTGATAGACCTGGAACTGCTCCTGGGCGCGGCCTTTTTCGCCGGTTCGAACGTACGCCTGCCCCAGGCGATAGTGAGCGTCGGCGAGATCGGGATTGAGTCCAAGCGCATGCAGATACTCGGGGATGGCGCCAGAATATTTGTTCTGGTCGGAGTAGAGATTGCCCAATTGCAGGTGCGCTTCGGCGAGCTTGGGATCGAGCGCCAGCGAGTTCTTCAATAGCGATTCGATTTGATGGAGATCCAGGCTGGAATCTTGCGCGCGCTTGCCCTTCCATAAACTCATCGCGTAGTAGTAGAGGGCACGCGAATTTTGCGGCTGAAGTTCCGCGAAACGGCGGAATCGCTGGATGACTTCGTCGGCTTGGCTTGGGGAACTGTCGTAGGCTTTGGATAGAAAAAGATAGCAGCCGGGGTCGGAGGGATTCAGATCGGCCGCCTTCAGAAGGGATTTGACCGCGTCGTCATAATTGCCGCGCGCGTAGAGCGCCATCCCCAGGCCGATCATCAGGCGCTGCGAAGCGGGATAACGATCGGAAGCTTGCTGGAAGACTTCGACGGCGGGTCCGAGCGTGCGGTGGAGAAGGAGCTCACTTCCCCAGTCGAACAGGTTGCTCTCGCTGGGATCCATGTGCGCCGCGATTTCGTATTCATTTGCGGCAGGCACGAATTTGCCGTCTTTTTCTTCCACTTCTCCAAGCAGGTTGTGTAATTCCGCGGTGTTTTTTCGTTTCAGGAGATCCTGGATCAGTCGCCGGGCCTCGGCGAGCCGGCTGATTTGAATGTAAGCTAGGGACAAGTCGTAGCCGTTATCGTAGGAGGAAGGATTGATTTGCTGGGCCTTTTCAAGAAAAGGCGCGGCGGCGGCGACTTTTCCAGAGCGAACGTAGGATTCACCCAGGTTGTGGTTGGTGTCAAAGCTTCGCGGTTCGAGCTCGACCGCTTTTTTGAACTGCTCTTCTGCCAGTTCAAACTTTCCGAGGCGTGCGAAATTGGCGGCCAAGTTCGTTCTGGCAGGCGCCGAATCCGGCTTCAGGTGGACAGCCTTCATAAGGTGCTCGTTGGCTTTGGCATCCTGTGATTGCGCAGAATAGACCAATCCCAGGAGCTCGTGGACTTCAAAGCTTTCTGGAGCTTCGCGCACAAGATTCTCCAGTTTTGCGGCGGCTTCTGCGTAATGGCCCGAGTCATATTGAGCGACGGCGGCTTGGAATTCTCTGTCCAAGTCCTGGCGCTGTTGAGGCCCGGCAGCAGCCGCTGCCAGGCACGCCAGAAGAGCCGCGAAAACAGACCAAATCGACGGATTTCTCGTCATCACGATATTGCAGATTACCACCGCGCCGTGGCCGGCGGGAGTAGGGGACTCAGAGAAAGCCAGAGCGAGAACAAAGGGCGCCCCGACGCGGTCGTCGGGGCGCCCTTTGCGGGGTGTCACTTGGGCCTAGTAGTAAAGCTTCAGAGCGAATTGGATCTGTCTCGGATCGTTAGGAGCGTCACGAGTTGAACCGATTTCGCCGAAGGTCGAACTGTTGAAATGGTTCGAGTCAGAGATAGCGACAACACCGTTGCCGCCGAATCCAGGAGCGTTGAAATTCGGGTGGTTGAGAATGTTGAACATTTCCGCACGGAACTGCATGCGGATGCGCTCGTTGAACGGAATGTCCTTGAATAAGGAGAAGTCCAGCCTGTGGAATCCCGGTCCCGGAATCTGAGCGGGAGGCCCGCCCAACGCGGCAAGGCCGGTCAAGGGAACGCATCCTGTCGGCGAAGCGGTGGGGACCCCGCCGGCACCCAAGACGCAAGGCTGCGCAAATGCTGCCGGATTCCCAATCCAGTTCAATCTCCCGTGAGCGGTGTCGGTGTACAGTCCAAGTTTCGGGTCCTGCCCTTTAACGAGGAGGGCATAACACCCCGTTCCCGAGGTCGTGTCCGAAGGGCAAGGGAGGGTAATGGGCTGGCCACCCTGAAGAGTGGCGATCCAGTTGACGCTCCAGCCTCCAACCACCTTGTTCGTTACGCCGCTGACCTGTGACATGAAGCGCTTGTTCTTGCCGAAGGGAAGTTCGTAACCCCCGCTGAAGTGGAAGACATTGCGGATATCGAAGGAAGCCAAGCCGTAATCACCCTGGATTCCGAATCCGGGAACGTACGGAGCACGGTAGCCCCGCAGGCTACCTCCGTTGAGCAAGTCGCCAGCGTCCGAGCGCGTCTTGGAGAGCGTGTACGTTGCTAGGAAATTCAACCCGCCCGCAAATTGCTTTTCAACCTTGGTCTGAAGGGCATGGTAGGCACTGCTCCCCTCCGTCGCCGCATAACTCGAACCTTCCCCAAAATCCTTAAATGGCTTGAAATTGGAAGAACTCAAGGTTCGATCCAAGATTTGGGTGACGCGGTTAGCGCCCGGGAACGACTCCAAATGACGTGCCAGCGATGTCACGTAACCAGCCTGGACGGACATTGAGGGGGTCAGTTGATACTGAAGGGTCAAGTTGCCGCCCATGGAGTAGGGAGTTTGGTAGTTAAATTGGATTCCGCGCAACTCCAATCCACTGGCGTTGACCACAAGCGGGCTAAGCGGTGTACAACTGAAGCCCGTCGCGATGGTTGGGCCTCCGGCGGGTGTTGCAGTGGGGCAACTCTTAAAGTCGTTGATGGGATGAGTTTCGTCAGGTTTGTTGAAATGGAAATTAAACTGAAAAGGATAGTTTTCCCCGATGTTGGGTGAAAAACCGCGGTTCTCAAAGCCGTTGTAAAAAATGCCAAACCCGCCGCGGGCCACGAGCTTGGGGCTAACCTGGTAGGCAAATCCGAAACGCGGCGCAAAATTCGTCTTCTGGGAATTACCAAGCCCGCTTCCGTAAGCATTTGTGGCAAGACACTTGATGCCGTCCGCAGCAAGCAAAGTAGTGAAACTTACAGAGACGAAAGTGTTGTTGCAGGAGTTCTTACCCCCTGGCATTAAGTAGGTCGGACCGTTGAGGGGACCGCCGGACGGGATGAAGTTGGCTTGGTTCCCATGGTGCTCCAGAACCAGCCCGAAGAAGTCCCAACGCACCCCCAGGTTGAGGGTCAGCTTGGGAGTAATCTTCCAGTCGTCGTTGATGTAAGTGCCATAGTAGTTCTTTCCGTTATCGGTCAAGGAGATGTTGGAGACGAATACTTCATTGGGGCCGCCGACGTAATCAACTCCACCAAGCACAGTTGATGCGATCGGAGTCAATAACATTTGCGCGCGGCCCGTGTTGCCGCCCCCCACATTGGGGATATCCGTATAGACGCCGTCGAAGTTGAATTGTCCGCGTGACCAGGGCGGCTGCAGCGTCGAGAACTTGACATGCTGAAACTCGAAGCCCATTTTGAAAGTGTGTTTGCTGTAGATTTTGGTGACGTCGTCGGTCACCTGGAATGTAGAACTGACTTCATCCGAAGGCAGGAAGGCGTTACTGCCGAGCGTGGCCAGACCGTTGACTCCGAAGGCGGGAAGTCCCCCGTTTTCTGACAATTGCGGTATGCCCATGACGCCGCCCTTGGTGAGAGGAAGGTTGCTGAGATCATTGGCCGCGGGCGAAACGCGCGTGGTGTGAAGGTAGCTCAAACCCGCACGGGCTTCGTTAATCAGAGTCGGAGAAATCGTGTGGGTCCAGCCCAGTGCGCTCTGTTGAGCGTTTGCGGTCTGATTTCCCTCCTGGAAGCCGCCGCCATCGGGGATGCCCCCGAAAATACCGGGAATCAAATTTGGATCATCCACGTAGCTGAACCGGAAGAAGAGCGTGTCCTTTTGGCTAAAATTGATGTCCAGCCTGGCGTCAAAGGCGTTGCGGTGTTCCCTCAAGGCCGGGGAATCCGCGAAATTAGCGAGAAGCTTGAGGGGGTCGTTGTTGGTTGGATTCGGATAGAGATTCAACAGCTTGATGGCGTTCGCATCCAAACGTCCGGCAGGCAGGTGATTTAGGACGCTCCGGACAGCTGGGACCGTAAAGTCCGTTGTATTCGCAGGGCACGTGCCAAGTCCTATGCAGAAAGGATCGCGGACAAACCCACCGGGGACCGCTCGAGTTGTGGCAGGGTCCAGAATCGTCCCGACGGGGATCATGCGACCCAAGGCGTCGGGCCTTGCAGAGCTCGACGCTTGAGCGAGAATCAGGTCCGAGAAATCAGTGTATCCACTCTGTCGCTCGGCGAGGCTGGGTACGGATCCCTGGTGCACTGTCCCCTGGATCCTACGTAGACCTTCGTAGTCGCCAAAGAAGAACACTTTGTTTCGGCCGTCAAACAAGTGCGGGATTCTGACAGGTCCGCCCGCGGAAAGTCCGAACTGGTTCTGGCGGTATTCCCCCTTTTTGACGCCGTTCGCGTTTTCAAAGAAGTCCGCGGCATCAAACTTATCGTTCCGCAGAAACTCCCAGAGGGTGCCGTGAAGTTCGTTGGTGCCGGACTTGATAGTGGCGTTGAGAATGGCGGCACCAGAGCGGCCGAACTGCGCGCTAAAGCCCGTGGTTTGAACCTTGAACTCTTGAATCGCATCGACAGGGGGGAGGACGACAAAGTTTGTACCGTTCAAGAAGTCCACGGTGTCCGAATTGTTGTCAATGCCATCGAGCAAGTAATTGTTCTGCGCCGGCCGAAGGCCGTTCGCGGCGAAAGCGCCGGTGGCGGCATTGCCGCGCGTGTCCGCTTGAGGGGTGTTCACGCCTGCGGCGAGCTGGGCCAGGAAGGTGAAATTCCGCCCGTTCAGGGGAAGATCATTGACGCTGCGCGTGTCTACCACCTGGCCGACGGAACCACTTTGGGTTTCGAGGACAGGAGTGCTCGCGGATACTTCGACGATCTGTGTCACTTCGCCGGGTTTGAGCGTGAAATTGATCACCACATCCGCGCCCACGTTGACCGCGACATTAGTTTGCGAGGTGGTCTGGAATCCCTGGAAGGATGCGGTGAGCTTGTAACTCCCGATTCTGACCGGCGTGAACTTGTACGAACCATCCGGTCCCGTGATGGTCGAGAGCGAGGCGCTCGTGCCTTCATTCGTCAGCGTAACTTTGGCGCCGTTGATCGGCGCCCCCGAGGTGTCCGCGACGGTCCCCAGGATGGTACCAGCGTCAACTTGCGCATGGAGGGGCTGTGCGCTCAAGAACGTAAGCAGCATCACGGCAGCCATCGCCAACCATACCCGCAGGATCCAAGTCGATATAGGCTTTCGATTCATAACCGATCCTCCTAAGGCGCTCTACACCAATACTGAGCAAGCCGCGCAAGGTCTGTGATTCAGGCCAACCCCTCGACCATTGCAAAGGAACTAAACCCCCGCTCGCCAAGCCCTGCGCGTACAGTCTTTGCGGACAGCGGCCTGATTGAGCGCCTGACCTAACTCGCGAAGCAAAACCGCATTGCGCTTCACGGCACCAACTTTTTTTGCTTGAGACCCCTGAGCCACAGAATGGATGCAACCGCGATCCGAATCGGGCCCCCAAACCACTTAAACGCTTAACCTAGTGTGGGACGTATTACACCGCTCGTTGCATCTTGTCAAGCAATTTTTTTCATCTATACTTCGCGTGTCGCAGGCATGCTCGAGAAGTGCGAAGATGAATCAGAACCGCCTGCGAACGGCTGAGTAATCGAACTATGGGTCTAACCATTCGAGACGTCGCGAAGGCTGCAGGCGTCTCCACCGCCACTGTCTCCAACGTCTTAAACAAGACGGGCAAAGTCGGCCGGCGCACGCACTTGCTAGTGCTCTCGACCGTCAAGCGTCTCGGATACTTCCCGAACGTTCATGCCCGGCACCTTGCCTCGCGCGACAGCCGCACACTCGGAATCATCGTGTCCGACATCGAAAATCCGTTCTTTCCGGAAGTGATCAAGAGTTTCGAAACCCGCGCCCGGCAACTGGGTTATGACGCCATTCTGAGCGATACCAACTATGATCCGCGGAGGACCCGGGAGGCCGCCCAGAGAATGATGGAGCACAACGTCCGCGGCGTTGCGGTAATGACGTCGGAAATCAGCTTGCGATTGATCCACGAACTTGCCCGAAGAAGGATTGCCGTGACTTTCCTCGACCTCGCGCCGGTTCGGGGATACATGAGCAACCTGAGAATTGATTATTTCTCCGGCGTCGAGCAAATCGTCAAATACCTCTATAAGAATGGACATCGGCGAATCGCCTTCATCGCAGGGAGACCCAGGCTCAAATCAAACAACGCCCGGCTAGAAGCTTACGAGAAGTGCATGCTGGATTTGGGACTCGAGCCGGGACCGATACTGCGCGGCGACTTGCGCTTCGAAGGTGGCTTGGCGGCCGGCTTGGCCATCGCAAAGCTATCCCCCAGGCCCACGGCGGTTATGGCCGTCAACGATCTCACAGCCGTAGGCGTCATCAAGGGTTTAATGAAAGCCGGCTGCCGTGTCCCGCAGGATGTTTCCGTTACGGGATTCGACAACACGCGCCTAGCCGAATATAGCAATCCCTCAATCACCACGGTGGACGTCCACCGAGACATGCTGGGCCAGATGGCGGCCGACGCCCTCCATGAACTCTCCCGCTCACCGAATCCTCAGGGCCGGGAATATCAGATTCCCGCCGAGCTGATTTTGGGAGATTCCTCGGGACCCGCCCCCTCTGATTAGATGCCTTAGTGTTTGGCCCGGCCTCACGTGAGTGTTAGCATGCGAACGATGGGCCATCGTTGCGCGGACACTACAGGATGACCCGTCACAAAGACGAGGACCACATTTTTTCACGTCGAACCTTCTTGAGAAGGATGCGGTGGGCGCCTCTGCTTTTTCTCCCGGCTCCTCTTCATGCGTCGCCCTTTCCGTCGATACTCCCAGAGACCACCGGGGATGGGACCTCCACTTTCCCCTTCGCTGATTTTCGTCTAACGCCCCACTATCCCGCGAAGTCTCCGCTTGATGATGTTCTTCGCCTCGTTGCCCCCGGCACGGATGAGTACGTCACGGAGAAGTACGCTTTTGAAATCATGCGGCTTCTCAACGAATGGAGCCAAGGTCTTAAGGCAACGCCGCCCGCTCTTGCCGTATTGGCGAAATTCCTGGACGCTTCGATCGAAGCCATTCCGCTGGTTCCAACCCAGGAAAACACGGTCCGTTCGGGGAATGGCATCGAGGTCATTCGAAGGCAGTTTTCGACCAATGTGGTAGCGGGCCGCGAGCGATTTCTTCGGGAGATTAAAACTTACCTGACCCCAATGTCGCGGGTGGAGACGGCTGAATTCGAAATCGTGGGCATTGAGGAAACCGCAGGCTCTCCGCCGAAAGTCCACATCGACATCCGGTATGACATCGTCGGCTCGCGGACGGACAATGGGCGCGAGGAGCGCATCGGACATTGGCTGACTCTATGGACGCGCGATGAATCAAACGCATGGCAAGTCCTCCGATGGGAGGCGACCGAGGAAACGCTCAGCCGGGCTCGCGAGCCGGTTTTCATTGACATTACTTCCCAGGCTCTTGGTCAAACGGAATCGTACAAGAATCAGTTGCTTCACGGAGTTGATTATTGGCGCACGGTTCTCGACGGGGCTTGCGGGATCGACGTTTACGGCAACAATGGCCTGGCGGTGGGAGATTTCGACAACGATGGACTGGATGATATGTATATCTGCCAACCTCCGGGACTTCCCAACCGGCTCTATCGCAATCGCGGTGATGGGACCTTCGAAGATGTCACCGAAAAGTCCGGAGTGGGCGTGCTGGACGGCACGGCTTGCGCTCTGTTCGCGGATTTCGAGAATAAGGGGCTCCAGGACCTGCTAGTGGTTTGCGGCGGCGGCCCGTTGCTCTTCTTGAACCAAGGGAACGGAAAATTTCTGCGCAAAAGCGATGCTTTCAACTTTGTGCGGCCTCCCCAGGGGACTTTTACGCACGCTGCCATCGCTGACTATGATGCCGACGGACTTCTCGACATTTACTTTTGCCTATACAGCTATTATGTGGGCCTCGATCAATATCACTATCCCTCTCCTTATTTTGACGCGCGAAATGGCCCGCCGAACTTTCTGTTTCACAACGAAAGGAACGGTACCTTCCAGGATCGAACGGAGGCGGCGGGTCTGAACGTGGATAACGACCGTTACAGCTTTGCGTGCGCCTGGGGCGACTACAACTCTGACGGTTCTCCGGACCTTTATGTGGCCAACGACTTTGGGCGAAACAATCTCTACCGCAACAATGGCGACGGAAAGTTTACCGTCGTCTCTACGGAAGCGGGCGTCGAGGACGCCGGCGCGGGAATGAGCGCCTGCTGGTTCGATTTCGACAACGACGGAAACCAGGATATCTATGTTGCTGACATGTGGTCGGCCGCAGGTATGCGAGTTTCAGAACAAAAGTCCTTTCATGAAAAAGAGCCCGAGAATATCCGCGCGTTTTATCGCCAACACGCGCGCGGCAATTCGCTGTATCGAAATCAAGGAAATGGAAAGTTTAAGAACGTTAGCAGCCAAGCAGGGGTAGAGATGGGCCGCTGGGCCTGGTGCTCGGACGCCTGGGATTTCGACCACGACGGTTACTCAGACCTTTACGTTGCGAACGGCTATATTTCAGGGCCCGAGACCTCAGGCGGCGAGAAGGACGACCTTTCGAGCTTCTTTTGGCGGCAACTGGTGGCGAAATCGCCTCAGAATGCAACTCCGTTGTTGAAGTACGAGCAGGGATGGAACGCCATCAATGAGCTGATCCGGTCGGACAACTCCTGGAGCGGTCGCGAGCGGAACGTTTTCTACACGAATAATGGCGACGGCACATTCTCGGAAGTCTCGGGCACAGTTGGATTGGACTTTCTTGAGGACGGCCGCTCGTTTGCACTCGCCGACCTGGACCAAGACGGTCGATTGGAAGTCGTCCTGAAAAACCGAAACGCGCCGCAACTCCGGATTTTGCGCAACGCGATGAAGGATCTTGGCAATTCGATCGCATTCCGCCTGCGCGGGCGGAAGAGTAACCGCGATGCAATCGGGGCCGCGGTGACTGTCGAAGCGGCGGCACATCGCCAAACGAAATACCTACAGGCCGGTTCTGGATTTCTATCCCAGCATAGCAAGGAACTTTTCTTTGGCGTTGGGAAAGCCCAAGGAACGGTCCACGCCTCGATCCGCTGGCCCAGTGGCCTGAAGCAGTCCTTCGAGCGTATACCTGTGAACCATCGAATCGAAATTCAGGAAGGCTCCGAAGATTTTCTGGCCAAACCCTTTGCGGCTTCACCTCCTTCTTATGCGCGGGCGGGCGAACCCCAGAAGCCAGAACTTTTGCCTTCGTCCGTGGAGACTTGGCTCATCGAGCCCCTGAGCGCGCCGGAATTCTCCTTGCCCGACCTCGCGGGCAAGATGCGGGATTTGCAGTCGTTCCGAGGCAGCGCATTGCTTCTCAGCTTTTGGGCGACTGCTTTGCCGTCTTGCCGGGAACAATTGCGACTTCTCCAGCAATACCAGTCAACTCTCACCGCTGGCGGCCTTCAGATCCTCGGCATAAACGTCGATGACCCTGGCGATGCACAAACAGTGCGATCATTCGCTGCCAAACAAGGGCTCTCCTTCCCCAATCTTCTTGCCACCCAGGATGTGGCCGGCATCTACAACATCATTTATCGTTACCTGTTCGACCGTCGCCGGGATCTGCCCATTCCGGTTTCTCTGCTCCTTGATAAGGACGGCATGATCGTTAAGGTTTACCAGGGGCCGGTGCATTCCGGAAGGCTGGTACAAGACCTGAGATCGGTCCCGGGTACGCAAGCCGAGCAGATACGGAGATCACTTCCTCTGGGCGGAGTGCTCCACCAGGGTGCGTTCCAACGGAACGACTTCACCTACGGGGTGGCGATGTTTCAGCGCGGCTATCTGGAACAGGCGACGGCGTCCTTCAAGCAGGTTATCGCCGCCAAGCCGCAAGATCCCGAGGCCTATTACAATCTGGGAACACTCTATCTCCGGAGAAACAGTTTCCACGGCGCGCGGCAGTACCTCGAGCAGACGGTACAGCTCCGTCCGAACTATCCGGAAGCGTGGAACAATCTTGGAATGGTGGCCGCCCAGGAAGGTCAGACGGACGAGGCCGTTCGCAACTTCAAACAGTCTCTGCTCTTAAGGCCGGGCTATGCCATCGCGCTCGCGAATCTCGGAAATATCTACCGGCGACAGGGAGACTTTGAAGAAGCGGAAAAACTGTTGGGCCGTGCGCTTGAAATTACGCCGGATGATCCGGAGGTCAACTACAGCCTCGGCATGCTCTACGCCCGGCAAGATAAGTTCGAACGGGCCGCGCACTATTTGGAAAAAGCGGTGAGCTTGCGCCCGGAGTATCCCGACGCGCTGAACAATCTAGGGGTCCTCTTTGTCCGTGAGCGGCGAAACTCCGACGCGGAGGAGAGATTCCAGGCCTGCATCCGTGTGGCCCCGAACTTTGACCAGGCCTATCTCAATCTGGCCCGCCTTTACGTGATTTTGGAGGAAAAGCAGAAGGCCAAAGAGGTGTTGCTGGCACTGCTGCACCAACAACCGCAGCACGAGATGGCCCAGAAAGAACTGGAAATGCTACAGTGACTTTGCGAGATCTGCGATGAGAGCGTACGCAGAGGCAGACAGGGAATGAATATCGGCTCTTCCTTTCAGCATCCATCCAGGATCGCGGCTAGCCGGCCGAAGTTGTGCGGAATCTTTGCGCTGGCCGTGATTCTCCTATTTCCGGGAGTATCTGCAGCGCAGCAATCTGTCCCCAGAAGGAAAAATGCTCAGCAATCTTCGAAGACCCAGCCGCAATACCGGGAAGCGCAGGAACTGTTTCGCCAAGGGTTCATCGATCAAGCCAAAGAGAAAATTGAGGAAGAGCTCAAACGGAATCCCTCAAGCGTGGAGGCTTACAACTTATTGGGGATTATCTGCAGCGACCAAAAGGATTACACAAACGCCCTCGAAGCATTCCAGCATGCGCTGAAGCTCGACGCAAACTCCACTAGAACTCGAAACAATCTCGGCAACGTATACCTCGCCCAAGAAAAGCCCGATCTCGCGGAAAAAGAGTTCAGAACAGTCCTGCGCCTTAGCCCCGGGAATCGCGATGGAAACTACAACTTGGGCCTGGTCTTGATGGCTAAGGGTAGGCCTGCCGAAGCCATCATCCACTTTCAGCGTGTGCGCCCTTCGAACGTCGAAACTCGCTTCAACCTCATTCGTGCCTGCCTGCAGGCCCACAGGACCGCCGAAGGCTTAAAGGTGGCAACGGAGCTTTCCGCTCAGAATAAGGATGACGTCCAGCTGCATTTCACTTTGGGTGTGTTGCTGGCTTCTGAAAAGCAGTACCGTGCAGCCCAACTTGAACTGGAAAAGGCCAACGCACTACGGCCGGAAACTTTCGAGATCCTCTACAATCTTGGACAGACCTATCTTCGCGGCGGCGAATACGCGAAAGCCGAGCAGGCGCTGAATCGAGCTCTGAAACTGAAACCTGATTCACCGGAGACCCTCTACTTGCTGGCTCAAGTCAATGCGGATCAGACCAGGGCGGTAGACGCCCTGGATTTGTTGGTGCGTGCTCACAAGCTGGCCCCTCAGAATACGGACATCATTTTTCTCCTGGCCCGGGTCAGCATGTCCCAGAATTATTTCGAAGATGCCATCCCCCTCCTGGAATCAGGTTTGAAGATCGCGCCGCAACGCGTGGATCTGCACGCCGCCTTGGGCGAGAGTTATTTTATGTCGGGTAAGGCGGAGAAGGCCATCGAAGAGTTCAAAGCCCTGATCCAACTGGACCCTTCGGCGCGATCGTATGCTTTTATGGGGCTCTCTTATCGCCATCTGGGGCGATTCGATGAAGCCAGGAAATACTTTCAGGACGGGCTCGCGCAGGATCCTCACAACGCTTCCTGCCTTTTCAACATGGGCTATATCGAGGAGCGCCAGGGAAATCACGCACGCGCCGAGGAGCTGTTTCAGCAGGCGCTCCGGTCGAACCCCGATTTTTCTGAAGCGCTCTTGGAATTAGCGAATCTGCGAATCGCCAACAAGAGATTGGAGGAAGCAGCGGAGCTGCTCAGGAGATACGTTCGGGTAAGCCGCAGCGCTGCTTCAGGATATTACAAGCTCGCCATGGTGGAGAGGAGCCTCCATCAGATGGAAGCCGCACAAAGGGATTTGAATGTATTTCAGACTCTCTCCAAAGACTCTTCGCCTGGCCCTTATCCCTATCAACACCTTTTCGATTACCTTGATAATCGCTCCAGCCTTTCGCCTCTGGCCCGGACTCAGCTGGATTTGACCGAGCTGACGGAGCAGATCCAGAAACACCCGGACCAGCCGCAAGACCTCTACCTGCTGGCCGAAACCTATCTGAAACTGGGGAAACCCGAGGAAGCCCGAAAGACAATCGGTCAGCTTGACCAGATAAGTTCGAGTGACTACCGCACTCAGACCGGCGTGGGCGTGCTGCTCGCTCGGTACCGTTTGTACGACGACGCCATCCGGCATTTCCAAATGGCGTTGCGCGCCAATCCTGATTCCGACGACGTGAAATTTGACTTGACCGATGCTTACTTCCGCAAAAGCCTCTATGCCCAAGCGCTCGAAGCTTCCCGACAAGTTTCGGCGCCGGGCCAGCAGGACGATGCCTTCCTGGCGCTGCTCGGAGACATCCACGCGCATCTCGGTGACACGTCCCGGGCTGAAGAGATTTTCCGGGAGGCGATCCGACGAAATCCTGATAACGACCAGTACTATCTTTCGCTCACCCTCGTTCAACTCCGGGAAAATAATGTTAGCGATGCCGAAGAGACATTGCGGAAGGGTCTGGCCCGAATTCCCAGCTCCGGGAAAATTCTCTGGGGTTTGGGAATCGTCGCGGTCCTGGAAGGGAAGACTCCGCAAGCCGCGGAGAACCTCGAGCGCGCCGTGGACCTTTTGCCGGAGTGGCCCGGTAGTTATTCCACTTTGGGCGTTTTTTATTATCAAACGGGAGAAATCACCAAAGCCCGGGAAGTGCTGAATCGTTTCAAGGGCAGCAACGCTGCCGGCGGCCTGGATGTGAATCGGATTGAAGAAGCCCTGGCCAAAGCCCCAGCGGCACCTTCTTCGCTTCGTGAACCCATGCCCATGGTTGCTAGGCAGCAATTACTTCAACTGGCTCTATCGCTTGCTGACCGGACACTGTGAATCCTCGGGGCCAATTCGGAATCGCCTGCAGCGCAATTCTCTTACTGAGCGCCGCAATTGGCATGGCCAGACATCAGCAAGCGGTGGCTAGTCAAACTCCGAAAACGCAGGATTCCCGAGTAACTGTCCGTTACACCGACGTTCGACAATCCGCTGGAATCACTTTTCATCAGGATTCCACGCAAACCAACGAAAAGTATTACCTCGAAACCATGGGCACCGGCGTCGGTTGGATCGACTATGACCAGGACGGCCTGATGGATCTCTACTTTGTTCAATCGGCCGCCACCGACATTTATAAACCACCACATCCCTTACGCTCGGCGCTCTACCACAATAACGGTGACGGAACGTTTACCGACGTCACCGAGAGAGCTGGCGTGGGTGGGGAAGGGCACTACGGCCAAGGCGTTGCCATCGCGGACTTCGACAATGACGGCTACCCCGATATGTACGTGACCGGCTACGGCCGCGCCATCCTCTATCACAATAACGGCGATGGAACGTTCACCGACGTCACCGCCAAAGCCGGTGTTGCGGACGAAGGCGGATGGTCAACCAGTGCAGGATGGTTTGACTACGATAAGGATGGCTGGCTCGACCTGCTCGTCACCAATTACATCGAGTGGACGCCGAAGACGAATTTGTGGTGCGGCGAACGTCGGCCGGGCTATCGTTCCTACTGCAATCCGGGCAACTACAAAGGGCAGAAGACCAAGCTCTATCATAACAATCACGACGGCACTTTCACCGACGTCAGCGACGCGTCCGGGGTCGGCAAGCCCGAATCAAAGGGCATGGGCGTGGTCCTGGCGGACTTCAACAACGATGGCTGGCTGGACATCGCCATCGCCAACGACACTTGGCCGAATTTTCTTTTCATCAATAAGCATGACGGCACTTTTCAGGATGTCTCCTTCGTTTCCGGCTTGGCGGCCAGCGAGGATGGCCGCTACGAGGCGGGAATGGGCATCGATGCCGCGGACGTGGACGGCGACGGCTGGCAAGACGTCTATGTCACGCACCTTGATTTCGAATTGAATCGCCTCTACCACAACAACCGGGATGGAACCTTCGATGACTACACTTATCGCTCCGGGATCGGGAACAAGGCCATCCTGCTGAGCGGCGTCTCCATGAAGTTTCTGGACTATGACAACGACGGCTGGCCCGATATCCTGCAATTGAACGGCGCCATGCTGGACAACGTGCATCTCTACCACAGCGAAGTGTCTTACAAGGAGCCCTTGCTGATGTTCAGGAATTTGGGAAAGGGCCAGTTCGAAAAAGTGTCAGACTCTTTGGGTCCGGACTTCATGCGCCCCATAGCAGGTCGCGGCCTGGCCACCGCTGATTTCGACAATGACGGCGACATCGACATCGCCATCAATAATCGCAGCGATTATCCGGAGCTTCTGCGCAACGATGGCGGGAACGCCCATCACTGGCTGGAAGTCCTGTTGATCGGCACAAAATCCAATCGCGATGGGATTGGGTCTTCGCTGAAGCTAACCTCCGAAGGGGTCGCGCACGTTGAACAATCGAAGGGCGGCATGAGCTATATGTCGGCGAATGATCCGCGGATTCATTTTGGTTTGGGGAAACGCGCCAAGATCGAGTCTCTGGAGATCACTTGGCCGAGCGGGCAGGTGGATCGACTGACGAATGTGCCTATCGACCGGATCATCGCCGTCAAGGAGGGCACAGGAATTGTGCCGCGCAACTTTCCAAAGGTACCGAGCCGATGAAGAGAAATGGAGCCGCACACGTGACAAACGGATTGGTTCACTTGCGAATTTCCACCGTGGCCGACTTCGTTCTCGGCGATCATAGGCTATGAATCTCCTGCGGCGGCGTTTCCTCGGTTCATCCCTCGTCATTCTCGGCAGCACGCTTTTGGAGGCGCTCACAATTCCGTTCTGGAAATGGAGGAGTTCGGCGCTGCTCGAAGCGGCGCCCGTTTTGAATCCGTTTATCTCGAATCCAACGGCGGCCTCTCCAGTTGTGTTCGTGGACGTGGCCCGCGAAGCCGGTTTGAATGCCCCCAACGTATGGGGTGGCGCCGATCATAAGAAATACATCATTGAAGCGAAGGGAAGTGGGCTGGCTTTTTTCGATTACGACAATGACGGCTGGCTGGACATCTACCTGACGAACGGAACGCGCTTCGATACCAACTGGCCGCCCGGGAAAGCTCCAACCTCGCACCTCTACAAAAACAACCGCGACGGGACCTTCACCGATGTCACGGAAAAATCCGGACTGGGCCGCACTGGCTGGCAGACCGGCGTCTGCGTAGGCGACTACGACAACGACGGCTGGGACGATCTCTTCTGCTGCTTCTGGGGACACAACATCCTGTTTCACAATAACGGCGACGGCACGTTTACGGATGTCACTCGCAAAGCCGGCGTCTACGACGACCAGATCCGCTGGGGGGCCGGCTGCACCTGGCTCGATTACGATCGGGATGGGCGCCTGGATCTTTTCGTCTGCAATTACATCAAGCTCGATCCGGCAAAAACCCCTTCCAAGAGTGATCCCCCCCAGTGCCAGTGGAAAGGGATCCCCGTAATGTGTGGCCCCCGTGGTTTACCGGGCGATACAAACGTTCTTTATCACAACAACGGAGACGGCACCTTTACTGACGTCTCCGAGAAATCGGGTATCCTGAAGCCCGGTCCCCGGTATTCCATCACTGCCGTCTCTTATGATTTCGATAACGACGGATGGCCGGATATTTATGTGGCCGTGGACTCGCAACCCAGCATCCTGTTCCACAACAACCACGACGGCACATTCACCGATGTCGCGGTGATAGCCGGCTGCGCCTATAGCGAGAATGGCCACGAGCAAGCAGGGATGGGCGTGGCGGTGGCCGATTACGACTGTGACGGCTCGTTTGACATTTTCAAGACGAACTTCGCGGACGATACCTGCAACCTCTATCACAACAACGGAGATGGAACATTCAGCGATGTGACGTTCTCGTCGGGGATCGGCATCCACAATCAGTATGTCGCCTGGGGCTGCGGTTTCATTGATTTTGACAATGATGGCTGGCCCGACATCCTGCAGATCAATGGGCACGTGTACCCGGAGATTGAGGGGCACGATACCGGCCAAACCTACAAGAACCCGCGTCTGGTATACAAAAACCTGGGTGATGGGCGATTCAAAGACGTTTCGTCCGAGATGGGACCCGGCATCAGCGAGCGTTTCTCCAGCCGCGGCGCCGCGTTCGGCGACTATGACAACGATGGCGACATCGATGCCCTGGTTCTTAATATGAACGACCCGCCTTCGCTTCTTCGCAATGACGGCGGCAACCAGCAGAATTGGATCAAGATCAAACTGATCGGAACAAAGTGCAATCGCACCGCCATCGGAGCTCGCGTGCGCGTCGTCACCGGCAAGCATGCCCAAATGGATGAGGTCCACAGTGGCACAAGCGTCATGTCGCAAAGCGACTTACGCTTGCACTTCGGCCTCGGGAAAGCCCAAACCGTGGATCTCATCGAAGTGAAATGGCCGACTACACAAAAGGTGGAACAGTTCAAGCAGTTGAAGGCCAACCAGATACTAACCATCCGCGAGGGCAGTGGAATGGTCGCGCCCGTCAGCCCGAAGCTCAAATGAATTGTTCCGGCGATCAACGCGGCGCAGGGCCTGCCGGCTGGTCCTGTAGAATAATCAGGAATTGCCGAAGTTCACGCCGCCGGCTTTCGATTGCGGCAGTTTCGGCTTTCTCCATCTGCTCGTACTCCCGGAATTCCTGCTCGGCTTTCGATTCTTCGCCCATCCGTCTGTAGGCCAAACCCAGCCGGTAATGGGGTTCGCCAAGCTGTGGACTCACTTCAATTGCCTTTTTGTACTCGCGAATAGCTTGCTCGAATCCGCCCCGCCCGGAATGCAAAATCCCTAGCTGTAAATAAGCCTCGCCGAACTTGGGATCGATGGCCACGGCTTTTTCAAGCAGCGCTTCAGCCCGTTGCAAACCTGCTGAATTCTCCGATCCGCGGTCGCGCTTCCACAAAACGATTCCGTAATAATAGTTGCCCAGCGCATTCCCGGGCTGGTCACGCGCAAACCGCGCCAGCTTTTGCTCGCTGCAGGGAAGCAGCGCGGGCGCGGCCTTCTCCATTTTTCCGAGGAACAGGTACGCAGCGGCGTCAGCCGGTTTCAAGTCAGCGGCTTCGCAGAGCCTGCGCGCCGCCTCCTCGGATTTCCCGCCAGCATAGAGCGCAGCGCCAAGGCCTGCCTGCATTCTCGCGGAATCCGGATGCGCGCGAGATCCCTTCGTAAATATTTCCACCGCCGGTTGGTCCGCCCGGTGGAGGAGCAGTTCTGCGCCCCATTCGAAATAATTTTGCTCGCTGGGGTCCAGGAGAGTGGCCCGCTCATACTCGCGCACCGCTTCCAGTGGATCGCCCAATCGCTCGTCCAGCTCCCCCAACAATCGATGTACATCCGCTTTGTCCGCAATCGCAAGCATTTTCTTGGCATGCTCGCGTGCTTCGCGCAGTTTTTTACCAGTTTCGCTCGAGTTAACGGGCGGAGTGACTGCATTGGAAGCACCCGCTGACGTTCCATCGGGCACGCCAGATTTCAGCGCAAGTGTTTCCTTGACCAACGCCTCGCTCGTTCGTTGACTAGCGTCCGACCCATGGATGCCCGTATTGTTCCAATCGGTGACACCCGCGACCGTGAAATTGGGTTTGTCATCAAATTCCATCGCTGTGGGCGAGGAGCCGGAAGCGCGAGATGCGCCCGAAGAATCGGGATGAGCCGCTGCCAAAGATCCGAGAACCAAATCGACATGCTTCTTAGCTCCCGCCGGCATAACCAGGGAACTCGAAACGCTATTGCGCCATCCAGATTTCTCCGCCCTCAAGATGTATGTGCCAGGATCAAGAACGGAAAAGACGAATGTCCCGTCCGCGCTGGTCTTCATTTCCGCGGGATTGGAATGATGTTTCCCTTCAAGGAGCACAGTTGCATCCGCAACGGGCTCGCCCGCCGAGTTCCGTACCGTGCCCTCGATCGTCATGGCATCCCGCTGGGGCGGGGAAAGGTTTTGTGCGCCTGCCCGCGGGCCGGACAAACTCAGCAGCAGAGCCGTCAGTACGATAAACACCAAGCGAGAGTGCGCCTTAATTGGCACGGGCGCCAGGGAGAGTCTCAGCGAGCAACTCATCATGGGAACCAATTTCACGTCTTGACTGCCAAACGCGCGCCTGATTTCCGGCCCCGGCATTCTATCCCTCACGCTGTTACCCCGCAACGCCCCTTCCCAGCTCCCGAAGGGACGCTGCTACTCGGGTAGGAAAGGGCACACTTCTAGTGGGGGTTGACAGAACTCCGAAGTCTCTCTTGACTTTCCCTTAAACTACGTTTGGAGTGCGGGAGCTTGCCCCCGCTTTTTCTTTTTCCAGGCCGCCATTTCAACCTTTGCAAGTCCAAAACAACCGACACCCGCGTCCTTTAGAATCAATCAATTACGGAACGCAAATTTTGTAAGTCCTTTCTTTTGATATTCATGCAAATTGGTGGGGGGGGTAACAATTTTTCAAGACACCCGAACGGACAGAACTGCACAAAAAAAAGCGGAAAAAGGCCGGACGCCTGTATCCGGCCCTTGGATCTCAAAATGGCTGCAGGTGGTCAGATTGGAACCGGTTGACGACCTTCGGGTTATGAGCGCGTCGGATTACAACACGGCTCTCTGATTCTGAGCGATTTAACCCGGCTTTTGCGCTTCGGAGTTCATTCCCACATCTTTCCCAGCAGGTCCGGCGAGTTCGCGCAGCCACGCCTCGACTGCGGTGCGCTGCTCTGCATCCATCTCTTCAAACAGCACGCCCACGCCGAAAATTCCAAAGCCGCCGCCAGAATGCATGTAGATCACTTTGCCGTCTAGTTCGCATGCGCTCATGCCATCGCAGATGCGGAGACGTAATTTCGTACGAGTGGGAATGGGTTCGAGCATATCGATATAGCAACCACGCGAGCTCAATTCGGAAAGCTGTGCGCGGACCCACGTTCCGTCGCGAAGGGTAATTTCGGCATCTGCGAAAAACGAGAAGCGCGGATTGGCACGCTTTGATGTATAGGGACCTTCAGCCATGTTGTCTCTCCAGTCCGTGAACCTCGCAGTGCGTCTGAATCCATTGTATGGAACCGCAGCGTGGCATATCCAGACGTGTGTGTTCTGGATGACCGTAAGAGGTAACTGGCTTTCCGTACAGGTGCAGAGCGAGGGCCGAAAATCGCGAGGGGCACCCGCAGCCTACCTTTTGTTGCAGATTGTGCTCCGGCCACGTGTGACGTGCGTCAGTTTCCAGCAACTCCTGTGATTTTTCGAGGACCGGCGGCAAGCTTTCCCTTACAACTGCCGATCCGTTTCTTATCTTGTCTCTATCGGTAAGACGAGTCTCTCCGAGTCGCAGCAACGCACCATCTTTCGGAGTCCATGATCGTCGACGCGGCGAGGCACGTATTAGTGTCTATCGGGCTCATCGAGAACCTTTCGGAGCAGCTGGCCGAATGCGACTAGCAGGCACAACTCCCGAACCCTCGAGCACCGAATAAAATTGGTCGGCATCCAACCCGTCTAAAGTTTCGACAGCTCCAGAAGGCCAGCGGATCTCAACGTGATCGAGTTTTTTGGCGGAGCCGAGACCGAAGTGCAAGCGCGTATCACTCTGGGAAAGATAGCTACCGCCGCTGTGCACCTCATCGGTCTGCGTGATACCGCCCGCTACGAGTTTGACTTTCGCACCAATCGCCATGCGATTGCTCTTGGTGCCCGCCAGATCGAAGCTGACCCAATGACGGCCCGACACTCCGTGATTTCTCAAAATCATGGGAGCGCCGTCGAGGTCACCGACGACTACGTCCACATTGCCATCATTGAAGAGATCGCCGACGGCCAAGCCTCGTGAAACATGGCGTTCCCGCAGCGCGGGCCCGGCCAGATCGCTAGCATCGCAGAAAGTGCCGTCGGTTTGGTTGAGGTGAAAGAGTTTGGGCTCGCGATACCCGCCGCCGGATGGCAACGAGTCCACCTGAGGATAGACGTGACCGCTGACCGCGATGAGGTCGAGCCAGCCATCGTTGTCGAAGTCCGCGAAAGCTGTGCCCCACTTCACGTAGGGTAGTGAGGGCAACGCGATGCCGGATTGGTAGGAGACATCCGTGAAATTCCAGTTACCGTCGTTGCGGTAGAGATCGTCGTATTCGTCGGAGAAATTTGTGGTGTAAATCGAAGGCCGACCAGTGTGATTGTAATCGCCAATGGCGATGCCCATGGAAGCTTGTTCGGAACCGTCTTGACTGACCGCCGTGCCGGACTCGAGTCCAATCTCCTTGAATTTTCCATCGCCAAGATTCTTGTAAAGAAAGCTGGGAGTGGAATCGTTGGCGATGTAAATATCCGGGCGGCCGGAATTATTGAAATCCGCCCAGACAACGCCCATGCCGTAGTAACCATTGGGGTCGCTTACGCCCGCGGATTTCGAAACATCGGTGAAAGTTCCGTCGCCATTATTGTGGAACAGAGCGTCACCCGCGCCTTTGAGGCCGCGAGGCCCGCATTGCACGTCGATGCCGCGGTATTTGCAGTTGGGCGCGGTGCCGAAGCCGGGCAAATCGTCGAGATGGAAATCGACGTAGTTGGAAACCATGACGTCGAGAAAACCGTCGCCATCGTAGTCGCCAAAGGCGGCGCCAGCAGACCAGCGGCCGTCGGCGACACCGGCTTTGGCAGTGACATTGGTGAAGGTGCCGTCGCCATTATTTTTGTAAAGGACGTTGCCGCCGAGGCAAGTGACGTAGAGATCGGGCCAGCCGTCGTTGTTGTAGTCTCCCACCGCGCCACCCATGGCAAAGCACGGAGTCGACAGACCGGCTTTGCCGGTGACATCGGTGAACGTGCCGTCGTGATTATTGTGGTACAGAGCGCCCTTGCTCGTTTGTGCCTTGACGGCCATAGCGACAGTGGGGGCATTGGTGAAATAGATGTCGAGCCAGCCATCGCGATCGTAGTCAAGAAGAATTACGCCGCCGCTCATGGATTCCACGATGTATTTCTTCGAAGGGTCGGCGGTGTGTTGAAAAGTGATGCCCGTTTTGGCGGTGACGTCTACGAGCTGTGGTACGGGGCGTGCCGTGCATTTGACGGTTTTGGCGTTAGGAGGCGGCGGAGGCGCCTGAGGGTGGCCGCCCTGAGCGCAAGCCAGGCTCGCGGAGAGATGGAGCAGCAATCCGAGGCGAAGGAACATGCGAAGGGAAGTTTTTCTCAAAGAAACTCCGGGGGTGTGGTCATCACGGACGTTCCATCGGATGCGGCACGGTCAACCCGCGATTCTTTGCTTTCAGTTCCTTGTAAGTTTGCAATTCGCGATCGGCTTCCGCAGTGCGTGATTCCTTGCGATAAGCGGCTTGTAGCTGGTAGTGGACGTAGTCGGTCAGCGGGAGCGCGCGGGCAGCGGCCTCGAGATGCCCCACCGCTTCCTGAACGTTGCCGGCGTCGAGCAAGAGCTTGCCCAATTGGTAGTGCGCGTTTCCGTTTTCCGGATGAGTGGCGATTACGGAACGAAAGAGGTCGATCGCTTCGGCTTGCTTGGCTTGCTGCAGATAGACATAGCCAAGGCCAATTTTCGCGTCCGGATCGTCGGGAGCGAGCTTCAGAGCAGCGTTGAATTCCTCGAGTGCTTCGTTCGTATGATCCCAGTGGAGCTGCGCGAGGCCCGCAAAATAGTGTGCTCTGGCGAGCGAAGGATCGCGATCGAGCGCACGGTGGAACGATTCAACGGCGCGGGCGTAGTCGGCCATGTCGGCCCAAAGCTGCCCAACAAGAAGGATGGCCTCGGGAGAAAGATCGGACTTCTCGTATTCTTGAAGAATTTGCGTCGCTTGCGTAAGTTCGCCTAGGCGGGAGAGTGAAGCAGCCCAGGTATAGCCGAGGGTGGTGTCGTGCATGGCGCGTTCGCCGAGGGTCGCGATAGTTCTTACAGCTTCGCGGTAATTGTCGAGGCCAAAATAGGCGGAGCCCAGCATGGCGCGTGCCACGGCGTCGGAGGAATTGCCGGCGAGGACTTGCGAGAGAGCTCGGACGCATTCCTGATAATTTTGGACGCGAAAAGCGGCGACGCCGAGATTGCGGAGCAAACCGGGCACGTCAGAATTCCAGTGCTCGGCCTCCTGATAATGAGCGAGCGCGGAAGGAAAGTCGCGGCGAATGGCTTCGGAGGTGGCAAGGTCGTTGAGACTTGTGCCCAGGATTGAGCGGAGCTGATTTTCTTCGGCGGCGGCGGCCTTCTTGGTTTCTTCGGAGAGGCCGGAGCGCGCGAGGACTGCGGAATCCAGCGGCAGCGTGGGATCCACGGGCTGAGTCGGCATCGGAAGCGGTTGATCTTCTTGGCGGTTCAGAAGAGCAACGACAGCGGCGGGGGAGACAGAGCCTTCTTCGGAGGCTTTGCCGGCGACGGCCTGCTGCGCTTCGGCAAGCGACTGTTTCTGGAATTCGCGGGCGCGTTCAAGGTAAGGAGCGGCTTCATCGGCGCGCCCGCTGGTGGTGAGGATGCGGCCAAGAGTGACATAAGCCCTGCGAACCTGATAGTTGCCGCGGGATTCGTCCTTGCCGGTCAGCTCGATGCATTTCCGGAGATACGCTTCTGAGCGCGGCAGGTCACCCAGGGCGTACGCATTCAGTCCAAGGAAGAGCCAAGGCTCGGGCCAGGATGCGTCAATCTCGGTCGCGGCCTTGAGGTGGCGGTTGGCTTCGTCGTAGCGTCGGTCATTGGAATCGAGGTAGCCGAGAAAATAGTTAGCGAGGAAATCGCGCGGAAAATTGCTGAGTTCGGTCACGAATTCCCGGCGAATTTCCGGCGTGTCCGTCCATTCATTTTTCCAGAGCAGCGCCAGGCCGAGGAAGTAGTGTGCGTGAGGAGTGTGTGCATCCAGAGCGACGGCCTTGCGGAGTTCGCGGATGGCGTCGTCTTGCATTTCCGCGTCGCGATACGCGTGGCCGAAAAGTACGTGAAGCGATCCGGAATCGCCCATGGTGGACACGATCGTGTCGAAAACTTGCACGGCTTTTTTCTTGCTTTCTGGATCCTTGAGAGAGAGCAGAGAAACACCGAGGGCATAGGCAGATTCAAACTCCGAGTGAAGCTGGACGGAACGCTCCAGGGAGTCAACAGCGTTGCGGTAATCGCGCTTTTTCATCCAGGCCTTGCCCTGAATATTGAAAGCGCGCGCGCTTTTGGGATCGAGGAGAAGGGCCTTGGAAGCTTCGACGAGCGAATCATCGGGCCGATTGGCGTAGAGATCGGCGATGGCGAGGCCTACGTGAGTCTCTGCAGCATCCTCCCAGGCGAGCGAACGCTGGTAGAGCTCGGCTGCCTGCGGAAAGGCGCTTTCGGCGACGCGGACATTTCCCAATTTGCGGAATGCGAGTGCCAGGACGAGGAAATTGGCGCGACCGACGGCGACGGGATCGCCTGCGTCACGGGCCGCAGCGGCGGCATGCAGACGGTCTTGCAATTCGTCGGTCGCGGGCGCGGCGCTGGGCGGACCGGCGTCCCGTTGTTGAGCAGCGCCAACGGGGGCTGTCGACTGAGAAGCTGCTAGGGCGGGCAGTGCAAGAAAAAGGAAAAGATAACTGAAGAAACGGATAAGAGAAGCCCGGTGGTCAGATAGAGCGGCAAGTGTCTGGTTAAAAACAAACGTCACGAGCAAAAGTCTCCGTTGAAATTCTAACAATAAAACACGCGAAAGATGGATGGAGTTTGCAACGGAGATGGAGACAAATGTGCGCGCGGCATAGGCTCCGAGGGGCATGGACCTTGGCACGAGAGCTGTAAAAAGGTCCGGCGGGCTCCAAGAAAAATGGCGGGGCCAGATAATCCTGGCCCCGCCGGAAGGTTGTTCAAACGCCTGAAAGCGGCGTTCGTCAGAAGGTTAATTTCAGGCCATACTGCAGTTCCCGGGCCGGCTTGGTTGCTTGAGCTTGACCGAAAAGCGGGGCGGCGCCGCCGATTTTGGGGTTAGTCCCGCCGTAGGCGCTGACGACGCTATTGGTCGGGCTGCAGGGCTCATATTGCTGCTTCGTGGCGCTGCCGACGGTCACAGTAGTGGCCCCACCGCAATACACGCCGGCGCCGTTGTTCCAGTAGTTCACTCCTTGGATCGAGCCGGCGTCAAAGTTCGGGTGGTTGAAGGCATTGAAGAAGTCCATTTTGAATTGGAGGCGGAACCTCTCCTTGAACTGCCAGTTTTTGGATAGCTCCAGGTCTCCATTGACGTAATGAGGACCTTGGCATGCGCCGCGAGGAGCGTTGCCGACAGTCCCGATCTGGAAGCCCGTGAGCGTAAACGCCGCTGGGTTGTAGATCTGTAGCCCGGATACACCGGAGTTGCAGGAGACGCCCGAAACACGGTTCGGACGCTGGGTGTTGGTGTATCCCGTTCCCGTGAGCGAGTTCAGTGCGCAGGGGAATTCAGCGCCGTTGTGAGTGCACTGCAGCGGGCTGGCGTTTGGATCGATCTGCGTGGTCGGCGTATTGCCTGCCGGATTGATACCCGACTGGTAAATGGTTATGGAATTTCCGTTTTCAGCGGTGAAGATGGTGTTGAACTCCCAGCCGCCAGCAGTCTCGCGGAGGAAAGCTCCATGGCGAGCAAGCTTCGGGAGGAAGAACACTTCGTTGAAGACAAAGATGTTCGGTCGGTTGATGGTGGCGTTGCCACGATCCAAGCGGAGGTTCCCCGCATCCGTAAAGCTACCCTGGCTTGCTCCGCCGTTGGCGGCATCTTCTTCGATGTCCGCAATGGTGTGCGACCAAGTGTAAGCAGCATTGAAGGTAGAAAAATTACTCAGCTTCGAGCGGAACATCACCTGGAGTGAATGATAGGTGGAGTGGCCGTCGCGGGTAAAATAGTTGATCGTTCCGAAGTTGCCAGCAGGACGCAAAACGTTAATGCTAGGTGTGGTGTACTTACACGTAGCTGGGTCGGTGGAAGTGGCGGCGGTGAATGAGCCGCCAGGCTGGCAAGCATTGGCTACGGGACCCGCGGGACCTTTGCTGAACGTTGAGGTCGACGATCCTCCTGCTAGGAACGAACCTAGCTGGAAGCCGCTTTCCGGCACCTGGTTGATGTCGTACGTGCTGGTCTGGTGGATACCCACATTGCCGACGTAACCCACCGAGATTGCGGTATTGCGGGCGACTTGCTGCTCGATGGATACGTTCCACTGCCAGGTATTGGGAGCGATTCCGCGCGGCGATCTGCCGCCGCTCGGGGAAGTGGATGCGCCCGACAATGGAACAGCAGTGTCCAGAGGCCGGCTGACGCCCCCTGCGTTGATCGAGAATGGCGCAGTGTTGGAGAGCCCTACCTGCGGGCTGACGCGCTCGCGCTGAAAGAACTGACCGCCGCCGATGCGCAGGGCGGTTTTGCCGGTGCCGAAGATGTCCCAAGCTATGCCGAGACGCGGGCCGATGTTGTGGTGGTTATTGGTGACTAGGGCGCTGTTGACACCCGGTGTTCCGGCGCTCAACGGCAGTCCGACGGCGGACGCCGCAGCACTGCAGAAATTGGTGCCGGGCACCAGGACGACGCCGTTGCAGGCATCGCCAGGATTGGCTTTCGGGTTGTAAGCGGCCATGCTAAAGGAGGCCATCTGGTTGTTGGCATCGTAAGGTTCACGCAGGAGCGACCAGCGAACGCCATAGTTTACAGTGACGCGGCGCGTTAACTTCCAAGTGTCGCCGACGTAGAACTCGATGTCGTGCCAACGGCCTTGGTCGACGGGGTTAACGTTGGTTTCGCCTATGTTCCGAATGAACTGAGGGCAGCCAGCAGTATAGGCGGCACCATTATTGGCAGTCGCGAGGCACTTCGGATCATTGTAAGCCAAGGGAGTTCCGGAGCCGGGGAGCAAAACGTTGGCCAGTGCATTCCCTGTGGCAATGCTTTGTCCCCAGCCTTGGTTACCAATGCTGAAGGTGGGACGATCGGAGCCGCCGAATTGGTTCTCTTGCTTAATGTTGTGGCTTACAAGGGCGCCAAACTTCCAAATATGGTTGCCCTCAACTTTGGAGACATTGTCCTGAAACGTAAACAGATCCATATGGTTGTCATAGCCAACAATGGCCCAGATGGACGCGAAGTTGCCGTAGTTTTGCAAGCCACCCCAAACGGTCGGGATGCCCCCGGCAGATTTGCCGGCGGACGGCCAGATGGGGGGCATAGCCTTATCAAACTGGGTACCAAGCGTTGGGTCGGTACCGCCCGGGGCCGTGATAATGGCGTTGTGGGAGTAGCCGAACTCGAAATCGTTAATCAGCGAGTTGCTAAGTTGAGAAGTGATTTTGCCCATGATGCTCTTGGAAGGCTGCTGCCAGCTTCCCTGGTAGGTGGCGAAGTTATCGTCGCCCCATCCGAAAGCGTTGTTGGGTGCGGGGAAACTCCAGTGTTCCTGCGTGTAGCGGAAGCTGATGCGGTTCTTCTTTGTCAGGTCGTAATCAATGCGGGCGTTTTCTTCCCGCCAAGGAACCCTGCTGCTCTGGTTTTGGGCGAAATTGATATCTGAAGCGCCCGCTGTTGTGTAGTTGGGCGCATTCCGATTGGGCAATGGAAAATAAGCAGCCAGAAGCTGCCCGGCAGCATCGGGATTGGCGATGGCATATTGGTTGCCAGCTGCCTGAAAACCGGCAGGAATATTGGAAGTCGCAGTCCAGACATTCGGATTGGTCATCGTGGGCGTATTCGTAAAGGTGGCCGGTGGCGGGGCGGTGCAGGGCGTGTTCTGCGTGGCAGATCCACCTGCGTTTAGGGAATTAAGGGCGGTCGTCACGTCGGCGCTGAAATCGCCAGCGCGCTCCGCAGCAGTGGGCGCGCAAGTGGTGATGAGGTTGCCACGAATATCGCGATTCCATTCCTCGTTCCACCAGAAGAAGAGCTTGTCCTTCTTGATCGGTCCGGCGACGTAATATCCCCAGTCATTGCGGCGAAGCGGAGACTTGGTAACGCCGTATTTGTTGTTGAAGAAGCCTGAAGCGTCCAGCTTATCGTTGCGTCCTTCATAGAACATACCGCCGTGGAACTGGTTTTCTCCAGACCGCGTGGTGATGCTGATGATGGCGCCGGAGGCTTGGCCGTACTCGGGGCCATAAGAGTTGGTGAGCATCTTGAATTCGGCGATGGCGTCAACCGACGGAAAGATAAGGATGGTACGGTTGGAACCGACGTCGTTGTTGTTGACGCCGTCCACCAGGAACAAGTTGTTCGTACTCGGATTGCCGTTGACGGAGAAGTCCGAGCCGCCCTCCAAACCCTTACCCCTCGACTGGAATCCGTTGTTGGCGGAAACACCGGGCTGCAGTTGCGTCAATTCCATGAAGTTGCGCCCGTTCAAGGGAAGCTCGCGAACCTGCGTGCCTTCGATAACCGCGCCGACGTCAGCCGTTGTGGTTTGCACCTGAATGTCGCTGGCTTCGACTGTGACTACCTCATTAGAGGCGCCCAATTCCAGTTTGGCGTTCACTTCGGTGGCGGTCGATACGTGAACTTCCACGTTCCTGGCCAAGAACTCTTTGAAGCTCCCCGCTTTGACAATCACCTCGTAAACACCAACGCTAACGGCTGGAAACGAATACGCTCCCAGCTCGGTCGTCGTGGCCTGCGAGCTGGCGTTGGTTCCAACATCGCGGAGAGTGACTGTGGCGCCGACAACCGCCGCACCGGAAGGATCCGTTACCGTACCGCGAACCGATCCCGCATAGTTCTGCGCATGAGCCGCAACTGGGGAGAGCAGGAGCAATAAAGCGATAAGCATTCCCGCAACGACACTTAGCATTCCACTCGCGTGGTTTGTTTTGCAGTTTTGCGACATTCCAGTACCCCTCGAGGAAGTATTTTCACCGGCATCTCATCCTGAATTCCGCCGACACGGCTCGCGAGGAATTCAATTGCGATGCCACCCCATTCGAAAATCAAGTCAAGTAAGGACCGAAACCCCAATTAGTGCTTTTCTACTAGGGGCTATATATCACTGTCACGCCACTGCTTGTCAAGCAAGAATATTGATTTTCTAAAGAAAAATATTGTTATTCTACGAGGCGTCGTGAGCTATGGTTTTTGGGAGAATGGGCAGACTTAGCCCCCTGAACGTATCCGGCCGGAACTCCCAGTACGAACTGAGGCACGGATTTGTCGCCGGGCATTGACTACCCGGTGGAAAAGAATTGCTCGGGGCGGCGCAACTGTTCACAGCTTTTTGCTTGCAATGATATTTCGGCGATGGGCACGATTAGGGCGTTTCGCGAGCCGGGTTTTCGTGTGCCCAACGCCCGCATCTCGTACGGCTAGGGCCGGGAAGGGATTGCCATTGGCGGAACTTCGCTGGTGGACGGACCCTTAAAATCTTTAGCTTCTTTGGCTTCCTTGGCCTTGATTTGCTGATAGATTTCCAACTGGGCTTTCGCTTTGTCTGGCGCATTGGAGCGCGAATAGGCAAGCGCCAGTTGATAGTGGTTATGAGACTCTTCCGGGGCCAAGAGCACAGCTTGCTCAAGCGCAAGCTTCGCCCGCGTTGCATCACCCGCCTGTAGGCACAAAGTACCAAGAGCACCTTGCGCGTCGGCATTCTTGGGATTGCCGGTCACACTCTTTGAGAGGCTTTGGATCGCGCCGCCCACATCGCCCTCCATTTTTTGAATCACTCCCCAATAATAGAGTGCTCCGGGATCTTCCGGGTTTTGCTTCAGGCAAATCTCCACGTGCTTACGGGCAACCGGCAAGTCGTGCTCGTCGTTGAACGCAATGTCGGCAAGGATGAGGTTCATCTCGCGATCGTTCGGGTGCGCAGACAGCACCTGCTCGGCATAGGACTTGGCCTCTTCCCACTTCTTAACTCCGAACTCAGCGAGCGCAAGCAGGTACGTTGCGCGCAGGTCATCGGGAACCAGCGTGTGCAATTTCTGAGCGTTTGCCAGGGCGCCGTTAGTGTGATTCCCGTACAACTGCGCTGACACCAGCCCGTATAAAATGTCCGGACGGTCAGGGGCAAGTTTGGCGGCACGAGAGAACGCCTCCGCTGACGCAGGCCAATCTGATTGTTGGCTGGCCACATGCCCGGCAGCAACCAATGCATCCAGAGATTCCGGCGTACGTTCCAGAACCCCCTCCAGCGTTTTCTGCGCTTCGTCGAGTTGCCCCAATCCAGCCTGGGTACGCGCGAGATCTACCTGAAAACGATCCGTGGCCGGCTGCTTTCCTTGCGAAAGCGCCAGCAACTGCTGGGAGCTCTTGAAATCTCCGTGAGCCAGGAAAAACTCCGCCAATTCAGGAACGAGATCCGGCTGTTTTTCCGCTACCTGCAGCATGCTCTGAATTTCTACGCCGGCTTTTTCCGGCTGCCGCAGCCCAAAATAGTCCGCGGCAAGCGTGGGCAAAAGTTCCGCGGTGCGCTTTTCCGGAGGAATATTTCCGGCAGCTTCAATGGACTTCGCGAATTCTCCCGTTCCCAGATATAGCTTCGCCAGCGCGAGATTGGCGCGAACGTCATGCGGGGCGATTTTGGCTGCGCCCTGGTAGGCGGTCAGGGCTGATTCGAATTTCCCCTCCGCAAGATAGGCGCCTCCAAGATTAAGGCGAGGCTCAACCAGAGCGGGCGCGCCAGCGATGGTTTTTTGCAGCACGTCCTCTGCTTGCTCAAAGCGTCCTTGGCGGAGATAGACTGCTCCCAAAAGATTGTTGGCTTTGGCGGAGTGCGGCAGCTTCAACAGGTATCGATGCAGCCGCTGCTCGGCTTCCTCCAACTTTCCCTTCTGAATCAGAGTAGAGATGCCGACGAGCCCGGCGCTCTGCGCGCTCGCGATCCTGTCCGGACGGAAAAATGCCAGAGCGATGCAGGCGCACGCGAAAATGTTCCTCCACACGCGGACGCGCGATCCGTCTCCGGCAACATGCTGGCGCTGGCAAGCGCTCAAGGTAATCCTCTCCCAGAAATCTTAGCCCACAGGAGCAAAACAAACTAGGAACTCTTGGGCCCTTTCTCCCCAGACTGGTTTCCCCTAGAATCTTTCAGGGTCAACAAATTTTCATTTATGCGCTTGTTCGCCACTTCACTCATACTCTTTTTCTTGCCGGTACTCATCTGCGCCCAAACTCCACCCATACATTTTCACGAGGTGGGCATGGAAGCAGGGCTCACTAAAGTGCCCTTTAGTTCAATGAAGCAGCATTACGTGGTAGAAACGATTTCCGGTGGAGTCGCGCTATTCGATTGCGACAATGATGGGAAACTCGACATCCTAGTTGTAAACGATTCCACGATTGAACAAGCAAAAGGTGGTGGCGTGCCCATGGTTACGCTCTACCATCAAGGAGAAAATCTGAAGTTCACGGATATCACTAGAGAAGCCGGACTCACTCACAAAGGCTGGGGCATGGGAATCGCCGTCGCGGATTATGACAACGATGGCTTGCCCGATATTTATGTTACTGGATACGGCGGCAACGTGCTGTATCACAACCTGGGAAACTGCAAATTTGAAGACGTGACCGAGAAGGCGGGTGTCGCAGGCGGAGGGTTCAGCGCGGGGGCGGCGTGGGCTGACTATGATCGCGACGGGCACCTGGATCTATTTGTTTCGCGTTACGTACACACCGACCTGAATCATTTGCCGACGGCGGAAAATCCGTCGAAAAATTTTTTCCATAAAGGACTTCCCGTCGAAAACCCCTGGACCATGGATGGCGAGACCGATTTCTTATTTCACAACCGCGGTGACGGTACCTTCGAAGAAGTCTCCAAAAAAGCGGGCTTGGACGACCCCGCCGGGCACTTTGGTTTGGGCGTCGTGTGGGGCGACTATGACAATCAAGGATGGCCAGACCTCCTGGTGGCCAACGACACGGGTCCCAATTTTCTCTACCACAACAAACACGACGGCACATTTGAAGAACTGGCGATGCTTTCCGGCGTGGCCTTGAGTCCCGAGGGCCACGAGGTGGGAAACATGGGCGTGGACATGGGCGATTTCGACCGCGATGGAAAACTTGATTTCGCTATCACCGATTACGCGGACCAGCCGAAAGGCCTGTATCTAAATCAAGGCGATCGCGGCTTCATCGACCTCACCTATTCCGCCAAGATCGCCCAAAGCTCGCTCGCGTATGTTTCCTGGGGAACGGGTTTCGTCGATTTTGATAATGACGGCCTGCCCGACCTGCTCATCGCCAGCGGCCACGTTTATCCCGATGTCGACAGCGTCCCCAAAAACGTCAAGTATCGTGAACCGCTGCTGCTCTACCGCAACAAGGGCGATCGCACGTTCGATGAGATTTCAGGGCCCGCGGGGTTGAACGACGGAGCCATGCAATCACGCCGCGGTGTGGCTTTCGGTGACATCAACAATGACGGCAACATCGATATGGTGATTTTCAATGTGGGAGCGCGACCTGCTCTTTTTCTGAACGACACCAAAAATTCCAACCATCGCACGCTTTTCAAATTAATTGGAACGAAAAGCAATCGCGGGGCCGTGGGTGCTCGAATCACCGTCACTTCCGCCTCGCGCTCCCAAATCGAAGAAGTCAAAGCCGGTTCCAGCTATCTTTCAACCAACGATTCGCGCTTGCATTTCGGATTGGCGGGCGATTCCGTGATGGACAAAGTAGAAATCCGCTGGCCCAGTGGCGGCGTCGAGACTCTGCGAAGCATTCCCGCCGACGCCATCTACACGATTGTCGAAGGCCAGGGGGTCAAGAGCACTGTCAAGCTCCTGCCGCCAACTGCCCACTGAACACACTGCCTTCTCCCGGATAGAATCGAACCCTCATTCGCCTCGGGCGTCCCTGGGTGTCCCGCGGAAGCAGCCTATTTACGGAGAACGTGGTCGATGATCTCGAAGGCTTGCTCAAACATGATTTGCGAGGCGATTATCCTTTGGTTGGCGAACTGGTGCCACGATAGGGTCAAACGCCGGGTTCAAATGGCTTGTTCTGCGTGAAGATCTACTACTGCTGAGAACTTGTCAAGAAACTACACTGTCTAGGATACGCAGAATTTATCCGTCCGTAGAAAACCCTTCGAAGAGATTCTGTTCTGAGAGAATCGCGCCACTCCTGCAATCCCAAAGTTATGCGGGATGCGTTGGACCTTTGACGCCGGCCCGGCCTTCTTCTCTTGTCTTTCTTTTGTATCCCCTTACCTCACCTTCACATCTAAGGTGATCATTGACGGCGGATTCGAAAACAACTCGCGCGCCCTTGTATATTTCACCGCGCGCGCTGTACATTTGCTGCTTTCGATGAGGCCTGCTGCCAACCATTACACTGCTTCGCAGGTGTGGCAATGCTCGTCGCGCAAGGAGAACTGATGTCACTCGAATTCGCTGGACCGCTTAGTCCACCTTTCCACCACGGCCCGCAGCTCCTCGATTTTCGCTCGACTCACCGCGCCAGCGTTACCGCACGCCGCATCGCCAGCGCTCTTTCTGTTGTCGCTCTCCTGGCTGGCTGCGGCGGAAGAGGAGCAGCGCCTCCTATGGCCCCGCCAGAAGTGAAAGTCATTGCAGTAGCACAACGAGACGTCCCCATCGTAAGCGAGTGGGTCGCCACGCTCGACGGCTACGTCAACGCCCAGATCCAACCGCAAGTCGCCGGGTACATCGTCAAACAGACGTACAGAGAGGGTTCGCCCGTTCATAAAGGGGACATTCTCTTCGAAATTGACCCGCGCCCTTTCCAGGCTGTACTCGACCAAGCAAAAGCTCAGTTGGCCCAAGCTGGGGCGCAAATGGGCAAGACCCAGTTGGACGTCGACCGCGACACACCTTTAGCCAAAGAGCGCGCCATCGCACAAAGCCAGTTGGACAACGATGTTCAAGCGAATCTTGCCGCCAAGGCCGCCGTTCAGTCCGCGGAAGCACAAGTTGAGCAAGCTCAGCTAAATTTGGGATTCACTCATGTCACGTCGCTCTTCGACGGCATTGCCGGAATCGCTCAAGTACAGCTCGGCAACCTGGTCAACCCCAGCACCGTACTTACTTCCGTCTCTCAGGTAAATCCCATCAAAGCCTACTTCCCCATCAGCGAGCAGGAGTATCTGCGTCTGGCCGATCGCATCAACGCACCACAAGACCAGGTTGAGGCTCCGAAGGATGCTCCTCCACTCGATTTGATTCTCGCCGACGGAACCGTCTATCCATCCAAGGGCCGCGTTCTTTATACCGATCGCCAGGTGGACATAACCACGGGCACCATCCGTGTTGTCTCAGCGTTCCCAAACCCCAAGAATTTCCTGCGTCCCGGACAATTCGGGCGCGTTCGTGCCTCGACATACACGCGCACTAGCGCACTCCTCGTTCCGCAGCGCGCCGTCATTGAGCTGCAAGGCAGCTTTCAACTCGCTGTCGTAGGCAGCGACAACAAGGTCAGCGTGCGCATCGTCAAAGTTGGCGAGCGTGTCGGCACGGAATGGATCATCGACAGTGGCGTGAAGCCAGGCGAGATGGTCATCGTCGAAGGTGTACAAAAAGTGCGGGAGGGAGCTTCCGTCACTCCTAAACCGCTGACCGCACCCGCGGGAGCGGACTGAGCCATGTCTAAATTCTTCATCAACCGCCCGATCGTCGCCATGGTCATCTCCATCGTCACGATCATTATTGGCGCCATCACCATCCTCACTCTGCCGGTCGCCCTCTTCCCGAACATCGTTCCACCCGAAGTCCAAGTGCTTGCCACCTATGTCGGAGCAGACGCAGGCACCATCGAGCAATCCGTGGCCACGCCCATCGAACAGCAAATGAGCGGCGTGGACAACATGAACTACATGTATTCGCTGAATTCCACCGCCGATGGCGGCATGCGCCTGATCGTTGATTACGACGTGAAGACCGAGCCGAATACCGATCTGATTCTCACCCAGATGCGTGCCACGCAAGCCGCATCACAGTTGCCCGGCGACGTCACCAACTACGGCATAACGGTCCAAAAAACCGTCACCGCTCCGCTCATGCTCATCACTCTGTATTCCCCGAATGGCACTTACGATGCCCAATTTCTCTCGAACTTCGCCTACATCAATCTCAGCGACCAGATCACGCGTCTCTACGGCATCGGCAGCGTGCAGATTTTCGGCGCTGGCCAGTACGCCATGCGTCTCTGGGTTAAGCCCGACCAATTGGCCAAGCTCGCCATCACCGTCCCGGAAATCGTCAGTGCCATCCAATCGCAAAACACCGTCAATCCCGCCGGTCAGGTTGGCAGCGAACCGGCCCCCAAGGGTCAGGAGTTTACTTACTCCGTGCGCGCCCGCGGTCGTCTGTCCTCGCCCGAAGAGTTCGGCGAGATTGTTGTCCGCGAAACGCCTCTCGGTGGTGTGGTGCGCCTCAAAGACGTCGCTCGCGTCGAACTTGGCGCGCAAAACTACAGCGTCCTCGGCCGTCTCAACGGAAAACCCGGCGCCATCATCGCCGCTTACCAATTGCCGGGCTCCAACGCCGTGCAAGCCGCCGACGCCTTGAAAAAAATGATGGCTGAAGCCAAGTCGCGCTTCCCGGGCGATATCGATTACGTAGTTTCCCTCGACACCACGCAGGCCGTCACACAGGGCATCAAGGAAATTGTTGTCACGCTGATGATCGCCATCGCCCTCGTCATCATCGTCGTTTACATTTTTCTTCAAGGCTGGCGTGCCACTCTCATTCCGCTCCTCGCCGTGCCGGTCTCTCTGGTGGGCACTTTCATTTTCTTTCCCTTATTCGGCTTTTCCATCAACACGCTCTCGCTGTTCGGCTTGGTTCTGGCCATCGGCCTGGTCGTCGATGACGCCATCGTGGTCGTCGAAGCCGTCGAGCGCCACATCGAAGATGGTCTCTCGCCAAAGGAAGCCGCTCTGAAAGCCATGCAGGAGATCTCCGGCCCCGTTGTCGGCATTGCGCTCGTTCTCTCCGCGGTCTTCATCCCGACTGCCTTCATCCCCGGCATCACGGGACGTCTCTATCAACAGTTCGCCGTCACCATCGCCATCTCCGTTGCCCTTTCCGCCTTCAATGCCCTTACGCTCAGCCCCGCTCTCGCCGCACTCCTTCTGCGCCCCAAAGACTCCACTCGTGGGGGCATGCTTAAGAAATTCTTCAATTGGTTCAACAACACGTTTCGCAACGCCACCAGCGCCTACGTCCGAGTCTGCGGCTTCCTCATTCGCAAGAGCGCCTTCGCTCTCATACTCTTGGTCATTTTTGGAGCTGCAGCCGGCTTTTTCAGTTCCAAAGTCCCTTCCAGCTTCCTTCCCGATGAAGACCAGGGCTATCTTTACATCAACCTGCAATTGCCGAATGCCGCTTCTCTTCAGCGTACCGATGAAGTCGCGCGCAAGATTGAAAACGTTCTGGCTCACACGCCCGGCGTTCACTACACCACAAGCGTCGTTGGCTTCAGTCTTCTCAGCTTTGTCCGCACCAGCTACAACGGTTTCTTCTTTGTCACTCTCAAGCCCTGGGACGAGCGCAAATCCCGCGATGAACTATTCCAGCAAATCAAGCAGAACATCAATCGCGAACTCAGCAAAATCCCAGAAGGCATCGCCTTTTCCTTCTCTCCTCCCGCCATTCCCGGCGTCGGCACTTCCGGCGGCTTCACTTTCGTCCTGGAGGACCGCGCCGGTAATGACGTGCAATTCCTCTCGGACAACCTAAATAAATTTCTCGCCGCTGCCCGCAAACGCCCGGAAATCGCAAACGTGAGCACCACCTTCCTCCCCAGTGTCCCACAGCAGTTCGTGGACGTAGACCGCGACAAAGTCATCAAGCAAGGTGTCGCCGTCAAAGATGTCTACCAGACTCTTCAAGCCTTCATGGGCGGCCTTTTCATCAACTATTTCAATCGTTTCGGACGCCAGTGGCAGGTCTACATCGAAGCCGAAGGCGCCTATCGCACCCGCGCCGAAAATGTCGGCCAGTTTTTCGTCAAGAACACCAAAGGCCAGATGGTTCCCCTCGCCGCGGTCACGAGATTCGAGCCCCGCCCCGGTCCTGAATTCACCATGCGCTTCAACGAATACCGCTCCGCCCAAATCAACGGCGCTGCGGCTCCCGGCTATAGCGCCGGCCAAGCCATGGCCGCGATCGAAGAAGTTTTCGACCAAACCATGCCCCGCGAAATGGGCTACGACTACATGGGCATGTCCTTCCAGGAGAAAAAAGCCCAACAAGGCGTTCCCGCCTCTGCGGTTTTCGCTTTTTCGCTCCTCTTCGTCTTTCTAATTCTCGCCGCGCTCTATGAAAGCTGGACCTTACCTTTCAGCGTCCTTCTGAGTACTCCGGTCGCAATTTTCGGCGCCTTTTTCATCCTCTGGCTCCGGCGAGTCTTGCTCTCGGCATTTCTCCCCACGTACATGGTGCAGATCGAAAACGACGTTTACTCCCAAATCGGTCTCGTCATGCTCATAGGTCTCGCCGCCAAAAACGCCATTCTCATCGTCGAATTTGCCAAGGACGAATACGAGCAGGGCAAGCCGCTCGTCGATGCGGCTCTGGAAGGCGCCCGCTTGCGTTTGCGCCCCATTCTTATGACCTCTTTTGCATTCATCCTCGGCTGCGTGCCCCTCTGGACCGCCTCGGGTGCGGGTTCCGTCGCGCGCCAGATCATGGGCACCGCCGTGATCGGTGGCATGCTCGCGGCCAGCGCCCTCGGCATCTTCTTCATTCCTGCCGTTTTTTATGTGGTCGAGCGCCTCTCCCTAGGTAAAGCGGGCCGCGCCGCCATGCTCACAAGAATCCCGGCGCCGGGCACAAGCCAAGCCGGAGGAGACAATTGAAATGAGATCTCTCCTTGCATCGCTCCTCATCGCGCTGCTCACCTCCGGCTGCACCGTGGGACCTGACTACAAGCGTCCCACGGCCACCGTACCCACGGAGTTCCGCGGCGTTTCGTCCGAAGCATCCAAAGCCGCAGCCGCTTCGCTGGGCGATCAAAAGTGGTGGGACGTGTTCCGTGACGAGCAGCTGCAATCTTTAGTCCGCACCGCGATTCAGCAGAATTACGATGTCCGCATCGCTGCCACGCGTGTACTCCAGGCGCAGGCACAATTGGGCATCACGCGCTCCAAGCAACTTCCCAGTGTCAGCGGCGGCGCAGATCTTTCCGCGCAACGTAGTCCGAAATCGATTGTCTTTCCCGAACTCGAGCAATCCACCGGACAGTTGAATCTCTCCGCCGCCTGGCAACTTGATTTCTGGGGAGAGTATCGCCGCGCCACAGAAGCCGCTCGCGCCTCCCTGCTTGCCACAGAGTGGGGCCGCCGCGCCGTGATCAGCTCCCTGGTCGCAAGTGTCGCCTCCGCGTACTTTCAACTCCGCGCTCTCGATCTTCAACTGGAACTTTCGCAAAATGCTTTGACCGCGCGCCGCGAGTCCCTTCGCCTCACCTCGGTTCTTTCGAATCATGGCAATACGTCTGAGCTGGATGTCCGCCAAGCCGAACAACTTGTCTACACGGCCAGCGAAGAAATCCCCGATCTCGAACGACGCATTCAACAGGAAGAAAATTTCCTGAGCACCCTGCTCGGAAGCAACCCGGGCTCAATCGCCCGTGGCCTGCGTCTCACCGAGCAACCTCACTCCCCCGAAATTCCCGCCGGCATTCCCTCGGAGCTTCTCGAGCGGCGCCCCGATATCCGCCAATCTGAACAGTTGCTCATTGCCGCCAACGCCCAGATCGGTGTCGCCCGCGCCGCCTACTATCCTCAAATCGCGTTAACGGGTTCAGGTGGATTCCAAAGCGATGCACTCTCTCGTCTCTTCGCAGGCACTGCGGGTCTCTGGAGCTTTGCCGGCTCTCTCACTCAACCCATCTTCACCGCCGGAAAGATTCGCTCCGGTGTCCGCCTTGCCGAGGCCCAGCAGCAGGAAGCTCTCCTCTCCTATCAGCAAACCATCCAACAATCCTTCCGCGACGTTTCCGACGCTCTGATCGCTTATCGTAAAAACCTGGAATTTCGCGAACAGCAGGAACTTCTCACCGCCTCTGCCAAAGACGCCGCACGCCTTTCCAACATTCGCTATAAAGGTGGAGTGACCAGCTACCTTGAAGTTCTCACCAACGAAACCAACTACTTCACCGCCGAACTCAATCTAGCTCAGGCCCAGGCCAACGAACTCCTCGCTCTCGTTCAGCTATATCAAGCACTCGGCGGTGGCTGGCAACAATAATCAACACCGGCGAGAGTGGACTTCCCTGAGCGCTGCAGACACGGTATCTGTTTCTGAAACTTTCACCACACCATGTTCTGATTTTCTTTCCTCTCGACAATCCCTTGTCATAGTGGGCCTTCGATAAACGCAAACGCGCGGAAATCGTGCTCAAGGAAAGCGAACAAAGTCTTCGCGTGCTGGTCGCGGGACGGGCACGGATGTCCGGGCAGGAGCGGACACGCGCCTATACTTCCGCGCCAAAAAAGAAAACGGCTTAGAGGTGGAGTCCGCTAAGCCGCTGTTTCTAAACTAGAAAATGGTTGCGGGGGTCAGATTTGAACTGACGACCTTCGGGTTATGAGCTCGACGATCAGACTCTAAGTCCCATTGATTCGGTTGCCCTTACACCAATGAGACACCCGAAAGACCCGCAAAATGGCCAAGTTTTGGACCCCAGTTGGACTCCGGGATGAAAGACGCCAGAATTGAAAAGCTCGGACTCGGCTTGCATCCAGTTCGGGCGCTAATCGAATTTAAGAAGCCATCGCATCCAGAGGCTGCCGTGACAGCGCTGCGTGAATAAACGCAGCGCAAGTCGCACAAGACATCGCATTTTGTGGGTTGGGTTGTGGATTGGAAAACCGTCTGAAAACCTCTCCACCCTAGGCTAGACCTTGCTAAAGGCAATCAACGACCAACGCTGCGATGCCAAAGCCAGCGCCCGTGGCACAGATCATAGGCCATCCGCCCGACGCCCACACGATGCTGGCCAACGCCGCGCCAGCGGCTCCGCCGAGGAAGAACAGGCCGACGAAGAGACCATTAATGCGGCCGCGTGCCTCCGGCTGGAGAAGATTGATCGCGCGACGGCCGAGCGTCTGATCGCCGGTAACCCCAACATCGAGCAGGACAGCACTTGAACCCATGAGGATAAGTGATAAGAGCGACGCCCCATGCGCGGATGAATCTGCCCGGGCCGCAAGCACGAACGCCGCGATCATGATGAGATGGGACGCGATGGTCGTGGCACGCGTCCAGCCGCGATCTCCGGCTCGCCCCACCAGAGGCGTCGCCGCTGCGCCACCCGCGCCGACAAGCGCGAAGAGCGCGATGCCGCGCTGGCCGAGATGGAATGGCGCTTGCGCAAGCCTGAGGGCGACTGCTGTCCAGAAAAGGCTGAACGCCGCCATTGCGAGACTCGCCGTCAGCGACCTGCGGCGCAGTACAGGCTCGGAACGCAGAAGATGCCAGAGCGAGGCGACTAACGCAGCGTAGCCGGCTCGCGCCTCCGGCCTACGCTCGGGCAGATGCCGGGAGAGAACGGCCGTAAGCAAGCCCATGACAAGGGCGCTGAGGCCGTAGAAGGCACGCCAGCTGGAGACATCGGCAATGAAACTCGCAAGCGGCCGCGACAGGAGAATGCCAATCATCAGCCCGCCCATCACATCGCCGATTACGCGACCGAGCCGGTCGGGCGGTGCCATTGTCGCGGCAAGCGGCACTAGGATCTGAATTGCCGAGCAGGCCGCGCCGAGAATAAAAAGAACGGCGAGCAGGAAGGCGGCAGTTGGAATCAGCGTCGCTCCGGCCGCAGCCATTATTGCGCAGGCGAGCATGTAGAGAACCAGTCTACGATTTTCGACCAGATCGGCCAGCGGCACCAGAAGGAAGAGTCCACCGGCATATCCGAGTAAGGTCACCATGGCGACGAACCCGCCGGCGGCGGCAGTCAAGCCGAGCGATGGTCCGATCAATCCAACGAGCGTCTGCGGGGCGAAAAGGCTCGTGACGATCACCCCGACCGCGATCGCGAAGAGAAGCGTAAGTTGACCGGTGATGACGATTTCCGGCTGCTTCACGGCAGCGGGACAGCCGGTCGTTTCGCTTGTAGCAGGCGTGATGACTCCTGCTGGATACGTAGTTTCGTTCATAAGTTGTCTAATCAGCGTGACGATCACGTGAATGCATCCGGCACTGTGTCAGTCTCGAGCAGGAGGCGGACATCCTTATTCCCGCGCGTCGAATTTGAGTACGGGCAGATCTGATGCGCCGCATGCATGCGCGGGCAGCTCGGCGCCGAGCAGGTAGCGCTTGTCATCAGTGATGTTCAACGGGAGTTCCTCTTAACGCTTTCAGTGCTCCGCCCCAAGCAATCACTTCGTCCGCCATTAAATGCACGGCCTTGTCGTGGTGTTCGTGCGGCTTAAAGGTCGTGAAGTTCTCGAAGTCGCTAAACATCGAAAGGGCCACCTGCGCTTGCACGTCCGCAATCTTGATTTCGCCCATCACTAGCCTCAAGTTCTCTACCGCTCGGACACCGCCAGCGCCGCCATATCCGACGAATCCCGCCGCTTTGTTATTCCATTCATGGAAGAGAAAATCGATTGCGTTCTTTAAGGCCGCCGAGGTGGCATGGTTGTATTCGGGGGTAACGAAAATGTATGCGTCGAGTGAGGCAATTTTCTCGCTCCAAGTTTTCGTGTGCGACTTGCTGTACTGATGCACTCTAGGTGATACGGGTTCATCGAGGAGCGGCAGCTTGTAATCCTCGATGTCGACAATCTCAAACTTCGCGTCTTTGCGGCTTTTCAGGATGTCGTATACCCACTCTGCGACGGCTGCGGCTTTCCGTCCCGGTCGCGTACTGCCGACGATGATTCCAGTTTTCAGCATTTTCCTCTTTCTCCTTTCTGGTGCGCTCCGCAATCCGGTTTGACTCATTCCATAGATGCGTAAACGCGGAACCCGGGCATCACGAAGAATCTGACTGATGGCGTCTACCTGATTTCCTCGTCACGCTCACGAGCTAGCGCTCGATGAACTCGGCGTCACGCCGCGGGTCGTTCCAACTGTGTGCCGTCAACGCGGAGCGCGACGTCGACGTTGCCACGCGTGGCGTTCGAGTAAGGGCAAAGCGCGTGCGCTCGGCACATGAGATCCTCGGCGTCGACACGTGACAGGTTCGGCGCGTGGAGGTCGAGGGAGACTGCCAAGCCAAATCCGCCGCGACCGGTGGGACCGAGCCCCACATGGGCGGTGATCGTCGAGTCGGAAGCATCGAGCTTCCGACCCTGAGCCACCGCCAGCAGCCCGGAGTGGAAGCAGGCGGCGTACCCGACGGCGAAAAGCTGCTCGGGATTGGTGCCGGGTCCGCCCTCGCCGCCGATCTCTTTTGGGATGGACAGCTCTACGACGAGCCGGCCGTCCGAGGTCCGGCCGCGACCTGCTCGCCCTCCTTCGACCACCGCCTCGGTTGTGTACAGGATTTTCATATCTGCTCCTTGGCATGAGGAAGTAACTGCTTCGGCGAGATCTTCCCCGCAAACGTCTGGGTCACGATCTTTCCGTTCCGTACGATGAAGGTGTCGCTGCCGAGCTCAAAGCGGTTGTCCGCCGTCTCGGCCTTCCACACGATGTAGGCCGTGTCGCCGTCGACCTCTTGCCGGAGCATCTCGAAGGACATCCCCGGTTTCGCGAACTCTTCGAATAACTTCACGAAGAGTTTCCGAACCGCCTCGGAGCCGCGCACCAGGCCATCCGGTGTGAAGAACCTCGACTCGTCGGTGTAGTCGGCCATGGTGCCGGCGATGTCGCCGATGCAGTTCAGGTGGTGTGTGAGTACGTCCTGGGTTGTCGGGACGCCGTCTTTCTGCTTCATGTCCGTTCTCATGTATTTCTCGTTAGTCGTCATTTTATTTCTCCTGAGGTGTTATCTGCTTCGCTGCTCTTTGCGGGCGTCCGCGCTTCCGAACTTCCCTGGGGCTCAGGTTTGCGCAAAACCGCCATCCACAAACAATTCCGTTCCCGTGATGTAGCTGCTGTCGTCGGATGCGAGAAAGACCACGGCCTTCGCGATCTCATCGGGTGTGCCGAACCTGCCGAGCGGAACACTGGTGGAAATATTCTTCATGAGTTGGTCGGCCCCTTCTACGGAATGCCATGGGGGCGTGTCGGTATAGCCTGGGCTCACTGCATTCACGCGAATGCGGCGATGCTTCAAGTCGGTCGTCCACGTGCGCGCGAAGGAACGCACGGCGGCCTTGGTGGCGCTGTAGACACTCCACTCGGGCGCGATCGCTTTACTGGCGGCGGTGGACGCATTCAGGATGATCGAGGCGCCATCCGGTAGGAGCGGAAGCGCCTTTTGTACCGTGAAAAGGAGGCCTTTCACGTTGCCGTTGAAGAGTGCGTCGAAATGATCTTCAGTGACCTTGCCCAAGGGGGCGAACTGGGCGCCGCCGGCATTGGCGAACACGATGTCGAGCTTGCCCTTTTCGCGCTTGATTTGAGCGAAGAGGCGATCGAGATCGGCGAGGTTCGAGACGTCTCCTTGTACGCCGGTGACAGTTGCGCCGATCTCCTTCACCGACGCGGCCAACTCTGCCTCGCGGCGTCCGGTGATGAAGACGTAAGCGCCTTCGGTCACAAAGCGTTTTGCGGTGGCCAGACCGATGCCGGTGCTGCCGCCGGTGATGAGTGCGATTTTTCCTTGGAGCTTATTCATGTGTTCCTCTTTTCTCAAGCATGTCAGATTGTGAGGACGACCCTGCCGAATGGGCGGCCCTCAACCAGATAACGCAAAGCATCAGCCGCTTCGGCCAGCGGGAAGGTCTTAGCCACGATCGGTTTGATCGCGCGGGATTTAAGGAGAGCGACGATAGTGTTCCAGGCGTCAGCCCAAGCCGCCTGCGGCTGAGCGAACAGTATGAAGCTCGTGATGCTGGCCTGTTTCCAGATCAGATCCGTGACGTCAATAGTTGTCTTGCGTCCGGCGGAATAGCCAAGAGTGGTCAAACTTCCGCCCGGCGCAAGCGTTGCCAGCGCCTCGCTGAAGACTTCACCACCGACCCCGTCGATCACAATGTCTGCGCCGTAACCGGCGGTGATGCGACGCACGCCGTCACCCAGGTTCTCGCGAGAGGTATCAATGACCTCATGGAATCCGAGCGCCTTTGCCTGCTCGGCTTTCGCTTGGTTGGTCGTGCTTGAGATGGCGTGTTTTGCGCCCAGGGCACGCGCCAATTGTGTCACCGCGTTGCCGACCGAACCTCCGATCGCCGGCGCCAGCACGGTTTTGCCTGCCTGAAAACCAGCGAGGGTGAGAGCCACCTGCGCGGTGAGATACGCGACCGGAATGCCTGCGGCACTCACGTCGTCGACGCCCTCAGGTATCAAGCAAAGGTTTTCCTTCCGCACGGCAAGCCACTCACTGTAGGCTCCATCCTCAAAAACGCCATACGTTCCAGTGAACATCACACGTGAACCGGCAGGAAAGTCTGTTCCGCCCCCCTCCTCCACCACGCCCGCTCCCTCGCTGCCTAGGACTAGCGGCGCCTTCGCGAGGGGGAAGTGGCCGGAGAGAATCGTATGCTCGAGCGGCGTGACGCCAGCTGCAGTCACTCGCAGCAGTACTTTTCCGTCCGAGACCGCTGGTCTTGGAAGATTTACGAGCTTCAACCCATCGTAGCCACTGAATTTCTCCGCTCTCATTGCGCGCATTTCAGTTTCTTCATCACGCGCCGATTTCCCTACTGAAACCTCTCGCGTCTCCACCAGGGTGGAAGTTGCTTGGGGCTCTGTAATTCCGTTTCTGTTTGATTTCGATAACATACTCATCTCCTTCTTCCTTGTCATTGGATTGCTGTTGATCGTCGAAGCGTGTTCGTGCATTCGCTCCGCGCGAGCCATTGCCCTGTGAGCAAAGCGCGAATCCTGCTGGCAGATCGAGGTTGGTGCGCCAGTTTTGGGATCACTGACCTGCGGAGCGCGTTCTTGGCGTGGAACAGTCGCCCCTTGGTTGCAGCCAAAGAGATGCCTATCGCTTCCGCGGTTTCGCGCATCGAGCGTTCTTGCAGTTGTTGAATCTGAACTACGATCCGGAGGGTCGGTCGCAGGTTCTGGATGGCTTTCCTTAGCATGTTTTCTTCTTCGCTCTGGGAGTAACGCCTTTCCGGATTTGGCCGATGGTCGGTTATTTCGAAGTGGAGTCCATCCGCGGCAAAAACGTCGTCACAGTCCGAGGCAATCTCAAGCGAGGCTCGTTTCTTTCGGAGAATCATGAGCGCCGAGTTGATGGCGATGCGCGTGAGCCAAGTCCCGAAACTGGACCTGCCGTCAAAGTCAGCCATGTGAACAAACGCTCTCAACAATGCGTCTTGAACTGCGTCTTCCGCGTCCTCACGGTTCCTGGTGATCCGATGGGCAGCACGAAAGAGTTGTTGTCTATATCCTTCGGAAAGCGTGGTGAAGGCCATGGAATGCCCGCTCTTGGCGGCTTCCACGAGGCTGTCGTCTCTCAGTCCGTGAGAGCTGCCCCTTGGCGCGACATTAGTCTTCGCTAATCGTTCCGACCGCATCATTTATGCGACTCCGTCCCTTGTAACGAGCACCACGCGGAACCGCGCTTTACCTTGCATCATGCGGGCGTAAGCGTCAGCGGCCTGTTCGAGAGGAAACGTCTCGATCATCGGGCGGATGTTCTCCAGCACACTGAAGGCAAGAGTGTCCTCGTTATCAATCGGCGTGCCGGTTAGAGATCCGTAGATCGAGCGCCCTCCGAAGACGAGCGGGAACGCATTCAATTGGATCGAGTCCTGCGGTACGCCGACCACGATGAGTTTTCCGCGAACGGAAAGACCCGACACCAGGGGCCCCATAGCATCGCCGCTCGTGGCTGTTGTGAGAATCGCTCTGGCCCCGCCCATACGCTGCAGTACCGCTGCGGCATCTTCGACGGCAGAATCGATGTAGACGTGCGCGCCCAAATCCCTTGCAAGCTTTTCCTTCTCACGTCCGCGCCCCACGGCGACCGTACGGAATCCCATGTGTCGCGCAAACTGAACGCCAAGATGTCCAAGCCCACCGATGCCTTGCACTGCGACCAAGTCGCCCCCGCGCAAGCCGGCGTTGCGAAGGGCGTTGTACGTCGTGATGCCAGCGCAGAGGAGGGGAGCGGCTTCTGCCGAACTGAGCTCGTCAGGGATGGACGCGATACCGCGTGCTTCGGCGATCATTACTTCCGCGTATCCTCCATCCACGCTTACTCCCGATGTCACTGGGTTCTGACAATTCACAGTATCTCCGCGTCTGCACGGTTCGCAGACTCCGTCTTCCCCAGCGATCAAGCCGACCCCTACGCGCTGACCAACTTTCCATCGCGACACTCCGCTTCCCATGGCCTCAATGCGGCCAACCACTTCATGCCCGGGAACGCGCGGCAGTTTCAAACCCGGATAGACGCCGGTGACGGTGGCGGCATCGGTGTGGCAGATTCCGCATGCTTCCACGCCAATGCGCACCTGACCCGGCCCAGGATCAGGGATTGACCGCTCCACCACGCGAAGGTTGCCCGGTGCGGAGACTTCGACGGCTTTGTAGGTGCCTTTCATCTATGCGTCCTCTCCCTTGTGTTCCGCTTGCTGCCGCCCTCAATCTTTTTCTCTCTCCATCCATTCGCGAATATAGGGAGCGCAGTTCTCGAGCTTCACGCCATCCGCTTCGCAACGCGCGAGAAAGCCCATTACGTCCCGATCGACTAGACTTACGTCTTTCAGATCCAGGACGATGTCGCGATAATCCGTTTCGAGTTCAAAAAGTCTCCTCAACTCGGCTATCGCTTGTGTTTCGATTCGGCCACTCAGGATAAACACCACGAATCTCCCTCGCGCCGCAGTCTCAATCCTAAAAGTCATCGATCAGGCCATTTGACCAACATCGTATTCGCGGCTCTTCTGCACTGCATTCCTTTCAAGCTCAGATCACTAGCAGTGCAACCGAGTACCCAATTGGATCTCATTGAAAACAAGGGTCAAAAAGGAAACAGGAGTGACAGAATCTTAGGAAGTGCCAGAATTCTGGGAGTTGGACGAGGGCCTTACCGCGTGGTGTGTTTCTTTATGTTGAGCTGTTTGATTTTCAAGTCTAGGGTCGAGCGCGGAATTCCGAGTTTGGCAGCCGCACCATTTGGCCCAGCAACTTTTCCATTGCTTTCCGCAAGAGCCACCTCGATGAGTTCCTTTTCATAGTTCTGGACGCTCTGTGTGAGCGGAGCTGATGACTCTGGGCGAGGTACGTTCTGGTTTGAAAGCCAGGCCTCATCGATCCAAAAGGCGTCCCCGGTGCAGAGGATTACGGATCTCTCGACGATATTTTGCAGCTCACGAATATTGCCTGGCCAATGATAGGACTGGCAAAGCTTCAGCGTATTTTTGTCGATCTTGCTGATTTGCTTTCCGGCTTTCTCCGCATAGCGCTTCACGAAGTACTCGACCAGCATCGGAATGTCTTCCTTTCGGTTCCGGAGAGGTGGCACGTGGATCGGGAAAACATTCAGCCGATAGAAGAGGTCGGCGCGAAATGTTCCTGAAGCGATCGCTGCCGATAAATCGCGATTGGTTGCGGCGATTATTCGAACATCAGTGGGAATGACGCGGGTACCCCCGACTCGTTCAAATTGGCGCTCCTGGAGCACACGCAACAACGCAATCTGAGTTTCCGCGGGGAGCTCGCCGATTTCATCGAGAAAAATCGTGCCCGAGTGCGCCAACTCAAAACGACCTTGTCGACGCTGCAGCGCGCCAGTGAAGGCTCCTTTCTCGTGGCCAAACAATTCTGAGGCGATGAGCGAAGGAGGAATCGCGGCGCAATTCACGCTAATAAAAGCCTGGCCAGCACGTTGCGAACCCTTATGTATGGCGCGCGCAATCAGTTCCTTCCCGGTTCCTGTTTCGCCCGTAATCAGCACGGTAGAGTCGGTGGGAGCGACTTTCACGATGCTTGAAAGGACAGTTTTCAAGGCGGGCGAGGAGCCCACGATCTCCTCAAACATGAAGACCTGATCGATTTGCTCCCTGAGGACCACGTTCTCGTCATGAAGGCGGTCTTTCAGCCGCTTGATTTCTTCGAAAGCC
>Ga0137409_10000282_pt1 | contig 53799 bp, 42 predicted proteins | sample CZODoug1_16funga_FD_122059 | JGI IMG/M metagenome (GOLD analysis project Ga0137409, IMG submission 122059) | Vadose zone soil fungal communities from Angelo Coast Range Reserve, California, USA - CZODoug1_16fungal (Hybrid Assembly) | ecosystem: Environmental > Terrestrial > Soil > Vadose zone... | reverse complement strand
AAGCCATTCTCCTGCGCCAGGAGCGGGTTTTCGGCGATATCCTGTTAAAGAAACACACCAGCTTCGACGCCGTGATGGCTGAGCAAGCGGCCGTGCGCGACGACTGGAAGTAAATCATCATGAGCCTGAAAGCTGAAATCGAAGCCATTATTTACGCCACCGAATCGCCGGTGACCGTGGAGCAGATCGCTGCTTTGGTCAAGAATTCCGTCGCGGCGGAGTCGGTGCCTGAGACCGACTCGGAAAAGATCGTTTCCATTGACGCCAGCCCGATTGATGTCCCCATTAATGTAAAGACCGGCGAGGCCGCGCCGATGACCGATGCTGCGATTCGCGCGCGCGTGCGGGGAGTCGTTGAGGAGTTGAATACCGAATACGCGTCCGGAGACCACGGCATCGAGATTCGTTCGGTCGCGGGCGGCTATCGCATGGCTACCAAGCCTGAGCATCACGACCTGATGCGTGGGTTTGCCAAGAGCTTGAAACCTCCGATTCGGCTGTCGCTGGCGGCGTTGGAGACGTTGGCGGTAATTGCTTACAAGCAGCCGGTGACCGTGCCGGAGATTAATGAAGTCCGCGGCGTGGATGCGGGAGGTGTCATTACCACGTTGCTCGACCGCAAGCTGGTTACCACCGCGGGGCGCAAGCAGGTGATTGGTCGGCCGATTCTCTACAAGACGACCAAAGAATTTCTAATGCGGTTTGGACTTAATGAGGTCAACGAACTTCCCAGCATGGAGGAGTTTGAGAAATTGGTCAGCGAGTCGTTCCAAGGCGAGATGTTCGAAGCGGAAAACCCTTCCGCTGGCACACCAAATACCGACTCGGCCCCGCGAGAAAACGAGCACGACGCCACCACTGAAACTGTGGAATCGTAGCTGGCGTCGAATTCGGCTTATTCCTTCATCAAGGCTGTGCCCTACCTGCGAGGACGTCGCGGTATGAGAAAGGCATCAGCAGTCGGACTCGGTCGAGAGCACAGGGATTCATCGCTCCGCTCAGAGTGACAGGCAGTTAGGGTATCCATGATACGAGATTGTGCGAAAGAGTCTGAAATATGGAACGCTTACAGAAAATCATCTCCGCCGCTGGTGTAGCCTCCCGCCGCAAGGCCGAAGAGCTTATTACCTCCGGACTGGTCCAGGTCAACGGGCAGACGGTTACGGAACTCGGAGCCAAGGCCGACGCGGGCAAGGATCATATCCGCGTGAATGGCAAGCTCATCAAGTTTTCCGGCCATCACGTCTACATTCTGCTGAACAAGCCTAAAGGCTACGTTACGACCCTGAGCGATCCGGAAGGCCGGCCGACGATCGTCGACCTATTGCAGGGTGTGAAGCAGCGGGTGTACCCGGTGGGACGGCTCGACTATGCCAGCGAGGGGCTTTTGCTGCTCACTAACGATGGCGAACTGGCCAACGCGCTGACCAAGGCTGCGTCGCATGTTCCTAAAACGTATCTCGTCAAGGTGAGCGGGCAGCCCAGCGATGCGGCGATTGAGCAGCTTCGGGCTGGGATTGAACTGCCGGACCGTAAGGGCATCCATTCGCGGACTGCGCCCGCTGGGATTCAGCTTGTGCACAAATCGGAAAATCCCTGGTATGAGGTCACCCTGATTGAGGGCCGCAATCGCCAGGTCCGCGCAATGTTTGAGCAGACCGGGCACCACGTGGAGAAGCTGAAGCGGGTGCGGTATGGACCGTTTACGCTGGATGTACATCCGGGGAAGCACCGGAATCTGTCGCCGGAAGAGGTGGAGCAGCTGCGAGCTGCGGCGGATCGCGGGAGCGGGGCCACGGCAGAACAATCGGTCCGCCCGGCCGCGCGTCCAGTCGACCCGACCGAGAGCTACATTGACGCCGAACTGCGGGAGGAAGCGCGGTCTCCGGCGAAGTTCCAGCCTGCGCTAGCTTCAGACCAACCGAAAAAAACTCCGAAGCCGCTCGGCACGTTCGCGCCCAAGCCCAGCTTCGGCGCTCTTCGTCCTGGCGTCCGCTCTGCGAGTAAGGGTGCGGGGAAAAGGCCGGGAACGTTCGCCGGCGACAAATTCCGCAAGAAGGGTCCCCATGGGGTCAAATTCGGCCGCAGTGATGCTCCGTTCCAAAAGCCAACCTTCGACAGCGGGCAGGGACCGGTCCGCGTGTCTGGGCCACGGCCTGAATGGAAGAAATCTGGCGCCTCACGCGGTAGCGATACCCGCTCGGCACGTACGGGTGCGCTGAAGAAATGGGAGCCGCGAGCGGCCTCTCCCGACAACAAGCCGCGGCTGTTCGGAAAAGCCGACTCACGGCCGGTGCGTCCGGGAAGCGCTGGAGGACGTCCTGACTGGAAGAACTCGGCTTCGCCGCGTGGTGGTGCATCCAGCGCCCCCACAAAATGGCCTCAGGGATCGCCCGCGGCGAGCGGCCGGCCGCGCACGTTCGAAAAAAAGCCTGGGGGCTTCGGTTCGAGATCGGACCGGACCCAGTCGCGGCCGGAGCGCCCCGGCAAACCCTTTAGCAACGCGGGCAGAGAAGACTCGCGCGGAGAGCGAGGAGTTCGGCCTGGGGCCCGGCCTGATGGACGTCCTACGCGTCCGGGAGGCGACCGGAAACCATTTTGGCAGGGCGCTGACAAACGGCGCACGCGCAAACCGCCACGCAAACCGAAAGAGGAAGGCGATTTCCAGCGGAGCGAAGGCCGTAGCGAGCGGCCCGCACAGGGAGAACGGCCCCGCACGTCACGAGCGGCTGGGTTTTCTTCTCCCAAGTTCGGCGCGACTCGGCCTTCGTCCAGGCCTTCGCTGAAGCCCTCTTCGAAGCGTTTTTCTGGGCGTTCCTCCGGGCGTTCGTCCGGACCCAGGAAGAACCGCCGCTAGGGCAATTGCATGAGCCACTTCGATCAGCTAGTCCCTTCCCACGTGCGCGCCCTGGGCTCGTACACGCCCGGCAAGTCCCTGCGGCAGGCGGAGGAAGAAAGCGGAGTTCCCTGCATCAAGCTGGCGTCGAACGAGAATCCCTATGGGCCGTCGCCGCTTGCGCTCGAGGCGATGCATGCGGCGCTGGCCGAGGGGAATTTCTATCCCGACGACAACGTTGGAGCGCTGCGGGAAGCTCTGGCTGCCAAGCATGTTCTGCAACCGGACCAGGTTCTGGTCACTCCGGGTTCGACTGGATTGCTCAACCTTTCCGCGCGAACCATGCTTACCCCAGGACTGAACGCGGTTACAAGCCGGCTTTCGTTCATTCAATATCAAATCGTCACGCGAGCAACGGGAGCGACGCTTATAGAGACGCCGTTGCGCGACAACGGCTTTGATCTGGACGCTATACTTCAGGCCATCAATGCCGACACACGGATCGTTTTTCTCGCGAACCCGAACAACCCTACCGGCACTCTGTTTGACGCGGCGGTGCTGGACCGTTTTCTGGATCAAGTTCCCGAGCACGTCGCGGTTGTGATTGATGAGGCATACTACGAATTCGCGCAGCACTTTGCGGAGCAGCGTAACGTTGAGTATTCGCGCTCGCTCGACTACGTGCGGCAGGGACGGAATGTCCTTGTACTACGAACGTTTTCCAAGGCGCATGGCTTGGCGGGGTTGCGAATTGGATACGGGATGGGGCCGGCGGAACTGATTGGGTATTGCTCCGGGCTGCACGTTACTTTCTCTGTTTCATCTGTGGCGCAGGCTGCTGCCCTTGCGGCGCTTATGGATGAGGCTCATATCGTGAGGACTCTGCGAAATAATGTTGAGGGTACGCAATGGATTGGCGAACAGCTTGGCGAAATGGGCTTCCGCCCAGTGCCTAGCTGGGCGAACTTCGTCTATTGCGATGTTGGCGAGGACAGCGTCGCGGTGGCGAAACGCCTCCAGGACGAAGGCATCGTCATTCGGCCGCTGAAGCCTTGGGGCGCGCCGACGGCCCTTCGCGTGTCCGCGGGTACGCCTGAAGAGAATCGGCGGTTCATGACTGCGTTCCGCAAAGTCATGCCGCGGTAGCCTTACATCAGGGGCAAGCGAGCGGCTCCCAAAAGGCCTGCGTCACTGCCTAATGTCGCCTGGGTGATGATCGTTTTTGAAGCGGCGGTCGGCGAGTCATCGGAAGAAGTGGCGGCGTAGACCACCGAGCGAGACTTGAGTTCCTCGAACATCGTGGGCGCAAATGCATCCCAGGCGCTCACCGCACCGCCGCCGATTACGTACATCGGCAGGTCCAGGCCATTGACCATATCCGCCAGAACGATTCCCAGAGCGCGCCCCATGCGGCGGAAGATTTTCTGCGCGCTTGGGTCGCCTTGTGTGGCAAGTTCGTAAATGGCCTTGGAACTGAGTTCCGTTATTCGCGAGAGCCCGGCTGCGCCCTCGGCGACCGCTTCCCTCGCCATGCGTACTACCGCTGTGGCGGAGGCGTACTGCTCAAGGCATCCGCGGCTGCCGCAGCCGCACGGGTGGCCTTCGGGTTCGACGGTGAAGTGTCCGAACTCCGCGGCCATGCTGTTCATGCCATACCAGATTTTTCCGCCCAGGACCAAACCGCCACCAACGCCCGTACCCAGCGTCAGCATGGCCATGTCATCCACGGCTCGCCCGGCTCCAAGCCATTTTTCGCCGAGGGTGGCGAGCCTGGCATCGTTTTCGAGGATTACGTGCGTTTTCAGGCGGCGTTCGATTTCGGCCCGCACCGGAAAGCCTACCCAGCCAGGGAGGTTGGCGGTGGCACGAACTGAACCCCTCTGCATATCGATAATTCCAGGGACACCGATGCCGATGCCGAGGAGTTTGGCACCGGCATGTTTTTGCGTGAACTCCTGGATGGACGCACACATGTCGTCGATGACGTGGTCGCGGCCTCGCGAGAGCTGGGTGCCGAGTGTGACCCGGTCCAGAGTTTGGCCCTGTTCGTCCACGGCAGCAACGCGGAGGTTGGTGCCGCCTAAGTCTACGCCGATGGTGTAGTTCGACATGCTCTCCTTGCATCCTTCATTTTTGGCATTTCGGGCAGTAATGGCTGCTCCGGCCGGCGATGACGAGGCGGCGAACAGGAGTCTTGCAAATTAGGCAAGGTTCGCCTTCGCGGCCGTATACACGATGCTGCAATTGGAAGAAGCCTTCTTCGCCGTCCGCGCCAACGTAATCGGAAACCGAAGAACCGCCAAGTTTGATGGCTTCGCGGAGAACTGCCTGGATTGCGGAGAGGAGGCGTTCCAAATCCGCTTTGGAAATTGAGGCTGCACGGCGCTGGGGGCGAATTCCGGCACGCGCCAGCGCTTCGTCGGCGTAGATGTTGCCGACGCCGCGCAGCAGCTTTTGATTCAGCAGTGCGCTCTTGATCGGCGTTTTGCGACCGCGAAATAAGCTGACGAAGGTTGCGACGTCGACCTCGAGGGGCTCAACGCCGCCGGGGTCAAATTTCGCTGGAGAGACGACGGCCAGCTTGCCGAACATGCGGGCATCGATGAAGCGCAGTTCCCTCCCCGAAGCCAGAGTCGCCAGCAGGTGCGTGTGCTTGACGGCTTCGGCGTCCGATTCGCAGACCAGCATGCGCCCAGTCATGCCGAGGTGTACGATCCATTGGGCTTCGGCGGTCTGAGGGGCATTGGTTGCGGCGTTCAGGAGATCAAAGACGATGTGTTTCCCCATGCGGTGGACGCGGGAGATCTGCTTGTCGGTCAGGGTCGCGACGATCTTCTTCGCGGAGGATTTGAGCGGCTGCTTGCGGGACCCGATCCACACCGACTGAATGCGATCTCCGGCAACGCGGCTCTGCAGACCGCGGACGATGGTCTCGACTTCGGGCAGCTCAGGCATAACGAGTCAGTGTACAGGGATGCTCGGAAGTCCGCTCCCGCTCCAGCCTTCCTTCTGGCCTTCCCGGCCATTGACACGCGAGGAAGGGGGTGTATGATGCAGGCGCTTTCTGCAAGCTCGTTTCGTTGCAACTAGGAGAACTCAAAATGCGCAAACTATTCCTGATTCTGGCCACTCTGGTAACGTTGTCGTTCGCCGCTTTCGCGCAAGAGCACTACACCGAAGGTCCGCTCTGGCGTGTACAGTTGATCCGCGTTAAGCCGAACAAGATGGATGCCTATCTCCAAAGCCTGCGGGAATCCACAAAACCCCTGCTGGAGGAGCAAAAGAAACAGGGCTCGATCATGGACTACAAGATATTCCTGAAGGAAACCAAGGCGAACCCGGAAGACTGGGATATCGCCGTGGCTGTCCAATACAAAAATCATGCCGCACTGGACGGCTTGGCAGCCAAGGGTGAAGCGGCACGCGATAAGATTCTCGGCGGCAAGCAGCAAGGTCAGCAGCTGGGGGAGAAACGCCTCGACATGCGTGAGATCGTTACTTCGGACCTGATGCAGGAGATCTTCCTGAAGTAGGGCGGCGTAGGGTGAGGGCGCGCGCATCCGCGCCCTTGCTCCACTTGGGTTCCCGTTGCCGCCTGCCGCAGGCCGCGATATCATTGTCTGTACACCCCGGCCCGCGAAGTCCTTTCCTTCAGTTTTGGCTAGAATTTGCTCGACGCAGGTGCCACGTGTGCGCAAACTCGCTAGGCGGCCTTCCGCCGCCGCTCGCATGGGAGCTGTGACTTGAGTATCAGCAAAACGGCCAGAGGCAAAACTGCGGTTATCGTCGGCGCCCAATGGGGCGACGAGGGCAAGGGCAAGATCGTCGACGTCCTCTCGGAAAACTTTTCCATCGTTGCCCGGTACGCTGGCGGCCATAACGCGGGCCACACCGTCATCATTCAGGGGAAGAAGTCTGTTCTACAACTGATTCCCTGTGGCGTGCTGCGTCCCGGCCGACGTAGCGTAATTGGGAACGGCGTGGTGCTGGATCCCATTGCCTTTCTGAAAGAAGTGGCGACGCTGCGGAATAGCGGCATTGTCGTCGATGGCAGCCTTTTCGTAAGCAACCGGGCACATGTCATCCTGCCCTACCATCGCATGATGGAGCTGGGCTCTGAGAATGCACCGGGGCGGGTGAAGATTGGGACTACTTCGCGCGGTATTGGCCCCACCTATGAAGACAAGATGGGCCGACGCGGCCTCCGCGTGGCTGATTTGCTGGACCTCAAGCTGCTGAAGACGCACATCGAAAACGCCTGCGCCGAGAAAAACCAGATCGCGCATGCGCTTTTTAATGGCGACCCCGTCGACCCGCACCAGATGTACCAGGAATATGCCGACGCCGCGCAAAAGATTGCTCCCTTTGTGTGCGACACGGCGAAGCTACTGAACGAGGCCATTGCCAAGGGCGGGTCGGTGGTCTTCGAAGGTGCGCAAGGCAGCATGTTGGACATCGACCATGGGACTTATCCCTTTGTCACGTCGTCCAGCGCGACCTCCGGCGGGGCTACGATCGGCACGGGCGTTCCACCGACATCGATCGACACCGTCATCGGCATCACCAAGGCCTATTGCACTCGCGTCGGTGGCGGCCCGTTCCCGTCCGAAGACCACGGGCCGATGGGTGACCTGCTGCGCAAGCGCGGCAACGAATTCGGTGCGGTGACCGGCCGTCCTCGGCGCTGCGGCTGGGTGGACATCCCGCTACTGCGCTACTCCAATATGATCAACGGCGTGTCCTGGCTGGTGGTGACCAAGCTCGACGTTTTGGACGAACTCGACGAAATTCCCGTCTGTACCAGCTACAAGCTGGACGGAAAACCGACGTGCGACGCCCCCGCGCAGTCCAGCGGATATGACCGGCTGGAATGCATCTACACCAAAATGCCCGGCTGGAAAACCTCGACCGAAGGGATCACAGAGTTCGAAAAGCTGCCGCAGACCGCTCGCGAGTATCTGGCATTTCTGGAGAAGGAAACTGGCGCGAAAATCGGTATGATCTCCACAGGCCCGGACCGGGACCAGACCATTTACCTGGACGAATTTCTGGCAGCCTTGCCGGGCAAGTAAAGGCCTGTCATCCCGACCGGAGCAGTTGTTTCGCGAAGCGAAGCAACTTCGAAGTGGAGGGACCTGCTTCTTTTTTGGCGAGTCGGAGCCCTGCCGGGGTCCGCCATTCCAGCCTTCTTTTGGCTTGAGTGGGACAGTTCGCGGACATAGACTCAAGCAAACCTAGAACTCAACGGGAGCGGCTCAATCATGGTCGTGCTGTCGGTGATTTGGATGGCGAAGCCCGGGCAGGAAGCCCAGGTCGCCGAACTCTTTGGCAAACTGCAAGAGCAGTCCAGAAAAGAACCCGGCTGCCAGATGTACCAAGTCCACCGCCACCGCACCGAACCACGTCGCTTCTTCCTGTACGAGCAATACAAGGACGATGCGGCGTTGGAAGCCCACAAGAGCGCCTCGCATTTTCTGGAATACGCCAAGAAGAGTTTGCCTAAGATCGCGGATCGCATTGAAGGGCAGCTGTATAGTCCGTTGGATTGATGCTGGTAAAGGGCGGGGAGAGGTCTCAGGCTGAATGCCTGATTCCAACAGTGGCTGCTACGGTGTTATGGAGTTATCCCCGAATGCAATCTCCGAATGATCCTCGAGCGCGCCCCGTCCAGGTGCGGCAACCCGCCCTTGGCTTCCCTATTTGTCCTCTTCCAATATGGCCAAGTCCCAAGGGGCCAGGCTGACGCTGCTTCCCCGAGCGACGGCGTGACCGGTGAGCAAATCGCGGCTTGCAGGGTAGGCGAACGAGAAGTTAATAGTGTTACCCGAGTAGTTCAGATAGTAGTGAATCTGTTTACCGGCTCGATTGATGCCGTGCTTAACCCGCACAGGTTTTGGCAGGTCTTGGTCGGAGCTGGTAAGGCCGGACTCGCGAAGAACATCCAACACGACGGCTCGCTGGAGGGCGTCGGAAAGTGCGGTGCCTTCGTAAGTAAGTGTGCCCGATCCGAATTGGTTGCGGGTAATGGCTGGCCACCGGCCGAAGAAGGGATGTTCGTAGAAAGCGAGGGGTTTGGCCGAGGTCGGCAGGAGGAACTCCGCCCACGAGGTGACCTTGTTCTCGGCGGCAGAGACATGCCACGGGTTTTCTTTGAGCGGCAGCGGGTGCTCGAGGTTGGAGAACTCCTGATATGTAAAGCCGGCAGCTTCGCGGAGCGGGCCGGGTGCGCGCTCCCAGCGGACAGCGGAGTTCTCATTGGTAAAGCCGCTCTTGAACGTCATGAGGACGTGGCCGCCGCCGTGAACGTAGTCGGCGATCTTTTTCAGGAGGGCATCATCAGCAGAGTACAGTGCTGGAACGATGAGGAGCTTGTAGGGTGAGAAATCGGCATTCTCCGGAAAGACAAAGTCGGCGCCCACATTAGACTCATAAAGGGAGCGGTGCAGCTGCGACAGGATGGCGTTGTATGTGCCCGCGGCTTTCCCAGGAACCCATCCCAGTTCCTGCCGTTCCCACGGCATGAAGCTAATCGCGTTCGATGAATCGACGCTGTAGAGAATCGCCACTTGATTCTTGATTTGCAGGTTGACGATCTCGGGGCCGACCCTTTGCAGTTCGTGCGCGATCCGTGAAACCTCGGCGTAGGCCCGGTTCGGTTCGAGATCGTGGCTCAGCACACCCTTCCAGTAAGTCTCCTGACCGGCGTGGATCGAGTGCCAGTGCCAATACTCGACCATGTTGGCGCCGGAAGAGAGATCGGTGTAGACGTCGAGCCGGAGCTGCCCGTCGTAGGGAGGAAACTGCCCGGCGGAGTCCCAACCAAGCGTCTGCGCATTCGTTTCCGTCACCAGGAAGTTCTGGTGTTTGAGCGAGCGGGAGAAGTCGCCTTGCAGCGCTTGCCAGGCCCCATCGAGATGGTCCTGCGAGCCGTGGTAAGGATTATTGGCGACGACATCGAGAGACTTGGCGACCTCGACCTCGTTCACATCCAGTTTCATCATCGACCCGTAGTCCTGGGTCACGAACTGGTCCGGCCGCCGCGACTTGCGGACCAGCGCAGCCTGAAAGGCGAGAAAGTCCGCCACGCGTATTTGCTGCCAGCGCGACCACTCGAGTTTGTAACTCGTGCTGGTGGCGTTGTCGCGGTTCGGCATGTCGGCCCAGTCGTTCACGTCCTGCCCCCAGTAGTTGAGGAACCAGGCCTTGTTGAGCGCGTCGGTTGTGCCGAACTTTTTCTTCAGATGGTTGACGAAGCCGTTGAAGACATCGTCATTGGAAGCACCGTAGGCGCCGGTTTCGTTATCGATCTGCCAGCCGATGACCGCGGGATTGTCCTTGTAGTGCGCGACCAGGTTGGTGATGATGCGCTCGGCGTAGAAGCGGAACTTCGGATTGTCGGTGTCCATGTTCTGCCGCATGCCGTAGCGGACCGAAGCCCCGCCCAACTGACGAGCGTAGAACTCAGGATGCGCCTTGGCCATCCAGGTCGGCATGGAGTAAGTTGGCGTGCCCATGATGACCTTGATCTCAGCCTTGCCCATAGCATCGACCACGCGGTCCATCCAGGCGTACTCGAATACTCCGTCGGAGGGCTCCCATAGACTCCACGTGGACTCTCCCATGCGCACCACTGAGATGCCGGCCCCTTTCATGAGGGCGATGTCTTTCTCCAAACGACCGGGCTGGAGATCGGCGGGCATATACTCGTTGTAATACGCCGCTCCATAGAGGACGTTGGGCAGCAACGCTCCGGGAGGCGGAGTGGAGTCCTGTGCCCCTGCGGGCAGGGACGCAAGACTAAGAGCCAGAAGCGTGTTGAGGGTGCGAGGGGCAAGCCAGCGAGTCATGAGTGTCTTTCATTACAAAACTTCTTGACCAAGATTGTTTGTGAACGAAACAGCCAAAGTTTCTTCCGTTGCGACTTCCCCCTCCCAGGTCCATCGGTCTGACCGGATGAGGTTCTTAAGGTCTGGATTGAAATTACTCCATGGCAATTAAGACGGCGCCAGCATCCACGGCAATTTCACAAATCGATACGGTACCGAGGGACGGTGAGCCAAGGATGGAGTCGAGGAATGTTAGGCAGGACGCGTACGAAAGTCAATGACAACCGGTCGACCAGCAGAGGAACTTAATTCCCCTTATCCGCCATCAACACGCCGCCCGTGGCGTAGCTCTCGCGGGAGACTTCCACGAACGCAACCGTCACTGCTTCTCTTTTCGCTCCGGCTTCTTCCACCAGAGCGTCCGTTAGACGCTGGGCGAGTTTGCGTTTTTGGTCGGCGGTGCGGCCTTCGAGCATGGTGACGTGGATCATGGGCATGAGTTCGGTCTCCTGAGAGCCTCGTTACGACCGCACGGGCGGGGACGCCCGTGCCTCCATCGAAGCGGTTACTTACTTGGCTAGTTCGTAGCCCGCGAAGAAGAAGCTGAGTTCGAAACGGGCCGTGTCCTCGGCGTCGGATCCGTGGATTGCGTTGTATTCGATGCTGGTGGCCCACTTCTTGCGGATGGTGCCCTCTTCGGCATTGGCGGGGTTGGTGGCACCCATGAGTTGGCGCAGGTCGGCGATGGCGTTTTCTTTTTCGAGCGCCAATACAACAATCGGCCCACTGGACATGAAATCCGTCAGCGAGTGATAGAACGGGCGGCTGGCGTGCACGGCGTAGAACTGCTCGGCTTGATGCTTGGAAATCTCCAGCATCTTCATGGCGAGAATGCGGAAGTTCTGCTTCTCGAACTGCTCGATGATGTCGCCCACAGCGTTCCGCTTAACCGCGTCGGGCTTCACAATCGTAAGAGTGCGTTGCAATGTTTTCATAGGTCCATTTCCGTTGGTTAGTAAATTACAAAATTACCCAATTACAAATTTCTTAGGCTCTGACGCCCAACACTGAGGCCAGCGTCTCCCCAATATCCGCAGGAGATTTCGCGACCTTAATGCCAGCCGCTTCCAGCGCCTTCATCTTTTCTGCAGCCGTGCCTTTGCCGCCGGAAATGATGGCTCCGGCGTGGCCCATGCGGCGGCCTGGAGGCGCGGTTTGGCCGGCAATGAAGCCGACCACCGGCTTCTTCATATGTTTCTTCACGAAATCCGCCGCTGTCTCTTCGGCGTTGCCGCCAATTTCGCCGATCATGATGACCGCTTCCGTTTCAGGGTCGCGATTGAAAAGATCGAGGGCATCTGTGAACGTGGTGCCGATAATAGGATCGCCGCCGATGCCGATGGCCGTCGACTGGCCAATACCACGTTGCGTTAGCTGATGCACAGCTTCGTAGGTCAGCGTGCCCGAGCGCGAGACGATGCCGATCGAACCTTCCTTGTGAATGCGCGCGGGCATGATGCCGAGTTTGCATTTTCCCGGAGAAATGATACCCGGGCAGTTCGGGCCAATCAGACGCGACTTTCGCGTTTGCAGGAACTCCCAGGCGCGGACCATATCCAACGCAGGGATGCCTTCGGTGATGCAAACGACCAGATCAACTTCTGCATCAGCGGCCTCCATGATCGCGTCGGCAGCGCCCGGAGGGGGGACGAAAATAATCGACGTATTGGCACCGGTCTTCTCTATCGCTTCGTGCACTGTATTGAAGATGGGCCAGCCTTCGTGGGTCGTCCCGCCCTTGCCTGGGGTGACTCCGCCTAGAATCTGGGTGCCGTATTCGGCGCAGGCTTTGGCGTGGAAGGTGCCTTCGCGGCCGGTGAGGCCTTGGACGATGACGCGCGTGTTCTTGTTGACTAGGATTGCCATGGATTCTTTATCCTTATGAAGCCAGCGCCTAAAGGCGCTCCAGAACCAAGTCTCTTGCGGCATGCCTGAAGGCATGCCCTGATACGAACCTTACCTCAGCGGCTAAAGCCCATTCTGTTCGTGCCCTTGATGCAGGGCTGAAGCGCTGCGCCACCCAAAGCACTGCGGCCGAAACCACCTTCTCACAAAGAGGCAGCTAGGCGACTTTCCCAGCTGCGGCGACTACCTTTTCTGCCGCGTCTTTCATTGCATCGGCCACGATGAAGTTCAGGCCCGACTCCATCAAGATCTTCTTGCCTTCTTCCACGTTCGTGCCTTCCAACCGCAGGACTACGGGCAAACTCAAGTTGGTCTTCCGGGCCGCGGCGACCACGCCCTTGGCCAGCGTATCGACGCGCAATATCCCGCCGAAGATGTTAATCAGCACAGCCTTGACACTCTTGTCGCTGAGCAGAATTTCGAACGCGTGCCCCACCTGCTCTTCGTTCGCCCCCCCGCCCACGTCGAGAAAATTCGCCGGCATTCCGCCTGCGTACTTGATGATGTCCATCGTCGCCATCGCGAGGCCAGCGCCGTTCACCATGCAGCCGACGGTGCCCTCGAGCTTGATGTAGTTCAGGCTGTACTTCGAGGCTTCGACTTCAAGCGGATCTTCTTCGGTAATATCACGCAATTCCTTCAGGTCCGCGTGGCGGAATAGAGCGTTGTCGTCGAAGGTGATTTTTGCGTCGAGAGCGAAGAGGCGCCCGTCTTTTGTGGTGATCAGCGGATTGATTTCCAGCATGGAGGCGTCGGTTTCGGTAAACGCCCTGTACAACCCCAGCATGAACTTGACGGCATTCGCGATCTGCGGCCCCTGAAGACCGAGAGCAAACGCAATCTTGCGGGCCTGGAACGGCGCCATTCCGGCGGGGTCGATGTGTTCCTTGATAATCGCCTCAGGATTTTCTTCCGCCACCTGCTCGATTTCCATGCCGCCGGAAGCAGAGGCCATGACGAGCGGCTTGCCTTCGGCGCGATCCACCAAGATCGCCAGATACAGTTCGCGGTCGATTGGCAGAGTCTCTTCAACGAGCAAGCGCCGCACCACGCGGCCCTCGGGGCCGGTCTGGTGCGTGACCAGCGTCATGCCCAGCATTTTGCGGGCGAGTTCTCCCGCTTCTTCAGCGGATTTCGCGATCTTCACGCCGCCGCCTTTCCCGCGGCCTCCGGCATGAATCTGGGCTTTTACAACTGCACCGCCCGAGCCCCCTGCCAGCAGCCTCTCGGCAATGGTTTTCGCTTCTTCTGCCGTCGAGGCCATCTCTCCCTGCGGCACGGCGACTCCGTACTTTCTTAAGATCGCCTTGCCCTGATACTCATGAATTTTCATGAAATTCCCGCGCTCTCGATCCTGATGTGGTGAATGAAGATAGTGTGTTGAAATAAACAGCTGCCTGGTGGGCTTGCCGGTGAACCCTTGATTCTATAGAACACGCCGGACGTGGTAAAGCGGGACGCCCCAAAGTGCTCTTCTTCGCCCGTACCAGACTTGCGAACGCAACTCCCCGTCAGCTGGCATAGAATCAAGCAGGCGACCGCGCAAAAATGACGGATTCTGGCGACTATCAGCGAGCCTGGCAGGGGTACAAACGGCAGGGAAGGGTGTGGATCGCTCTCTTCATCCTCTATTTGCCGGCCGTCCTCGGCGCAGCCATGCTGAGCATGAGGTACTTCCACACGCCGAAACCGGCAATCGGGTTGGCACTCGTCTGGATGGCTGTCACGTTCTATCTGGGAGCCCGCATCAATCTCTGGCGCTGTCCGCGCTGCGGCAATCTATTTTCGGGCACAATGTGGCGCAGCAAGGGCATTTTCGCCATCCAGTGCGCCCACTGCGGGCTCGGCAAGTACGCCAACGGTTCCTAAAGTATGCGTAGTCGCGGGACCCTCGCCCGCGTGGTCTTGGTTTGGGACGAAACAGGCAAATCTTCGGAAAGAAAAGATCAAAACACAAGATCGCGCGGGCGAGGGCACCCGCGACTACACGATCCCATACCACCCCGCACTAGCTGCCTCAACAGAAATTACGCTACCCTGTTTGCCATGACTCAGCCTGTCCTTCCTGGCGCGCTTCATCGCATCGTTACCCGGCGTCAATCGCTCAGCCGCCCCGAAGCTCATGAAGTGATGGCCGAGATTCTTCGCGGCGGTGCGACGGACGCCCAGATTGCTGGCCTGTTGATCGCTCTCTCGATGAAGGGCGAAACGGTGGAGGAGATCGTCGGCTTCGCTCAAGCGATCCGCGAAGCTGCGCCCGCGTGGCCTGCGCCGGAGAATCTTGGCGTTGTCGATACTTGCGGTACTGGCGGAGACACAAGCGGCACCCTCAACATTTCCACGGCAGCAGCCCTGGTGGCGGCGGGCGCTGGCGTTCCGGTGGCTAAACACGGTAATCGCAGCGTGAGTTCGAAATGCGGGAGCGCGGATGTGATGGAAGCGCTCGGTGTGAATCTTTCCCTGCGACCGGAACGGCTGGCCGCCTGCCTAAGCGAGGTGGGGATTGCGTTTCTGTACGCCCCGGCTCTGCACTCGGCCATGAAGTTCGTGCAAACCGCGCGGCGTGACCTGAAGGTGCGGACTGTGTTCAATCTGCTGGGGCCCCTCACGAATCCGGCGCGAGCTTCGGCTCAGGTGGTTGGCGTGTACTCGATTGATTTGGTCGACAAACTGGCTGAGGCACTCAGCATGCTGGGCCTGCGCCGCGCTTTGGTTGTGCACGGAAATGATGGGCTGGATGAGATTACCATCTCGACGACGACCCGCATCGCCGAGCTGCGCGATGGCCAGGTACGGACTTACGAAGTTAGCCCGGAAGAGTTCGGCCTCCAGCGGGCACCGCTGAACACCATAGCCGGGGGCGATGCGGCCACGAATGCTGTGATTGTGCGCAAGATCTTGCGCGGGGAAAAATCCGCCCGCCGCGATGTGGTACTGCTCAACGCTGCCGCGGCTCTGGTGGCGTCGGGACATGCCGATTCGCTGCACGATGCGCTTCCAGCGGCGGTGGAAGCTATTGATTCGGGTGCGGCGCTGGCGAAACTTGAGGCGTTGGCCAAGTTTAGCAGCGCGGCAGTTGGCTAGATCAACTCGCATTTACACCGCTTTCTTCAGCCGCTCGATCTGCGCCAGATGATTCGGGCCGTGGGCTACCCAGTACTGGAACATCTCTTCCAACGTGACCTGGCGGTTGCGCTCGGGATGGAAGCCGCTCTTGCTGAATGCCTCCAGCCCCGCTCGGCGCAGTACACGCAAATTGTGGAAGCGGTTCACTCCAAATTGCGCGATCAACTCCGGGATCGCCGCTTCGGTGTAGCCGAGATGCTCGGCCCACGCATCCTGATCAATGGGTGCAAACTTTGGGTCCTTGTCGGCCAGCACTTGCCGGAACCGATAGGCGAAAATAACTTCGGCATCGGCAAGGTGCCCTACAATTTCGTGAATGCTCCATTTTCCCGGAGCCGGCTTGCGTTTCAAAATTGTTTCAGGCACGCCGGAAACCGCGGCGGCCAGACGCTTCGGATCCTGTTCCGCTTCCGCAATTAACTTCTTCACTTCATCGGCAGTCATAAGGACCTCATATCAATTTCTACCATGGAGAACAAAGGATCGTGTGGCGCGGACACTCCTGTCCGCGGGGTCCTGCTCTTGGGCTTAGGGCTTCGCTGAATCCGAGGCTTTGCTGTCGCCCGCAATCTTCAAGCGATGCTCACTCGGTCCCAACTCCGGCACACTGCCGTCATTCACAAGCACTTCAAGGGGTTGGGCCGGACTGGCAATGCGCGTTACGGCCTTGGCCTTCCCCCGAACCTCCAGCTTCTGCGGGAAGTTCCCGGAATTGGTAAGGATTGTTACCGTGACTTCCGCACCGGCGTCGCCGCCGTTCGCCACGGTCACAGCCGTAATAAAGCTGGTACTGTTCGTGAGCCGCGCGTTCGCCGATTCGATATGAAAATCCGGCAGGCTCCCATCCGCATAAACCCAGTCATGGAAGAACCAGCCCAGATCGCGTTTGGACTCCGCTTCGATCAAGTGCTCAAAGTAGGTCGCGTCTTTGTCGTCCGCGGCGTGGTACTGGTGCAACGCACGCTTGAGAGCGGCATCGCCCGCCAGGTCTCGCAGCATCCACCAAACCAGCGCCGCCTTGCTGTGGTAGAAAGCCTCTTGCGTGGCTTCCGTCAGGGCCTCCGGCTGTACACCCGTCTTCTCGGCCTGTAGCAACGCCTCGCGATGACCCTCGAGATAATCCAGAGCTGCTCTGCGCCCGTCTTTCTCCTGAGCCACGGCTTGCATGAAGTACGCAGCCCCCTCATGGAGCCACAGCCGTGGCGAAGAGAACGCAGCATGCGTCAGTTGGTGAACCGCAAGCATGTGGTCGGTCTCCGGCCGGCTTTTTGCGAGCGGCAACAGAAGCCATTCGCCAGCCTCATAAGGCGCAGCGTCGGCATCGGCGAGGTCCACCACAACGGGTTTCTCGCGCGGCGGACCGAACCAGTCCTTGACGAGATAGGCTGCACGATCGGCTGCTTTGTTCAGTTCCTCCGCACCGCCCGTATGTCCAGCCAACACGTGCAGATGCAGCGCGGACGCCGCCGGCTCCGCGAAGCTAGCGACGACGATGACTGGGCTTGCCCACCCGAGATTCTCGAACTCGCATACGGAGAGTGCGAAGGCTCCGTTGGTGTTGTCCCCTCCGTTAGACCGACATCCCATCGCGTTGACGAGCAGTTCGGGCTGGTTCCCGGGCTGGTCTTCGGGCGGGTCTTGTTCCCCGTGCAGCAGCTCAATACCCAGTTCCATTTTCGATAAAGCATGCCGCGCTTTCCATTTCCCCAGCGCGGCAAACATCGCGCTGCCGTCTAAAAGGTTCTGGGCTTCCAAAGCCACCGGATACCAAGTGACGTAGCCGACGCCGCGCAAAGCGGAATAGGTTTTGCCGATCTGATCCCAATCGCTATGTCGCGCTGCGGTTTCGGGCGTGCCGATCCGCGTGAGGCGTGTGAAATCGAGCGCTACCACACCTTCATAGCCGATGGCGAGGTCGATGGATTCCTTCGGCCCTAGCTCGCGGGGCAAGTTCACGATCGCTTCGGAGAGCTCGCCGGTGTGATCGATGTCGGAGGTGTAGGGCTGGGTGAGAAATTGTACGGCTTGAGTGGAATCTGGGGAGCCCGCTGGAATTACGCGGATCGACCGCCAGTTCAAGCTGGAAGAAATCTGGAGCGCGGCGATACGTTGCGGCTGCGCAGAATCGTTCCGCAGCGTGATTTTTCCGCGCACGCTCAGCCGCTGCTGGGCTGGCTCAATGCGCAAGCTGAGGTTGTAGTAAGTGGCGGTGAAGGCCTCGCGGTCCAGAGCTGCGACGGGTGTTAGCAGCGCAAGCACCGCGGCCAGTGCGAAATGAACCTTCATTTCCGCTTGGATGCGGCCGGGGACGCCGCAAGACGCCGCTGGCGCACGATTTCGTAGAGTACAATCCCGCCTGCCACGGAGACGTTGAGAGATGGTACCTTCCCCAGCATGGGAATGGACACCAGGAAATCACAGTGCTTGCGGACGAGATCGTGCACGCCTTTGCCCTCCGCGCCGAGAACCAGGGCGCAATCCATCTTGTAGTCGATGGAGTCATAGGATTGCGGCGCGCGTTCGTCGAGCCCAACCGTCCAGATGTTCTCAGCTTTCAGCTGTTCCAGAGTACGCGAGATATTCGTGACCTTCGCCACCGGCAGATGCTCGCTCGCTCCGGCTGACGCCTTGGCCACTGTTCCCGTGACACCCGCGGCGCGACGTTCCGGAATGATAGCTCCGTCTGCCCCCGCGGCATCCGCTGTCCGCAGGATGGCTCCCAGGTTGTGCGGGTCTTCGACGCCGTCCAACACAACTAACAGCGCGTGCTCTCCGCGCCGGTTGGCCAATAGATCATCCACATCACAATACTTCTTGGCGGAAGTAACGGCGACCGCACCTTGATGGCCGCCATTTCCCGCCAGGCGGTCGAGATCCTGTCGCGTGATCAGCCGCACGCTCACGCCGGCGTGTTTGCATTCATCGATCAGCTTCTGCAAGCGGTCGTCGTGCCGCTCGCGCGCGACCGCCACATACTGGATCGCCCGGCCACGCGACTTGAGCGCCTCGCGCACCGGGTTAATTCCGTAGATCGATTCCATCGACTTAGTTTACGGGTTCGTCTTCTCTTATGCGTTCGTCCTTTACACTGTCGTTTGGAGGATTCGTGCCGGACGTTTTCATAGTGTCAGCCGTGCGCACGCCCATCGGCAAGTTTGGCGGGGCTCTGGCTTCGCTGAGCGCCGTGGAGCTGGGCGTGGTCGCCGCCAAGGCTGCCATGCAGCGGGCGTCTGTTGACCCCAAGCAAATCGAGGAGACCATCTTCGGCAATGCCCGCCAGGCGGGTGGCGGGCCCAATCCTGCCCGGCAAATCTCTATCGGGAGCGGGGTACCGCAAGAGGTCCCAGCCTACACTGTGAACAAAGCCTGCGCGTCCGGGTTGAAGTCGATTGCTCTGGCTTACCAGGAGATTCTGCTAGGAAATTCCGAATGCATTCTCGCGGGCGGCACCGAGTCCATGTCGCGCCTGCCTTATTACCTGGAAGGGGCGCGTTTCGGGTACCGGCTCGGGAACCAGGAAGTCGTCGATGGCATGCATCGCGACGGATTCTTCTGCCCGATGGCCCAGATGCTGATGGGTGAAACCGCCGAGGTACTGGCGGAACAGTACAAGATTTCGCGCGAGGAGCAAGATCAGTTCGCTTTGACTTCCCAACAGCGCGCCGCTGCCGCAATTGCAGAAGGGCGATTCCAAAATGAAATTGTTCCGGTCACTCTTGCAGGCAAGAAGGGCCCGCAAGTCTTCGCCGCGGACGAACACCCATTCCCAAGCTCCACGCTGGAGAAACTAACGAAGCTGAAACCAGTCTTCTCGAAGACAGGCACCGTCACCGCAGGGAATTCTTCCGGCATCACCGATGGCGCGGCCGCAGTCATCGTCGCCAGTGAACAGTTCGTCCAGCAGAACCACTTGAAGCCTCTCGCGCGCATCGCGGCCGTCACAACTGCCGGAGTTGATCCTAAAATCATGGGTATCGGGCCAGTGCCTGCCGTCCGCAAGATGGAGCAAAAACATCAGCGCAAGCTCGCGGACTTTGACTTGGTCGAACTCAACGAAGCCTTCGCCGCCCAAGTCCTAGCCTGCGACCGTGAGCTGCATTTCGACCCAGCGCGCCTCAACGTCAACGGCGGATCCATCGCCCTCGGCCACCCCATCGGATGTACCGGCGCGCGGATTACCGTTACCCTGCTCCACGAGATGCAGCGGCGCGGCGCGAAGCGTGGTCTGGCTACGTTGTGCATCAGCGGCGGCATGGGCATGGCCCTAGCTCTGGAGAATGCGGCGACCTAGCTGCGTTGCCCTCCGCCCTCCCCCCGCCCTATACTCATCCCAGCACGCAGCACCCATGCCACTTTCCGCCCTAATCGTCGATGACGAACAACTCGCCCGCGACGAACTCGCCTATCTTCTCAAGGGTGCCGGAGACGTCGAAGTGGTCGCCCAGGGCAAGAACGGCCTCGAGGCCATCAATCTGATCAAGGAGCACAACCCCGACCTGCTCTTCCTCGACGTGCAGATGCCCGGCCTCGATGGCTTCGCGGTCATCAAGAAACTGCTCGATAAGAAGATGGCGATTCCCAAGGTCGTCTTTGCCACGGCTTTCGACCAGTACGCGGTCAAGGCTTTTGAAGTGAACGCGGTCGACTACCTGCTGAAGCCCTTCGACAAGAAGCGCGTGGCGCAAGCGATACAGCGTGCGCGGGAGCAGATGTCTCCGGCAAACTCGTCGCAGGAACGCTTGGAAGCGCTGGTCAAAATGCTCGAAACGCAACGCCAGCAGCCGGCCAAGTTGCTCATCAAGGCCGCCGGACGCATGCTCCTCGCCGATCAGAAAGACATTTGCTACGCGTCGATTGAAGATGGGGTGATCACGGTTGTGACGGCGGGGGCGGCGGGACTCGAAGGCCACTCCAACTGCCGCACCCTTGAAGAGCTTTTCGAGAGCCTCGACTCGAAACTCTTCTGGCGTGCTCACCGGTCGTACCTGGTAAACATCAACCGGATCAAGGAAGTTGTGCCCTGGTTCAAGAGTTCCTATCAACTTCGCATGGATGACAAGAAACATACGGAAGTTCCCGTAAGCCGGGCGCAGACGAAAAGGTTGCGGGAGTTGTTTGGGTTGTAGAATGTCGCGCGGTTGGGAAAGCAAATCCGTAGAAGAACAGCAAGCCGAGGCGACCCGTCCCAAAGGCGAAGCCAAGCCGCACCTGACTCCTGAGCAAGCAGCCAGGAAGCGCGAGATGGATTCCCTGCTGCTTTCCCGCAGCGGCGTAGTCCAGCAGATTCAATCCACAAGAAACACTCGCCGCAAGGCAATGCTGGAGGCGGCGCTAATCGACTTGGACGCGAAGATCGCGCGATTGGCCTGAGGTTTGGCGTACTAACGTGGGGACGGCCGCCCCCGGCCGTCCAGCCGGAAGCATTCCTCGCTGGGTACAACGGAACTCGGGTGATTACTGCGGATCCTTCGCTTCTGTCGCATCCGGCGCTTCAATCGTTTGAGCCGCTTCCGGAATCTTCGGAGCAACGGCCTTAGCCGCAAAGAAGCTGTGATCGTATAAACCGCGATACATCTTCCCGGCAATCTCCGCGGCCTTGGGACCGTAGGTGGGACGCCCGCCGCGCAGGAAAACCACAATCACGATATCTCCGGCATCCGTGTTCACGTACGAGGCAAACCAGCCAAAGCGGGTTCCCGCATGCGAACAAGTGCCGGTCTTTCCCAGAACCTCTTCTTCGCTGAAGCTCAGACGCAGGTGGCGTGCCGTGCCATAGTGCGTTGCGCCGGAAAGCCCATCCGCCATCTCCGGAATTGCATCGCTGATCTTGAGAAGCCGCTTGGTGCGGGGCTCAAACCCTTCCACTTCCTCGGGGCTCTCAGGATGTTGCAGGTAGTAAAGAGTTCCACCGTTGGCAATCGCCGAGACCAGCGCGCCCAGTTGGAGCGGGGTCATGGAGATGCCTTCGCCGAACGAACACATTTTCCCCACGCCGCCCAGCTTTTCAGAGATTTCCGTGGTTGGATAGACGCCGCGATGCTCGCCGGGAATGTCGTAGCCCGCCAACTCACCCAAACCAAACTGCTGGGAATAGCGATGCACCCGGGCAAACCCCAACTTACGGCCTAGCGCCTCAAAATAAGCGTTGTTGGATCGCGCCAGGGCTGTGGTCATGTTCATCTTCGAGTAGCGGCCTAGCGGAATTTCTGTGTCTTTGGTGACGATGCCTTCGCTGAGTGCGGCCAAAGCGACCGGAACCTTGATGGTAGAGCAAGGTTGTGCGCCTGCCGAAAGCGCCAGCTTCTGGTTGACCATCGCCAGGATGCGTCCGCTGTTGGGATCAATTGCGGTCACGGTCCCATTCATGTTGCCAAGCGCATCAATGGCCGCCGCACGGACCGTCGCGTCTTCGCCTTCCGTGATGTCGCCGTTGAGCGTATCGGTGGCATAGGAACTGGTGTAGAAGCGCTCACGGTAGTGGTGACGGTGCCGTCGCGCGGTGTGGCTTAGACTGGATTTGCTGGAGGCTGTCCGGCGCCGACTCTGGCGGAGCCTGCTGATGCGGCGGCGGGCTTTAGCGCTCTCCGTGATTTTGGTTCGCGGGTGGGTGGCGGGGGAGTGAGTGTCGACGTGGGCGGCGAGAAGGGCGACTGGCGATATCAGGCAGACGACTAAAGCCAATGCCCGCAACTGCTTACAGGGATTCTGCATGCTACCGACCGTCTCCTGCCCGCATAGACTACCTCACTTTAAGATGCGCTGGTTTGCTCCGCATCAACTTCTGGAGCAAGCCATGCTGCATACTACGAAGTTCCGGGTGCTATGGCAAACGCAAATTTGCTTTCTTCGCTATCAGAAAAACACAGTAAGTCATTTTTATACAGTCACTTACAAAGAAGTTACGAAAAGAACATCCCCAAAGTAACCGCCGCGAGATTACCCTTCCGTCAAACCCTACATAATCTCGGCTCGCTTACGAATGAAGGCCGGGACGTCGAGGTCGTGCTGGTCGTACTGCTCGTAAGATGGGGGTGGCTCGTAGCTGGTGGGCTGCACCGTTTCCATGGTCAAAACCTGGGGCTGAAACTGGGGCTGCGCCTGAAGATGAGACTCCGGTTCGGCCATGATCATCGGAGGCTCCGGTTCGAAAACCGGCTCCGGTTCGGGCTCGGAGTACCGGGGCGTATCCCTCACCATGATCGGGGCGTTGCGGGAAAGGACGGCCTCGCGCTGGAAGCGTGGGATATCCCTAAACCCGGTGGCGATGACGGTGATCTTGATGCTGTCCTGCATCTTATCGTCGAGAACAGCGCCGAAGATGATGTTGGCATCCTCGTGGGCCGCAGCCTGAATAATCATGCTGGCTTCGTTGACTTCGGCGAGCTTAAGCGAAGACGAGCCAGTGACGTTGATCAGGATGCCACGAGCCCCGTCAATGGCTCCGGTTTCGAGCAGCGGTGACGCGATGGCTTTGTTGGCGGCTTCCGTGGAGCGGCGCGGGCCCGCTGCGGTCGCGGTACCCATAACGGCGTAGCCCATGCCCGCCATAATGGCTTTGACGTCCGCAAAATCGCGATTGATAATTCCGGGGATCGTGATGATGTCGGTAATGCCCTGCACGCCCTGACGGAGAATGTCGTCGGCGATGCGGAACGATTCGAAGAAGCCGGCATCTTGCGCCACCGCGAGCAGCTTTTCGTTGGGGATTGCAATCATCGTGTCGACGGCGTCGATCAGTTCGGCCATGCCGCGCTCAGCCTGCTGCATACGGCGCTTGCCTTCGAAGCCGAAAGGCTTCGTGACGACGGCAACGGTGAGCGCGCCCATTTCGCTGGCGAGCGAAGCGATGATAGGCGCCGCGCCGGTGCCGGTACCACCGCCCAGACCGGTGGTGATGAACACCATGTCAGCACCCTCGAGAGCTTCAATGATCTTCTCGGAGTCTTCGAGCGCGGCCTTGCGGCCGACTTCGGGGTTCGCCCCGGCGCCCAGGCCATTCGTCAGCTTCACGCCAAGTTGGATCTTGACGGCCGCGCGGGACATGCGCAAAGCCTGCAGGTCGGTGTTGGCGACCACGAATTCAACGCCTTCGACTCCTGCGTCGATCATGCGGTTGACGGCGTTGCAGCCACCTCCGCCTACGCCGATGACCTTGATGCGGGCGTCGTTGCGGGCGTCGTCCTGGAAGCTGATGCGGATGTTTCCTTGGTTCTCCATTGGCATGTCCCTTCTTTATTTTCAGAGTCTTTCGATCTTCATCTAAGTCCCAGCCATCATTCAGAACAAAAATTACCTCAGCGGCCAAGTCCCGTTGTGGAAGCGGCGAGCACTCCGTACCACACCTTCAGATCGCTCGCTTGCACGTCGAGTTGCGATCCCAAACTGTAGATTTTTGGGACGTCATAGAGCACGATGATCAAGTCTCCCGATTCGAAACCTACCTGCTTGCCTCCAAAGCCCCGCTCGTTGTACGGAGAACAATGGCCAAACCCGCACCAATCTCCACCATTAAGATCCAAGATCTGGTCAATCTGCCCTCCAGGTGGTATTTCTTTGAACTGGGGAAAATTGACGGTAAACCCTTGATTCGGGTTTTGATAAAAGAGTTGTTCCTGACCTTTTCTTATAACCAGAACACGCCAGTGTGCCGCTCCCCAGCTATTCGCCTCTTTCCAAATCCTCGTCCCCTTGTTCGAGCCATTTCTTATCGAAACCCTAATGCTTCCTGATGGAGCAACCTTGATGATTCCAAGGGCAAGGTCACCAGCCGAATCCTCGCTCGGGGCGCCAAACCCTGAAAGCAAACTCAGCGAGATCAATAGAGTCAAGAGTAGGATTCTCACAGCCCTAGGCACCCTTCCGTCCAAAAAACGCTTTCAATCGACTGCTCCAACGGCCGTCTTGCATGCCGCGGGCGACGCGCACGCGATGGGAGTACAGAGCCATCCCGAGCACCGTGGCAAATTCAGGTTCAGCTAGAATCCGTGGCATCTTCGCCATTGGCGTGGGCCAGGAGAGACGCAGCGGACGACGCAGGGTGGATTCCGCAATATCCAGGATTCCGGCGAGCCGCGTGCCGCCGCCGCTCAGCACGCAACCCCCGGCACAAATGTCGAGATAGCCCGATTGGCGCAGATTCTGCCGCATCATTTCGAAGAGTTCGCGGGCCCGAGGCTCCAGAATTTCGCCGATGAAACGCTGTGCCACCATGCGCGACGGACGGTCGCCAACGGAAGGAACCTCGACTTCGTTGGCTTCGGGAATGAGCGTGACCACTGCGTTGCCATAGATGCGCTTGATCTTTTCCGCTTCGACGCCCGGCGTGGCCAGGCCCACCGTCAAATCGCTGGTGAAATGATCGCCGCCGATTGGGATCACCGCAGAGTGAACAACTGCCCCTTCGTGGTAGACGATCATCTCCGTGGAGCCAGCTCCGATATCGGCGAGGCAGACACCAACCTCGCGCTCGTCGTTACGAAGAACGGAATCAGCGCAAGCGAGCGGCTCGTAGACCGTGTCGTAAACTTCGACCCCCGCGCGATTGACAGCGGTGACGACGTTCTGGACCGCGCTCGTGGCCGCAGTAAGAATGTGAACACGAACTTCGAGACGCGTGGCCATCATGCCCAGCGGATCGTGGATACCCGGCTGACCATCGAGCACGAACTCCTTCGGAAGGAGGTGAAGGACTTCACGATCAGCGGGTAGAGCGATGGCGCGGGCCTTTTCAACGGATTGCCGAATTTCATCGCGCGTGATTTCTCGAGCGCGAAGGCCGAGGCTGATGCCGCCCTGGCTGTTGACGCCGCGTACGTGAGCTCCGCCGATACCGACGATGGCGTGTTCGACAGGCGCGCCTGCAGAGTTTTCGGCTTGCTCTGCGGCCCTCTGAATCGACGCGGCGGCGCGATCGAGATCAACGATGACGCCTTTGTGGCATCCGCGCGATTCCGCCGCGCCGTGGCCGCGATACCGCAGGCCGCCCGCCGTAACCTCGGATACGAGGACGACAGTCTTGGAACTGCCGAGGTCGATGGCTGTGATCAGGTTGTCGCTGGCGCTGGTCATGTTCGTGTTCGTCGCGGTCATGTTCTTTACAGTCATGTTCTCCGCATTCATGGTTGAGCTTTGCATCACCGGTTCACAATCGCGGCGTGCGGCTTGCCGCTGCTGGAAGCCTTGGTCGTAGCCGATACCTGATGCGGTTTGGCCGGTACGAGTGCCTGTGCTGCCGACTTCGAACTTGCAGGCTTCACGGACCTTCCTGCGGATGTCTGCGGTTTCTTTGGGGCGCGCCTGGTCGCTTTACCTCGCTTGTGCGTTTTTTTTGTTTTCTTCGTCGTCTTCTTGCTTGCCGCGTGAACTATGTCGTGAGCTGTGTCGCGGGTTTTCACTTGCGGCGTGGTCAACGGCTTGGCCACCCCGGCCGCTGGCCTGGGTGCCGGTGACTGTGGACTCGCCGCTTTCAGGTTCGCCGCTTTCGGCGCAAGCTTCGTGGTCGTTGTAGCGGCAACCAACAGTGGTTTCACGACCACCTGCTGGCGCTTCACCAGTGCTGCCGCCGCCATTGCGACAGCTGGAACGCCTGCCTTGACCGCGGCTTTGGCAGCGGCTGGGGAAAGAGCCACGGTCGACGTTGGCGACCGCAAGTCCGGATTCACTACGATTTGCCGCTCGTAGCGAAGGTCGACAGAATCCAACTTTTCAAACTGCTGTCTCCACTCGGCAACGTGTGCGTGGTAGAGCTTGACGCGATCCAGATAGTTCCCCGAGCCACTACTCACCGAACCTAAATGAAGCAGAACGTCGCCGGAAGGATCGCTTACAAGGACCTTGGTATCTTCGGGGTCCGTAAGATCCACTTCGCTCAGCTCGGAAGAGTAGTGACCACCTTCGGAGTCGAGTTCGCGAACTAGTTCGTTGTAGACCTTCATCCGCGCCGCCCGCGTCGAAAGCGGCTCCGTGTCGCGGGTTCCGGCGATGACCGGAAACGAATACTGGGTCTTGTTGTGCGCCGGAATCTCCATGGTGTGCCCAGTGTTGTCGATCAGCCCGATGTGCGAACCGATGCGGACGAACGCCACAGGCGTGCGCTCTTGGACCGTGACTTTGAGCCGATTGGGCACAAAGCGCATCACCGCCGCCGATTCCACCCACGGAATCTGTTCGAGCTGTTCGCGGCGTTCATCCAAGGGGACGAAGAAGATGTTGCGCCCGATGTCACTGCCGAGAACATCCATCACCTGCGCGCGGGTGACGTTTTGCATACCGGCGATTTCGATCTGGTCGCTGGAATCAACACGAAACCGCCAGGAGCGTTCGCCATAGCGGTAGATGAAGGCGTAGGCGATACCGAACGCGATCAGCACACAGATCGCGAGGCCAACCCACTTGAGCAGATTGGTAGTTTTTTTAGGAAGGGGGCCGCGGCGGACGGGGACGCGCCTCTGCTTTCGAAGAAAAGGAGTGGCATCCTCTTCGTCGAGGTTGGCAAAGCGTTCGTCCATTTCCGGATGAAGAAACTCCTCTTGAGCGGGAGAAATTTCTTCGTGCGGCAACACTGCGCTGTTTGTCCGCGCCATGAGTTGTCGCTGGTGAATCGCCAGTGACATAACTATAAACATGTTTTCGCGGATTGCAGAGAGAGAAAGTTGGTCCTCGGCACATAAGTGTGGTGCCCGGAACCCGCATGTTTACTGGGTCAGGAGAAGATAAAGCGAAAGTGGAAGTGGAAGTGGAAGACCTTAGTCACTCGCGGTCAGTCAGTCGCGGCAAGACGATCCAAAACTTGCGGTGCGAGGTGAGAGACGTTGCCAGCACCGAGAGTGAGAATAAGATCACCCTCGCGGGCCTCTGCGGCCGCTGCGTTGATGGCATCCGCGAAGGATGGGGCAAATTGCGCAGAACGCTTCCCACGTTCGCGGATTTTCTGGGCCAAAACCTCCCCCGTGATTCCGGGGATGGCCGCTTCGCTGGCGGGATAAATGTCCAGGACGGAAATGGTGGTAGCGTCTGCAAAAGCGGTCGCGAACTCGTCCATGAGCAGTTGGGTTCGCGTGTAGCGATGCGGCTGGAAGATCACATGAACGCGGGCAAATCCAGCTTGCTGAGCGGCTGCGAGCGTGGCGCGAATCTCGGTAGGGTGATGACCATAGTCGTCGACGACCGTGACGCCGCGCACGGCCCCTTTCTGTTGGAAACGGCGATCGACTCCGCGGAACGATTGCAGGGCTTCGCGAATATGGTCGGGCGAAATGTCGAGCCCGATACCGACCGCAACGGCTGCTGTGGCATTGAGAACGTTATGCTGGCCCGGGACGCGGAGTTGAAACTCGCCAAGGTCTTGCTCTTTGTACCGGACGCGAAATTGGTTTTGTTGGCCGGCGAATGATTGGACGCGGAAGTCGGCCTCCGGGCTCGTCCCATAAGTCACCACTCGACGCTTCACTAGCGGCAACAGCGTACGCAGAGGGGCATCTTCCGAACAAGCCACCACCATCCCATAGAAGGGCACGCGATTCATGAACTCGACAAACGTGTCTTCCACGTCCTCCATATCGCGATAACAGTCCATGTGTTCACGATCGATATTGGTAACGACCGACAGGATGGGCGAGAGCTTGAGGAACGACCGATCGCTCTCATCGGCTTCCGCGACCAGATACTGTGACTTGCCGAGGCGGGCATTGGATCCCATCGCATCAACGCGGCCTCCGACCACGACCGTCGGATCAAGTCCGCCTGCAGCGAGCACTGCAGCCACCATGGATGTCGTTGTGGTCTTGCCGTGCATACCGGCAATCGCGATGCCGTACTTTAGCCGCATGAGCTCAGCCAGCATTTCCGCGCGCTGAATGACTGGAATGTGAAGCCGCGCGGCCTCCGTGACCTCGGGGTTCTCGCGAAGGATGGCCGAACTGGTGACGACGACGTCCGCGTCGGTTACATTCTCGGCGTGGTGGCCCGCAAAGATTTTGGTGCCCATAGACTCCAGCCGCTGGGTGACAGACGACGGCTTGAGATCCGAGCCCGAAATCTTGTAGCCGAGGTTTAGCAGCACCTCGGCGATGCCACTCATGCCGATGCCGCCGATGCCTACGAAATGGATGCGTTGAATCTTGGCAAACATGTGAGCTACTTCGAACCTTCAGGTTTCGAATTGCGAGTGGCGAGGCTGATAGCTAGTTCGGCGATGTCGCGGGTCGCGTTGGGATGGGCCATGCCTTTCGCTGCGGCGGACATGGCTTTCAGCTTTATGGGATTGGATAGGAGGTCGGCGATGCCGTCGGCTAACTCGGCGGGGGTCAAGTCGCGCTCTTCCAGCATGACGGCTGCCCCAGCGGTTTGCATGGCCTCCGCGTTTCGACGCTGGTGGTCGTCGGCCGCCTTTGGAAACGGAACGAATATCGATGGCTTCCCTGCCGCAGCGATTTCGGCTACCGTGCTGGCTCCGGCACGGCTTACGATCAAATCGACGCATGCGAACATGGCGGGCATGTTGTCCATGAACTTATAGACCTCTACCAGTACGCCAAGCTTCTCATAGGCCGCGACCGTCGTGTCGTAATCGCGTTCGCCGGTCTGGTGCAGGAGTTTAATGCCGGGGATACGGGTGGAAAGCTCCGCCATGGCTCCGGTCATGGCCTGATTGATGGCGCGGGCGCCCTGACTGCCGCCGAAAACGAGCAGTGCTGGCGGCGAAGCCAGGGCGCGTTGCGGGATCTCGAAGAACTCCGCACGCACGGGGACACCCGTGACGCGGCAGTTGCGGAAATGCTTCTTGGCCTCCTCGAAGTGCACGGCAGCGGCAGAGACGAAAGGGGCAATTTGCCGATTGGCAAAACCAGGCACAACATTGGGTTCAAAGGCGACGGTGGGAACGCGACTCAAAGAAGCGGCCAGCATCGCGGGACCGGACGCGTATCCGCCGACGCCAATCATCACGTCGGGACGAAACTTGCGCACGATGCGGAGAGAACTCAGCACGGCCAGCGGCAGACCGAACATCGTCTTGACACGCGTAGCGAGGCTAACCTGGTTCAACGGGCCGACTTGGATCAATTCCAGCGGAAATCCGGCGGCCGGAACCAGCCGGGTCTCAATCCCCCGACTTGTCCCGATAAAACAGCACTCCGCTGCGTGCTGCGATTGCAGTTCGCGCGCGATGGCCAACGCCGGGATGACGTGCCCGCCAGTTCCCCCTCCCGCTAGGATCACTCGCATGGGGGTTCATTCTATCTGCTTGGAGACATTCAGGAGCACGCCCACGCAGAGCAGCATGACGAAAATCGACGACCCACCGTAGGAAACGAAGGGTAGAGGAATGCCTTTCGTCGGCAGCAATCCGAGGACTACGCTGACGTTGATGAAAGCCTGCAGGCAGACCATGCAGGTAATTCCCGTGGCGAGCAAACGGCCGAACGGGTCTTCTATCTTGATCGCGGTGCGCACACCGCGGACGAGGAAGACCGCAAACAGCGCGACCACCAGAATGGCGCCGATCAACCCCAGCTCCTCCGAAATGACAGCAAAGATAAAATCCGTGTGCGGCTCCGGAAGATAGAACAGCTTCTGCTTCCCTTCCATCAAGCCTACGCCCGTTAAACCGCCGGTGCTGACGGCAATGAGCGACTGGATCATGTGGAAGCCACGCCCTTGCGGATCGGAGAAGGGATTCAAGAAGGCCAGCATTCGCTCGCGCCGCCAGCTCACGTGAAAGAGCAAGTAGTACAGCGGCAACAATGCAACCAGCAGCGAGTATCCGAAATAACGCAGTCGAACACCCGCTACATAGAAGATGCTGGCGGCAATTCCGGCACACGCAATGGCAGTGCCGAGGTCGGGTTGGAGGACGATTAGTATGAGAAACACAACAGCAGGCGCGGCGGCGGGCAGGAGCGTATTCCTTGCATCGTCCATGCTCGTAGAGCCCACGGATCGAAATCGGCTCTCCAGAAAGAAAGCCAGGAACAGTATCAGAGCGGGCTTGGCTAGCTCCGAGGGCTGAAGCGAAAACGCTCCCAGGCGAATCCACCGGTGCGTGTTGTGCGACCGGTCCAAGAGGAAGACAGCAAGCAGCAGTATCGTCGTGATTCCCAGAGTGGAAAACACGATGGCCGGATGTTTATAGCGCCGGTAGTCAAACCGCATGGCCAGCAGCATGACCACCAACCCGGCCGCAGCACAAGCCAACTGCTTCACCAGGAAGGTCGACGCCGAGCCATAACGCTCTTTCGCCATAACGGCCGAGGCGCTGAAGACCATCACTAACCCGACAAAGACAAGCAGCAGAGTTACAGTAAACAGCCAGCGGTCCACGCTTACGCGTTTTGCCATACAGTGTCGCAGTCCTCAGGGAAACAGGTCGGGGAGAATGATTAGTTCTATCACCCGGGTAGGACTCACGGGAGGTAACGAGGAAGATGCGCGGCAGAGCCAAGAGTGAAGATCAGGAGAGTAGTATCTCTGGCACCCGCACGGCCTCCGCCACGGCATCCAGAAACTCGGCCGCTCGCGCGCCATCCACGACGCGGTGGTCGCTGGAGAGAGTGACCGTCATCATCGGACGAACCCCAGGACGTCCATCGACCGGAACCACGCGATCGGCGATGCAACCGACGGCGAGCACCGCGGCCTGCGGCGGAGTGATGATAGCGCTGAAGGCATCCACGCGATACATTCCAAGATTGCTAACAGTGAATGTAGCTCCGGCGATATCCGCAGGACGCAGGCGTCCCGCACGAGCCCTTTCGGCGAGATCCCGGCGCTGCACCGCGATTTGCCAGGGGGCTAAGGTGTCGGCCTTAGGGATCACCGCTCCGACAACTCCGCCAGTCACCGCCATGGCGATGGCGATGTTCACGTCAGCATTCGCGTGAATGACACCATTCAGCCAGCTTGAGTTCATGATGCGAAATTTGGGAAGCACCCGTGCCACCAGCGCGACGAGCAGGTCGGTGTGCGTCAGGCGCACGCTGTGAGCCTGCTCGATGCCTGGCAGCAAATGTTCGCGCAGTACGTTGAGGCCCCCGGCATCGATGTCTCGCGTGAGAAAGAAATGCGGAACCGTGGTCCAGCTTTGCGTGGTCCGCTCGGCCATGAGGCGCTCGATGGACGAGAGCCCGGCGGCGCTTGAGGGCCCCGCGGGTACTGGAGTTGGAGCATCTGGTGGCGCATCCGCGGCCGCGAGGACATCGGCCGTTGTGATCTCTCCATCCGGTCCTGAGCCTCGGAGTTGGCCCACTTCCACTCCGCGTTCCTTCGCCAAGCGCCGCGCCTTGGGAGAGATTCTGGCTTCGCGCGTTTCTAAGGGCGCGGTGGTTTTCGTGGTGGGAGCTTCGTGGGCAGGCGAGCTGACACTCGCCAGGTTGCGGCCGGATACCACTTGGACTTCGTCTGCCGGAGGCTTTTCGCCCGCAGCCACGATCCAGCCAATCACCTGACCCACGGGCACAACGTCGCCGGGCTTTGCTTTGATACCAGCCAGCACGCCTGCGCCCGGAGATTCGATCTCCATTACCGCTTTGTCGGTTTCTATTTCCAGAATCAGTTCGCCCTTGGCGACGGTTGCGCCCTCCGGCTTGATCCACGAAACGAGCTTGCCGGTTTCCTGCGCCATTTCCAGCGCAGGCATCACAATGCTGATCGCCATAGGTTGAGTGTCCCTAGCTCTTGGAAGCGAGTTGCTCTGTTTTCGCGCTTTCCGCGATCATGTCTTTCACATGCTGACTCGGCGCCGATTCATGCTCGCGAGTAGTCGGCAGCGGACCCTCCACCGTGTGATAATGCGCACCCGCGACCATCAGCTTCTCCGCCGGGAACTTCGTGATGACCTCGTGACCAGTTTCGGTCACGACGATCTCTTCCTCAATTCGCGCCGCGCTCCAGCCGTCTTTCGAAGGCCAGAATGTTTCGAGCGCAAACACCATTCCGGGCTTGATCTCCAGCGGATGCTCGAACGAAACCAGACGGCTGATCACCGGCTTCTCCCAGATGGCTAATCCGATGCCGTGCCCGTATTGCAAAGCGAACGCAGCTTCTTCATTTGGAAACCCAAAGTCTTGTGCTTTAGGCCAAACCGAGGCAATTTCCGCAGTGGTCCTTCCCGGACGCACCAGTTCGATCGCCGCGTCGAGATAGTCGCGGCAGCGCTTATACGCATCCACCATCGCGTGCGACGCATAGCCAATCGTAAAGCATCGGTAATAGCAGGTGCGGTAGCCCATGTAGGAATGTAGAATGTCGTAGTAAACCGGATCGCCAGGACGCAGCACGCGATCGGAAAACACATGCGGATGCGGATTGCAACGTTCGCCCGAGATGGCGTTCACCGCTTCCACATATTCCGAGCCGAGATCGTAGAGAACCTTGCTGACCAGCCCAACAGCTTCGTTCTCTCGCATGCCGGGCTTCATCGCCCGATACAACTCGTCATAAGCCGCATCGACCATCATCGCGGAAGTGTTGAGCAGCGAGATCTCGTCCTGTGTTTTTATCATGCGCACTTCGGACATCAGCGCCTGCCCGTCGATAATCTTGATGCCCTCTTTTTGGAGGGCGAACAGGACGGGAAGTTCCACAATGTCCACGCCCACAGGCTCTTTGTGCAAGCCGCGCATTTCGAGTTCGAGCTTGATCTTCTTGGCTACGTCTTCCGCCCGGCCCATTTCCGGCGTCATCGCTCCCCGCAGCACCGAGATTCCGGGACGAGAGCGGTCCTCGCCAAGCCAGGGGCAATTCTGCTGATGGTGTCGCGCGGCCGAGCCAAAATCCCACAGAATCGGCTCATCGTTCTGCGGAAGAATCGTAAAGCGGTTGGCTTTATCCTGCGCCCAGGTACCAATGTGCGTGGCCGTCAGGTAGCGCACGTTGTTCATGTCGAAACAGAGCAGCGATCCCATCTCCGACTTGGCCAGAGCGGCTTTGGCGCGCGCCAGACGTTCGCGGCGCAAGCGGTCAAAGTCGATGCGCTGCTCCCAATCGACCGCCATGGTTCCGTGCGTTTTCAATCCCACAATGCCACCTCTTGCGTTTCAAATCTTCTCAGCTCTAGTAGGCCTGTCATCCTGAGCGTAATCTTCCCGTTCGCAAGGCGAAAGGGAAGGTGAAGTCGAAGGACCCCTGCACTTTGATCTCTCAAAACCGTCGAACCATTTCTCACCGTGCGTCACAAATTACCCGCGCTTCACCATCGCCCGCGCAGCTTCAAACACCGTCTGGGCCGTCGGCACAGTTACGTCCTCCAATGGCGGAGAGAATGGAATCGGCACATGCATCGCGCCCATCCTCTTTACCGGCGCATCCAGATCATAGAATGCGCCCGAAGCCACCACTGCGGCAATCTCCGCCGTCACGCCGTAGCGCTCGTAGCCCTCATCCAGCACAATCGCCCGCGAGGTCTTCTTTACAGACTCGATCAAAGTCTTCTCATCCAGCGGCCACGTAGTACGCGGATCAACCACTTCGGCGCTGATGTCTATTTCCGCTAGTAAAACAGCCGCTTCCAGCGCCACCTGCACCATACTGCTGGTCGCTATCAAGGAAATATCATCGCCCGCGCGCTTGATGTCGGCCACGCCTAGCGGAACCGTGTAGTCCTCCGACGGAACCGGGCCCTTCAGCTTATACATCATCTTATCTTCGAAAATGATGACCGGATTGTCGTCGCGAATCGCAGACTTGAGCAGGCCCTTCACGTCGTAGGGAGTCGAGGGCAGGGCAACTTTCAAGCCCGGAACGTGACTGAACCACGCATGCAGTGATTGCGAGTGTTGCGCCGCCGAGCGCCGCGTCGCGCCGAGGGTCGTCCGCATCACCATCGGCACCTTCCACTTCCCGCCCGACATGTAATGCACCTTAGCGGCCTGGTTCACCATCTGGTCCATGGTCAGCGTAATGAAGTCACCGAACATGATATCGACGACGGGCCGTAACCCAGTCATTGCCGCGCCCACGCCAACGCCGGTGAATCCAGCTTCGGAAATGGGTGTATCGATTACACGCTCCTTGCCAAACTCCGCAACGAGCCCGGAAAGAACCTTGAACGGCGTCCCCGCTTCGGCAACGTCTTCCCCGAAAATGCACACGGTCGGGTCGCGCCGCATCTCCTCCGCCAGCGCTTCGTTCACGGCCTGCGCGTAGGTCAACTCGCGAGTAGCTCCTGTACTACTCGCCGGCATAAATATGCTGCTCCACTTCGTCCACTCCGGGATATGGAGCCGCAATGGCGAACTGCACGGCCGCATCCATTTCTACTTCCAGTTCTGACTCAATCTTCTGTAGCGCCGCCATATCGGCAACCCTTTCTCTCTGCAGCCAGGCCGCAAAATTCAGAATTGGATCGCGTTCTCCCTTCCAGGTCTGCTCTTCCTGCTTGCTGCGGTAGTATTCGCGGCTGATGTCGCCGACATGGTGACCTGTGTACCGGTACGTGTTGCACATCAGGAACGACGGCCCCTCACCCTTGCGCGCGCGGTCAACCAACCTCTGCGCCGTGGCATAAACCGCCAGAACATCCTGCCCATCCACGCTCTCTGCCGGCAATCCGAACGCAGCCGCGCGCATAAGAATGTCTCCCGCCGTCGTCTCCGAGAAATGCGTGTATTCGTTGTACATATTGTTCTCACACACGTAAATTACAGGTAGTTTCCACAACTGGGCCAGATTCATGACCTCATAGAGCACACCCTGCCCCAGCGCCCCTTCGCCAAAAAACGAAACCGCTACGCGCCCGTTGCCAAGATGCTTCGCCGAAAATGCCGCGCCCGTCGCAATGCCCAAGCTCCCGCCCACGATCGCATTCGCGCCCAAGTTGCCAGTCGTCGGATCGGCAATATGCATCGACCCGCCCTTCCCGCGGCAATACCCGTCGACCTTACCCAAAAGCTCGGCGAACATCCGATCCGCGGCTGCACCCTTCGCCAGGCAATGTCCGTGCCCGCGATGCGTGCTCGTGATGTAGTCTTCGCGTGTTAGGGCCTCGCAAATCCCCACCGCCACGGCTTCTTCGCCGGAATACAAGTGTGCTAGGCCCGGCATCAGCGCCCGCGTGTAGAGCTGGTTCACGCGCTCTTCAAACGCGCGAATTGCCGCCATCTTCCGATAGATCCCCAGCAGCCGTTCGGTCCCCAGTTCAGACCCGCTGCGCGGCTGCTGCAACGTTGTTGTCATTTCGCAACCTCAGTCTTCACGCCCGACATCTTGGCCAGCACGTCAAACATCACCGCAAAATCCAGTTTCTCCCAGCCCATCCCGCGGGCGGCAGTCAGAAATTCGTTCGAGGCCGCCGTCGTCGGCATGGGCACGTTCAGCTTGCGGCCCAATTCCATCGCCAGCAGCATGTCTTTCTGCATCATGTTGACGTCAAACCACGCTTCTTCGGGGTGTTGCAAGACAAAGGGCCCGCGATACTGAATCATGGGCGAAGCAATGGCGCTGTGCGTCAGCACATCCACCGCCACTTCCCGCGCGATCCCACTCTTTTCCGCAATCAAAACACCTTCCGAAAACGCCAACATCTGCACGGCCAGACTAAGATTCGACGCAATCTTCATGCACAACGCCAACCCGTTGGCGCCTACATGCGTCACCTTCGGGCCAATATCCTGCAACAGGGGCTTCACACGTTCGAATGATTCCGCCTTCCCTCCCACCATTACGGAAAGCTTCCCCTGCTGCAACGTGATCACGCTGCCGGAGACCGGCGAGTCCACCATATCCGCACCAGTTGCCCGGACCTTCTCCGACAACGCCCGGCTGTACTCCGGACTCACCGTGCTCATCTCGATTAGCGTCTTACCTTTGCCCAGCGCAGCCAGCATTCCATCGGGGCCCTCCGCAATGGCCTGCAGCGCCGCGGTGTTGGTCACCATAGAGAATGTAGTATCGGCGACAGCCGCGACGGCCCGCGGAGAATCCGCCCAGCGCATGCCTTTGTCGATGAGCCACTGCGCCTTCGTCCGCGTACGGTTATACCCGGTAACGGTGTAGCCTTTTTCCAGCAAACGGGCGACCATATTGCCGCCCATCACGCCCAACCCTACAAAACCCAAATTCGCCATCTCGCCCTTCAGCCTTTCCAAAAATGCCACAGAAATTTGCGCTTACTCTTGCGGCTTCGCCTCACTCGGCGCCACCGAGGAATCCGCCCGCACCTGCCGCAAGTGATCCCGCATGGCCTCGCGAGCCTTCACAGGATTCCGCGTCTCCACCGCCTCGAGAATTTTCCGGTGATGCACCTGGCCCCGATCCGGCCCACCGTCCACCTGAAAAATCCGAATCCGCTGTTCCCGCAGCAATCCAACAATGGAATCGATCAACGACAGTATCAACGGATTGGCCGCTGCTTCAGCCAACGCCAGATGGAAATCCAGATCGGCCTCAATGTAAGCCTCGGGCTCCGTCCGTTGCCGGTCCATGACCGCAATCGCCTCGCGCATCATCGCCAGTTGGCCTTCCTCAATGCGCGTCGCCGCCAGCGCCGCGATTTCCGGCTCCAGAATCTCCCGCACTTCCTCCAGGTGTATGGAGTTATCGGCTTGCCCAATCTTCAACATCAGGTCGAGCGACTGACGGATGGCCCGCGAAGTCCCATCAGTGATGAACGTCCCGCGTCCGGAATATGCCTCCACCAACCCTTTTTCGTGCAGCGCCTTGATCGCTTCGCGCACCGCCGTGCGGCTCACGCCAAATCGCACCGCCAACTCGCGTTCCGCCGGAAGCTGGTCTCCCGGCTTCAGCGCACCTTTCAAAATCGACTCTTCGATCTGTTCCACGATCTGCTCATAAAGCCGCGAAGTTCGCACCGCCTTATACATCAGCTGTTCCCCTATCGCGCCCGAGCTTGCCTGTCGATGGATCATGGCCGGGGGCGAATATCGGTCGTCATTGTACGACTAGCGAACTTCATATAAGCTGCGAAGCACAAATAGTCCCAATTTAGCGATCAAATCGGTGTGTGGCGTGGCTCATTGGTCATACCACTATACCAGAGAGCCAGATCGCTTCGTCAAGGACATTTTCTTAAACGTTAAACATTGCTTGACTTTTGGAATTGGACAGTGGTAGAGCTGTCTGACCACGATTCGAGCCCCAAAGTGGAGTCTTGCCTCATGACGCTTCGCAATCGCCTCAAGTTTCTGCTCCGCACTTTCTCCCTCACCCTCTTCTTAGCCGCTTTGCTGGCTTGCCTCGTCAGCCTCCCTGCATACTCGCAGACCACCACTGGCCGCATCCTCGGCACCATCACCGACGCCACTGGCGCTACAGTGAACGGCGCGGTGGTCACCGTCACGGATGTGGAACGTGGCACAGTTCGCACCTTCACCACCGAGACCAGCGGCGCTTACGCCGCGCCCAATCTCCAGCCAGGTCTGTACAAAGTCCGTGTGGAAGCCAAGGGCTTTAAGACAGTGGAACGCACCGGCATCCAACTGGAAGTCGCCAGCGACGCACTAATTGATGTAGCCCTCCAGCCCGGCAACATCGTCGACGTCGTAACCGTCACGGAAGAAGTACCGCTGATTAACGCGACCTCCGCCACTCTGGGCGGCACGCTGAGTAACAAAGAGATCAACGACTTGCCCCTGAATGGCCGCAACTACGAAAACCTGCTGCAGCTGCGCCCGGGCATTACTCGTTATCCCGGAGGCGGTTTCTCCACCACCAGCAGCAATGGCCTCCGTGCTGAAGACAACGTCTTCCTGATCGATGGTCTTTTCAATAGCGAGCCTTACTCAGGCCAGAACATCATCAATGGCGCGGGTATTGCCGGCGACTCGGCCACGATCCTGCCGATCGACGCCATTCAGGAATTCAACCTTCAGGTGAATCCGCCTGCTGAATACGGCTGGAAGCCGGGTTCCATCGTGAATGTGGGTATCAAGTCGGGCACCAACTCTCTCCATGGCACGGCTTACGCTTTCGGACGAGACACGCCGTTGGACGCGCGCAACTACTTCAACACCGTAGCCTCGGGCCCTAAGAATCCCAGAAATCTTGAGCAGTTCGGCGGCACAGTGGGCGGCCCATTGGTTAAGGACAAAGCTTTCTTTTTCGGCGGGTATGAAGGTCAGCGCTACACAGTCGGGAACTCGTTCCAAATCAATAGCCCCGTAACTGTGGGGCTGCCCACTCCCGATCCAGCCGCTGCTCCACCGTGTTCGTTTATTGCCTCCGGCGACTGCACCAATAGCATTCCCAACGCAATCGCCGATGTCCAGGCATCCGGGTTAGCCGTGAGTCCCGCCAGCTTGAAGATTGCGGGCTGCACCGCGGCAGGCGTTTGCGATGGAACAGGATTCCCAACCAATACCAGCAGCGGGCCTGGAATCGTCAACGGATTCCCCAACGATGTCAGCGCCGACAATGTCATTGCGAAGGTGGATTTTCACCCCAGTGATCGCCACACGGTGAGCGGATTGTTCTTTTACGGGAACAACAACGGAACGGTGGAGGACTTCCCGGAGCTGCAAGCCAAGTGGCGAAGCCTGATTCACACACGCGCTGAAGTAGTCGGCGGCAGCTGGGCGTGGGTTCTGAGTCCCCGCTGGGTGAACGAAGCCCGTTTCGGATACAACCGGCTGTATCAGCCAACTCTGAATGCGGATCACACTGTCGATCCCCAAGCAACCTACGGCCTCAACACAGGCGTGGCGACGACTTCCCTGACTGGTGGCTTGCCCAGAATCGGCTGGTTCGGCGAGTTCCAGGCGGTGGGTGGCTTTAAGTGGCCCAAGCTGCAAGGCCCAGACACGCGAATCCAATTTCTTGACCATGTCTCCTACACGATAGGCCAACATGCGATGAAGTTTGGTGGCGAGATCCATCGCAACGGCGTCAGCGGTGGCGCGTTCGGTAATGCCAGGGGCAGCGTCAACTTTGGCGGAGGCGCGGCATGGACGACCGGTACGGGGTCCACCGCACTCGAGGACTTCTTCGCGGGCGCTCCAACCAACGGCTCAATTCTTTCGGGCGATCCCCGTCGCCAGTTCAGCAACTGGTCGTATGCGGGCTTCGTGCAGGACGACTGGCGCGTCGCCAGAACAGTGACCGTCAATTTGGGACTTCGATACGAACTCAATACGGTGCTCAAAGAAGCCCATAACCTGATCGCTAATTTCGATCCCAACGCAGGATTAGTGCAAGTGGGCAAACAGATCAAGGCCCCTTTTCAGACGAACCGCCACGATTTTGCCCCTCGTGTTGGCTTGGCATGGGATATCGGGGGAAACGGCAAGACGGTCGTTCGAGGAGGCGGCGGGCTGATGTATGAGAACGTCAACTGGCAGGCGTACCTTGCATTCAACAATAGCTTCGGCCTCGCCCAAATTCCCACAGGCGCTCAAATTAACGGGGCCCCCGGCCCAGGCTCGATCCTGGTCGGAAATCTGTCCGTAGCGCCGACGGCGCCCTGGGATACGAACCCCGTATTCGGAACCTTGAGTCAACTAGCATGCGGTGACGGGACGGGAACTAACGCGCCACCGTGCGCCATCCTGGGTGTGGATCAGAAGATCACGACGCCATATGTATACAACTGGACGATCAGTCTGCAACAGGCCTTTACACCGAATTTGTCTCTCGAAGTTGCATACGTCGGAAATCACGGTAAGAACCTGATTGGAATACGGGACATCAACCAGCCCCAAGTAGATGCAGGACTCCCTCCACCGTTCGCCACCAAGTTCCCATACCTGAGCAATATTTTCCAAATGGGAAACATTTATAAGTCTAACTACAATGGGCTGCAGGCGACGCTAACGTCGCGAAATTTCCACGGCTTGAGCATGGTGACCGGCTATACCTATTCTCATGCTCTGGATGATGTGGGAGCGAACTGGGACTTTGGCTATGGCTATGGCCTGCCGCAGGATGCCTACCATCCCGAGCGCGAATACGCGAGCAGCGACTTTGATGCCCGCCACCGACTGACAGTTTCCCTGACGTACCTTCTGCCCGGCAAGAAAGGCTTCGGGCAATTGCTGGAGGGCTGGCAAATAAATTCCATTGTCACCTTGACCAGCGCTCAGCCCTGGGGGCCGATCGATTTGGGATCTGGCGTGAGCGGAAGCGGGGATTTACCGTTCAGTCCGCCTGCTTCCAGTCCCAATCGGTGGGATTTCTTTGGCAAGACGTCGGATTTCAAGCCAAAGACCTTCCCTGGAATTCCCTTCTTCGGCGGAAATAGCGATATCACCATGAATCCAACCACCAACGATGCTTGTAACTCTAAGGCTTTGGCGCTTGATGGCGGAACGCCCGGCCTGACTGTGGACGCACTCAGAGCTTTCGGCTGCTATGCGAGCGGAAACTCGTTCATGATTCCTCCGGCTTTCGGAACGTTCGGTACCATGGGCCGCAACACATTCCGCGACAACGGCTTCAAAAATGTGGATTTCTCGCTGGCCAAGAATTTCAAATGGGGTGAGCGTTTCGGCGCCCAGGGTCGCGTGGAGTTCTTCAATCTATTCAACCATCCCAACTTCGCCAATCCCTATGGCGGACAAAATGGCTTTGGATTGAATGACCCTTCAGCTCAGCCCTTTGGTTGCTCCTGCGCCACTCCAGACGTAGCCGCCGCGAACCCAGTTATCGGGTCGGGTGGAAGCCGCGCCATACAACTGAGCTTGAAGCTCACTTTCTAACTGCTCTCAGCTTTTCGAAGAACCAAGATCGGGCCGGACAAACCTATGTCCGACCCTTCTTAAATTCTTTATCACCGCACCTCAACACGGACTGGTACGACCCCATGTTTAGAACGTCCTCCCCCAAACTTCTTTTGCTAGCCTTCGTGATGAGTTGCGGCGCATGCGCGACAGCTTTCGCAGCCGAGCGAACCCTCGACGAAATCAAGACCGAAGCCATCCATCGCGCCGAGAATGGAATGTACCCGCTCATCGGTCTCGATCCGGCGGATGTTAAGGAAGCGTTCGCCTCAATCCATACCTCGGACAAAGACGAATGGGCGGCGGGCTTCATGCGCGTAGCCGACTCCTACATGGTGGAAGCGAAAACGCTCGAAAAGTCCGATCCCGCCAAAGCCGACGCCGACTACATCCGCGCCTGGCGGCTCTATTCCTTTGGCCGCTGGCCCGTGCCGGCTTCTCCAGGGAAGAAGCAATCTTATGCGAAAGCGATCGAAGCCTTCCTCGCCCACGCTAGGTTCTTTGATCCGCCTCTCGAAGTAGTCCACATTCCCTTCGAAGGCAAAACGATCACCGGCTACTTGCGTCTCCCGAAAAATACGACCGGACCCGTTCCCCTCGTCCTTGCCATCAACGGCCTCGACAGCCGCAAGGAAGACCTTACGCAGAATTTCTCCGGGATCCTGGCTTACGGAGTGGGTTACCTCGCCGTCGACGGCCCCGGCACCGGCCAGGCCCCCATTCAGGTCAGCGAGACTGCGGACCGCATGTTGTCGCGCGTAATCGACTACATCGAGACCCGTCCCGAAGTGGACAAGACCCGCATCGCTGTCCACGGCGTAAGCTGGGGAGCCTATTGGGCTACCAAACTTTCCATTGTGGAACATGCGCGCTTGCGTGCCGTGACGGCGCAGTCTCCTGCCATCCACGAGTTTTTTCAGAAGGAATTCATCGAAGGCAAGCTGGTGGGAAACCGCGAGTATCTTTTCGACCAGATTCCTGCGCTGATGTCGGTCTATGACGGCGTTACGACTTTGGACGAGCTGGTCGCCGCCGCGCCGAAAATGTCTCTAAAGACGCAAGGGCTCCTGACCAAGCCCACCACACCCATGCTGGTCATTGGCGGCACGCTGGATACGCAAGTTCCGATTTCAGAAGCCTATCTGTTGCTCGACAGCGGCGACGTGCCCAAGGAAGCCTGGATCAACCCCAAGGGTGGACACCTGGGCCGTCAGGTGAAGGTCTGGCCGGACCCGGTGATATTCAAGCAGGTCATCATTCCGTGGCTGCTAAAGGCGCTGGATGTTCATAGCACCGAAGCGCATGCCGCCGAAGTTCATAACAGCGCCGACGCCCCAGCAACAAAAGTTACTGGACACGAGTAGTGTCTTGCTCGTTCCTGCCAAATACGTTCTCGTGAATCTCTTCGGTGACAATCTATGAGGATCGACTGATGCCAGCGTCCACCGAACCCGTGCTTCCATCTTCTCCGCCGCGCAAGCAACCCCTCTACGCCACGCTGTGGGTCCAAGTCACGGTCGCGATGACGCTGGCGGTAGTCCTCGGCGCGATCAGCCCGGAACGGGCCATCGCCATGAAGCCGCTCGGCGATGCGTTCATCCGCCTCATTACGATGATCATCACACTGATCATCTTTTGCACGGTCGTCTCCGGCATTGCCGGAATGCAGGATATGAAGAAAGTAGGGCGGGTCGGTGGCAAAGCTTTGCTCTATTTCGAAGTCGTGTCGACGATTGCGCTCTTCTTTGGCTTGTTGGTGGGAAATCTAGTCCACCCCGGCACAGGCTTCAACGTCAACACTGCCAGCCTCGACACCAAGGCAGTCGCGGATTATGCGGGCCAGGCGAAGGCACAAAGCATCGCCGACTTTTTCCTGCATATCATCCCCACGACTATCGTAGACGCCTTTGCCAAAGGCGACGTGCTGCAAGTCCTCCTGGTCGCAATTCTCTTTGGCATCGCGCTTTCTTCGGTCGGACCACGCTGCAAGCCCGTTGTCGACCTGTTCGACGCCTTGACCCACACGGTGTTTGGCGTGGTCAGCATCCTCATGCGCTTTGCCCCTATCGGCGCGTTCGGAGCAATGGCCTTCACTGTAGGCAAGTACGGGTTAGCCTCGCTGGGCCCACTGCTCAAGCTCATCGCAACGTTCTACATTACGTGCTTCCTGTTTGTCCTGATCGTGATGGGAGGAATCGCGTGGGCAGCGGGCTTCAGCATCGTGAAATTTCTCACGTATATCAAAGAGGAGATGCTGTTGGTACTGGCGACCAGTTCCTCGGAGACAGCTCTGCCCACACTGATGGAAAAGATGCAGAGGCTAGGTTGCTCGAAGTCGCTGGTCGGCCTGGTCGTTCCCACGGGCTATACGTTCAACACGGATGGCAGCAGCATCTACATGACGCTGGCCGCGTTGTTTGTCGCGCAAGCCACCAACACGCCATTGACGTTCACGCAGCAAGTTACGTTGATGGCCGTAGCCGTTCTAACTTCGAAAGGTGCGAGCGGCGTCCAAGGCGCAGCGTTTATCGCTTTGGTAGGCACGCTCATGGTGATCCCGACCATTCCCGTGGCCGGAATGGCCCTCATCCTCGGCATCGACCGTTTCATGAGCATGTTCCGCGCCATGGTCAACATGATCGGCAATGGCGTCGCGACCGTCGTAGTAGCGCGATGGGAAGGCGAACTGGACCGCGAGAAGCTTCGGCTGGGCCTCAACCAAGAGCTCGTGTAGTCGCGGACGCTCCCGTCCACGTGGTCTTAGAGCCTCGAAAGTCTTAAAAGCTTATTAGACCTCAATCCGTGTCGAACCGATCTCTACCTCTCTCCCCTCGCTCGCCCGCGTGAACGCCCGATTCGCCCCCACCATCAGCGTGCAGCTTGTCCCAGTCCCCGGTGGACAGCACTTTGATAGGCTCGAGCTTCTTTTTGGCCAAAGCGGCATTCAGGGCAGGAAGTTCTTTGTCGGCCTCTTTCTGGAACGCCGAAAGAACATCTTCCAGTTCGTGCGCCAGCGCGGCCGTGCGGTCGACCTGATCCTTAGTCGGGCCGCCATCGTAACCGATCACACTTCCGTACACGTTGCCCAGAAGTTCCCGGATCCTCTCCTCGCCCGTAATCGCCCCGCCCTCTTTCGTCGCCACGATCTTGCTACGCAGCTGATCCATATCGTCATGCAGCTTCTCCAGGCGAAGACGCAGCGCATCTTTCTCGGGAAGCTTCGCAGCCAGTGCGCTGGCAGCATCCCGCACTCCAGTGATGGAGTCCGTCGTATAGGTCATGTGGCCCAGCAGATCCCGCAATTTAATGGCGAGGTCGAATTGCGCCTTGCGCTCTTCAAGGTTGTAAGTAGCGCGAGGGTCCATCGCAATCTCAAGCGGCGCGGTGTAAACCTGGTCGCCCTTGGTCAGCTTGACGGTATACGTGCCGGGAAGAACACGGGGGCCGTTAGCAGCTTGAAACAAGGCCTGGGCGGCAGGAGGCACAATCGGAGCCTTCAGCTGCATCGACCACGTCGCCCGGTTCAATCCGCGGTGTTTACTGCCCGCGATGGTATCGAGCAGCTTGCCATCGTGATCGAGGATTTCAATTTTCAGATCGCCAAAGATGTGGCGGCTCTTCTGGTAGTAGGTGATAAACGCATCCGTCGGCCGGCTGGGTCCGCTGAAGGCTTCGTCGCCTTCCGGCCAACCTCCACTGGCGTTCATATATTGGATCGCTGGCCTGCTGGTAAGCAGGACAGCGTCTTTCTGCATCAGGTCGGGCGTAAGCGCCCGGAGCGGCGAGATGTCGTCAACAATCCATATTCCACGGCCATGCGTGGCGAGAATCAGATCGCCCTCCCGGGCATGCACCACGATATCGCGCACCGCCACCGATGGAAAATTGCCGCCTTTGTATTCAGCCCAGCGCTGGCCGCCATCGATCGATACCCACAAGCCAAACTCCGTGCCCAGAAAAAGCAGCGAAGGACTGACCGTGTCTTCCTTGATCACATGAGCGTAGCCGCGAACCCCGCTTGGCTGTAGGTTGAGCATCGTCCAAGTTTTGCCGTAGTCAGTGGTCTTGGCGGCGTAAGGCGCGGTGTCGCCGAAAGTGTGGCGGTCGAACGTAGCGTAGGCCGTTCCTTCGTCAAACCGGCTGGCCTCAACGGTGGAAACCCACGAGTTTGTGCCCAGGCCGGAAACGTTGCCCACGACGTTGGTCCAGGTCTTCGCCCCATCGCGGGTGATTTGCAGGTTTCCGTCGTCGGTTCCGACCCAGATAATCTGGCCGTTCTTGGGTGATTCAGAAATGGAATAGATCGAGGTATGCATCTCCGCCGCGGAATTGTCGATGGTAACGCCGCCAGATTCTTCCTGCTTCTGCTTCTCGGGATCGTTCGTCGTCAGGTCCGGTGAGATGCGGTCCCAGGATTGGCCGTGGTCGCGCGAGCGAAACAGAAACTGAGCGCCGATGTAAATCGTCCCTTTCTCGTTTGGACTCACGTGAATCGGCGTGTTCCAGTTGAAGTGCAGCTTCTTCTCGCCGTACAACGGCTGCGGTTGGATGAAGCGGTTCTCGAGAGTGTGCCGGTTCACCCGGCCGATGGTCCCACCCTGCGCTTCGGCATAGATGTAGTCGGGATCGGATGGGTCTTCGAAGACCCAAAAACCATCGCCGCCGTAAATGTTCTCCCACCGCGAGTTGCTGACCCCGCTGGGATACGATGAGTCACCGATCCACGAGCTATTGTCTTGCAGTCCACCATAAACGTGGTACGGATTCGATTGGTCGACGCTCACGTGGTAGAACTGCGAAACCGGCAGGTTCACCTGATGTTTCCAAAGTGTTCCTCCATCCTCGCTGCGCCAGAGACCGCCGTCATCCGTCGCATAGACGATGTTGCTATTGGCGGGGCTAATCCACACGTCGTGGAAATCGCCGTGTGCGCCGCCCGAGGCCCGGCTGAAGCTGCGGCCGCCGTTCGTGCTGTAGATAAGGCCGAGGTCAACTTTGAAGAGCTTGTTTTCGTCCTTGGGATCGACAATGAGATTCGCGAAATAGAACGGCCGCCAGACCATGAAACGGCTCTTGTCCAGCTTGGTCCAGGTTCCTCCGCCGTCCTCGGAGCGGACTAGAGCACTGTCCTTGGACTCGATCATGGCGTAAACGACTTTGGGGTTCGAAGGGGCGACGGCTAAGGCAGTGCGTCCCCAGGGCTTTTCCGGCAAGCCTTTCGTATTTGCGGGGGTCAAGTCGGTCCAGTGTTCCCCAGCGTCAGTGGATTTGTAGAGGCCGCTGCCGGGACCACCTGAGCGGAAGGTCCAACCCTGGCGACGCACGTCCCAGGTAGACGCAAAGATGGTCTTGGAATCCGACGGGCTCATGGAAATCATGCCGCAACCCGTGGACGCATTCGCCCCAGCCAGAACTTTCCTCCAGGAGCTGCCGCCGTCGGTCGTTTTGTAGACGCCGCGCTCGTCGTTGTCATTCCACAAGTGGCCCACCGCGCAAACGTAAACGGTCTTGCCGTCCTTGGGATCGACCAGAATCTTGGCAATGTGCTCGGAGTCTTTCAGCCCGACGTTGTTCCAATTCTCCCCGCCATCCGTCGACTTATAGATTCCATCGCCAACAGAAACGCTGTTGCGCGCCCAGGACTCGCCCGAGCCTGCCCAGACAATCTTGGGATTCGACCGGTCAATGGCAACCGCGCCCATCGATTGCACGGGTTGTTTGTCGAACACAGGCTTGAAAGTCAGGCCGCCGTTGACGGACTTCCAAACGCCGCCGCTAGCCGAGCCGACAAAAACCGTCAACCGTCCATCTTCGGTTATGGCATCGATAGCCGCCACACGGCCGCTCATCATTGCCGAGCCGATGTTGCGCACCGGCAAACCGGAGATGGTGGCGGAATCAAACTTCACAGACTGTTGAGCGGCTGATACGGAATGGAACGAAATGGCGGCGAAGGAGATCAAAACTACGCTGGCGAAAGCCTTCATGGGAGTGTATCCTCTTTGCGAATTGAGCGATTTCTGTCGAACAGCCGCGGCGTACCGGGCGACTATTTCTTTGATGAATCCGGTTTCGAAGCCGCGGCTTTCAGCGTGGCAGGCACGGCGAATTTCGTATCCTCGAGCGGAACATTCACTTCAATCTTGTCGAAGGTCACGTTCGGAAGCGGATCAGCCCCTTTCGGCCCACTAGCGCTCCAGAACGGAAACATGACCCCGTTCACCGGCTTATAAGATCCAAGGTTGACCTCGAATTCCTGCACCGAGCCGCGCAGAAACAATTGCTGCTCCTTGCGAATTTCGAGAAACGTGTCAGGATCGAGGTAGTAGTAGATGATGTCGCCGTTCTTCAAGGTCACTTTCAGCTTGTAGGCGTCATCGCCGTCTACAATGTCGTGACCGAGAGACTCGACCTTGTTGCCCTTCTCCTTGTAATCGACGAGCGGTCCGTCAAAGTCAGCGTCGAGAAGCAAGCTGCGCAGATCTTCTTCCCCCATCAGTTCCGGATCCTTGCGCCCGCCGAAGGGCCGAACTTGCCACCCGGAAGCGCCGTCATAGGCCTGAATCGAAGTCATGCCCTGCAGGGCAAAGGTCTCACGCACCAGATCCGGACGCTTATTCTCCTGGGTAACAGCGGCCTTGAAGCCATCGTTATCCTGTGTGCCGGACATGCGCACGGATTGGATCGCCTTTATCTTTTCCAAACCGCCCTTGGCTTGAATATTCTTGGCAACCAGCTCTTCAGCAGTCTGCGCGAATGCGCCCGAACTCCAACCGATAGCCAGCACCGCAACCAAAATGCGTGATAACTCACTCATAGGCAGCACTCCTTAGGGAACCCAACAATTTACATGACTTGGACGTGTCTGTGCGATTTTGGAAAGCTTGGTGCCGTCTGCGCGGAGATTCAAAGGGACCAAAGGCCACAAAAAAGGGATCATCCGCTTTCTGGAGCCGCCTGAATGATTTCCTCGAGGCCTCTCAACGGGATGAAAACGTTTACAAGCCACCTCCCTGCATGCTACCATCGCGAACTCGCCCTCCCCAGTTTCGGTGCGACGGACCATGGCGCAATATCTTCTCGGCATTGATGTTGGCACCGGTGGCACGCGCGCTTTAGTCATCGGACTGGACGGGCGCATCGTCGCGTCCGCCACCGAGGAACACGTACCCTTCGCTTCTCCGCAGATCGGATGGGCAGAACAACGCCCTGAGGACTGGTGGCGTGCGACCAGCCTCGCGGTTCGCAAAGCCGTCGCCGCAGCCAACCTCGCACCCGACCAAATTGCCTGCGTCGGATTCTCCGGCCAAATGCACGGAGCTGTCCTCCTCGATGCCGCGGGCGAAGTGGTCCGCCCAGCCCTGATTTGGTGCGACGTTCGCACCGAAAAGCAGTGTTCCGATCTGAACCAGCAGATCGGCCCTGAGCGCATCATTCAGCTTACCTGCAACCCGGCCCTCCCTAACTTCACTCTCACTAAGCTGCTTTGGGTGCGCGAGCATGAACCGGAAAACTGGGCTCGCGTCCGCTCCGTCATGCTGCCCAAGGATTACGTCCGCTTCCGGCTCACCGGCGAGCGCGCCATCGATGTGGCTGATGCTTCCGGCACGCTCATGCTCGACGTCGCTCAGCGCCAATGGTCGAGCGAGATTCTAAACGCGACGGGCATTGACCGCGCCTTGCTTCCGTCCCTGCACGAGTCGCCGGATATTTGCGCGAAAGTTTCCTCTGGAGGCGCGGACGCCACGGGTCTCGCCGCAGGCACCCCGGTCGTCGCTGGAGCCGGAGATCAGGCTGCGGGCGCCACCGGCATGGGCATCGTTCAGCCCGGCTCGGTCAGTGCGACAATTGGAACATCGGGAGTGGTCTTCGCGGTCACCGACCGTCCGGCCCTCGATCCCAAAGGCCGTCTCCATACCTTCTGCCACGCCGTCCCCGGCCGCTGGCACGTGATGGGTGTGACCCAGGCCGCCGGCCTCTCGCTGCGCTGGTTCCGCGACCAATTGCTGGCTGGTAGTGCACAAAATGGGATGGACCCGTACGACATGCTCACCGCCGAAGCAGCGAAAGTCCCCGCCGGTTCCGACGACCTACTCTGGACCCCGTACCTGATGGGCGAACGAACTCCGCACCTCGATGGCAAAGCTCGCGCAGCCCTGATCGGCCTCACCGCCTCCCACACCCGCGCTCATATCGTCCGCGCCATTCTCGAAGGCGTGGCTTTCAGCCTGAAAGACACATTCTCGATCTTCGAAACCATGAACGTCCCGGTAAAGAGCATCCGCCTCGGCGGCGGTGGCGCGCGCTCCCCCTTGTGGCGGCAGATTCAGGCCGATGTCTACGGACACGACGTCGAGATCGTCGAAGCTGAGGAAGGGGCCGCTTACGGAGCCGCCATCCTGTCCGGCGTCGGCGCCGGAGTCTGGCCCTCAGTCGATGCCGCCTGCCAGTCGGTCGTGCGAGTTCGCGAGCGCATTCCAGTCAACGAACGCAATGCCGCGGTCCTGGCCCGCGCCTACGAGGCGTACAAAAGAGTCTACCCCGCCACAAAGACCATCAGCTGACGCGGCTCGTGTAGTCGCGGCCGCCCCCGCCCGCGTGGTCTTGTTCGAAGGAAGAACCTGAAGACTCAGGGCCGAAACCGACCCACCAACCTAAACAAGCTCCCAAAGACCATTACCAAAGACGCGCCGCCCCCTCGCTCGCCCTCAAGCCCCAAAACTAACTCGCCGATTCACAAACTGGACCGCCAGCCAGATCCTCCTTCAGAGGCGAACCTGATCTGAACGAAACTCATGCCCCGTACTCACTCATTACCGCTGGTGAACCGCTTCCTACTACTGCTGCTGATCACGTCTCAGGCAAGGGCCGTCTCACAGCAAGTTCCCACGAGCACAAGTCTCTCGGTCACTCCCGGCACAATTGTGACGATGGGCACGGCGCTAACCCTGCAAGCCGCCGTCAGCACGGGCGCAACGCCCGTGACGCAAGGCTCCGTAACGTTCTACGATGGCGCGCGCGTGCTCGCCGCAGTTCAAGTTGTCTACAACGGGTCCACCTACACCTACGGTACCGCCAATCTCAAGCTGTACCTGGGTCCTGGGACCCACGTGGTCAAGGCAGCGTACGCGGGCACCAGCATTTATTGGGGCAGTACATCCGCAAGCACGATCATCACCGTGACTCTGCCTTCACCGGTCGCAACGACGATCGCGATTACATCAAGCGGAAGCACAGGCAACTACACCTTGAACGGAAGAGTCACGGCCTTCAGTTCCACCGCGCCCACCGGATTGGTTTCATTTATAGATCAGAATAACAACAATTTCTCCCTGGGCTCCGCCTCCCTGGATCCCGCCACCTTGAGCAGCGGATGGCAATCTTTCACTGGCGCCATCACCCTGAACCCCACCTATGCCGTGCTCCTGGGCGATTTGAATGGCGACGGAGTTCCCGACCTCGTTACTTCCAACTACAGCGGCACCACCATCAGCGTGTTATTGGGTAATGGAGACGGCACTTTCCAGCCCCACGTGGATTACACCGTCGGCAGCTTTCCCTTCGGGATGGCCATGGGCGACCTGAACGGCGACGGGATCCCGGATCTCGCGGTAGCCGCTCATAATTCCAGCGCCGTGCAGGTCCTGCTCGGCAATGGCGACGGGACATTCCAGCCGGCTCAGAGTTTGACCACCGCCGGAACCTCCCAGTATGTCGCGATGGCCGACTTCAACCGCGACGGCTTCTTGGATCTCGTTACCTGTTCCAGCGGAGGAAGTTCGCTGAGTGTGTTCCTCGGAAACGGCGACGGAACTTTCCAGACAGAACAATCCTTCGGCACGGGCTCGATCACCTTTGGATTGGCCGTCGCAGACTTCAACAAGGACGGCTTCCCGGATGTCACGGTTTCCAACAATGACGCCAATACCCTCAGCGTATTCCTCGGCAATGGCAACGGGACCTTTCAGGCGCCGGTCGACTATATCGTCGACAGTAGCCCTACGACCATCGCAGCCGCCGATCTGAACGCCGACGGGAACGTCGATCTGGTTGTGGGCAGCGTGAGCGGCGCGGCTGTAAGCATCCTGCTAGGCAACGGCGATGGAACCTTCCAAACCAAGGTCGACTACACCGGTTTCGCCGCCCCCTGGGGAGTGACCGTCATCGACCTCAGCGGCGACGGAATTCCCGACATCGTGGTCGCTGGTCCGAACGCGCGTGCTGTGGAAGTCTTCCGAGGCAACGGCGACGGTACTTTTCTTGACCCCGTACTCACGTCCACCGCCGTTACCAACTACGTTGCGGCTCTTGGCGACCTGGATGGGGATGGCGTCGTCGATCTCGTGGTTCCCAGCATCACCTCAAGCTACATCCTCAAGGCCCTCGGTTTCATGTCGCAAACGGCCACGACCGTGGCTCTTTCGGTCCCCGGCGGCGGGTTCCACAACGTCCTGGCCAGCTATGCCGGAGACGCGAATGCCTCCCCTAGCACTTCGAGCCCCATCAGTCTCGCGGGAAGCCCGTTTCCCACCACCCTCGGGCTGGCCGCGATACCGGTTTCGGCAGTACCAGGCCAGCCCGTCGTTCTAACTTCGGATCTCTCTCCCTCCACCAGTTCCGGATACACAGCCAGAGGCACAGTCACATTCTCGGACGGCGGAACAGCCCTTGGCTCACCTGTCAGCCTAACCAGCGGCGCCGCATCGTTGAGCAAGAACGATCTCACCGTCGGCACTCACACAATCACAGCCCGTTATTCCGGAGATATTAACTTTCTGGCCAGCGACTCGTCCTCCTACACAGTCACCATCACCGCTCCACAGACGATCACATTCCCGGCTCTCAGCCCGGTCACGTTTGGTGTAACGCCCCTCACTCTGGCGGCCTCCGCCAGTTCGTCCCTGACGGTCACCTTCAGCGTAATCTCCGGCCCCGCTACCGTCTCCGGCACCACGCTTATCATCGCTGGCGCGGGCAATGTCGTCATCCAAGCCGATCAGTCCGGCGACTCCAACTACCAGGCCGCTCCACCCACTCAACGCACGCTCGCCGTCAGCAAAGCGGCCAGCAGTCTCGCCCTCATGACCTCGGCGGCCATCGTCAGTCCCAACATCAACGTCACCTTCACTGCCACAGTGACGTCTTCAATCATTCCCGCTCCAACGGGCAGCGCGATTTTTCTCGACGGCTCAACCCAACTCGCAACGGTCGCCTTCAACAATTCGGGAGTCGCCACCTACAGCACAACGTCGCTAGCCGCCGGGGCGCACTCCATCACGGCCACCTACGCCGGAGACACCAACTACCTCTCCGCATCGTCCACCCCTGTAACTGAAACCGTAGTCGCGCCCGACTATTCCGTCTCCGCAAATCCGGCCACGCTCACCATCCAGCGCGGCAAGACGGGCACATCGCTGCTCACCGTCACGCCCACCGGAGGATTCACCGGTCAAGTCGCATTCACCTGCACCGGTCTGCCGCACTTCGCCTCCTGCTCCTTCATTCCGTCGACGCTCATGCTGCCCGGCGACGATGCCCCGCGCACGGTCCAGTTCTCGCTCAGCACGGTCCCCGTACCGGCCGCGCCTAGCACAGCACCGTTCGCCCTTTGGACGCAATTCGGGACGCTGGCTTTCGTCCTCCTCACCCCCCGGACGAGGCTGACGGCAAAGATCTGGCGAGGGCGCGACGTGCTGATGCTGGTCCTTGCCGGACTACTCTTCGGCATCACAGCCTGCGGCGGAAGCGCCGCGCCTCAGGTGCCGCTCGGCACCTCGACCGTGACCACGACCGCTGCAACCGTGGGTGGAAGCACACAACACAGGGCCACCATCACTATCACGATCACGCAGTAAGCCCCGCTCTCAGCTCCCACCGGACGGAAACCGCGAGCGCTGGAAAAGGGGGACCGGCGACTCCCCCTGAATATTCACGCAGGAACCATCTCCCATTCGTTAGTTACAACGCGGAGCGTTCGGGTGAGTCTTGCAGTAGTTGGTACAAGGGATGCAAAGCTTTGTCCCCGGTTTCAAGACTGGAGCGGTCGAATCGGCATCCTTTGCGCCTAACGTTCCCACCAGGCCGAAGATTGTCACCAGTAGCAAGCAACGTGAGAGTTTCATAGGTGTGAACCTCCGCTGAGAATTATGCCGCACCCGGAGCCGCCAATCCAGCCCCTCATCGAGATTTGCAGTTTCAGCAGGGCTAGAGCGCTTCAAGCCAGGCCAGGACGAATCGGTAGAGCGGCGCTTTCAGCGCCGCGTTACGCCCGTCCAATAGCAGGCTTTAGCTGTGAAGTTTCAATAGGTTGTTGTCCATTCGGTCGAGAACTGGGAAGCTGATGGTTGCGAAACAAAAGCGACCGAGGAGACCGAATGGACTA
>Ga0137409_10000281_pt1 | contig 53860 bp, 42 predicted proteins | sample CZODoug1_16funga_FD_122059 | JGI IMG/M metagenome (GOLD analysis project Ga0137409, IMG submission 122059) | Vadose zone soil fungal communities from Angelo Coast Range Reserve, California, USA - CZODoug1_16fungal (Hybrid Assembly) | ecosystem: Environmental > Terrestrial > Soil > Vadose zone... | reverse complement strand
CGCGCCCGGGCTCCGCGGCTCTCGGCGCTGTGGCTCGGCTCGTCGCTACCGCCGCGGCGGAGGCGTCACACGTCTCGCTCGAGGTGCGGCCGCAGCCGCTGCGCGCATCGCATGGCCAAAGTGAGACCCGACCGCGTGATCGCAGGGCGACTAGTTGTGCTCCTCGACGATGATCTGCGGCTTTAGCAATCGTTCGTTCAGGAGGCCGCGCATCATTTTGACGTGCTCGGCGTTTGGTGCGAGCGACGCGGCGGCTGCGTTGTCGGCGGCGGCTTCGCGGAGCATGCCCTTGATGAAGTAGGCGCGGGAGCGGGTGCTGTACGCGCGCCAATTGTTGGGCTCGAGATCGAGGGCCTGGTTGCAGTAGGGCAGGGCTTTGTCGGCGTCGCTTTTCGCGACGTAGGCGGCGCAGAGGTTCGCGAGGCCCGCCGCGCGATTGCGAGTGCCGGCCGGCTCGACCTCGAGCCCGCGCAGTGTGTAGCGGATGCCGTCGTCGTATTGGCCCGCGCGGATCGCGTCGGCGCCCGCGATGAGGTACTCGTTGGCGCCGAGCGAGAGACGTTGCCGCGATTCGTCGACTGCCTGCGCCGCGACCGCCGAGGCGGCCAGCACGCCCAAGAAGAGCGCGGTTCGGAGCAGACGGTCCATGCTGTCGTTCGATCCGCCGAGCGGAAGCAGCCGGAGGTTTCATAGCGTAGTCCGCTTCGACGCGGCACACCAGGCGTCGCCGCCAGCCGCGCCGGCGGGCGCCGGGGCTGCTATATTGCAGCCCTCGTTCGTCCTCATGAGCCGCCCGATGAGCTTCGCCGGTAGCCGCGATACAGAGCGCCCAGCGCCCGATCGCCTGCTCACCGAGATCGCCGACTACGTGCTCGAGTTCCGGGCCGACGGCGCGGAAGCCCGCCGGATCGCCCGCTATTGCCTGATGGACACGCTTGGCTGCGGCATGCTCGCGCTCGGCTTCCCGGCCTGCGAGAAGCTGCTCGGACCCGTCGTCCCCGGGGCGAGCTTGAGCGGCGGCGCGCGCGTGCCCGGCACGCGCCACGAGCTCGACCCGGTTGCCGCCGCGTTCAACATCGGCGCGATGATCCGCTGGCTCGACTTCAACGACACCTGGCTCGCGGCCGAGTGGGGTCATCCGTCGGACAACTTGGGCGCGATTCTCGCGGTCGCGGACTATCTGAGCCGGAGCCGCCGGCGCCTCGCGGCCGGCGAGCGCCCGCTCGCGATGGGCGACGTGCTCACCGCGATGATCAAGGCGCACGAGATCCAGGGCGTGCTCGCGCTGAACCACGCGTTCAACCGCGTCGGGCTCGACCACGTGCTGCTCGTGCGGATCGCGAGCACGGCCGTGGCGGCGCAGCTCTTCGGCGCTACGCGGGAGCAAATCGTGAATGCGCTGTCGAACGCCTGGCTCGACGGCGGCGCGCTGCGCACCTACCGGCACGCGCCGAACACCGGCTCGCGCAAGAGCTGGGCCGCGGGCGACGCGACGAGTCGCGCCGTGCGGCACGCGCTGCTCGCGCTGCGCGGCGAGATGGGCTACCCGTCGGCGCTCACCGCCAAGGTTTGGGGCTTCCAAGACGTGCTGTTCGAAGGACAGCCGATTGCGCTCGAGCGGCGCTTAAGCTCCTACGTCATGGAGAACGTGCTCTTCAAGATCTCGTTTCCCGCCGAGTTCCACGCGCAGACGGCCGTGGAGGCCGCGCTCGCGCTGCACCTGAGTGTCGCGACCCGCCTCGATCACGTCGAGCGGGTGGCGATCGAGACGCAGGAGGCCGGCGTGCGGATCATCGACAAGACCGGGCCGCTAGCGAACCCGGCCGACCGCGACCACTGCCTGCAGTACATGGTCGCCGTCGCGCTGATCTTCGGCCGGCTCACGGCCGAGGACTACGAGGACGAGGTCGCGCGCGATCCGCGCATCGATCGGCTTCGCGCGACGATGACCGTGCGGGAAAACGCCGAGTTCAGCCGCGACTACCTCGACCCCGACAAGCGCGCGATCGGCAACGCGGTGCAAGTGTTCTACGACGATGGCTCGCGCAGCGAGCGCCTCGCGGTCGACTATCCGATCGGCCACCGGCGGCGCCGCGCCGACGGCATCCCGAAGCTCGTCGAGAAGTTCCGCGCCAGCCTCGCGACGCGGTTCGGGGCCGCGCAGTGCGCGCGCATCGAGGCCGCATGCGCGGACCAGGCGCGGCTCGAGGCGCTACCGGTGCACGAGTTCGTCGATCTCTGGGTGCCCGAGTGAGCGCGGGCACGAGGTTCCGGGCCGCGGTCGAGCGCTACGCGCCGCTGCAGATCCCGGGAGCGATCAACGCCTACTGCGCGCTGCTCGCGGAGCAGGCAGGCTTCCGGGCGGTGTATCTCTCCGGTGCCGGCGTCGCGAACGCCTCGCTTGGCCTGCCGGATCTCGGCATCACCACGCTCGACGACGTGCTCGAGGATACGCGGCGGATCACCGGGGCGACGCCGCTGCCGCTGCTCGTCGACGCCGACACGGGCTTCGGCTCCGCGTTCAACATCGCGCGGACCACGCGCGAGCTGATCCGGGCCGGCGCCGCGGCGATGCACATCGAGGACCAGGAGCAGGCGAAGCGCTGCGGCCATCGGCCGAACAAGGCCACGGTGTCGACGGAGGAGATGTGCGACCGGCTCAAGGCGGCCGTCGACGCGCGGGCCGACGACGGCTTCGTCGTGATGGCGCGCACCGACGCGCTCGACCGCGAGGGCATCCACGCCGCTCTCGATCGCGCCGCCGCCTACGTGGAGGCGGGCGCCGACATGATCTTCGCGGAAGCCGTGCGCACGCTCGACGAGTATCGGGCGTTCACCGCCGCGGTCGACGTGCCCGTGCTCGCCAACCTCACCGAGTTCGGCATGACGCCGGGATTCACGGTGCGCGAGCTCGAGCGGGCCGGCGTGCGGCTGATCCTCTATCCGCTGTCGGCGTTTCGCGCGATGAGCAAAGCGGCGCTCGAGGTCTACCGTACGATCGCCGAGGACGGCACGCAGAAGGCCGTGCTGGCAATGATGCAGACGCGCGAGGAGCTCTACGACGTGCTCGGCTATCACGAATACGAGCGCAAGCTCGACGCGTTGTTCGCCCGCGAGGCGGCGGTCGAGGCGGGCGGCGCGACACGCGCCGACAAACGGGCGCCCGGTAAGGGGGGAAAGGCAACACGAAGGAAAGGGAAGCAACGATGAGCACGGAAGGGAAGACGGCGGGATTGCGCGGCGTATCCGCCGGCGAGACCGCGATCTCGAGCGTCGGCGAGGGCCACGGCCTGCGCTATCGCGGCTACGACATCGTCGAGCTGGCGGCGCAGTCGTCGTTCGAGGAGGTCGCCTGGCTGCTGCTGCGCGGCGCGCTGCCGAGCGAGCGCGAGCTCGACGAGTTCGGCGCGAGGCTGCGTGCGCAGCGCGAGCTGCCTGCGGCCCTCCGCGAGGTGCTCGAGCGGATACCGAAGAGCGCGCATCCGATGGACGTGCTCCGGACGGGCTGCTCGATGCTCGGCGCACTCGAGCCCGAGGGCGATTTCGCACGGCAGCTCGCGATTGCGGAGCGGCTGATCGCGACGTTGCCCGGCATGCTGCTGTATTGGCATCACTACGTGCAGAGCGGCAAGCGCATCGGCACGGCGAGCGACGCGCGCAGCACGGCCGGTCACTTTCTGTGGCTGCTTCATCAACTTCCGCCGAGCGCGCTGCACGAGCGCGCGCTCGATGCGTCGCTGGTGCTCTACGCCGAGCACGAGTTCAACGCGTCGACGTTCACGGCGCGGGTGTGCGCGGCGACTCTATCCGACATGTACTCCGCGGTCACAGGCGCTATTGGAACTCTGCGCGGGCCGCTGCACGGCGGCGCGAACGAGGCCGCGATGGAGCTCATCGAGCGCTTCGAGTCGCCGGAAGCCGCGCAACGTGGCGTGAAGGCGATGCTCGAGCGCAAGGAAAAGATCATGGGCTTCGGCCACGCGGTGTACCGCACATCCGATCCGCGTAACGCGGTGATCAAGGCGTGGGCCAAGAAGCTCGGCGCGGACGCGGGCGACCGCGTGCTCTATCCCGTGTCCGAGGCCGTCGAGGCGCTGCTGTGGAGCGAGAAGAAGCTGTTCCCGAACCTCGACTTCTACGCGGCGTCCGCGTACCGCTTCATGGGCATCCCGACGCCGCTGTTCACGCCGATCTTCGTGTGTGCGCGCGTGTCGGGTTGGGCTGCACACGTCGTGGAGCAGCGTGGGAACAACCGGCTGATCCGGCCGACGGCGGACTACACCGGACCCGACGCGCGCGACTACGTGCCGCTCGCGGCGCGCTGAGGCCAAGCGGACGCGCGCCATGCCCCGCACGTTCCTCGAGGTGCAGGCTGCGGCGCGCGAGGATCCCGAAGCGTTCTGGGGCGACGCGGCCGTTGCGATCGACTGGACGAAGCGCTGGCGCCGCGTGCTCGACGGCTCGCGCGCGCCGTTCTACCGCTGGTTCGACGGCGCCGAGCTCAATACCTGCCACAACGCGGTCGACCGGCACGTGGCGGCGGGCCGCGGCGAGCAGGCCGCGCTGATCTACGACAGCCCGGTCACAGGTACGCGCGCGTGCTACACCTACACGCAATTGCGCGACGAGGTTGCGCGGCTCGCGGGCGCGCTCGCTCGGCTCGGCGTGAGCGGCGGCGATACCGTCGTGATCTACATGCCGATGGTGCCGCAGGCCGTGTTCGCGATGCTCGCGTGCGCGCGCTTGGGCGCGATCCATTCGGTGGTTTTCGGCGGGTTCGCGGCGCCCGAGCTTGCGGCGCGCATCGACGACTGCAAGCCGAAGGTCGTGCTGTCGGCGTCGTGCGGCATCGAGGTGGGCCGCGTCGTCGAGTACAAGCCGCTGCTCGACCAGGCGCTCGCGATCGCGAAGCATGCGCCGCGCCGCTGCGTGATCCTGCAACGCCCGCAGCGGCGCGCGGAGCTCGTTGCCGGTCGCGACCTCGACTGGGACGAGGCGCTCACAAGCGCCGCGCCGCACGACTGCGTGCCGGTGGCGGCGACCGACCCGCTATACATTCTTTATACATCCGGCACGACGGGCCGGCCCAAAGGCGTGGTGCGCGACAACGGCGGCCACGCGGTCGCGCTTCTTTGGAGCATGCGCAACGTTTATGCGGCGCAGCCCGGCGAGGTCTGGTGGACGGCGTCGGACGTCGGCTGGGTCGTCGGCCACTCGTACATCGTTTACGGACCGCTGCTCAACGGCAACACGACGGTGCTGTACGAAGGCAAGCCTGTCGGCACGCCGGACCCCGGCGCGTTCTGGCGCGTGGTCGCCGAGCACCGCGCGCGCCTGATGTTCACCGCGCCGACCGCGCTGCGGGCGATCAAGCGCGAGGATCCCGCGGGCAAGCTGCTGGCGCACTACGACCTGAGCTCGCTGCGCACGTTGTTCCTCGCGGGCGAGCGCACCGATCCCGCGACGCTGCAATGGGCGCGCGCGCGGCTCGGCGTGCCGGTGGTCGATCACTGGTGGCAGACGGAGACCGGCTGGCCGATCACGGCGAGCTGCCGCGGCATCGAGGAGCTGCCGATCCGCGACGGCGCGGCGGGGCACGCGGTGCCGGGCTTCGACGTGCGCGCGGTCGACGACTCCGGCCGCGAGGTCGAGCGCGGCACCGTGGGCGCTCTCGTCGCGAGGTTGCCGTTGCCGCCCGGCACCTTCTTGGGTCTCTGGAACGCCGAGCAGCACTGCCGCGCGTCGTACTACGAGCGATTCCCCGGCTGCTATTCGACCGCCGACGCCGGCTGCGTCGACGCGGACGGCTACGTGTTCGTGATGGCGCGCACCGACGACGTCATCAACGTCGCCGGCCACCGCCTCTCCACCGGCGCCATGGAGGAGGTGCTCGCCGCGCATCCCGACGTTGCGGAGTGCGCCGTCTGCGGCGTGTACGACGAGCTCAAGGGCGAGGTGCCGATCGGCTTCGTGGTGCTGAACGCGGGTTGCGCGCGCGCGCCGGCGGACGTCGTCGCGGAGGAGGTCGCGCGGATTCGCGAGCGGATCGGCCCCGTGGCCGCGTTCAAGACGGCGCTCGTCGTCAAACGGCTGCCGAAGACGCGCTCGGGCAAGGTGCTGCGCGGCACGATGCGCAAGATCGCGAACGGCGAGGCGTGGACGATGCCTGCCACCATCGACGATCCCGCCGTCCTCACGGAGGTCGAGGCCGCCCTGCGCGCGGTCGGGTTCCCGCGTGACTGATTCGCCCGGGGCGGCGCCGATCAGCGATCGTTGACGCGCTTGCGGCTGCCGACCTGCGGCTGCGGCGGCAGGCTCGAGTCGTCGATGAGCTCGAGCGGTGCGTCCGGCCCCAAGTCGAACAGGTCGAAGCCGTCGGAGTCGTCGGCCCGCGGCTTCTCGGCCGGCGCCGCGGGTGCGGCGTCGTCGTCGGACTCGGACCAGTCTCCCGCCGCGAGCGCGCTGCTCAACATGTCGAGGTCCGCTTCGCCGAACAAGGTCTCGGCCATCGAGTTGCTGATGTCGTCGATCGACTTCGCGGTCGCGAGCGCGCGCATCGTCTTGGTCTCATGGTCTTCCGACTCCGCCGCGACGTTCGGGCTTGCCGGCTTCGTGGACGGCGGCCGGGCGCCGCTCGCCGCCTTACTCACGGGCGGTGCGCTCGCGTCGGGGACGCGCGGCGGCGCGGCCGTCTTCGCGGGCGGCACAGGAGATGCGGGCCGGATGCTCTTGGCCGGCGTCGTTGCGAACGATTGCTTGGCGACTGGCGCAACGGAATCGGGTTTCGTTTGACGTGCGCGCGGCGCCGGCGCGTCGACCGCGTCGGTCAATACGGGGAATTCGGCCATCTGCACGTCGGGCGTCTCGTCAATCAGCGTGTCCGTTAGAAGCTCGTCGACGACGATGTCCGTCTCGTCGCCGTCGAACTCGGGCTTCGCCGGGACGAGCGTGCGGGGCGCGGGAGCCGGTTTCGCGGCGGCCGGCGCGGGAGCTGCCGGAGGTGCTGCCGGCGGAGGTGCGACGGATCGCGTGGGCGCGGCGGCGTGCGTGGTCGGCCGGAGGAGGGGCGTTGCTGTCGGCACGGTCGGCCGCGACGCCGCGGGGACCGCGGCCGGCGCGGTCGGCGATACCGTCCGGGCTGCAGGGGGCGCCGGTTGTGTGGACGCCGGCTGCAGCGATGCCGGCTGCATGGACACCGGCTGTATGGACGCCGGCTGCGCCGCCGCGGGCTGCGGCTCAGGCGCGCTGCGGGCCGCCGCCGCGGACTGCGGCTCAGGCGCGGTGCGGGCCGGCGCCGCGGGTTGCACTGTCGGGGCCGGCGTCGCAGGTTGCGCCGGCGCGGCGCGGCGCACTGCTTCGGCGAGCTGTTCGGCGCTCGCGGGCTCGTCGAGGCCGAGCAGGTCGGTCGCGACTTTCGCGACGAGGTCGGCGGCGACCTGCTGCTCGCTGCGCGTCGCCGCGAGCGTCAGCGCCGTCTCGCAGAGATTGTTCACGAGGCGCGGAATCCCGCTTGTGTAACGGTGGATCGCGGTGACGGCGTCGGCGGAGAAGACGTTGTCGAGCACGCCGCCGGCGCTCGCCACGTGATGACCGAGATACGCGCGCAGCTCGTCGACGCTGAGCGGCTCGAGCTTCTGCCGCAGCCGAACGCGCTGCCGCAGCGAGTCCAACGCCGGCGACTTCAACTGCTCCGCGAGCGTCTGCTCGCCGAGCAGCACGACGTTCGCGCCCGCGCAGCCGTTCGGATCGGCGGCCGTGAAGGACTCGAGCGCGCGCAGCAGGGCGACGCTGAGGTCGTCGGCGTGCTCCACGATCACGAACACGCGCGAGTCGGTCGCATTCGTCTCGTTCAGGAATTGCCGCCACAACTGCAGCCGTTCCATGCGGCCGGCGCGGGGCGGGTCGAGCCCGAACTCGACCAGCAACTGCTCGAGGAGCTCGGACGCGTTCGCCGGAATGCCGCCGAGCCAGCCGAGCGCGAGCCGCGTGCTGGACTCGCGCAGCGCCGCCGACGCGATGGTCGTCTTGCCGACACCCGCGGCGCCCGTGAGCACGACCACCGAGTCGAGCGTCGTGAGGGCGACCTTGGAGTTGGCGACGACGAGCTGCTGCTTGGCGCCCAGGAAGACGGACGTGCCTTGCGCGATGCCGCTGTCGAACAGCCCCTTCTTGAGACCGAAGTGTGCTTGGTACATGGGCGCCCCGGATCGTCGGCGTGGAACCGAGGCCCTAGTGTGCAAGGGCCCCGTGGGGCTTTTCCCGTAAGCAGGTCACAACTTATGCAAAACGACTACGGGGCGTCTGCCTTTGGCCGAACGATGCACGCAACGGCTGCAGCCCCCGCGACCTCACCGGCCAGAGTGAGACACGAGCGGTGGGGCTAGGGGCTCGCTGTCAGCGGCGCCGTCAGCGGGTCGTAGGAGTAGAGCCATTGCCCGCGCTCGCGGGCGAGGTCGCGGCGTCCGAACGCGGCGCGCAGCTCCTGCTCCGTGCGCAGATGGTAGAGCTTGCCGAGCTCGCTCGAGCCGGTCTGAACGCGAGCCGTGCGCTCGCGGCGGCTCTGCTGATACAGCTCGAGCGCCGCCGAGATCGACGGCGCGGCCTCGAGCGCGCGCGCGAGGATCATGCCGTCCTCGATCGCCATTGCGGCGCCTTGCGCCATGAACGGCAGCGTCGCGTGCGCCGCGTCGCCGAGCAGCGTGACGCGCGACGTGCTCCAGTCGCTCACGGGCGCCCGATCGTACATCGCCCATCGGTAGCACTGATCCCTGTCCATGGCGTCGATCAAGGTCTGCACTTTCGGGAGCCAGGGCGCGAAGTCGGCCTTGAGCCGCTCCCACGGAGCCTTCACCGTCCACGATTCGTCACGCCACGTGTCGTCCTCGACGAGGCCCACGAAATTGACGATCTCGCCGCGCCGCAAGTAGTAGACGATCACGTGCGCCGCCGGGCCGACCCAGTTCGTGCAGACGCGCTCCATGAAGTTCGCGGGCAGCCGCGCCGCCGGCACGAGCGCGCGCCACGACACGTAGCCCGTGAACGTCGCGTTGCTCGCGCCCAGCACTTGGGCGCGGATCGCCGATTTGATGCCGTCCGCGCCGATCAGGAGCTCGCCGCTCGCCGAGCCCCCGCCGGCGAAGTGCAGCGTCACCGAGTCGCGGGTCTCGGAGAAACTCTCTGCGGCGGACTCGAGCACGATCGCACCGGGGTCGAGCTCGCGCACCTTGGCGGCGAGCACCGCGTGCAGGTCGGCGCGATGCAGGTGGTAGTACTTGGCGCCGTATTGCCGCTCGTGCGACTCCCCGAGCGGGATCGCGTGCAGCAGGTCGCCGTTGCTGTACAGGCGATACTCGAACGCTGCCGGCGTGACGGCCGCGGCGGCCAGCTGCGGCTCGAGGCCGAGCGAGTGCAGCACGCGCGACGCGTTGGCGCTGATCTGGATGCCCGCCCCGATCTCGCCGAGCGTGGCGACTTGCTCGTAGATCCGCACGCGATAGCCGCGTTGCAGGAGCACGGCCGCGGCCGTGAGGCCGCCGAGCCCGGCGCCGGCGATCATGATCGTGGGAGGCATAGGGGGTCGTAGCTTAGCGCTTCACGCTTCGCCGCAGACCCCTTAGAATCAGTCTCGTACCAGGCCGCTCGGTGCGGCGGCACATTAACAAGGAGTCCGGTCGAGAGATGGCTATCCGCCCGATTCTACGTCTCGGCGACCCGCGGTTGCGGCAGATCGCCTCGCCCGTGCGTGTGTTCGACACGCCGGAGCTGCACGAGCTGGTGCGCGACATGCTCGACACGATGCAGGCGGCCGACGGGGCGGGGCTCGCGGCGATCCAGATCGGAGTTCTGCAGCGCGTGGTGATCTTCGGGTTCGAGCACAACGCGCGCTATCCCGACGTCGACCCCGTGCCGTTCACGGTGCTCATCAATCCGGACATCACGCCGCTCGACTCCGAGCGAGAGGACGGCTGGGAGGGTTGTTTGAGCGTGCCCGGCATGCGCGGGCTGGTGCCGCGCTACACGCGGATTCGCTATCGTGGCTGCGACATAAGCGGCGCGCCGATCGACCGGACGGTCTCCGGCTTTCACGCGCGCGTGGTCCAGCACGAGTGCGATCACCTGGACGGAGTTCTGTACCCGCAACGCATCGAGGATCCGCACGCGTTCGGTTTCATCGAGGAGCTGCTTGCGAGTGGCGCACTGCAGGGTCGCGCGGCCGCCGCGCAAGCCGACGCGGCGGCGGGCTGAAACGCAGGCGCGGCGAGGCTTTGCGGTGGGGAACATGCTATTGCCCTGATTGTTGATCCCTGCTAAAAAGATTTGGATAATTTCTAACTACCCAGTCAGTCTGGGCATGCGAGTGTTGGGGAACGTATGGCGAGGCTCGCAGGTTTGACGCGAATTCCGCTGGGCTTGGTGGTCGTGACCGGCTTCGGCTCGCTCGCGGCGCACGCCGACGCGCCGATGTCCGCCGCGCACGGGTTCCTACAGGACACGTGCTTCAAGTGTCATAGCGAGGGCGCCGAAACCGCGATCGCCGTGTTCTCGGGCTTGTATCTCGATCGGCTCGACGTCGAGCACGTCGCCAAGAACCCCGAGCAATGGGAGAAGGTCGTTCGCAAGCTCCGGACCGGCATGATGCCGCCGTCGAGCGAGCCGCGGCCCGATCCCGTCGTCCGCGACCAGTTCGTCACCTACCTCGAGACCGAGCTCGACCGGCTCGCGGCGCGCCAGCCGAATCCCGGCCGCCCCGCGCTGCACCGGTTGAATCGCACCGAATACCAGAACGCAATCCACGACCTGCTCGCCCTCGACATCGACGCGAAGGAGCTCCTGCCCGGCGACGACGCGAGCGCCGGCTTCGACAACGTCGCGGGCTCGCTCGGCGTGTCGCCGGTGTTCATCGAACGCTACGCGAACGCGGCCGCGCGGATCGCTCGGCTCGCCGTCGGTGACGTCGCGATGACGGCCGAGCAGAAGACGCACTACGTGCCGAATTTCCTGATGCAGTCGCAGCACATCGAGGGGCTGCCGTACGGGACGCGCGGCGGCTTGAAGGTGGAGCACTTCTTCCCACTCGACGCCGAGTACCTGCTCAGCGTCGACTTGATGAGCGCCGTCAACGGCATCCACATCGGCAACACCGTGCCGAACGAGCAGCTCGAGCTCAGCATCGACGGCAAGCGCCTCGCGCTGTTCGACATCTCCAAGGCGCCGCCGCCGCCGCCCGCCGAAGACGCGGAGAAGGACCAGGCGAAGGAGGCCGCGGCCGACGTTCCGAAGAAGCCCGAGCCGAAGAGCGCTGCCGCCGACGAGGCGCAGAAGCCGCCGCAGAATCCCGAGCAGCAGGAGAAGGCAGGCGAGAAGTGGGAAGTGCGCGTGCCCGTCACCGCCGGGCCGCACGTGCTCATGGCCGCCTTCATCAAGAAGAACCACGCGCCGATCGAGGACGTCGTCGAGCAGCCGAGCAACACGCTGCTCGATCCGCTATTCAACGGCACGCCGGAAGTCACGATGATCGCGCACGTCGGCAGCATCGTCGTCGACGGCCCGTACGCCGCCACCGGCGCGGGGACGACGCCCAGCCGCGAGCGGATCTTCGCGTGCCATCCCGCCGCCGCGAGCGAGCAAGAGGCGTGCGCGCGCGAGATCGTCTCCACGCTCGCGCACCGCGCCTACCGCCAGCCTCCCACCACCGAGCACCTTTCGGTGCTCATGGACTTCTACAGCCAAGGCTACGAGCGCGGCGGCTTCGAGAAGGGTGTCGAGGTCGCGCTGCAGCGGATCCTGTCGAGCCCGCAGTTCGTGTTCCGCTTCGAGCGCGATCCCGCGGGCACGTCGCCCGACAAGCCGTATCGCTTAACCGACGCCGAGCTCGCGTCGCGGCTCGCGTTCTTCCTCTGGAGCAGCATCCCCGACGACGAGCTCCTCGATCTCGCGAGCCGCGACCGGTTGAGCAAGCCCGCGATCCTGGAGCAGCAGGTGCGGCGCATGCTCGCCGATCCCAAGTCCGAGGCGCTGACCAAGAACTTCGCCGGTCAGTGGCTGTTCTTGCGCAATCTCGACATCAAGGGCGCGTCGACCTACGAGTTCCCGGATTTCGACGACAACCTGCGCAACGGTTTCCGCCGCGAGACAGAGCTGCTGTTCGACAACATCGTGCGTAACGACCACAGCGTGCTCGAGCTGCTCACGGCCGACTACACGTTCGTCGATGAGCGGCTCGCCAAGCACTACGGCATCCCGGGCGTTTACGGCAGCCAATTCCGCAAGGTGCCGGTCACCGATCCGCGCCGCCAGGGCTTGCTCGGCCAGGGCAGCATCCTGCTCGTGACGTCGCAGCCGAACCGCACGTCGCCGGTCACGCGCGGCGTGTGGGTGCTCGAGAACGTCTTGGGCGCGCACGTGCCGGCGCCGCCGCCGGTCAACATCCCGCCGCTCGAGGAGGCCGCCGGCAAGGTCGACCTCTCGACGCTGTCGGTGCGCCAGCTCATGGAGGCGCATCGCGGCAAACCATTTTGCGAGGGCTGCCACAAGATCATGGATCCGGTTGGGCTCGCGTTGGAGAACTACGACGTAATCGGCCGCTGGCGCGAGCTCGATCACGGCGCAAAGATCGACGCCTCTGGGCACCTCGTCGACGGAACGCAGATCAACGGCCCGATCGAGCTGCGCAACGCGCTGCTGAAATACAAGCTACAGATCGTCCGCAACATGACCGAGAAGCTCATGGTGTACGCCACGGGGCGCGGCATGGAGTACTACGACATGCCCGTGATCCGGTCGATCGTGCGCAACGCCGCGGAGAACGACTACAGGTTTTCGACTATCGTGATGGGGGTAGTCACGAGCGCCCCGTTCCGGATGCGTGCCTCGGAGAGCCTCGCCGAGGGCACCGTGACGTCGGCCGATGCGCGCTGACTACTAGCTCAAGGAGCCAGACGATGACTTTCCTGACGAAGAAGCACCTGTCGCGGCGCGCGGTGTTGCGCGGCGCCGGCGCGACCGTCGCGCTGCCGCTGCTCGACGCGATGCTGCCGGCTGGAACCGCGTTCGCGAGCACTGCCGCGAAGCCGACCACCCGCTACACGTTCGTGCATCTGCCGCACGGCGCGATCATGGGCAAGTTCACGCCGAAGACGGTGGGCAAGGACTTCGAGCTCTCGCCGATCTTGAAGCCGTTCGAGCCGTACAAGAGCTACATGACGGTGGTGAGCAACCTCGATCACAAGATGGCCACGTCGCAGTCGCCGGAGGAGGCCGCCGGCGACCACGACCGCACGGCGTCAGTGTTCTTGAGCGGCGCGCACATCAAGCGCACGATCGGCCAAGACATTCACGCGGGCGTCACGATCGACCAACTGCTCGCACAGCACATCGGCCAGGACAATCCGCTGCCGTCGCTCGAGATGTGCATCGAGGACGTCGGCGCGCTCGGCGTTTGCGGCGCGGGCTACAGCTGCTCCTACGCGAACACGATCTCCTGGTCTTCGCCGACGTCGCCGTTGCCCATGGAGCGCAACCCGCAAGTGATCTTCGAGCGGCTGTTCGGCGCGGGTGGCACGCCGGCCGAGCGCGCAGACCGCCGTCAGGTGCAGGCGAGCATTCTCGACTCCGTGGTTGCGGAAGTGTCGGCGCTCGGCCGCGGGCTCGGCGCGAACGACAAGACGCGGCTCGACGACTATCTCAGCGACGTGCGCGAGATCGAGCGGCGCATCGCGCTCGCCCAGGAGCGTGCGGGCGCCGCGAGCGGCGAGCGCCCCGAAGTCGCGGAGCTGCCGTTCGAGGAGCACGCCGATCTGATGTTCGACCTGCAGGTGTTGGCCTTCAAGACCGACATCACCCGGATCTCGACGCTGATGTTGTCGCGTGACCTGAGCGGCGCCGTCTATCCCGCGAGCGGAGTGCCCGACGGCTATCACGCGATCTCGCATCACCAGGAAAACCCGACGCGCATGGAGCGTTACGCGAAGCTCAACACGTACCACATGTCGGTGGTGGCGAAGCTCGTCGACAAGCTCAAGTCCACGCCGGACGGCGAGGGCACGTTGCTCGATCACATGCTCATGCTCTACGGCAGCCCGATGGCGAACTCGAACGCGCACGACCACTATCCGCTGCCGGTCCTCGTGTTCGGCCACGCCGACGGCCGCTACGAGGGTAACAAGCACATCATGGCCGCCGAGCGCACGCCGATGGCGAATCTCTTCATGAACATCGCGGCGAAGGAAAAGATCGAGCTCAAGAGCTTTGGCGATAGCACGGGGTTGCTCGAGATCTAGGCCGCAAAATTGCGTTCTGCATTTGCGGCACTCCCGCCGTCCCTGGCGGTCGTGGGCGTCAGACTCCTCGGGGCCGCGATCGGTGCGATCGCGGTTGCCGCACTCGCGGCCGGCGCATACGGCCAAGCTCCACGCACCGTGCGCGACGGCGTGTTCTCGGCCGCGCAAGTCGCGCAGGGTAAACGTGTTTTCGCCTCGATCTGCGCCGATTGTCACGAGATCGCCGAATTCACCGACGCCGGCGCCTATCTCGAGCAGCAGGAAGACAAGACCGTGTGGGAGGCGTTCGAGTACATCTGGGCCGAGATGCCCGAGGACAATCCCGCGTCGCTCGATCCGAAACAGTACGCCGCCGTGCTCGCCTACGCATTGAGCGCCTACGGCTTACCGGCCGGCGCCAACGATCTGCCGATCGACCGTAAGTCGCTGGAAGCCATCCGGTTCGCGAAGCCTGCTGCGAAGCGCTGAGCTCAAAGATTCCTAGCCGCGCCGCTCGCGCAGCAGCCCGAGCCGGCGCTGCACGGCCTCGTCCGACGCGCTGAAGAGCACCGTGTCCTCCGCTGCGCGCAGCTCGAGCGGCTGCCAGCTCGGCACCGCGAGGAGATCGCGGGGCGCGTACGCGAGCTCGCGAGCGAGCTCGCCGGCGCCGATCCTCGCCACGCCCCGCCCGGCGACGACCGCGACGACGGCGCCGGCCGTCGTCGCATACGGTTGCGTCGCGAAGCCCTGGGGCACGAGCTGCAGGTGGGTGGAGATCGTCGGGATCGCCGGCGCGCCGGTCGCGTCGAGGTATTCGAGCCTGAACCCGTGGTGCGGATCCGGGGAGGAGCGCCGGCGCAGCCGCTCGAGCGACTCGCGGGCGCCGGCGTACGGGTAGCTGAACACCGGCGGTTTCGCCGTGTCGCGCGGCGCGAGCGGAAACTCGGGCGCGGTGTAGTGCTCGGAGAATCCCGCCCCCAGGAATCGCACGAGCGGCACGTCGAGCACGTCGAGCCACACCGTCGGCCCGTCGCCCTCGTTGCGGTGCTCGTGCCAGGCCCACGACGGCGTGACGATGAGGTCGCCGGGCTCCATGTAGGCGCGCTCGCCGGCGACGGCCGTGTACGCGCCCTTGCCCTCGACGATGAACCGCAGTGCCGCGGCCGTGTGCCGGTGCGGGCGCGCGATCTCGCCCGGCATGAGCAGCTGGAGGCCGGCGTACAGCGCGTCGGTAACGAGATGCCGCCCGCGCAACCCCGGGTTCTCGAGCACGAGCACGCGCCGCTCCGCGTCGGCCGTCGACACCGCGGCGGCGGACTCCATGACCAAGTCCCGGAGCGCGTCGTACCGCCAGAGATGCGGAACGCCGGCGACGCGCGGCTCCGCGGGGAACCACTCCTTGAAGAACGTCCAGAGGGGCGCGAAGTCCGCGTCGAGCGCCCGACGCTCGAAGCGTTGCGGGTCTGTGTCGGGTTCGGTTCCGCGCGACGACGTCATCTTGTGATCCCGGCCGGACAGCCGCGTTGCCCCGCCAGTCTAACAGCGCGGCGAACGTCGTCGGCCGTGCCGGCCGTGGGGACGGCGGCGTATGATACCGAGCGTCGAACGTGCCGGCGGGGCGAACGCCGCCGGGTCACTGGGGGATCGCATGACCAACCGCAGGGAGTTTCTGCAAATCGGCATCGCGGCGTCGGCCTTGCCGCTCGCGGCGCAGGCCGCCCGCACCTCGGAGCCGCTCGACTGGCTCGGAGCCGCAGAGGTGCCGCGGGTGCCGCTCTACAAAGCGGTCTACGACTTGCGGTTCGCCGACAGCGTCGCGTTCGCGCGGCGCGTCGAGGGCCGCGGCGTCGCGGTGCACGCCATCGAGGGTGACATGACGCGGCTCTGGTACGACGACCTCTATCACCGTTGGCGCGACGGTGCCGCTGCGATCGCCGGGCTCACCGCGCACGGCCCGATGTTCTGCCTCGAACGGCTCGCGTGGGACCAAGGGATGCGCGTCGTGTTCCGCGCCGAGCACGTGCCCGTCGCGGGCACGGTGGAGCACCGCGTGGACGGACCGCTCGCGATGCTCGACCATGCACGCAGCGCCACGGCAGAGCGGGCGTGGGGCGCGAGCTTCGCCGATCTCGTGACTCGCTGTCCCAGCGGCCGCGCCGAGCTAGGCAGCTTCGCCGCGTGTGGCCCCGCGAACGGCGCTGCGGCGGCGGACGGCGAGCCGCTCTACACCTGGGTGATCGCCGCCGCGCGCGGCATCTAAACGAGGCGCGCATGAACGCACGAGTCGCCGCGCTCGCCGCCTTCGCCGCGACGATTGCCGGACCCCTCACTCGGACAGGACGTCGCGAGCGCCGACAGCGGCAAGCAGGTGTTCCAATACTGGTGCGCGCCGTGTCACGCGCCCGGGCCGCGGCATCCGGGCACGCAGGCGCTCGACGCGCTGTACAAGGGCGCGAAGCCGGAGATCAGCGACGCGGAGCTCGCGGCGCTGGCGGCGTATCTCGCGCCGCGCGCTCGTTAGGTGGCGCCGTGCTCGCGTTCACGGTCGACGGCAACTAAGACTCTTACGGTGCGAGCCGGCGCGGATTCGCATTCGAGCGAAGTCTAGAAGAATTAGACAAGGCTATGACTTTAATAAGGATCGGTGGGGTCCCGGAGCACTTCAATTGGCCCTGGCACCTGACGCTCGGCGAGGGCGCCGCGCGGGCCGCGGGTGTCGACGCGGAGTGGCAGGAGTTCCCCGACGGGTCCGGCGCGATGGCCCAGGCGCTCCGCGAGCAGCGGCTCGACGCAGCCATGCTGCTCACCGAAGGCGCGGTCGCGGGCATCGCGGCCGGCGGCGGCTTCAAGATCGTGAGCGTCTATACCGAGTCGCCGCTGATTTGGGGCATCCACGTGCCCGCGAGCTCGCGCCTGCGCGCAGTCGCGGATCTTACGGGCGCGCGCTACGCGATCAGCCGTCGCGGCTCGGGCTCGCACCTGATGGCGTTCGTGCACGCACGCGAGCGGGGCTGGCCGCTCGACCGGCTCGAGCTCGTGGTGGTCCGCGACCTCAAGGGCGCGATCGACGCATTCGCCCAGGGCAGCGCCGACGTGTTCTTCTGGGAGAAGTTCATGACGAAGCCGCTCGTGGATGACGGCCGGTTTCGCCGCGTGGCCGATTTCGCGGCGCCGTGGCCCGCGTTCGTCGTCTGCGCAGCCGACGCGGCGCTCGCGCGTCACGGCGCCGCGCTGCGCGCGCTGCTCGCCGCCGTCCTCGCGCGCGCGGCCACCTTCGCGGCCAGCGCAGACGCGGCCGCGCAGATCGCCGCCCGCTACGGCCTACAGCCCCGCGACGCCGCCGAATGGCTCGCCGGCACCCGCTGGTCCACCCGCGTCGGCGTCGAGCCCCGCGCGATCGCCCCCGTCATCGACGCGCTGCGCGCCGCCGGCCTCGTCGACGCCGCCTTTACCGCCGACCGCGCCATCGCCCCGCTGCCGTAAGCGTCGTGTCTCCCTCTGGCCGCGAGATGCGCTCAAGAGCGGCGGCCGTACCTCGAAGGGGTCTTCCCGAGACCCTCGCCGCACAGGGATGTGCGGCGCGGAGCCACAGGGATGTTCTTCCGGCGTGTCTCGGGAAGACCCCTTCGAGGTGCGGCCGCCGCCGCGCCACGCCAAACGCGGCCAAAGGGAGACACGACCGCGATAAGGCCGTTCGTTGAAGCCCGACCGATCAGTCGTCTATCATCGAACGCGTCGCTGACCGCGCTTGTACGTGCGGTCGGGGGTCTGGCGCGGATTGCCGCGCCGAGAGGGGATTCCAAGGCGAATGGTGACGGCGATCGCGACGGATCGCCGCGCGGGTCTGCGCCGGCGATTCCCGCACGGAGCGTCACGCGCTTCGGGTCTTGGAGAGCGAGGATGGTCGAGGTCGTATGAAACTAACGATTCACTGGGCGGCGCTCGCCGCCGTGCTGATCTGCGCGCCGAGCTTCGCGCAGTCCAATTTCGCGGGCGTCTGGGGGCCGAACCTGTTCGAGGACTTCCCCGACCGAATCCCGGGGCCCGAGCTCGGCGATTACGCGGGCTTGCCGCTGAACGCCAACGACCGGCTCCGCGCCGAGAGCTGGAGCGCGTCGATCCTGTCGTTGCCCGACTACCAGTGCCGCGTGCACCCGGCCGACTATGCGAACAGCTTCGCGCAGATCCGAATGTGGGACGAGTACAACCTCACGACGCAGGAGCTGGTCGCGATCCACCTGCAGCACTTCGCGTGGAGCACGCATCGCGTGATCTGGATGGACGGCCGGCCGCATCCGCCCGACTACGCCGAGCACACTTCAATGGGTTTCTCGACCGGCGAGTTCGTCGGCAACATCCTGAAAGTCACGACCACGCACTTGAAGGAAGGCTGGCTGAGGCGCAACGGCGTCGCGCGCAGCGACTCCGCCACGGTCACCGAGCACTTCGTCCGCCACGGCGACCATATGACGTGGAACGTCTTCGTGCAGGACCCGAAGTATCTCGAGGAGCCATTCTTCCGCAATCGCGATTTCACGTTGGCGGAGGCGGGTGGCATCGGCGCGTATCCCTGCGAGAGCGTCGTCGAGGTGGTCCTGCCTGACAGCTACTTCCCGCACTACCTGCCGGGGAAGAACGCGTTCCTCGTCGAGTATCAGAAGAATCACCACATTCCCGCCGAGGCGGCGCTGGGCGGTGCGGCGACGATGTATCCAGAGTTCATGAAGAAGCTCAAAGAGCTGCCGCAACCGTAGGCTGGAGTCGACGATGAAGAAACAGGTTTTGGCGGCCGTCGGCGCGGTGCTCTGCTGCGCCGCCTTCGGCGCGGCGGCGCAACAGCGGCAGCAACCGCGACAGCAACCGCAACCGCAGCAGCAGGATTTCAGCAAGGTAGAGATCCACGCGCTCAAGGTTCGCGACAACATCTACATGCTGGTGGGCAGCGGCGGCAACATCACGGTGCAGGTGGGCGACGAAGGCATCCTGCTCGTGGACACGCAGTACGCGCAGTTGTCCGAGAAGATCGTCGCGGCGATCCGCCAGATCTCCGCCAAGCCGATCCACTACATCATCGACACGCATCATCACGGCGACCACACGGGCGGCAACGTCGGCCTGCGCGCGGCCGGCAACACCGTGAGCGGCGGCAACATGGCCGGCGCCATCCGCGACTCGGGCGTCGGTGCCGCGATCATCGCGCACGAGAACGTGCTCAACCGCTTGAGCGCCGACAAGAGCCCGCAGGCGCTGCCGTCGGCGGGGTGGCCCACGAGCACCTACTTCGGGGCGAAGAAGGAGCTCTACTTCAACAACGAGGGCATCGAGATCATCCACATGCCCGCTGCGCACACGGACGGCGACAGCATCGTGTTCTTCCGCCGCTCCGACGTGATCTCGGCCGGCGACGTGTTCGTGACCACGGGGTACCCGTTCATCGACATCGACAGCGGCGGCAGCTATGCCGGCATCGTGAAGGCGCTCGATCGGATCGAGGACATCGTGATCCCGGTCTACGGCCAGGACGGCGGCACGCTCGTGATTCCGGGCCACGGCCGCTTGTCCAACTTGGGCGACGTGCTGAATTTTCGCGAGATGATCATCGTGGTCCGCGATCGGATTCAGGAGATGATCAAGGCCGGCATGACGGTCGAGCAGGTGAAGGCCGCGAAGCCCACGTTCGACTACGACCCGGTCTACGGCTCCACCACCGGCTTCATCACGACCGATGGCTTCGTCGAGGCCGCCTACCAGAGCCTGAAGAATCCGCCCGAGGATCCGCAATGAGAACTTTGCTGCTCGTGGCCGCGCTAACTGCGGCTTCGTACCTCGCCCCGGCTGCCGCGCAGCCCCGCGGTCCCGCGGGTCCGCCGCGTACCGCGCGCCAGGCCGCGCCCGTGGACCTCACCGGGCAGTGGGTGTCGATCGTGACAGAGGACTGGCGGTTCCGCATGGTCACGCCGCCTAAGGGCGACCTGCCGGGCGTCAACCTTACGCCGGCGGGTGCGGCCATCGCCAACGCCTGGGATCCGGCGAAGGATGCCGCGGCGGGCGAGCAGTGCAAGGCGTTCGGCGCCCCCGGGATCATGCGCATCCCCGGCCGTATCCGGATCGAGTGGAAGGACGACCAGACGCTGCAGATCGAGGCCGACGCGGGGCAGCAGACGCGTCTCCTGCACTTCGCCCCGGTCGCCGACGCCGAGCCCAGTCTGCAGGGCATGTCGCGCGCGAAGTGGATTCCGTACGGCGGCGGCCGCGGCCAGCCGCCCGTGGGGGGTGCGGTCGAGGTCGTGACGACCAATCTCAAAGAAGGCTACCTGCGCCGCAACGGTGTGCCGTACAGCACGCGGACGGTGCTCACCGAGCACCTCGACGTGCTCCAAGAGCCCGACGGCTCGACGTGGCTCGTCGTGCAGACGCTGATCGAGGACCCCGTCTATCACACGGGCGTGATTCTCTCGAGCAGCAACTTCCGCAAGCAAAAGGACCGCAGCGGCTGGGATCCGGCGCCGTGCGCCGCGCGCTGAGCACGGGCTAACCCCGAACTGCGCGATTTGCCGGAGCAAATCGCGGGCCGACCGCCAGGGATGGCGGAAGTGCCTGGATTTGCAGGAGCAAATCCAGGCCCGCCTCCGCTAGACTCGATCCGAGAGTCTCGAGCGGAGGCAGCGGCATGGACGACCTCTTCGATCCGCAGCGGTTCGCCGCGATCGGCGCGGCCATCTACGAGTGGCTGTCGGCGAACGTGCTCGTGCCGGACAACGCGATCCAGCTCGGGGTGCTCGTCGCGACGTTCGGGGTGGCGCTGCCCCTCTCGCGACCCGTAGCCCCGGTTCTCGCGAAGCTCCGCGCGCAGGGGCCGCTCGGCACGCTGGTCGGCGTCGTTGAGCCCCTGTTGCTGCCGCTGATCTGGCTCGCGCTGCAGCTGCTCGCAATCCTGGTCGCGAACGTGGCGTCGTGGCCGCATCACCTCCTCGAGATCGGCGCGAGCCTGTTGTCGGCGTGGATCGCGATTCGGCTGGTGTCGCGTCTGGTCGCGAACCCCGTTTGGTCGAAGGTCATCGCGTGGACGGTCTGGGTGATCGCCGCGCTGAACATCCTGAACCTGCTCGTGCCGACGATCGGCGTGCTCGACGCGGCCGCGGTCACGATCGGTGCGGTGCGGATCTCGGTGTACACCGTCATCAAGGCCGTGATCACCGTCGCCGTCTTGCTGTCGATCGCGATCTATCTCACGGGCGTGCTCGAGACGCGAATTCGCGCGAGCCGCGCGTTGTCGCCTTCGGTGCAGGTGTTGTTCACCAAGGCGCTCAAAGCGATTTCGATCGTCGTCGCGGCTTGGATCGGCATCAACAGCCTAGGGATAGATCTCACCGCGCTCGCGGTCTTGGGCGGCGCCATCGGTTTGGGCGCGGGCTTCGGCTTGCAGCGCGTGATCAGCAACATGGTGAGCGGCGTCGTGCTGCTGCTCGACAAGTCGATCCGGCCCGGCGACGTGATCTCAGTGTCGGGTACCTACGGGTGGGTCACGGCGCTCGGTGGACGCTACGTGTCGGTGGTTACGCGCGACGGCGTCGAGCACATGATTCCGAACGAGACGCTGATCACGGAGCGCGTCGAGAATTGGACGCACACGAACAGTCATACGCGCCTCAAGATCCCGATCCGCGTGCACTACGAAACCGACGTCCACCAGGCGATCGACATCTGCGTCCGCGCGGCGTGCGGCACGGAGCGGGTGCTCGAGCAACCCGAGTGCAAGTGCCTGCTCGTCGCCTTCGGCGAGAACGGGCTCGAGCTCGAAGTGCGGATCTGGATCGGCGACGCCCACAATGGCGTCCAGAACGTGAAGAGCGAGGTCCTGCTCAAGATCTGGGACATGTTCCGCGAGGCCGGAATACGCGTGCCGTACCCGCAGCGCGACGTGCACGTCGCCGCTGCCGACGGGCTCGGCGCCGGGCCGCCGCCGGGCGCGGCGACCTGAAATCCGGTCGGGCCGAAAAAAAAAACGGCCCGGCGCAATGCCGGGCCGTCGTTCGAATGTTGCCGCAGCGCGCGCCGCGCGCTGCCGCCGAGCTATTTGATCGCGAAGCCGTTGCGCGGGTCGAGATCCTTGCCGTCGGCGCGCTTGGCCTTGACCCATGAGGCCGCCGGCCGGCCGTCGCGCATTGGATGGCCGGTGATCGTGATCCCGGTGCCGGGCATCAGATCGCTCCGGCGAATCCCGGCGCGCGTGAGCGTGCTCGGTCCTTCGGCTTCGAAGCCCCACGTCGTCACGGTGCCGTCGTCATTCTTCACGTCTACGAGCAGCCACGAGTGGGGGTTGGTGTACTGGAATTCCTTGACCACGCCGGTCACCGTGATCTCTTTCTGATCGTCGAACATGACCGCGGAGTGGTGAGCGAAAACGGGCGCCGCGACCAGCAGTAATCCGCCGAGCGCACAACCAAAGATCTTCCTCATTGCCGGTCTCCTCGCTTCTTGCCTCTTCACTTGTCGTCTTTCTTGGTGAACGTAAAGTTCTTGAAGTCCGACGTGCCTTCCCCGGTCTTGACGACGGTGTTGTTCTGATTTTCGCCGCAATCCCAATAGCGGATTCGCAGGCTCCGATCATCGTTCGTCAGCTTCTTGTAGACCTGCTTAGCATACCAGGGTTCGACGAGCGCCGGCGGGTCGAACGACCAGACGTCCACGGTCATCGTCGACGCTTCCGTCTTATGCCAAACCTCCACCGTTTCGACCTGTTCGCTGTAGCCCGGCTGGATGCGCTGATACTGGCCGGCGCGCATCTGGCTCGTGTGGATCACCAGCTTGTCGCCGTCCCAAAAGCCGATCGAGTCGCCTTCCCACAGCGGGTATGCATCGTCCTTGCTCGGATGATCGCGCCCGTCGGTATAGACGCGGCGCATCTCGTTCTGCATTTCGTTGATCAAATACGTTTGCGTGGGTGTGACCACCCATTCGCGCAGGAACGGCTCGACCATCCAGCGCGGCATGCCGGCCGGCTCGCAATTGCTCAACGGGTCGAACTCGATGCCGCGGTTCACGCGATCGAGCTTCTCGAGCAACTGCTTTTGGTAAGGCGGAGTGAGCTTCGCCGTCGGCAACGCGTTGGGGTCGCCCTGATCCGGGTCCCAGAAGAAGGGGCTCGCTTCGCGCGTCCAGACGCCGGTCCAATCCGGCACGCTGCGCCAATTGAGCGGCTGCCCGCCGTGCGCTTGCTCCTTCAAGTACTGATAAAGGCCCGCGGCGGTCTTGTGCGCGATCCCTAGGTCGATCATCCGCTGCTTCTCCGCCGAGGGCGGGGGGGCGGGTTTGGGTTGCGCGCTCGCGCCGGCGCCGATCACGAGCGTGCCGGCCAGGATCGCGACGCCGGCGGCGCGGGTCGCGTTGTTGCTGTTGAACATCGAACGGTCTCCATGAAAAACGTGGGCTTCGAACCAGGCCCCGAACCGAATGATCGGCGTCCGCGGCACTCCGGTCCAGAGGCGCGCATTGTAGGCGCGGCAGCGGGCTCGAGCGGACCGGCAGGCTCTATGGCCTTTGCCGAATTTACTTGATATCTTTCCGCCGAGTTAGGTTCGACGCCAAGTGCGACGAGCCAGAAGGGGAAAATGGCACGCATTGCTCGATGCGGTCACGCTAACGTGACCGCAAGCGTCCTGCTGCTCGCCGCGACCGCGCCGGCCAACATGAACCTGCGCAGCGGCCTGCTACCCGACATGACCAAGCCCGGCCCGAAGATCGCCGCGATCGGGTCGCCGCGCAAAGACGATCCTCGCGTGTTCCTCCTGAGAAGAGTCGTTCTCACGGACGGGCGGGAGTTTTCATCCACCAGCAACTAGAGATCGCGGTTCGATAAGAAGGGGGGTATATGAGTCACGCCGGGTATTCTGGCCGCCGGGTGCGGCTGGTGCTGTCGCGCAGCATGGCGGCAGGCGTCGCCGTCGGCGGCATCGCAGGACTTTGGAGCAGCGCTCGCGCGCAGGAGCTCGAGGAAGTCATCGTAACGGCCGAACGCCGCGAGCTGTCGCTGCAGCAGACGCCGATCTCCGTGATGGCATTTAGCGGCGAGTCGCTCGACTTGAGAGGCGTGCGCGACCTGTTCGACGTCGCGAAGATCACGCCGAACCTCGAGATCAAGGGCTCGCGCGGCACGGGCAACACGTCGCCCACGTTCGAGATCCGCGGTATCAGCGGCGGCGGCGGCGCGACCGGCGAGCGCAGCGTGGGATTCTACGTCGACAACGTGTTCATGCCGCGCACCACGGGGCCCGTGATGCGCGTGCTCGACGTCGAGCGCGTCGAGGTGCTGCGCGGTCCTCAGGGCACGCTGTTCGGCCGCAACAGTACCGGCGGCGCGATCCGTGTGTTCTCGACGCAGCCCGGCCCGGATCAAGGCGGTTACGTCAAGGTCACGGCGGGCAACCTCGATCACTACGACCTGTCGGCGATGTTCAACGCGCCGCTGTCCGACACGGTGTTCCTACGCGCACAGGCCGCGAGCTTGAACGAGGACGGCTTCGTGCAGCGCGGGCCGCAGATGCTTGGCGGCTCCGAGGACAAGGTGGCGCGGCTGCAGCTCGCCGTGAATCCGAGCGACAAGCTCCGGATCACTTTCGGCGCGATGCACACGGACTCGAAGTCCGACGGTAGCCCCACGGACATGACGTTTTTCAACATGGATCCCGTCTGTCCGCTGCCTACGAACCCCGACAAGACGCACTATTGCTTGGAAGGGAACTACGCGGACTGGGTGTCGGACTTCCTCCAAACTTCCGGCCAAGAGCGCCTGCGGCAGAACGACTCACGCATCGTGCTCGACGACTACACGATGCCGAGCTGGTGCTTCCTCGACGATGCGAATCCCGACTGGGACGACCTCTGCAAGCAGTGGAACAACGCGAAGTATTCGCAGTTCGACACGAACTTGAACTGGGACATCAGCGATCGCGTGTCGATGACTTCGACGACCGGCTGGTCCGACTTCCACAGCAGTGGGGTGAGCGATTGGCAATTGCTCGGCATGGAGTTCCGCCCGTCGACCGTGGACTCCCAGGTGCTCTATCAAGAGTTCCAGTTCAACGTCGCAATCGGCGACGGCAAGGTCGATCTCGTCGCCGGTCTGAACTACTTCAACGAGGACTCGAGCACGCCGCGCGAGGCGCTGATCAACGCGATCGGCTCGAGTACCTTCAACGCGACCACCGGCGGCACGGCCTTCGGCAACCAGTGGGGTTGCAACGACTCGCTCGCAGTGCCGTGCGCCAGTCCGGTTCGCCGCCTCCGAACCACGGGCGACGGCTCGGTGACGCAGGATGCGACCGCCTATGGCTTGTTCGCGAACGCCACCATGCACTTCGGTAAGCGCGTCGACTTGACGCTCGGCATGCGTGAGTCGTACGACCAGAAGGATTTCTCCAGCACGCTGTTCCGTTCCGACAACTTCCTTCCGCAGTTCGGCGACTCCACGACCGTCAGCGCCAAGGACGACTGGGACGCGACGGACTGGCGAGCCACGGTGGACGTCAACGTCACCGACGACTTCATGGTCTACGTGACCTCCTCGCAGGCGTTCCGCTCCGGTACGTTCTCGGTGCCGGCCGCGGTGTGCGCGAACGCGGGGCCCGTCTGCACGACGTTCCATCGGCGCCCGCAGCCGGCGCTCGTGCCTCCCGAGACGTTGCTCAACGACGAGATTGGCTTCCGCTCCGAGTGGTTCGGCGGGCGCTTCCGGTTCAACGCGACCTACTACGAGATGCAGTACACGGACCGGCAGGGCGCATCCGCGGTCGTCGACGCGGCCTCGCCGACCGGCTTCACGATCCAGCTCGTAAACCAGGGCGACGTGGACCTGTCGGGCTTCGAGGTCGAGACGATGTTCGCCGTGACCGACCGATTCACCGTCGAAGGCTCCGCCGGTCGTGCGGACTACGAGATGTCGAACGTCTGCATCAACAACGGCCCGTACCTGTTCCCGCCGCCGATGGATCGCAGCTACGTGCTGAGCGGCCGGTACGAATTGCCGATGCAGAGCGGCAGCCGCTTCACGGTATCGCTCGACTACACCAAGAGCGGCCCGATGCAGACGCACCCAGGCGGGTTCACGGCGGAGGAGAACGCGGTCTTCAATTGCAGCGCCTTCGCCGCGACGTTCATCGATTCCCGCTACGAGGTGCCGAGCTACTCGGTGGTCAACGCCACGCTGCGCTACACGACGGGTAGCGGCAAGTGGTCGACCACGCTGCTCGCCAGCAACCTCACGGACGAGGTCTACGCGAACAACGCCCAGTCGTTCGGCCGCGGTTTCTGGACGGCCGGCGGTCCGGGCGGCGCGGTGGGCTACAGCGCCGCCCCGCGCCAGGCGGTGGCCGACTATCGCGGCCGACCCCGCGAATATGGCCTGACATTCCAGTACAATTTCGGCAGCAACGCCGTGGCGAGATAGGCGAACGGTTTTAGGGGGGATAGCGAACGGCCCGGCATCTCGCGGGTCGATAGCACTCGAGAGAGTGTGCTACCGGGAAAGGGCCGGGGCTGCTAAAGCCCCGGCTTTTTCTTTTCCGGGTACCTCTTCAGCGCCTCGAGCCGTCGGTCGAGGATCCCGCGCAGCGCGGGCAGATCCGTGAGCGGCGGCGCGTCGGCCGGCAGCGAGCGGATGTACGCGTAGATGTCGGCGAGGTCTTGGGCCGGCACGTCCGCAAACGCCGGCATCTGCGGCAGCGGCGATTTCTGCACGAACGCGATGAAGCCGTCCTGCGTGTAGTTGAGCGGCACGAGCCGGCGCTCGCCGGTTTGCCCGTCGAAGCCGTGGCACGCGTAACAGTTGTACTTGTCGGCGAACAGCGGCGCCCCGCGCTGTGGATCGCCGAGCAGCGCCGGCGCTTGGGCGAGCAGGGCGGCCGATGCTCCGAGGCCTGCGCAGACGAACGCGACGGTGCACGCGCGGTGCGCGCGGGAAGAGACCGAGCGGCGCTCCGCGTGCGCGCTCATCGCGGTTGCGACACGACGTCGACGAGCGCGGGCTCGCCCGCGCGCACTCGCGCGAGCGCGCGCTCGAACGCCGGCCCGAGCGCGCCGGGATCGCTTATCGGGCCCTCGGCGTAGACGCCGTAGCCCTGCGCGATCTTCGCGTAGTCCGGTGCCGGCTCGCGGATCACCGTGCCGATGTCCATCTGGCCGCTGCCGCGGCCGCGCCGGCCCGCCGTGCGCTGCACGAGCATGACTTCGGCGTGGTATGCGCGGTTATTGTGGATCACGAGGAGCAGCGGGATCTTGTGATGCGCCGCCGTCCAGAGCGCGCCGGGGCCCACGAAGTTGAAGTCGCCGTCGCCCACGATGCCTACAGCCAAGCGCCCGTGCGCCCGGTGCGCGAGCGCGCCGCCGACCGACGCCGGCGTGTCGTAGCCTATGCCGAAGCCGCCACAGTCGCCGTTGTAGCGGTAGTGCGTGTCGTGATTCAGCAGGCGCCGCTGCCACGTGCCCGTGAACTGGTGGCCGGAGACGATCGCCCAGTCGTCGTTCTGCACTTGGCGCGCGAGCTCTGCGACCATCCGCGGTACGCTCACCGGGCTCGCGTTCCAGCCGTAGCGCGCGGCGTCGATCTCCTGCTCGCGTTGCGTTTTGTGCGCAGCGGCTACCCTTAAGCCGCGGGCCTGACGTTGGCGCGTCGCGCCGCCGAGCTTCTTGATCTCGTCGATCAGCGCCGGCAGCGTGGCCTCGCCGTCGCCCGCGATCGCGAGATCGACCTCCGTGTAGCCCGCGAAGTCGTGGATGTTGTGGCCCTGGAACAGATACTCCGCGGAGATGCTGATCGTCTTGCCCCCGGCCGCGCGCATCGCGCCCACCGCGGCGGCCAGGTCGTTCTGCTCGAGCGCCAAGATCACGTCGGGTTTGTAGCCCGGCCCGCCGGTGCCGTAGAGCGGGTGCCACGAGGGGAAATCCTGCCACGAGCCGTAAGTGCCGACGTCCACCGGTGCTTGCAGCAGCTCCGCGAGCTCGACGAGTCGGTCCCAGCCCGCCGGAGTCCGCGCGAGCTTGCCGGGACGGATCAGGGGACGCTCCGCGGCGGCGAGCCAGCGAGCGGCCTCGCGGACCGCGCCCGCGTCGCCCTGCGGCGGGCTCGGCATCGTGAGCTTCGGTACGCGCAGCTTGGTGCGGTCGGCGATTGCCTCCTCTTGGAGCTCGGAATCGACCACGAGCAGCGTCGGCCCCATCGGGGGGGTGCGGCCGATCGTGTAGGCGCGCAACGCCGACTCGCCGAAGTGCTCGAGGTCCGCGGGCTGATCGTCGACCTTCACGAAGTCGCGAACGATCGAGCCCATGTCTTGGGCGCTGTGCGGCCGATTGACCACGCTCGTCGGATTGCGGAGCTGACCGACTACGGCGAACACGGGCACGCGATCGGCCCAGGCTTGGAACAGGCCCATCGAGGCGTGCAGCAGCCCGACGGTGCCGTGCATCAGCGTCATCATCGGTTTGCCGGCGGCTTTAGCGTAGCCGTGGGCCATCGCCGCCCCGGCCTCCTCGTGCAGCACCGTGAGGATCTCGGGCTTGCGGTTGCCGCCGTGCGTGATCAGCGACTCGTGGAGCCCTTCGAACGCGGATCCGGGATTTACCGCGACATAGTCGAAGTCGAGCGCCTTCAGGACGTCGACCATGTAGTCGGAGCCGGGCGTGGCGACGATTGGGGCGCCGGCTCGGGGCTCGGGCGGAACGAACTCGGCGCGCGCGTCGCTCGCCGTGGGCCGCGATACGCCGGAGCGCTCTGCGGCGGGAGCGGTTTGCTGTGCGTCCGAGGCGGCGGGGACGAGCGCGGCGGCACCGGCTGCCGCCCCCAGTAAGAAGTCGCGGCGACCGACGGCGGACGTCGGCGCGTCATCCGAGCTCGACACAGGTTACCCCCTTACGCGACCGGATGCGGCCGGTCGTGCCGACCGGCCGTCCAGCGCGATGATAGCGCAACCGGGGGCTTAAGCTCAGCCGCCGCTGCGAACGCGATTGCGGCCGGAGGCCTTGGACTGGAGAAGGGCTTGATCGGCGAGCTCGAGCAGCGCCTCGACGGCCGAGCTGCTGTGCGGGCTTCGCACCGTGAAGCCGATGCTGACGCTGATCGCGACGACGCCGTCGCGCGTCGGCACCGACGCGTCGGTGACGGCGCGGCGGACGCGCTCCGCGATCCGGCCGGCGGCAGCCGCGTCGGTGTCGGTCATGAGGACCAGGAATTCGTCTCCGCCGATTCGACAGACCGCATCGTCGCCGCGCACGGTGCCGATGAGCCGTGTCGCGACCTTGCGCAGGACTTCGTCGCCGACCTGGTGGCCGTAGCTGTCGTTGATCCGCTTGAAGTTGTCGAGGTCGAGGAGTGCGAGCGTCAACGGCTTCCCGTGCTGATCGGCGGACGCGAATGCGGCCTTGAGCAGCACGGAGGCGCCGCGGCGGTTCCAGAGCCGCGTGAGCGGGTCCATCATCGCCTCGCGGCGCGCGACGCTGAGCTTCGCCGTGAGCGCGGAATGCGCGTCGCTCAACCGGTCGGAGAGGAGCTCGCGCTGACTCATCGCGGCGAGGTCGGCCAGCGCCTGACGATCCGCGGCGGTGAACTCGCGCGGCTTCAGGTCGAAAACGCAGAACGTCCCGCACACGTCCCCGTGCTCGTCGGCGAGCGGGTGCCCCGCGTATGCCCGAAATCGCGGCGGGGACAGCACGATGGGGCTCTGCGCGCTCCGCGGATCTTGCAGGGTGTCGGCAATCGTCAGCGGGCGGTTCTCCTCGACGACGAACCGGCAGAGACTATGCGACCGCGGCAGCTCCGAGATGCCCCAGCCCGCCGCGGACTTGAACCACTGCTTTTCTTCGTTGAGGAGCGTGATCGCCGCGACCGGAACCTGCATCGCGCGGCGCGCGATGCGGGTGATGCGTTCGAAGCGTTCTTCCAGCGGCGTGTAGAAGAGGTCGAGTGAGTGGATGTTCGCGATCTTGAGCGTTGCCGTGCTCGCGATCGTTCTGCTTAGCTTCGTGTCGGTCACTCGCGTCTCCAGCCGCCTCCGGTAGGCCGCCGTCTCCGAAGCTTACCCCGCTCGCCGTGGCCGGCATGTGAGAGAGGTCTCGGTACGACGCCCCGCGCCGGGCATGGACGCCCGGGCGCGCCCCAAACTGTGAAATCAATCAATAGGATCCATGCGCGTTTGTATTAGCGTGTTGCGATCTAGTACTTCCACCACCGATGCGACAACAACGTGGCCAGGCCGAGGTCGCAGCCTCCGCCGATTTCGAGCTCGAGATCCTCGAGACCAGCCTGGTCGTCGCGGCTCTCCTCGTTGGGCTGGACGGCAAGGTAGTCGCGTCGAACGGCCGGATGCGCGGTCTCCTCGGAGTCGCGGACGCGCGCGAGCTCATCGGACGACCGCTTGCCGACGTCCTGGTCGACCCCGCGGACTGGTCTCTCTGGCAACAGGCGCAGACCGCTGGACAACCCGTGGCGCTGCGGTTGCGCGCGCGCGGCGGCGCGGCGGTGCTGCTGCGCGGAGACGTGCGCGCGGTGGGCGGCGGAACGCGGCGCGTGCTCTGCGGGCTGTTCGTCGACGGCAGCGACGACGAGAAGCTCCGGTCGGCCGTGCAGCAGAGCGCCCGCATGGAAGCGTTGGGCAGCCTCACCGCCGGCATCGCTCACGACTTCAACAATCTCTTGACGGTCTTGGTTGGCAACCTCTACCTGGTGGCCGAGGATTTGCGCGCACAGCCGAAGATATTCGCCAGGCTCAAGGCCGCGCGCGACGCGGCCAAACGGGGGGCCGACCTCATCAAGCAACTGCTGACGTTCGCGCGTCGCGAGGAGCTCACGGTCGACAGCGTCGAGCCGTGCAAGGTCGTCGCGGAGCTCGTGCCGCTGTTGCGCCGCGCGCTCGGCTCGCGCATCACGCTGGAAACGGAGCTCGAGAGCGGCGCCATCGCAATTCGCGCGAGCCAGGCGCAACTCGAGAGCGTGATCGTGAATCTCGCGGTGAACGCGCGCGACGCGATCGAAACCAAAGGCAGGGTCCAGATCAAGGTGCGCCGCGTGCACATCGCCGCGGCCGAAGCTGTCCAACGGCGTCTGCCGAAGGCGGGGCACCACGTGTCCCTGAGCGTTTGCGACGACGGCTGCGGGATTCCCTCCGACGTGCTCGCGAGGGTCTTCGACCCGTTCTTCTCGACCAAGGGCGAGCGGGGCGGCACCGGGCTCGGTCTCAGCATGGTTCGTTGGTTCGCGGAGCAGTCGCACGGCGCCGTGGAGCTCGCGAGCACGGTGGGCAAGGGCACGACGGTGACGCTGTTGCTGCCGCTATCGCAGGAGCAGCCTGTCGAGGCTCACGAAATGACGATGCCTTTGTCGACGCTGCCCACGGGCAGCGAGCGGGTGGTCGTGCTCGCCGCCGACGAGGCGGTGCGTTCGACGATACGGCAGATACTCGAGGTGCTCGGGTATACGGTCGCGTTCACCGCCGACGCGGACGAGGCTGTCGCCTCGCTGCGCGCGGAGGGCGCGGACCTGCTGTTGATCGACGCGGGTGCGCGCGACGAGGCGGAGCTTTTCGGTCGCGCTCGAGCGGTGCGACCCGGCCTCAAGGTGATCGTCACTGCGGACAGCTCCGGACTCGATCGCGTCCGGGCCATCGGGGCGACGGCGCTGCCCAAGCCCTTCTCGTTGGCCGACCTCGCGGGCTGCGTGCGGCGCACGCTCGACGCCGCGTAGGGGCGGGGCCCGCCCGGGCTAGGACGTGGCCGACCCGTCGAGCAGCAGCGTGAGGCGGGCGAGGGCGGCCGCCAGGCTCCGCATCGCATCCAGCTGCTCCGGCGTCAGCGCCTCGAGCGCCTCGGTAAAGTACTGCAACCGCAGATGTTGCGCCCGTTGGTGCGCGCGGCGGCCCTTCGGTGTCGTGCTCACGAGCACGCCGCGGCCGTCGTTCTTGTCCTCGGCGCGCTTCACGAGCCCCTCGTCCACGAGCGCCGACACCATTCGGGACATCGTCGCGGGCCGCACCATTTCCTTGTCGGCGAGCGCGGTTACCGAGATCGGCCCGCGCTTTTCGATCACCGAAAGCGCGCTCAGGCGTTCGGGCGTCATGCCCTGCGGGAGCTCCAAGTTGCGCAATTGACGGGTGAGGCGGGAAAACTGGTCATGCAGAAGCGTTGCTATCTCGTTGCATGCTTCGGTCTGTCTCTGTCCGGACATCTGAACAACCACCTTTTCTTATTCGTTTGGCATTATGGAAAGAAGATTCTACTCGCGGAATGTCGGGTGCGCATGCAGACAACTGTTTTGGCAGCGGACGGATCTTACGACAGCCGTTGCGCATGGCCCTCACCAATATCGGCATTTTGGGAACACATTCCCTCAAGACCCACTAGTCGAACGCAAAAGTGAAGCGGAGATACGCCATCCGCTCGGGCATGATGCTCGGATTCTCCGCATCGACGTCCTGGAAATGGAAACGTTCGTCGAACAGGTTATCCACGTTGAGCGACAGCACGCCGCGGCGTTTCGGCAGGCGATACCCCAGAGATACGTCCACCACCGAGAAGGTGTCTTCGCCATACGCGAAAGGTCCGACCGGGGACGGCGCGGGGGTCAGGAAGTTGCCCTCTTGGTTCACCAGCGACATCCGCACGCCGGCTGTGAGGCCCTTCGCCCCGAAGTAGCGCAGCTCGACGGGCAAGCGTTGGATTCGCATGTCCCTGAAGTTGCGTATCGGCACGGGCCCATCGACGAATCGGTCGTACTGGTACTCCGCGCTCACGCTCAACTTCTGCGTCGGCATCCAATACAGATACGCGCGGTCCTGGGTCTCGTCGCTCGTCGACGAAAGGACTGCTTGGCTCGGCCCTATCGACATGAGTACCGGGATGTCGGCGCGCCGCCGTTCGAGCTCGAGGCCGGCGAACGCGCGCGGCGTGAGCGCGAGGTCCACGCCGAGGCCCGATACGGTCGCTCGCTCGCCGTTGGCCGCGAACAGGAACTGGGTGAACCCGGCGATTTCCGTCGGCTCGAGGCGGGGTTGCGGCGCCTGCTTCGCGCTCGTCAGGGACCCTTCCAACGTGTCGAAAATGGCCGCGCGCACCGTGAGCCGCGGGTTCGGCCGCCAGACTAGGCCGGCTTTCGGGCTCACTGCGTGCTCGTCGACCGGGCCCGCGTCGACCCGGTCCGCGCTCGCTCCCAGCGTGAGCTGCAACGAGCGCGCCACGTCGACGTGCGCGTAGGCGTAGAGCGCGGCTTGGTTCAGATCGAAATCGATGCCCGCGGACGAGCCGGCCGCCTGCTCCTGGTTGCGCTCGGCATAAGCCACGCCTGTCTGCAGCCGCCAGCCCTCGCCGCTGTGAATGTGCTGCAGGTCGAGGCCATGGCCCCGCAACTTGCCTATGTCGAGGGTCCCGGGCCCCCCGAAAACCCCGGTGAGCTCCGATTCGCTGCGCAGCGCCAGGATCGACGCGATCAGCGTGTCGCGGTCGCCGCGTTGGTGTCCCACGCCGAGCCGCACGGAATCGGTGGTTTGATGGGTGCGGATGAAGGGGTTGTACAGCGCCGGATCGAACAGCAACGCGAGATGGCCGGTGTCCGTCTCCGTCGAGCGCAGCTCGGCGAGAAGAGTGGTAGCCGGAGTGGCTCGAAACTTGAGCTCGGCGTTCGCGATGCGCTGGTCGAAGTCGTTGTTCGCGCGAAAGCCGTCGGTCCGCCAGCGATACTGTCCGACGCTGAACGACGTACGGTCGTGGAGTCCGGCGATCGCGAAGTCTTCGCCGGAGGTGGCGTTCGCCCCGCTCACGACGGAGCCCCGGAGCTTCAGGCCGTTCTCGGTCATGACCGGAGCGAGCTCGGTCGACGCGAGCTCGCTCGGGCCGACGCTGTCGGCAATGAACAGCGCCGGCTGGCTCAGCTGCGGTTGTACGGGCACGAGCGTGGCCGGCTCGAGCAGCGTGGAGATCAACACCTCGCTCACTCGGGCGCCCTCGGCGCGCGGCAATCGCGAATAGAGATCGCCCTGCAGGCGGTGACCCGAATAGTCGGCCGGGTCCGCGGCCGTCGCATCGAGGCCCTCGAGGAGGCCGAGCCGCTCGAAGCCGAGCGCGCGGTAGACGCCGCTATTCGCGCCCGTGCTGCGCGTCGCGAGGTCGCCGTCGACGACGACGCGCGAACGAAAGGGAGGGCGGTCGGCGTTGCGCATCGCCGCCGCGCGCAGGTTCTCGAGCGCCTCGATCGGGCGGTTGTCGCCGAGTGTGCTGAGCGCCTCGTACAGCCATGCCGTAGGGTCGGACGGATCGAAGTCCTTCGAGAGCTCGAGCTGGCTCGCCGTGAGCTTGTCGCGGTGCTCGGCGTCGTACGCTTTGGCCAGGTAGGCGCGGATCAAGCCGTTCGCCGGGTCGAGAGTCGTCGCGATCTCCAGTTGGCGCCGGCCCGCCGCGCGTTCGCCCCTTACGATCAGCGCAAGCCCGAGCCCCAAGTGCGGTAACGGGGCGGACTGGTCGAGCACGATGCTCCGCTCGAAAGCGCGCATCGCACGCTCGGTGTCCGGGAGGCTCAGGTGCGTGAAGCCGAACACCAGGTGTCCACCCGCGAAGTCGGGGTCGAGGGCGGTCGCCCGTTCCGCGCTCGCGAAGGCCGCCTTCGCATCGTCGCGCGCGAGCGCAAGCTCTGCGCGCCGCGTCCAAACGAGCGCGTTGCCCGGTTCGAGCTGGAGCGCCGCGTCGACGCTGCTCGCTGCAGCTGCGAGATCGGCGCCGTCCTGTTGTGCGTAGGAGAGCGCGAGCAACGAGGGCACGGAAGCGGCGTCGAGGCTGCGGGCTCGCTCGGCGCTTGCGAGAGCGCCGGCCTGGTCGCCGCGCGCGAGCGCAATCACGGCCTCGAGCGCGTAGCCGAGCGCGCTGCTCGGCGCGAGGGCGCGGAGCGCGGCGAGGTCGGAGCCGGCGTCGTCGAGCCGCCCGTACCGCAAACGTGCGGCGGCCCGCATCGCGAAGAACGTGGGATCCATCGCCTCCGCCGCCGTGGGCTCGCGGCTCGGCGACGGCAGCTTGCCTACGAACAACGGTTGGTAATACGACGCCCAGCGCATGAGGTCGACGGCGCGCGTCGGCGTGATGACCGGTGCGCCGTTCGCCGTCGCCGCCGCGATGTTCCCGCTTGGCACGCTCACGACTCCCGCCGCGTTCGTCATGCGCACGGCGCCCTCGAGCACGACGACCTCGGTCTCGGGCTTGGTCGCGGCGATGCGTATGTCGAACTCCGTGCCCTCGAGGCCGGCGTTGACGTGCGGCGTCACGATGGTCAACGAGCGCGGGTCGCGGCTCATGATGTGCAAGGCGCCGAGCACTAGGTCGATCAGCGTCCCGAAGCCGGTTGGCGGGTCGTTCAGCGTCACCGTCGTCAGCTGATCGAGGCGCAGCATGCTGTCGTCGGGGAGCACGACCGTGGCTCGGCTGAAGACTTCCGACCGGACGGTGTCGCCCAAGCACAGCGCCGCACGCTCCGCAGCGGGGGCCCAGGTCGTGGTGCCGGCGCGGCGCACCGCAACGGTGCCTTCGACGCCGACGATCTCGGCGTGCCAATCCGCGCAACTCCGCGCCGCCGACGCAAGCGACGGAGCGAGCGCGGCGCCGAGAGTCAGCGCAAACAATGCAGCCGACGCGCCGCGGAGCGCACGGCGAGTAGACGATCCGGCGCTAGCCGGCGGCGAACGGGCCATCAATGACCTTTTTTCGCGATCGCCCGGCACCCCCAGTTGATCCAGGCATCCCCAAATCGCGCTATATTCTTAAAGGTATGTAGGGCTAGCAACCAGTCTAAATGCAGGGGGAGAAGTGTCAAGCGCACGACACTTCGGGGGAGCCGGTCTCGATGGTCACACGTCCGACCTTCGATCGGACGGTCGGTAAGCACGGCACGGGGGCCCGGCGGGCGCTCACGGGCGCCCTGTGGACGGCCCTTCTCGGGCTGGTCTTCGCGCTTTCGCCCCCGCTTCTCGAGCTAGACGAGGCGGCCGGCCTCGAGGTTCTGTTCGCCGCTCGAGGCCCCCGCTTACCGCCGGCCGACGTAGCCGTCATCAGTATCTCCAAGGAGTCCGCAGCGGGCGTAGGGCAGTCGAGCGAGCTCGACGAGTGGCCGCGCTCGCTGCATGCGAAGCTCGTCGACGCCCTGCTGGCCGCGGGTGCGCGCCTCGTCGTGTTCGACGTGATCTTCGCCGAGCCTCGCGATCACGCGGACGACGATCGCTTCGCCGAGGCGATCGGGGCCGCGGGCAACGTCGTCCTGGTGGAAGGCGTGGGCGGCGACGCGGAGGTTACCGAGGGAGGGGGCGGGGCGATCCAGGTGGTTCGGGAGGAGCGTCGGCCGCCGCTCCCGGCATTCGGCGGCGCGGCGCTGGCAACCGCGCTGTTCACGCTGCCGACGGTGCCGCAACGTGTGGCGCAATTCTGGACGTTCGGCCGTACCGGGACCGATCCGTCGCTGCCCGTCGTCGCCCTGCAGGGGTTTTTGCTGCCGCTCTACGACGACCTCGCGGCGCTGCTGCGCGAGGTACGGCCCGAGCTCGCCTCGAGCTTGCCGAAGTCCGCCGCCGAGATCGAGGCCCACCGAAATCTCGACGCGGTCATGCGGCAGCTCCGTTCCGCATTTCTCGAGGATCGGGGGCTCGCGGCGGCGCTGGCCGAACGGGCGCGGGCGGCCGGCCTGCCGGCGGCGAACGCCCGCGCGCTCGACGTGCTGCTCGATTTGTACGCGGGACCGGACTCGCGGTACCTGAACTACTACGGGCCCCCGCGCACCCTTCGCACGATTCCCTACGACCGCGCGCTGCGCGACGCGGCGAGTCTCGACCTCGCGGGCAAGGTGCTCTTCGTCGGCTTCTCGGAACGGCGCCAGCCGGAACAACAGGACGTTTTTCAGTCGGTGTACTCGCAGCGCAGCGGCGCCGTTTTGAGCGGCGTCGAGATCGGGGCGACCGGATTCGCCAATCTGCTGGAGGGAACGGCGATCCGACCGCTCCCCATGCCCGGGCATCTATGGCTCGTGCTCGGCTGGGGCATCGTGCTTGGCGGCGGCCTCTCGCTGCTCCGAACCGGGCGAGCCGTCGCGGCCGGGGTGATCGCCGCTGGCGCGTACGCGACGACGGCGTATTGGCTGTTCGCGGCGCACGGAATCTGGCTGCCGCTGCTCGCGCCCCTGCTGGCGCAGATCCCGACGGCGCTCGTTGCAACGGCGTCCTTCAACCATGCCGAGCTCAAGCGGCAAACCGAGCGCATTCAGGGGGTCCTCGGTTATTACGTTCCGGCATCCGCGGTCAAGGCGCTGGCCGGCGAGAGCGCCGGCGCCCGCGCCGAGCGCCAGCTGGTGCACGGCACCTGCCTGTTCACGGACGCCGAAAAGTACGCCACCGCGTCGGATGCGCTGCCGCCGGAACAGCTGCTCGCGCTGCTCAACGACTACTACGGCGTGATGTTTCCGATCGTCAGGCGCTACGGCGGCTACGTCTCGGAGACGGCCGGCGACTCGATGATCGCCGTCTGGACGAGCTCGTCCCCCGATCTCGAGTTGCGCCGTAGCGCCTGCCGAGCGGCGATCGAGATCCTCGGCGCGGTGAGGGAATTCAACAAGGACCGGGGTCCGCGCCGCCTGCCGACACGTATCGGCATCGAGTCGGGCGACCTCGTGCTCGGCCACGTCGGAGTCGGGCCGCGCCAAGAATACCGCGCGATCGGCGACATAATCACGACCGCCGCGCGTCTCCAGGCGCTCGGCAAGGTCTTGGGTTCCCGGATCCTGATCTCGGACGCAGCCTTGTCCGCGACCGGCATTCGGGCGCGGGACTTGGGCAAGTTCCTGCCGCGCGGCAAGGCGGTTCCGCTGCGGCTGTTCGAGCCGCTCGAGGCTTGCGCCGCCGGTGCCGACGCCGAGCGGCTCGACGCGGCGTTTGCCGCTGCGCTGCGTTGCTTCGAAGAGCGGCGATGGTCTGACGCGCACCGCGCGTTCGCCGCCGTGCGCGACGCATTTCCCGACGACGGGCCCGCGGCGTACTACCACGAGCTGGCCCGCACGCTGGAGCTGCACGCGCCGGCCGATTGGCCCGGATTCGTCGCCGACCCCCCAGCCTAGCGGCCGCGGAATCGCGGAGCGGCTACGAGAGCCGCACCTTCGCGCTGCCGGCGATCTCGAGGCGATTCAACAGTCCGCGGCGCTGGGGGCTGACCGAGGTGTGGCGTTCCAGATACTCGATGAGATCGTCGACGCCCGCGACGCACTCGCCCTTCGATGCCGGGCTGCTCGCGAGCAGCGCCCGCAGCATCTGCTGTGTGCGCTCTTGCACGGACGGGGGGACGAGCGAGAGAAGATCGACGAGCCGCAGAATCTTGTCCTGATCTTCCGTGGGTAGCTGCTCGACCGTTCGAACCAACCGCAGGACGTCCTCTGATACCGCCATAAGCGACCTCGTGTCTGATTGCGGAAATGCGCCGCCTAGATGTAGCAAAGGTCGCGTCCGCGATCTGTCATGCACCTGACACAACGCGCGAATTGGCTCCAAGTGTCCGGTTGATGACAGACAGGGGAGGGGTCGCGCTGCGATCCTGCTCGCCGCACGATGAGTCGCGCAACCAAAACGACAAAACCACAAACCACGAGACTGGGGAGAACCTTATGAGCAAGATCAGAGCTTTCGTCGCCGCCGCCCTCATCACCATTCCCGCGCTGACCTTGGATGCGGCCCAAGTGCCGATGTCGCAGAGCCCCGCACCCGTGATCTCCGACGCCAAGCCGACGACGGCGGAATTGGGCTGCTGCTTCTGGATTTGCATCTACGGCGTCTGGATCTGCTTTTCCTGCTGAGCTGACGCGCCGGGTAGGCTGGTCAGCCCGTCATTTCGGAAATCATCCTGCGTAGCGCCTCGGCGTTCCGGATCACGATCTGCGAACGTCCGAGGTCTACCCAGCCGTTTCTCCGCCATTCGCTCAAGTGTTGATTCACGATCTGCCGCGAGATCCCGAGGAAGCGTGCGAGCTCGGCTTGCGAGATCCTGAGCTCGAGGCAGCCGATCGAGGCCGCGCGGCCGTGGAGCGACGCGAGGATCATCAGTCGCTTCGCTAGCCGCGCCGGCCCGGCGAGGAACGCCGACTCCTCTACGAGCTCGCTCGTCCAGCGCAGTCGCTCGCATAGCAGCTTGAGAAGATGAATCGCGAGCCGTGGCTCGCGTTCGAGCAGCTGCAGGAAATCGGGCCGCTTGATGAAGATTACCGTGGTGTGGTCGAGGGCCGTGGCGCCCGCCGTGCGCGGTAGGCCGTCCATCACGGCGATCTCGCCGAACGTATCGCCGGGCTCCATGATGTTCAGAAATACTTCCTGGCCGCCGGCTCCGCTCGCGCTGATCCGTACGCGGCCCGCGGCGACGCCGAACAGGGCGTCGCCTTCATCGCCTTGCGCGAAGATCACCGCGCCCTTCGCGTAGGTGCGGCGGGCGGCGAGCGCGGCGATCCGCTCGAGCGACCCGTCGGGTAGCCCGCGGAACAAGTAGTTGCGCTGCAGCACCGCCTTGGCGCTCAGGCTGGTCATCGATTGCGAGTCCGGATCCGGATCCGACATACCTTGATCGAGCTGGCGAATTTGTTATTCGACCGCGGCCCGAACGTTCCGGCGCCGGTAGTTTGTCGCTCTAGCTTTCTCCCAGTATGGTGTGACGCCGAAGGAATGCGCAAGCACGGCCGCGAGATGCTCCCGGACCCGCGGGAAAGGGGGCTACACTTGGCTGATTTCGCCACCGGTGATTACGTTGATCCCGCAATTCGGCTCTCCACCCCGCGCCCGCGCCGCATGAGCGGGGTGCCCTGGACTCTTGCGGGACGGCTGCTCGCGCGCGACTGGCGCTCGGGCGAAGTCGTCGTGCTGCTCGCGGCGCTCGTGGTCGCAGTGGCGGCCATGAGCGCGGTTACGTTTTTCACCGACCGAGTCCGCCAGGCCGTGGCGCAGGAAGCGGGCGAAGCGCTTGCGGCGGACCTCCGCGTGGACTCCGCGCGGGCCTTGCCGGATGCGATCCGAGAGACGGCAGAGCGCCAGGGCGTGGCCCGCGCCGAGGTCGTCGGGTTCCGGAGCGTCGTGCTCGCCGGCGACGCCACCGCGCTCGCCGACATCCGCGGCGTCACGCTCGGCTATCCGCTGCGAGGCGCCGTCCAGGTCTCCGACGCCCTCGCGGCGCCGCCTCACACGGTGACCGGGGTGCCGCCGCGAGGCGAGGTCTGGGCCGAACCGAGCCTGCTGGCCAGGTTGGGCGCGAACGTCGGCGACGTTCTCGAGATCGGCTCTTTGCGCTTGAGGGTGTCGCAGACGCTCGAGTTTCGCCCCGACGAGGGCTGGAGATTCGTCGAGACCGCGCCGACCGTGTTGCTCAACCTCGACGACGTGCGCGCCTCGGGGCTGCTCGTCCCGGGGAGCATCGCTCAGTATTCGCTGTTGTTCGCCGCGTCGGGGCCGCAGCTCGCGGAATTCCGGCGGGCGCTCGAGCCCCTGCTCGGGCCGGAGCAGGAGCTGCGCGACTTCCGCGACGGCCGGCCCGAAGTGCGCGCCGCCGTGGACAACGCGGAGCGCTTCCTCGTGCTCGCGGCCCTCGTGAGCGTGTTGCTCGGCGGTGTGGCGGTCGCGATGGCCGCGCGGCGCTTCGTCGCGAAGCGGCTCGACGCCGTCGCCCTGATGAAATGTTTGGGGGCGCGGCACCGCGAGGTCTTGCGGCTCAATCTCTTGCAGCTCCTGATGCTCGTGCTCGTGGCGAGCGTGCTCGGGGGCCTGTTCGGGCTTCTGGCTCAGTACGGTCTTACCGCGCTGCTCGCGGACCTGATCGAGGCGCGGCTGCCCGCGCCGAGTGTGCGGGGCGCCGTGCTCGGGCCGGTCACCGCGCTCGCCGTGGCCCTCGGCTGCGCGCTGCCGCCGCTGCTGCAGCTGGGCGGCGTGCCGCCCGCGCGGGTGCTGCGCAACGATCTCGACCCGCCGCCGCTGCGCTTCGCGACCATCTACGGCATCGCGGCCGCGGCCGTCACGGCGATGCTCTATCTGCTGTTCCGCGACCTGCTGTTGATCGTTTACTTGCTCGCCGGAGCGGTGGGCACGTTCGCGGCACTCTACGGCGCCGGCCGGGTGCTGGTGCTGTTGCTGCAGCGTGTGCGCAGCCGCGTCGGCATCTCGTGGCGGTACGGGATCGCGAACGTGGCGCGGCGCGGCCGCGAGAGCAGCGTGCAAGTCGTCGCCTTCGGCATCGGCCTCATGGTGCTGCTGTTGCTCACGTCGGTGCGCACGGAGCTCATGACCAATTGGCGGGCGACGATTCCCGCGCAGGCGCCGAATCATTTTCTCATCAACATTCAGCCGGCCGAGCGCGACGGCGTCGCGGCCGCGCTAGCCGCGGGCGGTCTCGCGCCGCCCACGTTCACGCCGCTCTTGCGCGCGCGCGTCGTCCGGATCAATGGCCGGCCGCTGGCGGAGCATTTCGCGGGCACCGAACCAGGCAGGCGCGAGCTCCGCGGCGAGAGCAACGTCACGTGGACTGCGGAGCTCGGGCCCGACAACGAAATCGTCTCCGGCGAGTGGTGGGGCGACGATCCGAAGGAGCCGCAAGTGTCGCTGGAGGACGGGTGGCGGCAAGCGATGGGCCTCACGCTCGGTGACGAGATCACCTATGCGATCGGCGGCGAGGAGCTCACCGTGCGGCTCACGAGTACCCGCCGCGTGCAGTGGGATTCGTTTCGGCCGAACTTCTTCATGGTCTTGAGCCCCGGCGCCGCCGAGCAGTACGCGCACACCTACATCACGAGCGTGCACGTTCCGCCCGAGCTGCGCAAAGTCACCGTGGACCTCGTGCGGCGATTTCCCAGCGTCTCCGTCATCGACGTTGGCGCGGTGCTCGACCAGGTGCGCCGCGCGATGGATCGCGCGGCGCTCGCCGTTCAGTACGTGTTCTTGTTCACTCTCGCCGCGGGCGTCATGGTGCTGCTCGCGGCGATCCAGTCGACGCGCGACGAGCGGATGTTCGAGAGCGCGGTGCTGCGCACGCTCGGCGCACGCCGCAGCGTCGTGCTGCAAGGCGTCGCCGCGGAGTTCACCACTCTCGGGTTGCTCGCGGGGCTGCTCGCCGCGATCGGCGCGGGCTCGATCGGCTATTTCCTCGCGACGCGCCTGTTCCGGCTCGAGTACTCGCCGAGCATCATGCTCTGGGTCGGAGGGCTATTGGCCGGCGCCGCGCTGGTCGGTATCAGCGGCACGCTCGCCGTGCGCTCGGTCGTGAACCAGTCGCCGGTCGTGACGCTGCGCGGCGCCTGAGTTTTGCGCTATGCCTGCGCCGCGTTGAGCGTCGCGGTCTGGACCAAGTCCTCGCGGTAGCGGCGCGCAGCCAGGAAGTAGTGCGTCGCCGCCCATAGATTCACCACGCCGATCGCGGCCATCGGGTAGGCGATCCCCCAACCCTCGCCCACGACAGGCTTCAACAGATCGCTGATTTTGCCGACGATCCCGGGGCCGAGCGTCATACCGATCATCGTCTGGATGAACAGCAACACCGACGCGGATACCGCGCGCATGCGAACGGTGGCGATCGACTGCGCGACCGCGAACGACGGTCCGAAGAACATCGACGCGAGTATGAACATTATCGAGAACGTGATCGGTACGACGAACGCCAGATCGCGAGAGAGATACGCCGCGAACTGGAAGGGCACCATGATGATGCAGGCGATGCCCGGCACCCACATGTACCAGCGCTTATCTTCCTTCATGACGCTGAGCCTGTCGGCGAGCAGGCCGCCGGCGAAGCTGCCGATCGCGCCGATCAGCGAGAATATCGCGAGACGGCTGCCGGCCTGCCCGCTAGTAAGGCCGTGCGACCACTGGAAGAAGCTGCCGTTCCAGGTTGTGCCCGAGTACCACACCACCGAGTGCAGCGCCGCGGCCACCGACATGTGCATGAACGAGTTGCGCGCAATCAGAAACTTGAATACTTCGAAAAACGGCGGCGCCGCCGGGCGCGGTCGCGTCATTGGACCATCGGCGTAGCCGCGCGGCGGTTCCTTGATGGTGAGCCACATCAAGGCGGCGAGGACCACGCCGGGCAGCCCGACGAGGACAAACGTGGCACGCCAGCCGTACCAATCGTTGAGCCGTCCGGCGGAGTAGTTGCCGAGCGAGGTGCCGATCGGAACGGCCATGGCGTACATCGCGAGGGCGGTCGCGCGCCTCGAAATCGGGAAGTAGTCGGAGATCAGGGAGTGCGAGGGCGGCGAGCCTCCGGCCTCTCCAACCGCGGTCATCGCGCGGGCGCTGAACAGCGACAGATAGTTCCACGCGGCGCCGCAGGTTGCGGTGGCCACGCTCCACAGCGCGATGGAAATTGCGAGGACGTTGACGCGGCTCCAGCGGTCGGCGAGCCGCGCGATCGGGATGCCGAGGAACGAATAGAAGACCGCGAACGTGGCGCCGCTGAGCATCCCCATCGCGAAGTCGCTCGCGTGAATTTCTTTCTTTATCGCCGGCAACACGATGCCGAACACGCTGCTACGGTCGATCACGTTGAAGATGTAGCCGAGCACCAGCATGAACAGCACGTAGTACTGGTACGTCGGCTTGTCCAAGGCGGTGCTCTTGGCGAGGTCCTTCTCTTTCGGCACTTCGGTCGTGGTGGCGCTCAACGTTCCCCCCTCGGAGCTCGGGCTCGAAGTCGCCCGTCTCTCTTCGCCTGTCTCGTGGCCGGACGGATCGGTTCGTCTGGTACGATAACAGATGAGTCGCGACGCATGCATTCTTCCGTCCTAAATCGCCCGATCAGAAATCGCCCATGAGCCGACGAGCCCTTCGCAGCAACTTCGAGCCGGGCAGCACGCGCGAAGCGGTGCGCCGTGCGCAGTGGAAGGCGCTCGGCTTGACCGACGCCGACATGCAGAAGCCGAAGATCGCCGTCGTCAACAGCTCGTCGGAGCTCGCGATCTGCTTCAGCCACTTGGACGGCGTGGCGAAGGTGGTGAAGGAAGCCGTGCGCGCGGCCGGCGGCCTGCCGTTCGAGATCCGCACGGCGGCGCCGAGCGACTTCATCATCTCGGCCGGCGGCTCGGGCTATATTCTCGCCAGCCGCGACCTCGTCGTGAACGACATGGAGATCGCGATCCAGGGCGCGCAGCTCGACGGCATGGTGTGCCTCACGTCGTGCGACAAGACCCCGCCGGCGCACTTGATGGCGGCGGGCCGGTTCGACATCCCCACCATTATCGTTGCCTGCGGCTACCAGCCGAGCGGCGAGTATCGCGGCAAGCACGTCGACATCGAGGACGTGTTCTTGGGCTCCGTGCAGGCGCAGTTCGGCAAGCTCGACCGCGCCGAGCTCCACGAGATGGCTAACAACGCGATCCGCGGTCCCGGCGTATGCTCGGGCATGGCGACGGCGAACTCGATGCACGTCGTCGTCGAGGCGCTCGGCATGGCGCTGCCGGGCAGCACGCCGGTCGCGGCGAACACTCCCGCGATGTTCGACTACGCGCGCAAGGCGGGCGAGCGCATCGTGCAAATGGTCTGGGACGACTTGAAGCCGCGCGCGATCCTCACGGAGGGCGCGTTCCGCAACGCCGCGGCAGCGGTGCTCGCGGTGAGCGGCTCGATCAACTGCATCAAGCACCTGCAAGCCACGGCCGTCGAGAGCGGCGTGCACGTCGATGTCTTCGCGCTGTTCAACGAGCTCGGCCGGCGTATTCCCGTGCTCTCCGCCGTGCGGCCGAACGGCGACGACAGCATCGAGGCGTTCGACGCGGCCGGCGGCGCGCGCGCGATCCTGAAGCAGCTCGAGCGCGAGCTCGATCTCGACGTGCTCACGGTCACCGGCAAGACGCTGCGCGAGAACCTCGCTGGGTTCGCCGTCCGTGACGAGGAGGTCATCCGGCCGACGTCGCGGCCGTTCTCGACGAAGCCGCCGATCGTGGTGCTGAAAGGCTCGCTCGCGCCCGAGAGCGCGATCGTGAAGCTCGGTCTCCGCGACCCGACGCGCAAGGACAAGTTCGAAGGCGAGGCAATAGTCTACGACGACGGCTTCGAGGCGATCGCGGCGATCAAGCGCGGCGACGTGCGGCCCGGGCACGTGCTCGTCGTGCGCGGCATGGGACCGAAGGGTGGGCCGGGAATGCAGGGGCCCGCGTCGATGGTTGTGTTCGCGCTGTACTCCACGAAGCTCGAGAACGACGTCGCGTTCGTCTCCGACGGCCAGCTGTCCGGCCTCTGCAACAAGGGCCTCACGGTCGCCGAGGTGTCACCCGAGGCGGCGATCGGCGGCCCCTTGAGCCTCGTCGAGAATGGCGACGTGGTGAAGATCGACGTCGACGCGCACACGATCGACCTCGAGGTCGGCGAAGCGGAGCTCGCGGCGCGCCGCGCGCGGCTCGGGGAGCGGCCGTTGAAGAAGTCGTCGGGCTGGTTGTCGATCTATCAGCAGCAGGTGCAGCCGATGTCGACCGGCGCGGTGCTGATCCGCAACCTTTAGCAGCCCGCGGATGCGCTTGACGGTCGCGAAGCTCCACCCGCTGTTCGCCGCCGAGATTTGCGGCGCCGATCTGCACGAGCCGCCGAGCGCCGAGCTCGTCGCCGCGGTGGAAGCCGCAATGGCCGGGCACGCCGTCGTCGTGCTGCGCGACCAGCTCATCGACGACGACGAGCAGATTCGCTTCAGCCGCGCGTTCGGGCCACTCGAGCTGCCGCCGCACATGGGTATGCCCAAATCGCAGCGCACGGACATGCAGCGGCGCATCCGCGCGGAGATGTACGACGTGTCGAACCTCGATGCGAACGGCGATTTTCTGCCGGCGGAGTCGCTGAAGCTCGCGTCGAACCGCGCCAACGAGGAGTTCCACACCGACAGCTCGTTCAACGCGCTGCCGACCAAGTGGTCGCTGCTGTCGGCGCGCATCGTGCCGCCGACGGGCGCCGACACGCTCTACGTCGACACGCGCGCGGTCTACGACGCGTTGCCCGAGACGCTGCGCGCGAGGGCCGAGGGGGCCGTCGCGGAGCACTGGTTCTGGAAGACGCGCGGCCGCGCCGGGATGCCCGTCACCGACGACATGCGCCGAGCCATGCCGCCGGTGCCGCAGAACATCGTGCGCACGATCCCTGAGTCCGGCCGCAAGGCGCTGCTGATCGGCAATCACGCGACGCACGTGATCGGCTGGCCGAAGGAAGAGGGCGTGGAGTTGCTCGACGAGCTCAACGCGTTCGCGGCGCAGCCGCGGTTCGTCTACCCGCACCAATGGCGCGCGGGTGACCTCGTGATCTGGGACAACCGCTGCACGCTGCACCGCGTGACGGCGTACGACGTCTTCAAGCACAAGCGCGACTTGCGCCGCACTACGATCAACGAGTCGGGGCCCGAGATCTCGTCGACGGACGCGCTGGGAATCCCGCAGCCGGCGTGATCGGTGCCGCTGGTGGCAGGCACCAGCTACGCGCGGCGGGCGGCGCTCGCCTGTTTGTGGACTTCGACGTACCCCAAGTCGCCGTTCACCACGACCCAATCGCCGGTCTCGATGACGTCGAGCGGGTTACGGTCCAGGTCGGTGACTGAAGGCACGCGCATCACCACGGCGCCGAGCGCGACCTTGGTGGTCATCTCGTTGAAGACCATGGCCTTGGGCGCGGTGCCGGCGAGCCGAGCCAAGTGAAAGCACACCGACCAGCCCGACGATCCCTTCGCGCCCGGGAACACGAGCACCTTGTCCTTGAAGCTCACGCCGCGGAGCTCGTGCCGCGTTTCGATCACGGCGCCCTGCATCGGGTTGACGCCGCCCCAGCCCGAGATCGTCTGCCGCGTGACGAGCGCCTCGCCTTCGGCGATGCCGCCGACCACTTTGCGGCCGCGCAGCGTGATGATTTCCGATTCGCTCATCGCAGCGCCCCGTTCCAGCGGCCGTTGAGCGCGGCGTCGATGCAGTCGGCCGTGCTGCCGAACCAGGCCTGAATGCCCATGATCGCGGGCAGGTAGTGCACCTGCTTCGCCGAGTCGAGCGCCGCGACCTTCGTGCCGGGCGGCAGCGCCTGGCCGATCGCGGAGCAGGTGTCGGTGAGCACGTGGCCGCCGGCGTCGCGCACGACCTTCGTGTAGCCCAAGGCGTCCGCCTGCTGCTTCACGGCGCGCGACGTGAAGATCCAGAGCCGGCAGTTGCCGCTGATCTTGCGGCCCGCGAGCAGCCTGCAGGCTTCCTCGATCTGCTCGAGTGCGGCGTGCGGGCAGCCGAGCATCACGTAGTCCACGTTCGGATCGCGCGCGGCCGAGTTCAGCGTCTCGTAGACGCGGCGGCGCGCCGCGGCGTCGTAACGGAACGTCTCGACGGGCTCGTTGCCGCCGAACGCCGCGCGCGCGGTCGGCGCCTCCGGCGTGACGCCAACGATGTGATACATCTCCACGCCGCCCGACGACGCGGCGGCCGCGCCGAAGTGCTTGTAACGCACCAGATCGGGCTTGCCGAGCCGGCCGGTGAGCACCGGAATGCGCTCTTGGACGACGTCACCGACGAAGTAGCCGAGCATGCCCCAGTCCATGAGGCTGTCGACCTCGACGGCCACTTCGACGGCGTGCGTGCCGCGCCGGTGCTCGTCGCGATGGAAGCCGAAATCCGGGATCTTGGCGGTGAGCATCGCGGCGCTCGTGCTCTCGCGGCCCTCGGTGTTGGTGCGCGCCCCGAGCACCGAGTTGCAGTACACCACCGCTGACGACTCCATCCACGCGCAGTGCTCGCCGAGCTTCGGCACGTTGCCCGCGAGGTATGGCGTGCAGGTCTTCAAGATCTTGACTCCCTTGTCGACCGCGCCCGCCTCGCTGTCGCGCGCGACCTGCGCGGCCTTCGGCGTCGCGCCGAGCACCTGCCAGTTCTCGGGATCGACGCCGCCTTGGAGATGACACGAGTGCGTCGCGACCTGCGGCACGTCGACGATCTCGTCGCTGTCGAGATCGAACAGCGAGAAGAGCGTGTCGTAGGCGCCGTGCGCTTCGGTCTTCCGGCCGGCGTAATGCTTGTCGAGAAACACGCTCGACTGACCGGGCACGCCCGCGACGTTGGTTGTGTCGACGAAACGCTCCGCGCCGAGCGCCTCGCCGTAACGGACCAAGAGCTCCATCGCCTTCTGCTTGGCCTTGCCCTCGCGGCCGTCCAGCATGCGCGTCTCGCCGTCGGTGAGCTTCATCGTCAGTTGCTCTTTAGTCAGTGCGCTCGAGGTTGTCGCGGAGACCCGTCTGGAGCTTGCGCATGTCCACGGCGTGAATCGGACCCGTGCCCGCGAGGCTCGCCGCGTGCGCGGCGGCCATGCCCATCGCGATGCAGGGGCCCATCACCCGGATCGCGGACAGCGCCTGCGTGTCGGCGTCCACGCAGCGGCCGGCGGCGACGATGTTGTCGGCGTCCTTGGGCAGCATGCAAGAGAGCGGAATGAAGTAGACGTGGCCGTCGGCGAATTTCTCCCAGTACACGACCTCTGCCGTGTCGTGCAGCTCGACCCACCATGCGCAGCGCCCGACCGCGTCGGGCGGCCGCGCCGTGCTGCGAATGTCATCGACCGTAAGCTGCTTGCGGCTCACGATCCAACGGGTCTGGCGGATGCCGGGGTTGCCGTAGGTGCGCACCTTCGCGTCCGCGAAGATCCGCGGGAACTCCGCGCGCAGGAAGGCAATCACCGCGTCCGCCTGACGACGCCCTTCGAGCACCATGCGCGAGCCGCCGAGCGGATCGAGCGGCGTCTCGATGTGATTGATGTTCGCGAGCATGAAGTTCTTGCCCGGGAACGGCATCAGCCAGCCGTCATGGCGCACGAGCCCGTACTTGGCGCCGACCTCCGCCAGCCGCGCGCGCACCTCCTCGATCGCGAGCTCCTTCACCGCGTCGCGGTCGAAGTCCTCGATCAGGAAGTTCAACGAGCCCCACACGGGCGCTTCGGGCTCGCGGACCGGCAGTCCCGCGCCGTAGGTGATCGTGGCGTCGCCGGAGGAGTCGACGTACGCGTTCGCGCGCACCCGCACCGCGCCGAAGCGAGTGGCGAAATCCAAGTGCTGCACGCGACGGTCTGCGAACGCCACGTCGGTGAGCACGGCGCCGAGCAGCAACTTCACGCCCGACGCCTCGAGCTGCCGCTCCATCCAGCGCGCGAGCCGCACTTCGTCGTATTGGAACGTGACCGTCGAGCGGTGCGAGCGTGACAGCGAGCCCTCCGCCTTGAGGTCGCGTAGCAGATCGTCCGCGATGCCGTGCGTGAGCTGGTACGCACCGGGGCCGTGGCTGTAGAGGCCGATGATCGTGCCGATGATCGAGCCGACGGCTTGACCGCCGATCGCGGGCGCACCGTCGGCGAGCACTACTTTGCGGCCGAGCTTGGCGGCCTCGAGCGCGGCTGCGACGCCGGAGATTCCGGCGCCGAGCACGCACAGGTCGGCGTCGACGATCTGCGTCGTGCCGGTCGAGGTGCGGCGGACCGTGCGAGTCGGAACGTTGGGTTGCGACATCGCTCAAGTTTACCTCAGGTATCATGCAAGCTCGCCTGCTTGGGACCCACGGAGTGAACGGATGATCGAATTGCTCACGGCGGCCACGCCGAACGGCTGGAAGGTGTCGATCGCGCTCGAGGAGCTCGGGCTCCCGTATCGCGTGCGCAAGATCTCGTTCGACAAGAAGGAGCAGAAGGAACCGTGGTACCTCAAGCTCAACCCGAACGGCCGGATCCCAACGATCGTCGATCACGACAATGACGGGTTCGCCGTGTTCGAGTCGGGGGCAATCCTGATGTATCTCGCGGAGAAGACCGGGAGATTGATGCCTACGGACGTGAAGGGCCGCTCCCTCGTGATCCAATGGCTGATGTTCCAGATGGGCGGCATCGGCCCGATGATGGGGCAGGCGAACGTGTTCTACCGTTACGCGCCCGAGCGGATCCCGTACGCCACCGAGCGCTACCAACGGGAGGTCCGTCGGCTGCTCGAGATTCTCGACAGGCGGCTCGGCGAGGCCGAGTACCTCGCCGGCGACTACTCGATCGCCGACATCGCCACCTGGTCGTGGGTGCACTTCTATCAGTGGTCCGGCGTGAATATCGACGGGCTCGACCGCTTGCGGCGCTGGATCGACGTGCTCGCGGCGAGGCCCGCGGTAGCGAAGGGCAGGGACATCCCAGATCCCACCGACATCAACGAGATGCTCCGCAGGGCCGACGAGATGGCCAAGAAAGCCAAGAGCATGCTGGTCTAACGCCGATGCTGAACCTCGACGACCTCGTTGCCATCGACGTGCACGCGCACGCCGAGATCTCGGTGCGGGATCCGCAGCCGCCGACCGTGTTCCAGCAGGCGGCGCAGAAATACTTCAAGCACCAGCATGCCCAGCCGACCATTCCCGAGATCGCGACGTACTATCGCGAGCGCAAGATGGCCTGCGTGATCTTCTCGGTGGACGGCGAGCGCGCGCGCGGGATCAAGCCCGTGTCGAACGAGGAGGTGGCGGAGCTCGCGGCCGAGAACTCGGACGTCTGCATCCCGTTCGCCAGCATCGACCCCGCCCGCGGCGCGGAGGGCGTGCGCGAGGCGCGCCGACTCATCGAGCATTACGGCGTCAAGGGCTTCAAGTTTCATCCGCAGTTCCAGGAATTCTTCCCGAACGACAAGAGCGCCTATCCGCTCTACGAGGCGATCGCGGAGGCGGAGCTGCCCGCGCTGTTCCACACCGGCCACTCGGGCATGGGCACGGGAATGCCGGGCGGCGGCGGCATCCGCCTGAAGTACGGCAATCCGATGGACGTCGACGACGTGGCCGTCGACTTTCCCACGATGCCGATCGTGCTCGCTCACCCGTCGTGGCCGTGGCAGGACGAGGCGCTGTCCATCTGCCTCCACAAGCCGCAGGTCTACATCGATCTCTCGGGTTGGTCGCCGAAGTACTTCCCGCCGCAGCTCGTGCAGCACGCGAACACGCAGCTCAAGAAGAAGGTGCTATTCGGCACGGACTATCCGCTGATCACGCCCGATCGGTGGCTCGCCGACTTCGAGAAGATCGACATCCGCCCCGAGGTGCGGCCGCTGATCCTGAAGGAGAATGCGATCGATCTGCTCAAGCTCCGGGCTTGAACAAACTTGAGAAGCCAATCAAAAGCGAGTTCCGCTCTGCGCCTTGCGGCGCTGTAACCGGGGTTCTACACTCGATACCGTCCCGTCTTGGGGATTGACGCCTGACCACAACAGCCGGCCGCGTATGCGCGGTGAAGGCGAAAATTTTGAGATGAGTGCCTCGATCGCAACCCAACCGGCCCCGTCGTCGACGGTGGCGTCGTTTTTGCGCCGTCCCGCGCGGCTCTTGATCGGCGGCGAGTGGCTCGCGTCGGAGTCGAGCGTCCGCATTCCGGTTCTCGACCCCGCCACGGGCGCCGAGATCGCGTCGGTGGCCGACGCCAATCGCGCGGACGTCGATAAAGCCGTCACGGCCGCGCGCGAGGCGTTCGAAGGCGGCGCTTGGCCGCGGATGCTGCCTGCGCAGCGCGAGGCGTTGCTGTGGAAGCTCGCCGATCTCATCGAGGCTAACGCCGCCGAGCTCGCCGAGATCGAGAGCATCGACAACGGCAAGACCAGGTTCATGGCGACGGTCGTCGACGTGCCCGGTGCGCGCAACCACTTCCGCTATTTCGCCGGCTGGGCGACCAAGATCGAGGGCTCCACGATCGACGTGTCGATCGGCGCGCCGGAAGGCGGCCGCGTCAACGCTTACACGCGGCGCGAGCCGGTCGGCGTCGTCGCGCAGATCATTCCGTGGAATTTCCCGCTCGTCATGGCCGCGTGGAAGCTCGCGCCCGCGCTCGCGGCGGGGTGCACGTGCATCCTGAAGCCGGCCGAGCAGACGCCGCTCAGCGCGCTCAGGCTGGGCGAGCTCATCATCGAGGCGGGCTTCCCCGCGGGCGTCGTCAACATCCTCACCGGTTACGGTGAGACCACGGGCGCCGCGCTGGTCGCGCATCCGGGTGTCGACAAGATCGCGTTCACGGGCTCGACCGTAGTCGGCAAGCTCATCAACAAGACCGCCACCGATACGCTGAAGCGCGTGTCGCTCGAGCTCGGCGGCAAGTCGCCCGTCATCGTGCTGCCTGACGCCGACGTCGACGCCGTGGTCGGCGGGGCGGCGGGGGCGATTTTCTTCAACGCGGGGCAGGTGTGCGCCGCGGGCTCGCGGCTGTACGTGCACCGCAAGATTTTCGACCGCGTGGTCGAGGGCGTGGGCGGCGCCGCCGCGTCGATCCGCTTGGGCCCGGGCCTCGACCCGAGCACCCAGATGGGGCCACTCGTGTCGCGTGAGCAGCAAGAGCGTGTGATGGGCTACATCGCGTCGGGACGCGCCGACGGCGGGTCCATCGTCGCGGGCGGCGACGCGCCGTCGCACCCCGGCTACTACGTGCGACCCACGGTGATCGCCGACGTCAAGAACACGATGCGCGTGGTCCAAGAGGAAATCTTCGGACCGGTGCTCGTCGCACAGCGTTTCGACGACCTCGACGAGGTCGCGAAGCTCGCGAACGATACTCCGTATGGCTTGGCGGCAAGCGTGTTCTCGAACGATCTCACCGCCGTGCATCGGCTCGTTCCGAAGCTGCGCGCCGGCACGGTTTGGGTCAACGGGCACGGCCCCGTCGATCCCAACATGCCGTTCGGCGGATTCAAGCACTCCGGCCTCGGCCGCGAGCACGGACGCGCCGGCATAGAGATGTATACGGAGCTCAAGTCCGTCTGCATGTTCGTGTGAGCAATGCGCGGTAGGGAGAACCCATGAGCTCTGTGCGATCCGATGTCGACTTCGAGGGAGCGCTGCCCGGCCTCAAGCACGGCCAATACGGCCAGACCCTCGCGGCCGTCGGTGCGGGCGTTCGTGCCGGCCGCAACCGACTCGAGGAAGTGCCGGCATTCGTCGCGCAGTGGCTCGGCTTCCGCCAGCTCGACCGGCTGACCCGTGGCCTTGCGCGGCTCGGGCTGGCCATCGATCCAGTCGATGGAATGCGGAAAAAGCGTCAACTTCTGCTGCCACGGCAAGCCGTCATCGAACACCGCCATCGCCTTGTCGCCGATGACGACCAGTTTCTGCTCCTTGAAGGGATGCAGCCAGGACACATAGACGTGGGCATCGACGCCATTGGCGAAGCGCAGATGCATCATGGTGGTGTCGGCAATCGACGGATGAAGGTGAAACGAGCCTTCGGTATGCACGCTCACCGGCGGCTCGCCGACCAGCGCCAGGATCATAGAAATGTCGTGCGGAGCAAAGCTCCAGAGGATGTTCTCCTCGCGCCGCACCTTGCCGAGATTCAGACGATTGGAATAGACATAGCGCAGCCGGCCCAAGGCGCCCTCGCGCACCAGGGCGCGCATTTTGATGAAGGCGGCATGGTACTGGAGGAGATGCCCGACCATGAGCACGAGGCTGCGCTTCTCCGCCTCTCCCACGAGCCGGGCACCCTCCGCGTGGCGCAGGGCGAGCGGCTTTTCCACGAAGACATGCTTGCCGGCCTCAAGCGCCTCCGTGACCATTCGGGCGTGCTGTTCGGCCGGCGCCGCGATCGCAACGGCAT